>Ga0209339_1000433_pt1 | contig 15365 bp, 5 predicted proteins | sample OlaalgELextract3_FD_187376 | JGI IMG/M metagenome (GOLD analysis project Ga0209339, IMG submission 187376) | Olavius algarvensis symbiont microbial communities from Tuscany, Italy - Type A ELBA extract 3 (SPAdes) (version 2) | ecosystem: Host-associated > Annelida > Digestive system >... | reverse complement strand
CCGCAACGCAGTAGGCTTACGTTCAAGTAGGCCAAATATACAAATAGCGCATTGATGTTGAAAAAAGTTACATTTTAGATATATTATAAGTAACTAGAACGTCAGAGACGTTATATCGCAATCCGTGCGCCGCAGTTCTTCGCAATGCAGCCATATTCGAACTCATCCGAGCTTTTAACCATACCTTGCTCCACTAATTTTTAAGCGCCTCACTTTACTTTAGTAAAAGAGGCGCTTATTGAGATAGGCTGTGTCGTGACGTCGTTGGTTGGTTGGTTGTCACGCGCGTGCACTGTGGCCAAACGGTGCATCCTAGGCCTATAGTTACTATGGAACACTAATAGGAAACCCTACCCCAGGAATTCAATGGTACAAATATCGACCCCCTGGGGTGACCCCTAACCGGGGAATGGGCCCCCCGTGAGGCGCTTTTTGTCAAATTACTTTGACCTCTTGTTCATAATGATATCCCAAACGGCTCAAGAGTTATCCCGTTGACAAACAGACAGACAGACAGACGCACCCACAGACAGACACTACTGATAACATGCTGCGCGGACGGTAAAATGTCGCACGCACGTACGTTCAAGTCGAGTTAGAGGTATGCTAAGAATACTGTCTGATCGACTGTCTGCTTTAAATGTGAAGTCAGCTGATCAGTCACGTGATGTGAGCAATATATTGACAGCTGTCATGACGTCACCTTCACTGCATGCGAGTGCTGTATATACATACAAAAAAATCACATTTATTATATACTTACGACTATTGAACTATTACATTATTATTAGTACATTACGATTACTGCTACTGCTGTTGTTACTAGTACTACTACATTATGGTCCATAAAATACCACACTTCTTCATTTTACGACTGTTTCTAAAAACGTTATTTCAATAATATTTGGTCCACAGTATAGGCCTACTGAGTTAATTTGCAACACAATTTATCTGCCTCGCCTAACTGCTGCTACCTTGAGGAAACAAGTCAACTGCATAGAGATACAAATTACGTCCGTTGTACAAAATAAAAAAAATATCCAGTTTATCCACGCAACTGGTCTGCACTTGAGCCTAAATCACAGCAAGTGTGCACTAGAAGTTGCAGTCGTCGCTACGCTCTCGAGTACATACTTGTGATCCTGCGGCGGCAAAGGTCCCGTCTCCAAAACTACTGCGCGTCCGACTGACTACGAGTGTTCGAGTGTCGGCAGAACGCAGCTGTCTCGGTGACAGTGATGATGATCATGACCCGTAAAGGGAAAATTTTCGAAAATCTCTTCCGAAAATCTCCGAGGGACATGAATTCACGTGTCGTGGCCAAATTTGGTGAAATCGAACGTTGCCAAAATGCCATATCGTATGCTGAACAAAAAAGCTGGCTTCACCGCAGTCGCCCGAAGATCCTATTTTGCCCCCATCTGGCCGATCGCGCCCAAAATTCCTGAACGCTGTCGCTCTGTGCCTGCAATTTTTTTTCGGACCGCCCCCAAATGATTACAATATACGCTGAAAACCTGTTATGCAGGCTTTCAGCGTACAAAAATGTTGTTTTTCTGCCACACACGCCTGAAGTACGTGTCTTAATTTTACGCCACCGACTGTAGGCCTAGCACCGTCCACAATGGTTTTCAACGCGCGTCAATCAAGCACTGCCTCAGGTCGGCCATGGCGTCTGACACATTCGATCCTGTATCACGCCACCATTTGGATTAAAATCTGGGCTATTCAGAAGCCGTAAATCTGGAGGAATTAACACTAGAGTTTCACGCCGCAGTAGCTCGATCATCTGATGTGCACTGTATCATGTTGACGCACTGTGTTGCCCGAAGAAAATTTTCTGCGAGGTAATGTAGTAGCAGTACGCAGGTAAGGCGGGTAAATCAATAACTGTTGTGTTGCATATATAGCAATCGGTCAACATACGTAGAAATGGCAGTACAGTGAACAAGAGATGAGATAGGCGAACGTTACCGTCTGAACCACGCCTTCGTTGTAAAACTTTACCACCCTTTTACTCAATTTCCCCGTAACGTTCGCCTACCTCATTGGTGAATCACGACTTTCGGCGCATCGTTACGTTTTTTGATCATTGCGTCTTATAAGTACGTACTCTTACTGAGGAGTTTCTTGTTTATAATATCTATGTCACTTCTATAAATAACACGTAGAAGGTTTCTTGTTTATAATATCTATGCCAGTTCTGTAGATAACACATAGGCTACAAGAAAAGCGAAAATGTACAGCACAGAAATAATTTACATTACTTTGTTGATTGTTTTGGTTAGCTGTGACCTACGTGTGCTACTTGCAGTTCTGCCACACACTCACGCACTCACCCTTTAATTTTTTCCCCAAAATTTTAACACAAACTTCCCAAGTTCCTATCTCTGGATGTCGCAATTTCGCCGAGTGTTTTCTAATTGTCTGTTGTCAGTCACAAAGTATCAAATTGTTGAAAACCAATTAAACATCGACCAACTTGACGTCACATACTGTACCGTGGTGTTTAATTACATTTGACTGAAATTGCCACAATTATTATTATTTGTAGCTGAACAAATAAATGAGTGAACATGTTGCCTGCCTTCACTGTTAGCTTGCCTGTCGCTGAAACCCATTTCTGACAGCATGCACAGCTGGGCGGAAAGCGGCCCGTCTAAATCCTGCGTCATCGCAAGCAGAAGCAAGTAATAATACAATAAAAGTAATTAATTAATAATAATTCCAAGACAATATTTATGGCGCTGTCATCATGGCAGAGCCACTGCGAGAGTTCACTTCACTCGGTTCATTTGATGAATGTAGAACGGCGCCAAGCGGCCGCCGACCCAAGATCAAGCCAGACGACTTAGGCTGTGAGTACGCCTATACAGGCTGCCAGAGTCTGCACTCGCCATCGCCATTTTTAATACAGCACAATAGCCTACAATAAGATATACGATACGCGTTATTGTGCCCGATCCTACAATAAAATCGATCCACCGTGCATTACCTGGTCTACAGCTAGAGCGTGCCAAAAATAGCCCCCTGATCTCTTGCTAACACTTCATTAAAGATAATAATTTTATACTATACACTCATATTGACATCTATTCGCCAAGTTTTGTTTGGCTACAGATAACAAGTGCGAAGCTACATCAAATTAAATGCTGCAACCTGAAGGTTTTTGAGCGTTTTATCTGCATTTATGAGAAAATTCTTTTTTTCACTTTTAACAGAAATTTGGTATCATATTAACAAAACAAGTGTTTGGTCGACCACATCCCGCACCTGAGTCGACGGTGACGGTGCCACTAATGCCATGTTATTGGCTAAATATTTTATCCACTAAAACTCTATCCTCTGACAGAAAACATCTTAAGAAAGCTGTTTGCTTCATATTTTTTTATTTATCCACGAGCATTTACTTTTGCTTAATAGCCTACTTTTTATCCACGAGCGTCTACGGTATAAATCCCGTTGCTGTAACGGCACTTTTACTAACGTCTTATTTACATCGCTGCTAACAAAGAATATTTAACAAACAGACAAATTATTACTGAAATATGTAGATTCAGCATTCCCTCAGCTACATTGTGTGAAATTTTCATTCAAATCGATTGATAGGCCTACTTCTAAAGGCCCGTTTATAGCGACACAACTCAACTCAACTCGACTTCGAGTTGAGTTGAGTTGTGTCGCTATAAACCGGCCTTAAGAGTTATGCGAGAAACAAAAGGGGTGTTTATTTCTCAACACATTGCCCTTTATTCCATTGGCCAAAAGCCGACGGACTACTGCTGCTGTACGAGTCTTTCTGTTTTAGTTTCTTTTTCGCTATGTTTAGCCGAACGTTACTACGTTACATTTGGCTTATCGCACGAGCCGTCCGTCTGTCGTCTGTGACATCCGTTCGCCCTGCTCACAGGGTTGAACGTTTAGACAATATTTTTGCACAACCTAATAGCTCAGACTAAAAGGCCCAGTACATTGACGGGGCGTAACGTTCGGCTATCTAATCTACTGATTAGTTCTTGTTTTAGTTTCTGATCTCGTGCAGCAGACTAAGATGGCTGCCCGCCAGTTTCTCTGCGCACGTTAAATATTAAATAAACTTGCGCGCTCTAAACTTGCTTGCGCTTATTCACACAACGAGTTGCATAGCTTCAGATTTCGAGTTTGGTTGCCGTCCGTCAAATATCCCGACTACGAAACCATGCACTATAGTGGCTACAGGTATTCATTGCCGAATGCTTATAATATTTAATGTGAACATAATGCACATCAACAACAAGAAAAAACACTATATTCAACTCTGGCCATTTGAGATATCTCCAGTTTTTCAGTTTTCATTAACATTATTTTCTTCATTACCGCGCGATGCATATGCATAAGCGCGGTATATGTCAGCATGCGGTGTCCGTCCGTCCGTCTGTCTGTCCGTCTGTCACGTTCGTGAGTTGCGCCAAAACGAATAAAGATATCTTCGAAAGTTTATCACCATCGGGTAGCCAAGCCATTCTAGTTTTTCCATACCAAACGGGGTGGCGCTATTCTGACGGAAACCCACCTAACGGGGGCGTCGAATGCAAGGGGGTATGAAAAATGACAATTTTCGACCAATATCTCGCTCTATCTCAGAAAAGGTTATAGGTAGATCGGCACATGCAGCGAGACAATCTGTAAGCATCGAATTATCTTTGCATCCATACAACATTTAGCGTGATTGCCCCAGGGTCGTCCCAGGGAAAACAAAAATGTGGACTTACGCATTGACTTAAGCATCGTATAACTCGGAAACTATTGAATATAGATAGGTACATGCTGCGAGGGGTTTGGCAACCATTGAATTGTCTTTCCATCCATGCAACATACTGCGTGATAAGCGTAGGGGCGTCTCCAAAAATGTGGGCTGCGGTACGTGAAAACGGCGATTTTTTTGCACTTGCGGTTCGAATAACTGGGAAACTGTTGAAGATAGACGGGTACATGCTTCGAGGGGTTTGGCAAGCACTGAATTGTCTTTTCATTTATGCAACGTTTTGCGCGATTGCCGCAGGGGCGTCCCCAGGGGAAACAAAAAATGTGGTAAAAATAGAGATTTTTGGACTTACGCATTGACTTAAGCATCGTATAACGTATAACTCGGAAACAATTGAAGATAGATAGGTACAAATCACGTTGTAGTTTCTGGTGAACTTCTTGTCTACGTCTCCTGACAAAAATTCCTGCAATACCTCAACAACTTTACAAATCGGCATCGCGCGGTTTGTCAGCGATAGCTGAGCTTCTTGTTTATTATTAGTTGTGATATCACCCAATGCTTCGGATATGTGTCTGCCTTTGATGTCAAATGTGACAACCTATATATGCAAATTTTCTGGCTACTCAAAGCCCTCTTCTAACAACGTCAGTGCGTACCTGCTCAGCGCCAAAATTCGAATGAGGAAAGCTACAACAGTTAACACAGACGATAGTTTTACCAAACGTCAGCATTAAAAAAGAACTACATTGCCTGCAAACAAGACTATACGAGAGCTACATTACTGTGAATGTGATTGGTTTGCAGCATAAGAAATCACGATTGATGAAGTGGATTGTTCTTTAATGTTGTCCAGTTTGCACCGGGGCGTACGCAGGTGGGGGGGAGTGATGGGGGTGTCAGAACACCCCTCAGCTGAGGTCTAGTCTAGTTTTTCACTCCACCTAATACTCAAAATGAATGCCACCAGTAGCTTTCTAACAGCGCTCCCCCAAACCCTTAGCTGGTTTAAGGGGGGCTACTTCTAAGGGAAGGGGAGAGGAGGGAAGGGAAGGAAAAGGGGTAGGGGAAGGGAGGAAGAGGAAAGGAGAGGGGGATGGAAGGGAAGGATAGGAGGGAAGGAAAGTAGAAACACCACGTCCATCAATTCGTGCCCAGAGGAGCTTGCGCATCTACATCTAGGCAATTTTCAGTTTTATAGTTTACTATATTGATATAGAAATGTTTGTCATTTCTGTCTGACTTCATGAACATGCACGCCATGCCCGTGGGCTCAAACTCCTGGCGACGCCACTGCACAGGGACTCGGAGATGTTTTCAAGGCGACGGCCTACAGAGACCGACAGACAGAGAGACAGTGCCAATGCAGTAAGCGTTCCGCCGCTTTGTCAGTGTGCGGAACGCCTAGCAGTATTACAGCACTACGCATCGTGACTTTTTTGATTATTGCGCCTTATTAAAATATTCTTACTTACTTACTTTCTTCTAAACGAGGATTAAAAGCCGAGAAGGGAAGCGATAAATGTTTTCCGACCTTTGTTCTTCGTTATATTCACCGATCTGTATCCTCTGGAGGGCTTCCATTACTTCTGCATCGGCCAACAAACGCTGGATTTCTGGATTCTTGCACAATAACAAAGACAGACAGATACGGTCAACATTGCACGAAGATCTTAGGCCTATTGACGTTCACATACGACATAACCATTTACATTAAGATCGGGACAGCACACTACATCTCCCGTAATAGCGAGAAGCCGTCAGTGTGTTGTGTGTTCGCGATAAAAGCGCAAAAAGGACAGTTACCGCCAAATCCGGGGTTTCGCTTAGAAAAGCGTGGTTTACCAGATAAATGCTAAAAGATTACACAACTCTTGTGCACGCGGGTCTGTTGTACGTGCTGTACTAATGGTGCAGCTCACTAAAGTGCTGCTGTTGTTGCACCTGCTGTTGCTAATATTAGCAACACGCCTTGAAATATGTTAATGTCTGAATAATTATAACACCAGTTCTCACGGATGCCGTAAAGCGCGGCGAAGCAAACGTGAAACTCTGGTCTTAATGATGACGTCGTCAAAAAGTGTTTTTGCAAGTGATTTCTGTTGACAACTACACTGTACACATCGGTGGCGACACGAAACGGCGTCTGGGTAAAGTGATCCAGAAAAATTCACTCATTACAGACAGATGCTTCTGAGTCCTCAAACAGGACAACAAGAAGTTGAAGACGTTTTGATAGGATTGGCATTCAGAATCATATCTGCCCTGCCTTCAAGCCAACTTTATTTAACGAAAGTGTCATGAAAATGAAAATGTCTAAAAAAATTAAAAAATATAGGCCTATAATCATATTTCTTCATCAAAATGTGCTAAAACTGTGTCCAAATTTGAATGGAGTTGCCCCGACCCCTGTCTTTGGTTTCGCTCAGGGCCTGGACCCCTCTAAGGACCCCCGTCACAGACATCTGCCGTTATCTCCACTATCAGTCCCCCCTCTATACAAGACAAGAAGCTCTGCTGTCGCAAAGACGCCGCGCGATGCTTCGTGTCTTTCAGTAGTTGCGTCAATAGTACAATACCTCGAGCACAGTTTTTACCGCGCGATGCAATGCAAGCGAGGTCTATGCTGTCACGCAGTGTCTGTCTGTCCGTCTGTCCGTCCGTCCGTCTGTCACGTTCGTGGATCACGTCAAAACGAATAAAGATATCTTCGAAATTTTTCACCATCGGGTAGCGACACCATTCTAGTTTTTCCGTCCCAAAGGGGGTGCCGATATTCCGACGGGAACTCCACTAACGGGGGCGTCGAATGCAAGATGATAAAATGACGACTTTTTCACAAATATCTCGCTGTATCTCAGAAACGGTTATAGTTAGATGGGCACATGCAGCGGGACAATTTGTAAGCATCGAATTCTCTTTCCATCCATACAACATTTAACGTGATTGCCCCAGGGGCGTTCCCAGGGGAAACAAAAATGTGGTAAAAATAGCGATTTTTGGACTTACGCATTGACTTAAGCATCGTATAACTCGGACACTATTGAAGATAGACAGGTACATGCTGCGAGGCGTCTGGCAAGCATCGAATTTTCTTTCCATCCGTGCAACATATTGCGTGATAATCACAGGGGCGTCTCCAGGGGAAACAAAAAATGTGGGCTGCGGTACGTGAAAAAGGCGATTTTTTTGCACTTGCGGTTCGAATAAATGGGAAAATGTTGAAGATAGATGGGTACGTGCTGCGAGACAATTTGTAAGCACCGAATTCTCTTTCCATCCATTCTAGTTTTTCAGTATCAAACGTCATGGCAATATTCCGACAGAGACCCCCTAACGGGGGCTGGAATGGAGGTGTGGAAGGCACAGATTGCGATCGTCAGCTATAGCATATAGCTAAGCTGGCTATCGATCGATGACGTGCTGGACCTGTGAACAACAACTGCGATAATCCGCCGTTCACCTACAGCGACGCATCATTGAATCTATATTTATCGCAGCCTGCAGCATGCACGACTACGACGAAGACAGGAGAACAGCACAGTGTACGCAGCGTTAAATCTGAAGCAGAACTTGCGGTCGACGTATTGTAGTATTGAAGCTAATGACAAACACGAAGCATCGAGCGGCCTCTTTGCGACAGCAGAGCTACTTGTTTATTATTAGTTACTTCAGCTTCGGATTTACTAGTGCGTACAATTCGATTCTGTTCTGTTGTCTTCGGCGTAACGTCAAGCCTTGCCGTCATACACACGATCTATCGTGATTGTATATAGTGCGAGAGCGCGCTTGGTCGCCTGATGGTCGAATACCCGCAGTATACGACCAGCGATATAAGTGTCACAACTTGCGAGATGGTGGCCGTATTCCACTGGCGATCATGTTGACGACACCTCGCCTGTTGCAGCGTCAACAGCAGGCATATAAGCTCAGAGATGCGATTTCTGACCTACCCCACCTGTATTCGACGTCCCCGTTAGGGAGGTTTCCGTCGGTATATCGCCATCCCGTTTGGTACGGAAAAACTAGAATGGCGTGGCTGCCCGACGGTGAAAAAATTTCGAAGATATCTTTATTCGTTTTACACAATGCACGAACGTGACAGACACACACACAGACACCGCATGACGGCATAGGCCGCGCTTATGCATCGCATCGCGCGTCAAAAATCATGGTTATAGTCAACAGTTACAGAATGGTTAATTCATTAAATCGGTGGTTTTATCTATTGGTTCGTCACGTGAACACACTGTTCATAATCCCTCCCTTGAAGTCTTGCACATTTTATTTGGCCGAAGATTGACGTCTGCTACGTCGTGTTTTGTTCGAGCAAAGTGGCATATGACCGCTATGCATACTGTATATCGAACACTTGTCACAATAGTCAGGGGGCAATTGTCATTCCGTGTGCATCTCTTGTCTAAAGCAATGTTTTCACATTTTCTGACAGTTTGGGTGCCAAAGAATGCGAAAAGTGTGTTTGGCATTTTTTAAAGAGCCATTTACCATATTTAGGCATCCATTGAAGTTCGAACCCAGGCCCCAAATAGACCAAAATTTTTTAAGTCCAAATATGCTTATGTTACATATCTTTTGAAAGCTTGTAATGAGCTGAATAATTTTTACTTAAGGACCACATGCTTAAATTGAACTCCAAAGAAGTTGTGGCTATTTTCACACACAGACCATGACTTGTAAGAGAATAGAAAACATGTGACTTATCACCATCAAACAAAAACTTCTGAACATAACATCATCAATAATAAAGTAGTAAGTACCCACATACATTCCTATACTAAAACCAATGTTTTCAATAGTCTGAATCACTGTCAATGTCACTTTCATAATTGTCACTCTCACTATCAGTTTCTTCGTGGTTGGCTACGTTATCACATTCGACGCAGTGGCAGACGTCGGTACATACTAAACCAAATTTCTTACAGCAACACCTGTTTGTGGCACATTTCGTTTTACATGCACACATCGTCAGTTCAATCAGGTTTTTTGGTGCAGGCTCATCAGTTGATGGGATGGGTACTAAACTTCCTGCAGACAATGTCCAACCAAAGAGTGTTGGATCCTCTCTACAAGGTTTCGCCTCAAGTGCGTGCTTAAGAACTGACGTGACATAATGAGCACGTAACACTTTTTGGCGCAGAGCACCTTTAGTAGGTGGAAGATGTTCAGCACTCTTCTGATTCTTGCTGAAAAGATGCCATCGTAGAGAAGCAATACTGTTAACTGTATCAGGGCGATGCCTACAGTACAGGTCAAGGACAAACTTTGTAACGTTTGCAAGGATTTCATCTGCTGTGACCGATGACACGCATCCGAGTGATGCAAACGGCAAAAGCTCTTCTTGATTATATTTCAAAAAGATTCGGAAACACTCAGACTTCGATTTTCCGTAGAACCGACCTGTCTGATCACAGCCAGAAAATACATGGAAACCGAGAATAGCATCAGCGTGGTGTGGGCCGACAGCCTCATACATGTCTCGGATGTTTATGTCGCGCAAATTATTGCCAGTGCCTGTCCTGAATGTTGTCGAAACGCAGAGCTGGGGATAATAGTGAATCAGAAGAAGAAAGACATCAGTATCGGGTGAGACAATGAACAATTCAGAGAATGGATTTGTATCAGCAACATGCTTGGCCTGAAGAATTATCAGAGTGTCTGCTTCCTCTTGATCATGTTGTTTCAGTTCATCAGGATATTCTGCTATGTTGGTGAGACATGTGGTGTCGTAAACTACTACAAATGCTTTTCCAGCAGCAGTTAAACTTTGCATGGAATGTTCAGCCAGGTATTTTGTGAGTTCACTTTTTGTTTCAATGTGTGACAGGAGCTGTTTGAGTTTAATACCAGCGATTGATGTTGAATCTTGAATCTTATATCTCACAGCTTTCCCATCAGTCCTCTTCTCGCGCGTGCGTTCCTTAAGAGAACCGGCCATGTATCGATCGAACACAAGTCGCACATCAGGGAACCCATCACACTCTCTCCGGAGAAGGCTAACGAACTGATTTTTTAGGTCTAGACAGGTCTTCGTCTCCCGAGTAATCTGTAATTTATTGACTAATGCCATACCGTCGAATACCACTACTTTAGATTTACTGGAGACATCTGCAGGCGCTGAATTTGAAGCTCGCTCCTCAATCAAATGGATCAGTTTACTTTTGTCAGTGCAGGGATGCAGTTTTCCATCAAATGAAAACAATGACCGTGGCACAATCGAAAATTCGTACTGTCCAACTAATTTAGGCAAATCTAGCTGAGGTCGTTTCTGTGAAATGACAAGGATTCGCTGCATCAGAGAACGATCTTCTTTCAGCTCAACAACTTTCCCTTGGAGTTTAGTGTTCAATGTAGTTGCCGTGGACTTGAAAGTTAGAAGTTTTCTTTGTTTCATTTTGTCCCATATGCTTACATCGCCGTGGACTCGCTCTTGTAGGAATGAAGCATACATTTCTCTTCCACTGGAAACCTGGCTTAGTACGTCGGCCTGGGCTCTATCACACAGAACAGATTTCGATATTAAGCTGTAAACAATATCTGACTCGTTGAAGGAAACATCAAACGTCTGCATTGTTTCAACTAACTTATTAACATTTCGAATCACTCGGAGATTCATCGACCCAGTCAGCTGATAATGCGCCGTGCTACGTCCTTGGTGCGAAATGCTGTTCGATTTGCGGAACTCATCACAGATTCTGTTCAGTTAAGGAGAAACAAAGCTAAACCGATTCAGCGCTGCTTTGTTGAGGAGGAGGCCTTTCACACCACCCAGTACTTTCAGTGCGCGATTTTCTTGTTCAATTCCGTGATCAGCACCAATGGCACTAAAAGCACATGAGCTCTTGTTTACAGAGAAGTTACCAGATTCGAAGTAGTCCCAAATAGTTGGATCGCTGATTTTCAGTGCATGCATCTGAGCTAAGTAGACAGGCATCAAACGGGCGTAGTTTTGGAGATCGTGAACAAAAAAGTACGGAATCATAAGATCCAAAGCTGACAAATGCAGATCCCAGTTGCCTTGACGAGTAGCTCTTGTAAAGAGTAGTTGAATTTCATACATGTTCATGTAGTTTCTCAGAAATTTTGGCTGATTTTGAAGTTCATTGTCAAAGTGGACAAACTCATCAAAAATATTTTCCTCTGACAACTGCTCCAGGATACTGTCGTGCATATTGCGAATGCTGCCACTGGAAAAGTCGACTGCCTGAAGCTCTGACAGATAGACAGACATCACGGACTTCAACTTATCTTCAATGTGGGCATTCTGTACCAAGAATTCGTTCATGTACAGCCTATGAAGAGCGAGGTACAAGGACATGTGTGCCTCCATTCCTCTTTTCATGTGCTTGCCCTTCAGGATTTGCTGCAAAGTGGCTGGCCCGTAGACATCAGCTTCAAGACACATCTGATCAATGCCACTGCACTCGATGTATTTGCCCATTGCATGCAGGAAAGCAAAGACAACGTGAAGTTCCCCTGGACGAAATACGTAGTTGCGACTGACTTCGTCTCTTGATTGCAGCTGCAGAGCTTTGGAGTAGAGCTGAAGATCCAACGAAATAATAGTCTTTCTACCTGGACATGTAACCGCTGAAATATTCTGGCAAATCTTGAGCGCTGCGTAAAAGTTGCTCCAGTCGGTGGGTGGAGCAGGATACAGTGGAAGGCCGCAATATATCGTTATGGGTAGTGCGTCAGTGATTAGCGAATTGTATGCAGCCCAGGTTGGAGATACACTTTCGGAAGTTTTGTTACTTAGTGTCTTCGTGAGGAACCAAATACAGTCCCATTTCCGATATAGATCAATGTCCGTTCTATCAGTTGCGAACAACGGGAGCATTTGATGTTGGCGTTTGGGTTTAGGGCAAACGTTTGCCTGGGGAAATGGGTTGTACTCTAGAGATCTGTTTTGATTCCTTTCAATCTGCAGCTTTTTACCGGTAGTTGAATCTGCACCAGCTCGCTGATACACAATTTGTGCTGTGCCGTGAAACTCATTTTTGCCATCTGCAGTGTCATTCTTAAAGTCACAGTTGTCAATCGCAAAATAAACCGGCTCTCCTTCTTGTATTAGATGTGGCACATAAACGCCATTGGTTTCTGACATTCGTTTCACAACAGCATTCGCTATGTCTGTTTCAATTCGTAGAACTTTTGAGTAATCGACAGTCAGGTGCAAGTCGGACAAAATGTTCACTAGGTCTTTACTTCGAGTATTCTTATGCACCAAAAGCCCCAGGCCAACAGAAAATGGGGTTTCCTTTCGGCTATGATAGTTTTTAGAGTTATCGCCTGTACCATGATAGCGTACCTGTCTATCCGTCTTCACTGACTGGCATACAATCTGGGCTATGTTCTCAACTGTTTGGTCAATGGAAGCTGTCCTTTGAACTGTTTCGACGCCTGTGTTGGGTCCGACGATGATCCATTTTATTAGGGTTTGGAGCATTTCTGGTGGCTTGTAGTTGTCAAAACTACCTGTAAAGTTCCAAGGCTCTGCTTCAAAGATGTCTTTGCGCACTAGTTTAGCTGCCTGGAATATATGTTGCAAGTTATCACTGACGTTTTCGAGGGCATCACCTACAATAGCGTCCTTTTCTTTTGTAGAGCACAGTCGTTCAGGTACATTTTTGCGGCGTGGCTTGATTACCTCTACGTCGGGAATGTTTTCCAGGATGATTCTCTTTAGATATCGCTTGTTGTTGTTCTTTATCTCTGATGGGTGGTTATTATCTTGCAGCAGATTGATGTAGGTGGTGTTGATGTTATTCATATTAAGGTCGCTGTTTGCTCCACTGTCCAGCTCACATTTGACAATATTCAATATTTCTATATCCGATATGACGCGAGATGTCTGCTCCATTTCCGCAACGTCCTCAGTGCTTGTCTTACTGGCTTCTCGTTGAGCATATAACCAGCAGTTCTGATGATACTGGACATCATTTGCAACTGCATCTGCAGGATCTGCAAGAGTGTTCAATCGAATGAGAAAACCATCATCATCTAGCTGCTTTGCTACTTCCAGCATTCTTATGCCTTTTGGTTTGGTTTGAACCTTATGCAATAAGCCACCGGCTTTCTGACATACAATGCACAGATCAGAATTGTACGGAGAAGCTGCAGATCGTAGCCGTTTCCCGCCAACGATAGAAGATGGTGTATCTGAGGATTCTGATTGAATTGCAGAGCCTGTCGATGGCCTACCCCTCTTTGGTGAAATTAACGATGCATCCTTCTCAGACTGAGCTCGCTGCTGTCTGGCTACTGCTCGTTGCAGGTTTCTGTCACTTACTATCGTACTGTAACAGTTTTTGTGATAAAATGCCTTCTGTATACTCAAGTCTTCCGCAGTCAGGTTGCGTAACCTATTGTGCACAGGAGTGATATTTGGATCAGCCAGAGCAGCAAAGTCGGCAGCATACTTAAGCAATTTGGTAAGAGATTCAAGCATCGGGTTGGTAACACAATCCCCTGATCCTGCTTTTTCACAAATGATGCAGTTCTTGTAGTCTAAGCTCTCTCTCATTTCAGTAGGACTTGACAAGTCCGGCATATCCTCATCCATCTACAGATAACATATACAAGGAAATAGAATATACAATAAACTACTTTATGTCCCAGTACCGCATTCATTGATAATTCTCGCATGAGGTCAAGAGTCATGAGTTTTTTCAGCTGATTAGGACTTTTACAAACTAACGAACATTAAATAAATGTCAGTTTGAAGCGATGGACATTTATTTGAAACAATATGCTCTTGAACACTAACAACGGAAAGACAACCTGAGTGTATAGATTTGTCAACCAAGGGTTCCCTTAAGTCGATAAAAGTACCAACTTCGCGAAGTTTATTTATAGTTAACTTTTTCCTTGAACAAGGCGGTAAATGCAGTGAAATTTACAATCTGTAACAGCTGACACACATTTATAACATTTAATTAAAAATAATCGGATGAACATCAGAAGGGACTAGGCCTATAGTTATTTTGAAAAGGGAGGCCGGCTAGTTCCAGAAACTATAAATCAGTTGAGAATCAAGTTAACATTATTTGGACGTAGTAGTATTTTGACTAATGCACAGCGGCGGATCCAGGAATTTTGAAGGGGGAGGGGGGGCGCAACTAATTTTCTGTATATTATTATAATCTCTGAACTACAGTTTGCTGCTATATTTTAACCTACAATGATAATGTCAAAGTTTACAGTTGCCCTCATCTAAGAAGCATCATAACAACATGTCTTGACACACTGTGACGTCATTTCAATTGACGCCCAAATGTGGTAAATGACTAAAAAAAATGCCAAACAGGTTTTTGGCACTAAGTGGACCCTAAACTGACAGAAAATGACAAAAAATTGCTTTAGACAGCCGATGCACACGGGAGCCAATTTTCTGACAATTGCCCCCCGACTATAGGCTGTGTCGTGACGTCGTTGGTCGTCGGTCGGTTGTTACGCGCGTGCACTGTGGCCAAACGGTGCATCCTAGGCCTATGGAACACTAATAGGAAACCCTACCCCAGGAATTCAATGGTACAAATTTCGACCCCCTGGGGTGACCCCTAACCGGGGAATGGGCCCCCCGTGAGGCGCTTTTTGTCAA
>Ga0209339_1000432_pt1 | contig 15371 bp, 11 predicted proteins | sample OlaalgELextract3_FD_187376 | JGI IMG/M metagenome (GOLD analysis project Ga0209339, IMG submission 187376) | Olavius algarvensis symbiont microbial communities from Tuscany, Italy - Type A ELBA extract 3 (SPAdes) (version 2) | ecosystem: Host-associated > Annelida > Digestive system >... | reverse complement strand
CGTTGGCCTATCTGTTGGTGCTGCCTGGATCGCGGGCCAGGATCGTTCGATGTGGAGGACGCTACGACCCTCAGCTGGTCAAGCGCAGCAGTGAGTGAGTGAGTGAGTTTCGTAAAGATGGCTGATGTTGTTAAGGCTCTTAAATCCTCACACATCACTCCCATTCTCAAATCTCTCCACTGGCTTAATGTCAACGAACGCATTGAATATAAACTTCTTTCTCTTACAATATGATCTATGTTCAACCCCCTCGCAGTACCCGCTCCTCGTCAGTTGTTAACCTTTCTCGCCCACCAACCATCTCCTCATTGAAAACCACAGATCGCTCATTCAGATATGCATCACCCCGTCTGTGGAATCAACTCCCGGATTCTTTCCGTCAGCCTCGCCAGTCATGTCTCGACTCACCTCCTCATTTACTTGTCAGCTCATCTCTGTCATCATCACCTCTCTCATCATCCATCACTCCTTCACTCTTTCACTTCAGGCTCAAAACCTACCTTTTCAACAAATCCTTCGCGATCATGGGACAGGACCGGACTTATCATGCTTGTCGATTTATTTTTAGTTCGTTTCTTTTCTGTAATTTTTTTTCTGTTTTTCCCGTGTGGTGGACTAAGCTGGCTACACGTCAGCTTTTTACTGCCCGTTAAACACACAATATCGTATCGTATTACTGGTGCGACCTATTATCCCTATTATCCTTGTGTAGATCTAAACAGTGGAGACATGAAGGAACGTAGCACAACCTAAGCCCGTTAGTGTATCGAACGAGTTCGTCGCCAGTCGTCGAACCGTGAGATCCAGATCGGACAACAACGACCGGCGTCGACGTGGACGCGGCGTCATCTTCGTCAGTGGCACCAAGTCCAGACAGACTCGACGACGAGTTAGTTTCACTGGAGATGATCACTGACGGTCTGACACTGAGCAGGAGGCGGCGCGAGACAGACATCGAGATGACGACATCATCCAGTCTCCTCCCAGACACTGGCACAGTGTTGACACTCAGGATCTCGTCGCCGACCTTCAGCAGACCGTTCAGCTCGGCCACGCCGCCTGCCGCTATCCGCGAGATGAACACGCCGTCGAAACGGTCGCGGCCGTTACCTTCACGGATGTAAAAGCCGAGACTTTGTCCAGGTCGTTTCGTGATCTCGACCGTCTGTATGTCTTCCATGACTGCCGAGCCGTCGACTTACACGTCAGTCTTGCGCAGTTGTATCATACATCTCGCACATGCCGATGTTACCCGTCATTACGACACACAGAGAAGGCCTATAATAGGTGTCACGTGTGACGTAGTTTTACAGCTGGTGGCAGTGTCGTGTCACGAACCAATCACAATACGGTCACGTACACAGTCTTTTCTGTCGCGGCTTTTCGACATCGGAATAAGCTTACGACGCACTCAAAACTGACGCGGTCTATGATTGACTACGACATTCGTACGTCATCTGAAAGACTTCTTCTCTAAAATCTGGATGCAGTATCTTCGAGTGGCACTTTTGCGTGCGTCGTCGGTCTGCATCAAAGACGAAGACGTGTTCCTAACCGTATAAGTGTAAGTGATGTCACGATCGTCGCAAGACGCACCAGAGCTTCGCCAACGACGCTTACGCACGACTGCTGAGTTCGTGCTGCTGCCGCTGTTGCTGCGGCGTATGCAGTCCACAGCTGACGTATACGTAGAAGGAAACATTTCGGTTCCCCGACAGTCCGTAATTCCGTTAGCAGAGCCGCAAAGTTTCACGTCGATTGTCGAAGGAGCCGCAGCCAGTCCGAAATTCCACTACTAACCGCGCGACGCACGAAGCTTTAATGCAGTTTAACAAAGATTAGCAAGTAGTGCGACTTATTTGCCCAGCTGTAGAACAGGCCCGATCTGTTTCGTGGCCGATAGGCGTAAAAGGCGACTTAAACCAAGTTTTAGTTTCGTTATGTTTACTTTTGCATATGTCAGTATTTTTCATTAATTTTTGTTTAGGTTTTCATGTTGTCACTGGATTGTAGTTTTAAGTTTTGCTAATACCAGTTATGAAGTGATTGGCTAGGAACATCGTCTCCGAAACTATAGATTGCACTCTACAGAGATTTTTACCCACGCCAATACAACACAAAGTTAAAATTTGACCCTGTGATCTTGAGCGTAGACATGTGTAATAATCTATAGCGTGCTCAGAGGGACGCTAAATCCTGCTATCCGTATACCTATACCTGAAAGCCGCACACAGCGTTTCTGAAGCGGAAGAAATGTAGGTTGTGCGAACGGCGCGTCCGTAACAGTATTAGCTACAGATCGTGAAACAGCTGCGGATCTGAGTCGGTGCAATCCACCGACCTCGTCGCGTCTGAGCGCAGCCATTCAGTGGCGTCATTGTACCGATACCGGTTCTGCTGAACGTCGCTAGGCGGCAGCATTGTCATTGTCCACTACTCGCCGGGTCAGTGGTGGTCACCCCCTTGCCAGACGGTCGGTTCTGTTGACGTCAGCTGAATAGCCACAGAATGACGACTGTGGGTGGCAGATACGCCGGTAAAACATTTACGCAGATGTCAGCTTTGACATTCGCACTGACTGTAACGCCGCCAAGGCTGGCGGAGTTATGTTTTCGTTCGTTCCGCCTGTCATTCATTCTCTTATTCATTCCGTCTGTGAACAAGATAACTCACGATGGCGGTAAGAGACGTCCGCCAAACATGGTAGGCATGGGCAAGCGGTGACCCTATAGAAGTAATTAATTTTTGGAGTTGATCCTGATCCGCATGTGGATTTCAGTTTCTTCATCCTTTTAGATTTTTTTTACCGTTTTTCATACAATCACCGCCGATTGTTACGAAACTGTCGAAATGCCTGACGCCGACAATCAACAACATTTGGGAGCGATCCGGCAGACATCCGGATTACTGCGGAAATCCGCAGTCGAATCCCGGATCAATTTCGGTCGACATTTCTGCCTTGGCTGAGTTTGCGCTCTCTGAGTGTTCTTGTTATTGATATGATCGAACCGAATAATAAATCTAGGCTAATCCGTGCTGTAGTTGGCATAAGCCATAATTATATCAGCAGCTGTGATGGATTTTTTTCTGCTGGTAGCCAGCCAATATTTACTTTGTTTTCTATTATTTTATTATCTGTCTGCACGATTGTTGTAGGACAGACCTATCTATGCAAACATTGGAGGTTCACAAGGATGATACCACCAGTCCGCAACCTTCCTTATGAAGTCAGGTTGAAAAAATTGGGTTTATGGTCATTAGAAGACAGACGTGTCAGAGCTGATCTTATCGAGGTCTTCAAAATTGTATAGGCCTATGGCTTATCTTCAGTCAAGTTCGATACCTTTTTCAAATTTTCACCCTGTGGCTGGACCAGAAGTCATTCGTTGAAGCTGAACAAGAACCGAGTAAGAACTGACTTAAGACAGCATTTCTTCAGCGAACGTGTTATTAATACCTGGAATAAACTTGATAACGACACAGTCTGTGCATCATCGTTGAATTGCTTCAAACGTCATCTGGAGAAACTGCATAAAGATGAGTCATTTCACAGACTGCTGTAGTCCATTTGACTCCAGAGGCCGAGCCAGTCTCCCCCCATGGTGAGGCCTTATCTGGTAAGTTATTGTCGTCGCCAGCTATGGGGCGCTGCGGCACGTGCCCCCATCGATCTGGAGCTTGCGCATCTATTCCGTATAACTCCAGTAAGCAGTGGTAGGCTAGACTGCTAGTGAACATCACACATTTTCTGTTACAGTCACAGATTCACAGTCGCTCAAGTTGGCTCAACAATAGCTATGTTTATGTAGACATTTCTCCGATTTCTGCCTATTTCCTGAATACTCTCACGCCGTGCCTCTCATGGCGACATAGGCGTAAAGTCCTATTGGACCGCGGGGCCCGAGCCCCCCCCCCACTTTTTGGACCACGGGGCTCGCCTGTACTTAAGCCCCCCCCCACTTTTTGCCCATGTTTTCGCACTGTTTATTACCACGCCGGCAAGAATAATTCGTCCGTTCATATAAACTTTTAAACCCTTGCAGCAGTTAGGCTGATTATAAAACAGACGTAAACAGCTAGTAGACCACACCGCTCCCTCCAATGCCACAGAAGCGCCAGCTGCTCACTCACACGACACAGACACCGTCCATAGTGATATCTGTATCGGATTTGCAATTGCATCCTGCTATTCTCTTCGACTACTCATGACATCACTGACGTCACGCAGTAACAGCTGCAGGTGGTGTGATGCATTTAAGTTAAGATGGATAAATTTGCAGGGAAGAGAAGGGGAGGGAAGGGGTGGAGAAGGGAGGGGAAGGATTGCCCACTTTTTGGGTCAAGTTCTGCTGTCATCTCATCGCTGTGCTAATTACAGAAACAAACACGTTGCGATTACGTAATAGTCTCTGCAACAGCAGCAGCAGAGCAATCTCGGCCGACAGGCTATGAAGTCCAAATGTAAAATTAAAAAAAAAAATTAGCCCAAAATTTTAAAATCAAAATTTCTGCGTATCGGCACAGATCACGTGTGCCAAGTTTTGTGAGAATCAGATAAAACTGTAGGAACAGTAGCGATTTGAAACAGTTTGATGACACACAGACAGACAGACAGACACACAGACAGACAGACGGACAGACAGACAGACAGACATCAGTCACCTATACTACAAGCTCCACTGGCAGCAGAGCTAAAAATCACATTTGCTCAATTTCACAATTCTTTCTCGGAATAAATGCCGGTTATTTTAAACAAATATTTATAACTCGTAGGAATCATGCACATTTGATAGTCATCGGCACAACAACTGCTAATAAACAACATTCAGTCATCTTATTTCCTATTTAATATTACCAATTCACAATTAGGATATCAACAAAATATAATAACATTAAATAAAATATCAACTGATCTGCGAAATGGACACGCCGCTAAATTTTGCATTAATACCACACAGTTCATCCGCAAATGAGACATTTCTTGTGCAGTTAAATCAAGAGAAATTCATTAAAACACCAAGTAATATGCACTTACGACGACATGACATTATAAAAGCAATAGCTGTCAGTGAATTGTCTACACCCGTAGAATACAGAACTATAGATATGTAGATACGCTGTCACTGATTTTGTACACAGTGCGTCATTGCATTGATAACAGTGAGAATACAACATTCCTACAGACATCTGTGAAGTGGGTGGAGGACTACATAGCAACAGAACAACAAGCTTGGCATGACGTCGTGGTGACACTGGATGCAAGTTTGACTCCCAGCGAGATAGACAGATCACTGCTGCATCAGCAAGTTACACAGCTTACTGCTGGCCTCTGTTACCCGGCAGTTTTAACATGTTATTGGCTACAGCTGGGAAGTAACAGGCACACAACACAAGACCATAAATGGATCCCATGTCCAACGTTTCAGCTTTGGCTGGTGACTGACTGCGATATTAGAGATAACTGCTGCCTTATGGCAGTCCTTTACCTTGTACATACATACATTGCTTAAAAGCACCTGGGTGCAATAACTTGCCTAATGATTAAGCAGCAGAACTCTGGCTGGCAGTCAAACTTATACCATGCCAACTGAGCCGACGTCTTACCATTAAGGTGAGTATAATAAGCTTTGATTACGTTGTTAATCGCTGATGTGTCAGGCAACATCAGCTGTGCCACAGTTCACTCTGCTGAAAGAGACACGTTTCTTACCCAGTGGCAATATCTCTACTACAGAAGAACAGTTAAACTCTGCATTTTTCGAGAAAATATAGGCTAGTTCCACTACAAGCAATGAGTTCACCATGCAGCCAGAGTGGACGACAGATGAGATTTGAGGATAAAACATTAATTACTGGATAATGGGACAACTGTCTCACAAAAAGGCTTCTGCATATGTGATTATATTTGTCCTATAAACAGCTGTATTAACTACTGAATGTGGTACACAGTATTCTTACTGTTAAAAATGTCAGTAGCACTAGCATACACTTGAGTCATAAAAGTCACAAATGTGATGGAAGCAATGCAGTAGACTGCACTGCAACATCGTGCAGTGTAGTGCAGTGCAGCACGACACAGCACAGTGTCTGCAGCTCAGCACAGTGCTGTACAACACTGCACAGTGCAGTGCAGTGCAGCACGACACAGCACAGTGTCTGCAGCTCAGCACAGTGCTGTACAACACTGCACAGTGCAGTGCAGTGCAGTGCAATTCAGTGCAGCTTAGTGCACTGAAGAACTGACATGTTGTTGATTCACTGTCAGACATCAGAAGTCAACAAATCTAACATTTCCTAGCAGTCTGTGTGTATCCGTGAACACCAAACATAAAAAGTCGCATCACTGAGTAAAGTGCACACAAACACTTAATAATATGCATGATGTGCTTGCATCACAACAACAGAGATTGGATTGTCCTGTCATGAGCTGTATCACTTTCAGTATTACAACGAGTCAGCTGGCACTCAAAGCCACGCACGCACACATGTACACTGTACACACTGAGTCACATTACACTCTTCACCACGAAACTTTGTCAAATGCTGACCGATTTTGAAAATTATTTCACCGACAAACTTACCAGTAAATTTTTAATAAAGTGATCATTAAAAATCCCACCAGACCTCAACATGCACTGCTACACTACCTTGTGCAATATTAATGTAACTAGAAGACTAGCAACAATGTGAAATGCATGTCTTGGTTAACAACAAATTTAAAATTGCCGAGTCTTCTAGTAAAAGAATTTTGAAAATGCATCAATATTTGGTGAAGTTATGGATACGAGTATATTGTTTTTTTTTCTTTTTTGACTCGCAGTGTAGATGCAAAAAGTGAATCTAAGTGAATCTAAAATTATCTTCTCAGTTTTTTGTAACTTTTAAAAGTCAGACATTAAGTAATCTCTGTTCCAAAAACGGGAAGTTGTCAGTTCACCTGTGTATTACTCATCTGGGTCAGGTCAGTACTCTAGCACTGGTGACATCTGCTTGCCACAGGTCAAAGGTCACATAATACAGGTGTGAGATGAGAGGTGAGTGGGCTGCTATCGTTTGTTGAGTCGGTCAATGTCTTCAATGACGGTGGTAAGTCGCTGTCGAGACCTCTTGCTGATGTGACCGAGACAGCTAACGAGTGCCAGCAGCTGACGACCTGAGTATTCCTGTCAGACAACGTAATTCATCAACCACCTGCTGCAGATGCAGATGCAGCCAACAGATGACGTCACTTCTTACGTTCATCAGTCTTACGTTGCATTTTCTTTATTTCCAGTTATTTCTTTTAGTTTTTTATCTTGTGTGGTAGAATAATGTATCAACATCATCATCATCATCATCATCATCATCACCATCATCACCATCGTTACTAGGCATGATAAGTGAACTGACAACACTAATTACAACAACAACAGCATATTACAACCACACATAAACTCATTACTGTCATTCCACATCTGCCATCTGCAACTAGTTGCCTAGAACAGTTCTCATGAGTCACTCACTCGGTCTTTAAATCTACACATAAGACACTTCTGTTAGACTGTGCTCTGAATCGGCACTGACTGACTTGCTGGTATACCTCTCTAGTTATGGTAGATTAGTTATTAACAGTTATTATTATTATTCTGTATATAACTTTTCTCCCTTTCTATCTCAATCCAAACTTAACTGCAACGGTATCTAGTTTTATTGTTTTATCGTCTACATATTCGATTATGTTGTGTGATCATCTCTGTTTTTATTGTTCTCTTTGTGAAATTTCATATTCAGCTGTTCAGTTATTTTTGCTGCAAGTATGTCATGAAGTGGAAGACGCTACGACCCTCAGCTGGTCAAGCGCAGCAGTGAGTGAGTGAGTGTGTCATGAAACGTTCAGTTCAGTTCAGTGCAGTTAATGCTGCTACAGAAACATGTACATTACTATTGCTACTACTATTATTATTTTACTAAACCCATATATACTAAAATATCCATGTTACTAATACATCACTGGGTACAACAGAACGTACTGACCTTGTGATCATATATCCACGTTTCCAGCTGGGTACTAATACATCACTGGGTACAACAGAACGTACTGACCTTGTGATCATATATCCACGTTTCCAGCTGGGTCTCTGGCAAGTAATAAGCCTTGACGTAGACTTCAACAAACTCACGGCCCGGGATTGGCCTACGACGGCACAATATGAAATTACATATAATAAATGGAACTATGTTATTTTAGTCACAGTTAAAATAACACTTAAAGCACAACTGGATAACATAATATATATACAGTTTTAATGGAAATTTTCCACGTGAAGTGGTTGGCCTCTTATGGCCAATTGCACCAATGTTACTTATCTTTAAGCAGAGATCAACTCTGGCGTTAATCTCTACTGCGTTGCACCAGCCACAGCTAAGGTATGGTATAGCAGGGTTTAACGTCCCACTCGACACAACCACAAGTAACTAAGTAGCACTTAATTTTCTCATGTGCGATGATAACCTGACAGCTGGTGGAAATTCAAGTACCACTTCAATTTAAGTGACAGTGAGTTAAGTGGTGATTTAAGGAACGATGGTACAATCAGCCCTCAATTTTCTTTCTCTGTTTATTCTCAACCCGTGCATCCTCTCAGAACAAGCCAAACTTTTCATTTTCTCCTTAACACCATGCCACCAAATCTTTCACGGACATCAATAATCTACTCCGACCGTCATACGATGCTTTATCCAATAAGCTCGTTTTCACACTTCCATCAATCTACCAATGTTAATCACCTAGCTGGCTGGTTCCTTGTGCTCTCTATGTTTATTCCTTTATCTCTATGTTGACCCAAATATCCATCTGATCATAGTTATTTCAGATCTATCCAACTTTACCTTGTATTCTACCTTCATCAGCCAGCTCTCCCTTACCATCACGGCTGAATCATACAATCTGTCTGCATCCAGCACTACGTACTCAACACAGCAATTAAGGGCTTAAATGCATCTTTGGATCACATTTTATCAGCAGTGTAATACTGGTATGCATATAACAAACTGGCCGAGATGGTAGGCCCGTGCAGTATAACAATGCTGCAGCCAAAGCCGTCACTACCACCACCACCATCATGCTCCATATATGAACAAGCCGACATAAGTGGTGAACTCACCGCAGATCGGTCAATTTCTCAAGTTTGTTGAGGAATTGTTGAAAATCAAGCTGCATCAACGCACGACCTTCATTCGTGCACTTCTTTGCCGATGCAAAACTGCAACAACATGCAAAATACAAGCATTTACAGAACCACAACTCGACCAAATGGGCTTCAACATAGCCGCAGCATGTTCTGTGTGCCACAAAAAATTATTATTACTATTATTATTATTATTATTATATCCAAATTTGTCAGGCACACACTGCCAGCAATGTAACTTAAGCAGCAGTGCAAAAAATGGCTGCAGAATTAATTGCATAAACAAGCAGCAAGATGGATTATACAGACGCAAAAAATTTTTACACTACGTCAAAGAAGTTTACGAACCCTTCAACAAATGTCGAGAAGGCAAGTCGAATTATGTGTTCCCACAATGCATCGCTGACGGCTTTTGGTATCGGCACACGGTGACTTATGCGGTCAAGATGTTGATCAAATAAACTCAGCTCCTAGCACACAACACACACACACAGACACATACAGACAATGAGATGTACACAGACAGACAGCAACACATTCACACAGACATCCGGGTACACACAGAGCCAGACACTCATATCACTGTCATATTCAACTCCAAGAATGAACCAAACACAAATCAAATTTATACAGCGCCCTCTGCTGCCACCGAATCAAACTACTTGCTATCAGTATGACGGCGTGAAAGCTACTAAACTTAACACGCATATACACTGTTTAAAAAAGCAAATACCAGTTTTATTTTCAAACAATGCCAACAAATCTTACCCAGTATCAAAAATTGCTGGTATAAAGAACTGTTGTTTAATTTTCATTTATGTACTTACATACTCAGCTACTTCTCTGCAAAAAAAACAGACCAGCTCAGCTTATTTCCAACAGTACGCAGCACAAAGTTATACATAGCTGACGAGATGGATTTGAGTGCAGAAGATCACGTTTTCGACTTAAAAGTTTGCACATGAAGTGGATTTTAGGAGAATATTAATCACGTAAAATTTCAAAAAGGAATAAATAAACTGCTACAAAATTTTCCCCAAAACAAAATAATATTAAGAACAAATAAATAATTAATTGCTGTTGCAATCGTCGTTCTTGTGTGACAGTCATCAGATAAATGAACGATGTACACAAGAAACAGACATGAAGCAGTGAGTCGACGTAGCCGGAATGTTGCGACATGATCTCTTTTATGTCCCACTTGACATTCATCATTTGCTGCAGACAACTGTCCACGTTCACCGACCGCAGCGCCACTGCTCGGTAGACCGGCCGTCGTAGTTCAGCAGCTGTGCTAAGTGTCTACAACATCAGCACAGCTCTATGTATCTCTACGCCACTGCAGCAGTGACTGGCTGGCATAGTTCGGCTTTAATGCAAAATGTCTACAACGTCATCACAGCTCTCTGTATCTACAGAATTACGTATCATTACCTCAGTAAATCATTATCACAGTGCTCAATAATCAGCTACTGCAGTGCTCAGTCAATAAACCCAGAATGTTGGGGCAAACATTGCAGCAACACTCGAACTACTAAACTTACACTGAATTTACTGTTATATTGGAAAATTATTTATAGTATGACAATAAGAGCTCACAATGGTGATCACCGTGCAGTTTTGTACAAAATCAGAAAAATTTAAAGTTAAATCTGAGAGAATGGCAGTTGCATAGAACAACAAAACTAAAAAAGAAGTTCTCATGTGACACTTCAAATTCTTGTTTTGAGAGAAAAATACATTACACATTACAAAAGCCAGATAACTAAAAAATCTTGTTGGAAATTAAATGGAAACATGCAGTTGTTACAGACCTGGGAATAGAACTGTTGGAGAAAAGCTCGTTTTGCTGCTGGAATGGCATCGTCAAGCCGCTGCTGAAGCAGCCGAAACTGCTCCGTGAGAAACATGCTGAAACAATTAACATCAATTTAATTCAATAAATCAATCAACTAAACAACAGGTATACAGCAGTCAAAATTCTGCTGGCACAAGCTAGAAACTGAAAGATGACAATTAGTATCATTTTATGATGGCCACCGTACTGATGCAAGTGATGGGAATAATAAAGTCTAGAAACTTAGTTTATTTTATAATACAGCTGAGAAACTGTTAAGTAACAATGGCCGCAGTGACTGTGGTCTGGCTTTTGGAGTTATAATTCAAGTCCAGCCACATTAGTGTAGTACATGGCTTCTGCCACAGTAACAAATGTCAACTTGTGTCAGGCTCCCATTAACTGACTTGTGACACAAATCTGTCACCATCACCATATCAATACTGCAACACTGCTACCACACACTACAATACACTGCAACAGAAAAAATGTTTGTGACCCTTTCTGACAACAACCCAGAAATGCTGACTGCTGTAAATTGAAGACAGATAATGAAATGGTGTAAGACTCACAGAGACTCTGTAGCGACAACACGCTCCACAAGTCCATAGAGCGTGTCTGGCCGACGAAGATCGACAGCCGGTGATATGTGTGGATGTGGAATGTGGTCGTCGAGTGCTGAGTCCACTCCAGTCACTCCAACAATGCTACTGCTGCTGATGTTGGAGAGCTCAGCTTGTGAGGAGACGTCACTACCAGACGATATCAAGTTTTCAGCAATACGCTTCAGGGTCGCCTTCAACTTGACGCTCATCACACTGTCACCGCTAGCAACCTGCTGCCATAGCAACGATATACATCTCAAATGTTGCAGTGTTACCAATGGTAACCTGCTGGCACAAACATGGTAAATACAGCCATCAACAAATATAAGCAAGCAACATATTTCAACACATACCAACATTACCTTTTCACGATCATTTCTCAGTTTACATAGGTTAGCCTGCAGACGCTCGCGAGATCTTTGGAAGAAAATTCCCACAGACAGCAAGGATCATTGCATGGGAGGTCATCGCCTTTACAGTGCTTTAGAGCTGGCAAGGGTTAAACGCAATTAAACTAGCATATAACCCATGCTAGCCGGATGGCTGGCTCTTGCAACAGCTAGTGCCTTTAACTGATTATGGTAGTATGCCAGCAGTCCATCAAGGAGGCCATATACATCCGAAAGGAAGGACAATGGGCCATGAACCGTGATAAGGGTAGCTACCAACTGAGCCACGCACACGACCACTTTCTTGACATGGCATCTTCCCGTCATGTCAAGAGGCGGAAGAACTGAGTACCAGCTTCTCTGATGAAGGCCTCTGGTAGAGGTCGAAATGTCAAGTTTTAGGCAATAATTTTGGTTGTGTTTGATGAATTTAACTAATAGTAAACCGTCCAAAAATTTGACATACGTTCAGACGGTTTTCTGACAAAAACTGCAGGCAAACAATCCATAATTCGAATTAAAAGTGACAAAAAAATAACTTTACTTGCATTCAATGTGCAAATAAGGAATGTTTTGAAACATGACCGAAATAAAGTTTAGCATACAGATTTTAGAATGCAATTATATTACTTACTTGTTGTCGTTGTTGTGAGTGACGTCAGTGACAGCAATGCTGTAATATTTGCTTTAAATTAACTATTCAACGACTACATAAGTAGTAAATAACTATAATATCCAATTCAACGATTACATAAGTAGTAAATAACTATAATATCCAAACTGAACCACGTTTTTCAAACCGAACCAAACTCAATGCTAACCGAATCTAAGTTTTTTAGAAACTGAAAATAAACCAAACCAAAATTTTAAAAAATCTATTCTGCACATCCCTATGAGCACGAACGTTTGGTGACTGCCAAGTTTGTCTTTAGAGGCTGAATGTCATCCTAATGGCAAACCAACAGCAGCACTGTACAAGACAGCGACATACTTTAGCTGCAGCGTAAGAAATGACCAACACTCAATGATGTGATACTTATAATTATGCAACTAAATGTACAACTGAAGTTACATCTGTAGACAGATTTAACAGACACAACTGGAGATGGACGTCAGTAGCTGTAACTTACCACGTCAGCATCTGATGCAAAGAAACTGTGCACCTACAATGCACGCAGACACTTTACATGCAACACTGCTTCACTATGATGTTGACAAAGCAAATAATATGTCACCATGAACAAAATGCATGATACATGCTGCCATCAGACCACACACAAAGATTAACATGTATAAGCAGGTTGTGCGTCATTGCGGCAATGAGGGGCAGGGGTTGATGAGCCCTGTAGGCCGAGACCACCAGATTAGTCCATAAGGACAGGCCAGTGCATGATTTACATGTACAAGGAGGTACAATGAACACTCTATTCACCCAGCACAGAGGGCTGCAAGACGGAGATGGCTGTGGTACATGACGACTACGGTACTGAACAAAAACAGTGCATTCAACTGCCATGCCACTATTATAGCTGCTGCTCAAATTTCCGAGTATTCACAAACCCAAGTACTAGAGTGGTATTAAAACAGACAAACATGCATGCTTCTCTCCTGCTGCATCATCAGCCAAGCTTATAATCACTTCAGAGCCACGGCCCGTCCATTCTCACACTTTCATGACAACAGTTTTCCTCTAATGCTCCTAACAAATGAAGATGGTTACAAACAAACAAAGCTACAGACACAGGATACCAACAACAATACCTCGGCTCTCACCGGGATGAGGTGATGACACACACAGTTATGTGAGGATCTAACACAAGTTACGTATTATGTAATAATACATCACACAAACAAAGTTACATAAAAATACAATGAAAATAAATATCTACCGAATAAAGATAGTAATCAAAAAGTTGAGTCATGTAGATGACGACGTCAAAGGCGATTGGCTTTAACACCATCATCATCTGCATGTAATTACCTGCACAACAACAGAATAACGTCATCTTAGTCATACATTTTGTACTTATACAAATATTACATACTGGGGGCGGGGGGACAGAATATGCTTGAGGGGCAGAAAGAAAATCTTGATTGATAAGGTGTTGGTGCATTGACTGAGTGCCAAAGCTGTAGCTGCCACAAGAACCAAGTTGTTATGTTTGCATCTTGTATTCATTACACTGAAAAAAAAACAGAAACATGCCAATGACTGGTAGGCAGACAGTGTAGAGACAACGAAACACACACACTCACACAGAGAGAAAGACACAGCGAGTCAGACAGACAAACAGACAGACAGACAGACAGACACAGACAGACAGACATACCAAACAACCGGCAAACAGTCAGTGTTGTGTTGGTGACAATTGGTGCTTGTTTCCCACCAGAACGATAACTTCGTCGCCTCACTAATGGACCTGACCTGCAAATCGACAATGACATATCAGACACCTCTGCAGCTCCTACACCAGCCACCAGCCACGATGGCATGGTACAACTTCTGTTTGTATTCTACTAGACTGTCTCTTATGTGACTGTACTACAGTCTAAATCATGCAACACACATCAGCAACTCATATCATTTCAGCGGACTACAACACTGACTCAAGTAATCAAGTGATCAGCTGCCACTAGACTGATTAGCACCACATGATAGTATGTGCTGAATACAGGAACCAAAACAGTAAGCTATCATGACCACTACCATCATCATCACTATTGTATATTTATCATTACTATTTTTAAACCCAGTAAAAAGAGAATATAAATGAAGAAAATATCTTAATCGACTATTCATCCATGCAGTTCATGAGAAGATGAATTGTGCTGAAGTATTATAGTAAACCGAAATAAAACAGCAAAACAGAAACATGCTGCAAAACATGGATCACATGATCATCCCCAGAGCAGCACGCACTTCTCCAGACGAGGTCAGTCAATAACTGGAGTGCCTCTTTATTAACTGTACCAGTCTCCCCAGTTATTGGTATGTACCAGTCGTGTGAAAACAAGACTGCATCAACTCTAAGTGCTTTCAGTGACAGACGTAACGTGATGCGACTAACTTCTTCTGTGGTGGAGGGACATCACCAGTCCGCTCATCAACATAGTCCGCACGGAGTTCATCAGGAACATCTTCATCGCTGTCAGAGTCGCGACTGTAACGTCTCTCGTTACTAATCACCTGGTTACACAACCGCCGCAGCACTATGCACCATGACGTCTCACGTTACTACTCAAGTGATTACACAACTGCCGCAGCACTATGCACCATGACGTCTTACCTGGTTACACAACCGCCGCAGCACTATGCACCACGATGTCTCTCGTTACTAATCACCTGGTTACACAACCGCCACAGCACTATGAT
>Ga0209339_1000431_pt1 | contig 15376 bp, 12 predicted proteins | sample OlaalgELextract3_FD_187376 | JGI IMG/M metagenome (GOLD analysis project Ga0209339, IMG submission 187376) | Olavius algarvensis symbiont microbial communities from Tuscany, Italy - Type A ELBA extract 3 (SPAdes) (version 2) | ecosystem: Host-associated > Annelida > Digestive system >... | reverse complement strand
CGATATTTTGTCTAATTGATACCATACTGTTTACATTAAATTAGACGCAATAGTTCATCCGCATTTAATCCGAGTTTAACCCCGGATCGACGAAGGTGTAACTTTCGTTAACTTAATCCCAGTTTAACCCGAGATTAGATGTTGATAAAACGCTTACGACAGTTAATCCAGGAATAACTCGAGAATCGCGAGTTAACCCGAGTTCATAAAACCGGGCATTAGTATCTTTAGTTTAATATTTGAGATAACGGTTACAAACGCTCAGTCTACTATGTCGATGTAAGTTCTCACAGTATGACAGCAGCCTTGAATGTTGCAATGCATAACATAATCATGGTACACGTGTTGGCAACAAACACTGCTGACTAAGTGTATTCCAATGTCGCTGTACATGCCTATGTTCACACTCATAATCGTTAACACTCATCCGTAACACACATTATTATGTATGGAATGATTCACACAAAGCAGTCAGATATTTAGCAGGACAGGAGATTAACAAAGTCCAAGAAGGCAGACGCACTTGTCAATGACGATAACAGGCCCCTGTGACTGTTCATGTTCCGCAAGCCACGCTTTCACTTTGTTGATTAATTCAAAGACGTTACGGAGTGGAGAGAATGCAGCGGGCCAACTGGGACATGCTATCATCTTCACCACACATTCGTAGTCATCCTGCAGCAGACACACAGACATCCACGTGCATCTCTCAGCAACATACGAAAGCCACGTGACTGACTCTCACTGTGACAGTGAAGAAAACACTGTTAGCAGCTCTGTTACAGTCAACTTCATCACAGCTTATGCTGAAGCACTCATTAGCACATGTCTATTTGTATGTAGGAACTGTGCAGCATCATGGTTAGTACCAGGATGGGTGACCATCTATGGATGGGTAAACCATCTCCGTATGTAACCAGCCAGCTAGGTCGACTCAGCCTTCTACCCTCTGTGGGATGGTAAAATGACTATCAGCTTTCAGGCTGAGTAATAATAAATGGTGATGGTGGGTGTAGATTCTGGCAGCCTGTACAGGCAGACTCACAGCCTAAGTCGTCTGGCTTGGTCTTGGGTCAGCGGCCACTTGGCACCATTCTACATTCATCAAATGAACCGGGTGAACTCTCACAATGGCTCTACCATGATGACAGCTGAATAAACATTGTCTTGGATATTATTATATTATTATTATTATTATGGCTAGTGCTGTCACATTACTGTCGTCACCGAATGCTTTAATGCGTAAAGAAATTAATTGCGTTGAAAAAACTTAATGCTAAATGACTGTCAGCCTTGTTTCTGGTGCCTCAGACTGCTACTCTGTATGTGGAATGTTCACTCATGGTTTGTAGCTTTTTGATTAACATGATGAAAATATTATCGCTCGACAGCCGACTAACACATTTGTCAACCAGTTTGTTATGACATCGCATTTGTTGGCTGATAAACTGCACAATTAATAAAATACGTAAATAAAAGTAACTTTGAGTTATCATTTTTAAACTTTTTAGCTCTAACATTAGAGACAGTATGTTTCAAGCGTGGTAAATACAAACAGGCCTAATACAAATATTACAAATACAAATAAAAGTTAATCATAAGAGAAGATACCTGTGTTGACTGCAACAGGAAGTCTGTGCTCGTGTATAAGCCATCTTCCGCATAACTCTGAAATGAAACGTGGAAATGACCAAAGTCTTTTGCAGGGTCATCTTTCTCAGGCCAAAATTTTTGGAATTCCTATGCATATCCACATTATCAGATTATGCAATATAAAATAAACATTATAGATTATTGTATACAAAATACCAAAAAGCACTCACACAGTGCAAACCTATATCTTGGCTAACCATTCATGTGATGTCAACTGTTATCCTATGCTGGGATTTCCTGCAGTGGCTTTCACCACTGCAGTACATGCCTCATAACAACAGGATTTTACACAGTGGGTAATTCTATTGCAAACATCCACAGCAACTTCACAGTAGAGATGGGAAAGAACCCTCACTGCTAGGGTTCAGCACCTTCACAGTAGAGATGGGAAAGAACCCTCACCGCTAGGGTTCAGCACCTTCACAGTAGAGATGGGAAAGAACCCTCACCGCTAGGGTTCAGCACCTTCACAGTAGAGATGGGAAAGAACCCTCACTGCTAGGGTTCGGTTCGAGTTCTTCACAAGTGCAGAAAATGTGGGTTCGGTTCTTATATTCTCAGTTTTGAGTTCGGTTTGCTTCTATGTGAGTTCGGCTGTTTGACAGTTTTAAACTTAACTGTAGGCCTACCTCAGTGATCAGTAGACAGATGTAAAAAGTTAAAACCAAGCATTAAAATTGTGTGCCGCTAAAGTCCATGCAGCCTGACGTCAAAATTCAAATATTCACATCTTCCATCAACAGTCTGTCAAACCCAACCAGAACCTGGGTCAGAAGGTTCGGCTTCGCACATTGACGGGTTTGGTTTGGTTCGACTTCTATATGTTTTCTCCCAATGAGTTCTAGATCGGTTTGGTTCTTCCCAAATGTGGGTTCTAGTTTGGTTTGATTCCCATCTTTACTTCACAGTGTTACAGAAAATGAAAGCAAATACTAGGTCATGATGCCCAACTGTCTTTCCTACTCTTTTACCCATTCTCAACCTAGCAATAAAAAAACCTACTCAGATGTCTACTGTATAAAGTAACAAACAAATGCACAAAGTCAGTCTGAAGTTAAGTTTGTGATCAAAGTATCTTAGATAGACAGAACAGTCTCAACACCGTGTTAATGCACGCTACTCTGCTGTTGAACGAGCAAACAAGATGAAATCAAACAGCACTGACTGTGTCATCAACAGCTGAAAGTAAAACGACGCCGATAGAATTCTGATCCCAGATCATGTTCCAGAAATCTGACACTGTATCGTTGAGTGGATGTTGTGTCACAATGAACTCGTCGTTGTGGCTGTAGCCCTGTCACATTCAGTCAACACTCAGTCAGCTGCAATGTTACTTTAGTTTCCTAATTCTTTTTCACTGGAGCACTGCACTCCACCTCAGTCAGCTGCAATGTTACTTAGTTTCTTAATTCTTTTTCACTGGAGAACTCCACTCCACCTCAGTCCTCAGTTAGCTGCAATGTTATTTTAGTTTCCTAATTCTTTTTCACCACAGCTTTTGCTGGGTTCATAAAACACAACAACAGCTGTTTTTACAGCCCTTTCTCCACACCAACCCAAGTGAGCTGGCACCAAAAAAGACTTGCCAATTCTGCATTTTTAATGGTCCCATGTTGGTTGCTGGAACTCTCTCGCTCTAGCCTCACCGTACGACCGCTAGCAAAATATGGCTTGCAGCAGCCACACGTGGCTTGCAGCAGCCACACGTGGCTTGCAGCAGCCACACGTGGCTTGCAGCAGCCACACAGATGAGAACAGGACATTATTATTAGTTCATAAAAATCGTCAAAAATGATAGCGACCAGAACAAAAAGCAATTGCTTTTTATACAGTTCTAGTTCTAAACATTACAATCGTTTCTGTTTTTAATCTGTAAACGAAATACTATTACTATTCCTTTCGCATTCTTGTTGTCCGCATTCACATGACACAACTGCTCATAGTATACGTCGTAACACTAAGAAGTGAGCAGATTAGTCTCTACTATATGCTACAGACAGTCAGCTTACCGACGTAATTAGCTGACTAGAAATCACACAATGTGCCCAGTGCACAGAGAGGTACCTGAAGAAATGAAGCATTGATGTAATCTGAGCCTTCGACTCCGGCCTTCATCGGAATATGAACACGAGCCAGCTCCACTGGAAACACAAATATTCAAACAACAGAGATGCAAATCAAACTAGACTGTGCTCAGAAAGTGCAAACCTTCACCAAGGCAGGAATCTCAACCAAAAGCGATCTGGGATTTGAATACAGATTAATCCAGATCTGGTCGTCTGCTGCATCGCTCCCAAAATGCAGTGGATTCATTCTCTCATCAGTGTCAGTCATTTCGCCAAGTATCGCAAAAAAATCGGCTGGCGGCTGTATGAGAGATGCTAATAAATCTCCTAAAATCCACTTCTGAAATGGTGAGGGAAATGGATATGTGATCTGGAATCCGTATATGGCACCAGATCACCACCAAAAGTTAATTAGTTCTTTCGACAGGTAGACGGAATCATAACGCCAAGTTGCAATGAAATTGGTTCATTACTTTTTAAGTAATCCTGCTCACAGAATGACACAATAACATCAACCATATAAGCTTCTTGCTAAGGTAGTAACTATGCTCACAACAGTCTCTACCCAAAATTACATGCTCTTTTGGGGGGAGGGGGCAAGGCCGACTATCACAGAGAGATTCATTAAATCTATCCAGTCAACAACACCTTACGCTCCCTGAAGCAGCAGATTTGGCTCAGGACCACCCTCTGTGGAGATGTCGACGTACGGCGCTACGCAATCTTAGAGTCGCATGCCAGAAACGACGATGATGACGAGTTAAGTTCTGACATACAGGACAGGCAGTACATACCATAGAACCCCACCAACAATGTTGGCATAGGTAAAAATATGTGACAAGGAGTCGATTACAAAGACACAAACTAAGCAATTTTTGACCACATCATCCATAAAACCACGTTAGATAAGTTGAATGAATGTCTGCATAATTACTGGTATCAACAACACCAGTGACAAACATCGGAATAAAATACTAAATTTCAACTGTGAGTCGTAAGTCCTTCGATCAAAGTCTTAACCACAATTCCACAAATGTGATTTCCCACAGAAACACACTATTAATGGCGATCACATGATAAAACAACATTGTGACTGCAGAATGTAAATATTCTTCAAATACCACAACAGACAGACAATAAACCTGGCAAGAGAGTTGTGGAGCGATTTTTGCTTTCATTGACAGTCGCCTGTGCTGAATGGAAGTGGAACGGCTTCGCCTCAAACGACGTCGCAAGCTGCCGTCGACAAAGCACAAACACTCCATTATTATGTCACCCAATCAGTATTCATCAGCAAAATGTTGTCAAATTTTACAATACAATGCGTCAGTGCAATGCGTATGAGCACCTGATACTGTGCATGGAGTGGTGTGTCACCGCTGTCGTCTGGCGTCGTCAGCAGACGGACGTACTGCGCGACGTTGACATCCTTTACTTCCGTCTCACCACCACTGCGTATGAACTCAACGAGTGCATCATGGACAAAGCTGTACTGATCCTACACAGTCGAACATCAACAAATCAATTTTGTACGTACAAGTGGACTAGGAGTTCCAGATAAACTAATGCATCTACTATGACATGTACACAAAGTACTGATGAAACTATACCAAAAGAAGTATTTCTACCTCACACATTAACAAACAGGCAGATTACAAACAATGCAGTAATGCAATGCATCAAAGGATTACAGAGTGACCACTCTCCAAACAATGTGAAATTCCCTGACGGTTCGCGGCACTCCTCGGAGGCACTCAGCATGTTAAGTGTTACTCATATCGTGCTGCCATGCAGAGCTTAGAAAATCAGATTTGGAGGTCACGGCTCGCTGTCTCAACGAAGTTGAAGCTGTACAACACGTGCACCTTACCAATATTCCTGTATGGTTCGGACAGCTGGGCGATATCTAAGACAGACACACGTAAGATCAATGCACTCGACCAGTGGTGTATCCATATGCTGCCTGGTCAAATGGTACCAATTTGTACGGAACAATGATGTATGGAGGTTAACGAAGCAACCCAAACTCACCACTATAATCCAGTCGCGCCAGCTTACCCTGTTTGGGCATATTATGCGCATGAACGACAATGCAGATGCCAAGAGGATCCTGTTAGCCTCCCCTCCGGAAGACTGGAGAAGACAACCAGGTCGTCCCCGCATCACGTGGCTCAGAATCATCCAACAGGATATGAAACAACACCACCTTACGCTCCTCGAAGCAGCAGATTTGGCTCAGAACTGCCCTCTGTGGAGGATGATGTGGACGTATGGCGCTACGCAATCTTAGAGTTGCATGCCAGAAACGACGACGACGACATATCATGCCCATACTAGTGTTACTGTCAGTGGTGGGGTAGGAATGCAACAATGCATGATCTGAAACCATATATTTAATATTTAACACAGAACAGACTCCTACTAATACCTGTACGGATCCTACTAATACCTGTATGGATGCAAAGTTGCAGCTTACAATAAACAGTTTTCGGCAATTTTTCCCTGACAACATATATTCCATGACACTTCCCCAATTTTTATAAAATCCCCGACATTTCCAGGTTTTCCAAACAAGTGGTCACCCTGGGATTAATGCCTAATAAACACAAATATATCATTCTAGAGATGTTTGTCTTCACAGCCATTTATTGATGCTGGTAAAACTAGAATGATTGGGCTACCGTACGGTGAAAAAAACTGCAGGTTAAATATACACATTTCTAGCAGAGAAATTTTTTCCTAGCATAGCACAAAAATTCTTTCCTAGCTCTCTTGGCCCTGCCTTGAGACCATAATGCCTTGAGATGGCGGCAATCATCGAAAGGTTTGTTTTTATTTTTGTATTTCAAAATATCAACATTTGTGTAGTATGTTTAAAAGCTAGCCATTTGTATTTACAAATATGAACGATCAAGAGAGACAACAAGTAAAATGTAAACATACAATTTGGTCACATGATGTACTACGTAGCAGACATAGAAAGCGGTTAAATTAGTTTATAATGTAGGAAAAAATTTCTACGTCAGGAAATTTTTTTTTACTGTTTGTACTTAACCTGCTCGTAATAACTGAACTGGTATAAAACTAAGCCTACCATAAACAAAGACAAGAGTACGCAAAATGAGTGAAACCTCACTAAAGACTCAGTTTAGTTACCTGTTACAATGTCCACCCAAAAATATACTACTTTATTTATAATATACACAAGAACAATACACTTCACCTTACTGTCACACATCGAAGCATCAACTGAGCTAATAACAAAATAACAAAAATTATAGCAACGCAAAAAGAAACAGGAATGTAATGTCACAAATCTGCATGTTACTGATTCTGAACGTTTTTGGCAGATATAAGATCTGTCAAATTTTATCACAGCTTTTAGCAGTTTTGTATTGGTTTTCAAGAAGTCAGCAAAGCAAATAGCTTTGTTAAACCACACAAAAATGACCATTTTAACCTGAAGCTGGTTTTTCAGTCCATCATAAATAGATTTTGATGTGTAGTGAAATCTACATCAAATTTATAACTTGACTGATACAGATTTTGATGAGCTCTGACACATCTCCAGAAAGAAATAATACAAAACAGATGGTCTTGTCTGTGCAAACTGAAACTGCAGCAAGTATCAGAGAAACATCATACTTCAGTCTGGACGAGATAGCTGCGCTGACTGCGAATGTGTGACAGAAACCCGAACACATTAACAGTTTGAATATCTCTGATCTGTCGCATCATGCTGTCCAGAACGATGTACGTCCCCGTCCGACCAACGCCAGCACTGTCACAGACATGGAGCCAGTGCTTTATCATAAAATATTGGTGCTCAACATGCAAATTAGCTTCCAATGCTCAGTTATTGACGTAATGAAGTATGTACATAAAACATACATACAATAAATAACATATATTACACATGTATCCACACACACACAAGCACTAATAATGTGCTTTAGACTTTTTCTCCAAAAAAATCACCAGTACTGCCTGTAAGTGACACAGCTCTGAAGATTACATGACAGCGACTTTATTCAGGCATGTAAATATAAATTTAAAAAAACCTGATGATGCACAGGCTAAAGTGGTGACTTGATGTCATCAGCATGGTACAGACAGTAGAACTCAACCAGCCTCAGTTCATCAGTATTGGGGGGCATGGCACTGGAATGACTGTAATAGAAAGAACATTCAAAAGTTAAGAAAAAGAAATTAACACATTTGATGGCCCTTATTCCAGGATAACCGAGGTGAGTAGGTACCAGACTCACTGTAGACATCACTCACTGTTACTTCACAAATATCACATCATATCGACCGAAGCTGCAGACCGATGACACTTTATTTGTATGCCACATTACAGTGAAATTCCTATAAAATTTTAAGTAATTCAGCTACTGCAAGCATTAGGCATTAAGTGCACTTCCAGCTACCACAAGTTGTTGATCGATGAAAGTACCTGCAGTGGACAATGATGGGCCCAGCAGACGGCGGATTAGCAGCAGTGGACTTGGCAACAAAAGCAAGACTTGGCAGAGTGTAAGCTGGGACGCCGTGGTCCGGCCAGTCAGTGTAGTGATACTGATAGACAATTCTCTCGGACACACTCTGCTGGCTACTCATCAGGCTGCTGTAGCGCTGTCAACAGACACAGAAACACCACAGCACAACGTTCAGCAGCTTACGAAATAAGCCTAGTGAAATATTTGATGCTAGTTATTAAACCGATGAACTGCATGCTAAAAATGGAATTAAACACCTAGGTAGGTTATTTCGTGTCTATAACCAGAAGAATTTTGTTAGAAATGTTTACTTTCCAGACACTGTTAACTCTATTCATCCAGCAGACTATATTTCCAAGACATCAAGAAGCAACATTTGACGAGTCTTTAATTCATAACATTAAAAATCAACAAATGCACCAAGTGTGGACTAGAGTAAGTACAATGGTTCATACTAACTTAACTGTGTACTCACTTAATTCACCTGCTAAGTAAGCAACTGCTGAATCCACCTGAAAGCCAACAGAATAACTTAGACTCCATATGTTACCTTTTTGATAGTCTTCACAGCTGATCGAACTGAGAACATTCGGACAGTGTAGTGTGCCGTAACGTTGGTACTAAGCAGGTGAACAGTTAGTCCACCCTCGTAGGTCTGCTCACCTTCAGTCGGCCAATACTGGTCACACTTCCGCTGCATACATCATCATAACTCATGCATCATCGTCGCCACTGTTGTTAATTCTTATTCAAGTATTTCAGCTGCAAGTTTTCTACCTCCCAGGATAGATACTCTACATGACACCATTAACACTGAGAGATTGAACGTGCCCACCGGTAAAGTGGGACTTTCAATGTGACATTGGAGGAATTGTGGTCGGACTTCCCTCTTGACGCCACCAATGACCTAGATATGTCTAAGTAGGAATCAACACTGAGTGAATGCTTAATGTAGTTTTGTCTCGTCGGCTCATTAAGCAAATTAATAACATACAATCAGATGCCTCCATGTGGATAATTGGTCTATGGTGTTGTGACTTCATCCCTCCAACTTCAAGCTCTATGCAAAACTGAAAATAGTACAGCTCTCATTATGCCACATTATACACCACATAATACTGCACGGTGTACTCTCTCTAAAACTACAACAACAATGCTTGCTTGTCATATCATGGGTAATTTGTAGTTGAACAAAACAAACTAAATGCTGTATATTAACGTTAACAGAAAGGTGCATTACTATCAAGCATCTAAGCCGTAAATAGCTGTTACTCACTCTGTACCAGCATCTTAAGATTCGTTTACGATTTCGACGCTATATAGGACAGACTGACTGATAGGTACAGTACGCAACACTCACGCGTCCTTTCTCCATCAGTTTAGTGATCATAACTATCACAATGGATTCCTGCTCCCACACCATACGCCAAAAATCGCCAAACGTAGACGGCAAGGGGCCTTGTGTTGCGATGTATGCTTTTGGCTTCATGTAACCCTGAAAAAACATCCCACACTGTCAAGTCACTTGAAGCAAACACTGGCACAGTAATTGACTATGAATATATGGCTAGCATCTTCATTTTACATGATAGTAACAACTAGTAAACGGAATTACTACAGTTAATTCTGTTTAATTCGTAAATCCTGACATGGACTACACTCATCATGAATGAAGCTTAACAGTGTGTCTTGCATGTCATCATAATCTATTGTTATCGTGTTAGAATAGCAGTCGGTGCATCTCGCTAAATGTTCCACATCAACTAAGACATGGCAAACTGGTAATGACAATGTCAGAACAGCAGATGAAGCTCACATCAATGTAGTTGGCGTTGATATAGTCCGAAGTACGCAGTTTGCCAGGCAGTGGCTTCAACACAACACGACTGTGGTCATCTGTACAAGAGTAAACAAATTTATGCTCGTCAAATAACACGATGCTCAATCATGCATGCCAAATGTCAATACCAAATGTTCTACGACGCATTACTGAACTATACAACCAAATGAAGGAAATACTTACAGGCAAGAATATTTAGATATCTGTTCTTGTTTTTGTTTTCATCTGCTGATGACTGCGAGTTCGACAGTGAAGATGGCGGTGATATTTGATTTATTTCCTAATAATCAGCAAAAACATACAACAAACAGAGTCACCTGCATGTTAAGACTGTCTATTTCATATCAGTGAATAAATGTGATAATAATTTTAGTGACTGCTGGAATATGTTACCTCGTATTCTTGTGAGAGCAAATAGTCGCCATCAGCGTGCAGAGTTGAGACATGTTCTTCAAACAGATCAACATTAATCGCTTCACGGTGACAACACGATCGTGCATCTACGCATCAATTATCACTGCACAATGACTCCACACGCAAATTTTCACTGCTATGAACAAGAAACTTAGCTTTCGGCACCCTTTAGTGACTTCGTCATGTTACTGCGCCTTATAAATGGTCGTATTATTATTATAATAATTATTATTATCACTAACAAGTCGCACTCATCATTATATAATAGTCTTTACGGTCGAATATGACAGTAGAAATAATTGTTTATATATGACGTCCAACTGCTGTAAAAGACTTCATACATTATGTATGCTGCACATTATAATATGGTGTATTTTTTAGACACATATGATAACACAGATACAGCACAAAGTATTAGTCAATCATTATAACAGTTCAGTTACACATTAGAACAGCAGCAATTTAATACAATCCAAGTCTACCATACACAGAAATAAACATTGCCAAGTACAGAATCATTTACGGAATAAGTAAACAAACACTTTTTTTTCTCGTGTTTATAAACTCATAGTGGTAAGAAGGTCCATAAGCATTTGACCTAATAACTTACTTACATTCTTAAACATTTAATATTACAGTTACCACATGTAACCACCAATACTAAACTTTACAACTGAGTTAACACCAAACAATGGTTAATAAAATTTCATTATTATAAAATAAACTAGAAATACATCATAACGACAAAAACTTGCTGAAACACTCCAGTGATCGAAAACATTTGTTATGATTACGATGTCACTCTTGCAGTGAAAGTTTTATGTAACATAACCTACAACTACATGTGGAAAAACACATAGTAATATTAGTAGTAACTAATATTACTATATGTTTTTGTCTAACCATCCTACTGGAGAAGGCAACCAGGTTGTCCCCACATCACATGGCTCAGCACCATCCAGCAGGATCTGAAACAACACCACCTTACGCTCCCCGAAGCAGCAGATTTGGCTCAGAACCGCCCTCTGTGGAGGATGATGTCGACGTACGGTGCTATGCAATCTTAGAGTTGAACGCCAGAAACTTAGAGTTGAATGCCAGAAATGACGACGACATCCTACTTTACCAGTTACTTCACGTAAGATTGGATGTCAAAGAGGAACGTTATTTTTACTGGTCAGATTCAGTTACCGTCCCTGCGACCCAACCAACAGTATCACAGCACTTGAAGCTACAGAGACAAATGACATAGACATCAGCGAAGTTAGGTGAACATTACATTGCACCGACTTCCCTGTAACTTCCCCATAGGGACATAAAATGGGGAAAGTCGCTGACTTGTCTCCGACTTGTTACGGAGTTGTCTGCCGATTTCATTTCCCCACGAGTTTCGCAGCTAACTACTGCCCAATCTCACTGCTGAGTGTGTTACAAGCTCTTGGAGCATCTTGCACTCCAGCGCATTTCTCCCACAGTTGAAGGTTTACTCAGTCCAGACCAGGCTGGTTTCTGGAAAGGTCGAAGCACTTGTGATCAGGTTGCTGCCCTCACCACTTTCAACAAAACTGGATTCCAGCAGACCTAAAGACTGGCGCCGTCTTTCTGGACATAACAACAGCATATGACACTGTCTAGCACACTGGTCTTCTTTACAAACTGAGCAAAGCATGGTTCACCCGACTGGTGGGTTTGCTGCTTCGAGATCGACGTTTCAGGGTGCACACGGGCAATGACACCAGTGCTTGGAGACCCCAACATAACGGCCTTCCTCAAGGCTCTGTCCTTGCACCGGTTCTGTTCAACTTGTACTCCAGCGACCTGCCAGTTACACGTGGCCGAAAATTAATCTACGCTGACGACATATGTCTCGCCATTCAAGGCCAATTCTTCAGCGAACTGGAATGCAGTCTCTCGTCAGATATGGCGCGGATGTCACACTTCTGTCGACAGAGGCAACTTAAACCCAGCGCCCCCAAAACAATCAGCAGTGTGTTCCACTTGCATAATACCAGTGCCACCCGTGAACTGTCAGTTTATCTGGATGGCCAGCGCCTTTGCCATGTGTGCCTGGTGCCACCCAACCTATCTTGAGGTGACTCTAGACCGTACGGCGTAAGCTGTCTTACAAAGAACACTTGACGAAGACTGCAGGCAAGCTGAAGAACCGAAACAACTTGTTGATGAAGCTAGCCAGTTCCACCTGGGGCACCAGTGCCAACACTCTGTGGTCATCTGCTCTGGCACTTTGCTATTCAGCAGCAGAGTACTGTGCCCCAGTCTGATCACGCTCTGCTCACACAAGTCAGGTCAATGTGCAACCAGGTTTCAACCTCCCTCGGCAACAGTGGTCTCTGCTGAACCGTTTTCGCACGAAACAGGGACACTGCGGTGCCTGCAGAATGAAATGGGGACTTACAGACACTGATCTGTGTCCTTGTGGCGAGACCCAGACGATGTCTCACATTGTCGAATCCTGTCCCCTAACAAAACTGAATGGCGGGCTTATCTCGGCTACACTCTGCGGATGAAGACGCTGTTTCGTGGCTGACCAGTTATGGCTCATAAAACACATACGAGAAGAAAAGATTTCCCCACGGGGAAGTTATGGACGGGGAAGTTGACCATCTTTACATGTTGAGATGGTCTGCCGTATCGTACACAAGTCGGCAACGAGTCATGTCATGTCAGTGTAATGCGGTTTTGGCACCGACAAGACACGACTTTCGCCCGTTGACCAATCACGGTGCATGGATGCATTACGTTCAACATGACAGTGTTTGTTAAAAATCGGTGCTGGTTGTATTTAACTAAATTTTGTGGTTTTCTTCTCGACTGGTAGTTCCAATATCCCAAAGAGTTCCGCAAAGACGTCCAGGTCCATACAAAGGAAATTCTTGAATTTCTCCCTGTGATATATGTTGCCAAGTCAGGTAGTAGGCTGCGATACACATTATACTTAGCTTTGTTCTGAGATAACTTTGTCCCCAGACAGTGCGTTGTCTCCTAGATAGCTGCTCACTCAGCAGTGAAGCCGTGGCTAGAAGCAAGCAGCTTGTCACAATTACCAGTTTATCTTCACTGTCACTCTCAGCCACTTTACTGCCATATAGTTTGTAGTGACGTACATTATGATGTAGCCCGTCTGCAGAGTTATTTTTACGGCAGTCGATGATAACTTATGGGCAAGTTAACGACATCGCGAACAAGTCCGCGGGAAAGGTACGGGCAAGTCGGCAACAAGTTGCATCGTGTCGTGACGGTGTATAGTGTAATTTGGGCCTTAGACTAATGTATGCCAACCATAGAGCGGCCTACCATAGAGTGCTGACAGACGAAAGTTCGGCACTGCTGGAGCCTTATCGACCACAATAGTGTCAAGGTCACCAATGAAGTGATATCGGATCTGCATGTAGCGCCTGACAACATCACCGTTTATCACATATACACACACATGCCACGTACAAACAATGAGATTCATTCAGAACATTCACTAACAAGCACAGCAGACCTCACTGCACGTCACATTGCAGGGTGCTGCCACCTGGCGAATTTAATGGCAGAGCCACTGACTATCTATTCTGATAGTTTCATGACGACGGTATGGTATGGTATAGTAGTATTTAACATCCCACTAGACACATTACAGGTCATTTTGGAGACGATCTTACAGGTCGTATGACCCAACCAACAGCGTCACGGCACTGAAGGACGATGGTTAGTCAAACACGTCAAGAAACAATCCCCTCAGGCTCAGCTCACTAAAAGGTAATAAAAACGATATAACCAAAAAAATTACAATGTATCCATAGCACCATGAAGTTCGAAGATACAGAGGTGCTCGGAGGATAGAGAGCTAAACCAAGCAAGCTCAATGCCCGATGACACATGTAACCATTTTCACAAATAAATAAACATGGTTATAAACACCATAAAACAGTTACAAACCAATAAAGCTATAAACAAGTGACCAAAAACAGTTCTACCTCACTGGCAGTTGCTGCGGCATTGTAAAAATAAAAAATACGTAATGATCTATATTTCAATGCATTAGAAAAGTCTAAACAAGATCAGTGGAATTTAGATGTATTTTTGCAAACCAGTAACGCCACTACAAATATGTATGGAATAAAAACAAAATTGTTATATTTACACCGTGCACCATCAAGACATTAAGATAAAAGACTACAGAATCAACAGCAAAGAATAACAAAGGCTCAACTTGTTACAGTTATGACACATCTGAGCAGCATATACCTTTAGGCCTACTCATTATAGCTAAACTGAACACAGACATTATAGCTCACTACCAACCACCTCAAGTCAACACCTCACGTACTGATCTGAAATAGCTGTGGTAATTTAGAGGAATAAAACTATCAAATATAAACTAAAACTATAAAAACACTGAGCTCAAAACGAGCAGCTTGAAGTAGTCCGACAATACCTGATGAGAAAAATGACGACAAGACCAACAATGATGATGGCAACGGTGCTGACGACGCCGATGACGACACCAACGACGGTGTTTGACGCCGTGACACTCTCAGTTGTATAAGCATCATTCTCAATTGTCATATTTGACATCAGAACACTCTCACCTGTCATTAACATGTCAAACTTATCACACATACATTAACTCTAATATAAAATCTGCAACTTGCAGCCATAACAGAAGATGCTTTTATACAGACGTGCAAATTCAACAGAAATGACACTGTTAAGAATGCTGTACCTCTTTATCAAATGCATACATACATACATACATAACAATTTGTATAGCGCGCTGCGTCGATAGTACTGAGTACATGTCGAATCAGAGGCGCTGGAGGCAGTCGCTAGGCGGCCAACTATTGGCTAGCAAAGTAATAAGTTTTCAGGTTGCGCTTAAAGCTGTCCAGTGAAGG
>Ga0209339_1000430_pt1 | contig 15379 bp, 9 predicted proteins | sample OlaalgELextract3_FD_187376 | JGI IMG/M metagenome (GOLD analysis project Ga0209339, IMG submission 187376) | Olavius algarvensis symbiont microbial communities from Tuscany, Italy - Type A ELBA extract 3 (SPAdes) (version 2) | ecosystem: Host-associated > Annelida > Digestive system >... | reverse complement strand
TTCAGCAAGTTACAGCCGATGAAGGTCTTGACGCTGATGCTCTCTGGTCGTGCGCCGAAGATCGTGTGGTCTGGAGATCGCTACGACCCTCGCTGGTCAAGCGCAGCAGTGAGTGAGTGAGTGAGTGAGTGTATATTATTTGCTCTACGATTATTATGGGTCTGCGCGAGAACCAGTAAGTCAGTGCATTTCAATGGAACCGGTCACAATGCGCCGTTACAGCGCAGCGCAGTTAATAGTGGCAATTATCTCTCACTATCGGTAGTAACGCGCAGCGCAGCGTATGTGTGAGTAGACCTTTATGTGTCGTACATTACCTGTCACCAGTAGCTGTCAAATCACATGGCGCTAACTACTATGCTGCTACTACTGCTGCAGCTATTATTAGTCGCATGTTTTGTTGGTGTGCATCCGAATCTGTACGTCATAAGCGTAAGAAATCAACGAAAAACAGATGTCTAACTATCTACCATTTTCGTAATGAATAAAGATGTATAGACTTAAACGATAAACGTGTTATGTGTCTGTGTTGTGTGCAGCTCGTGGCGCGACGTGGAATCTGTTATGTAAGTACGTCGTTTGTCCGTGTCGTTTATTGTGATTATATGCCACGCGCAAAGAAAATAAAATTGATTAATCAGCGGGTCCATATACCAACGTTTCATCATTGGGCTTTGTGTATTCGGTGGACGCGGACGCGGACTTTGTGTATTCGGCGGACTCTGTGTAGACATGTGACGATTGGTACACCAATAGTCATCAAAATTTTTTGGTGTTTTGACTGTCTTTTGACTGTTTTTGACGATTGGTACTGTTTACCAGTGTACACATCGTCAAAAACAGTCAAAAACAGTCGAAATACAGTCAAAACAGCAAAAATGACCATTGGTGTACCAATCGTCACATGTCTACACAGAGTCCGCCGAATAGACAAAGTCCGCGTCCGCGTCCGCCGAATACACAAAGCCCATCATTGTGTTCTTGGATTGAAACAGCATAAACGGGGACGATGGATATTATTAATCAAACCGAAAAATAAAGCAGTGAAGTGTGCTGATGCTGCTGTCACTGTGGTCTGAGTTGCACGATAAGATGGATTTTATCGGCCGGAAGTCTGACGTCATGTCGATTAACTTCCGGTTTGTGTCAAACTGAATGGTGTCAGTGTCATTGCTATGTTTATGGAGCTACATTCACTGAAGTATTTTGTCACTATAAACTGCCGTGAACCTCAGTGAGGACTTCCGTTCCCCAGACGTCGTAACCTTGACCACACTCTCTGTCCCCGATCCATTACAATGTTAGGTGTTACGGCGTTCTTCGGTAGAGCTAAACATGGCGTGGCGTCTGACGCCGCAGACTTGAACTGCACGCACCGGTCTAACGGGCACTTGACAACGGTTGACAAGCTGAATAAATGACGTCATTGCGTGCTTAGCAACGCCACTAGGCATCTCTACAATCATGTACTTTACCTAAGATCTTGGTTCTGTCTCCAGTCTCCACATTGTGGGACATTCGGCAGCCGAACGTTACAACGGTATGTTTGGCTATTGTCATCGCAATACCGTCTGTCGTCTGTCCGTAACATCTGTCGTCTGTCCGTAACATTGGCGCACTCTACCCACGGGGTTGAATTTTTCCGCAGTATTTTAGCACCATATTGTAGCCTAGGCATCTGGCTCAATTGCGAAAAACAGCGCAAAAATATTCGCAATCGCCATTGACCGAGGGGTTTTTAAGTACAAAGGGGTATGAAAAATACTGATTTTCGACCAATTTTCGACCAATGAGATATTGGTCGAAAATTGTTCGAAAATCAGTATTTTTCAGTAATAATATAAAGAACGATTAGCTGCTAGGATTGATCGTACAATCAAAATAAAAAAACTGAAAGTCGCACGTCAAAGTTATGATCATCTATCAAATTCAAATTTCAAAACGAGGTTAGCATAGCTGCGTGCCTGTGAAATCTGCGTTAGGGGTTATTGACGTCAGTGAAAATGTCAAAAGTCGATAGACCATAATACGACTTCCTATCGGTCTTAATTGTAACTATGGGCATATCTTCTATAGTTTGCGAGGTTAAGCGAGATGCACGCAGCTATGCTTTTTTTCCTTTTGTAATTTGAGTTTGATAGATGATCATAACTTTGACTTATGACTTTTATTTTTTTTATTTTGATTGTATGATCAATCCTAGCAGCTAATCGTTCTTTATATTATAACTGAAGTTTAAAAGGCCCAATGTATTGACGGCACGTAACGTTCGGCTACCTAATCTACTGATACTCGTTTCCATTGGTCAAAGTCTTGGCTACTTTCGTAATACAATACTGGAAGCAAATTAACAAAAAAACAGCCGACGTGGCTAAAGTGAACGACGATTTAATATCGAATACTGTAGCTGTTGTAGGCCAAAACGTGTTCCGCCAACGTTCAAAAGATCTGCAATCACAGTTTCTCGTAAATCAGTGTCAAATATTCTCATTTAAACAAAATACTGCGTTAAGGACACAGATCAGCAGCAGCGGTTCAATACGAAATTTTAGGGTCCTGACTGTGAGTTGAAGTATAGGTTTTCTTCAATTCGTGGATCTTAGTAGCAGCGTGACACGACCTCATTGACTGATATTACGGTACGTCAAGTGTTACCAGCAGGTCGTTGATGACGTCCAGTCATGCATACGCCGGGCACGACTCGTTGAACTGAAGACAGACAGACAGACAGACAGACAGACAAAGAGACAGACAGGCAAGTAGAGAGATGCGGAAGACGTTGGAACACACCTTACAGTGTGTGTACTGATGTGATGCAAGTCGGCTGCAATGTCAGCGCAGCAGCTACGAGGCCCAGAATCGCAATTATTCGTTGGCAATGAAATAACCTGTCAGCTGAGCATCTTGGCACTGCAGCAGTAGCCGCGTCGCCGCCAGCTGACGACGTGATATGATGGAAAGATGTCGCGATCTAATTCATCTTCTAATCCAACGCGACATCAGATGGCGAGCTGAACTTGTTCAGCTCGCCATCTGATCTGTTGCGATGCCGCGTTAACATACATCTGTGACATCTGCAGCTAAACAGTGCATGGTGTCAACACAAAATGTGACGTCTCTCGTCTCTTCGCTAGGTGGCGTCACTCAACAGTACTTCGTGGCGTTGTTGTCCCAGTAGTGTGACTTTTGACTCAGTTTTGTCCAAATTAGACCTAAGTAGGTATAATCTGTAAGTCGTTGAAAGATTTATGACGATATAGTTGTAGCCATTTTTCTGTGATGTGTCTAAGACAGAAACAACCGAAAACAATGTCGTGTCTTGGCAGACACTCTTCTCTTCTTTATGGGTGGCCAGCACGATGGGTTATTCCTTTCTGGCAGCCCGCCTGTCTTTACATTTGTGTACATATGTGTGTTTTTCTCGTGGCAAATAAACTCTGCTGCTGCTGCTCCTATGACCCTGCTCGACTGTGGCGTACCGCAGGGTTCAGTGCTCGGCCCGCTGCTGTTCACTGCCTACGTGTCAGCTGTTGGCGAGCTGATTGAGTCGTCTTTAAATTAGCAGTGCGAAAGTGCAAAATTTTCGTGGCTGTTGGGCTAGCAATACTAGCCATGAAGTACTGGTGATACCACCTGTCAGAGATAGCCAAGATTTGTTGTCTGGCAGAGTGGTATTACAGCTTGTTAACCTCTTTAGAGTCCAGACGCAATTCAATCAATATGAAGTTTGTACACTGGCTATTGATGGTGGGCTGTTACATTTGATACGAGGATGGAACTGGGTGGGGCCCCAGCCCGCCCAGTCCCAACCTTGCTGTACCAAATGTAACAGCCCACCCATCAACGGTTATAGTGTACTAATCACCGTATTGCTGTATAATGATCCGTTGCTCTGCGGTTTTAATGTGACCACTAAAGGGTTAACACACTTTTTATAGCATCTCGTCGTGATCTCATCTCAAAAGCGTTCACAGAAGGCACATTTTTACGCGTGGGCGGCGTGGTCCACACATCTGTTTCCAAATAGATGTGGGCCTACCATATTTAGAATTATATGCATAAGATATGTCCGCAGTTATGATCTAACGCCTAGAAGACTTTGAATACAGCGAATAAGAGATCTGAGGCTGATGAACAACAGCGCTCAACACGAGAGAGTGCCAGTCGCTGTATTGTTCATGCAGAACGTGTGTCGTTGAAGTTTATGCGGCGTCGAGCTTTTCCGGTTCCCGCCTCACAGATCTGGAACTCACTACCAGACACAGTCGTTTCGGCATTAACACAGCGGTCGTTCCAGCACCAATTGAAAACTTTTTTTATTTCAACGATCCTTTATTTATTAGCACTGTAATAGTGGTCTCGCAGTAACATTCGTTACTTTGGTCACTCTAATCCTTTTCTGATTGATTGATTAGGCCTACACTTACAGCAGACGACTACGATTACATGCGGCTGTGTAGTGTACGTCCTTAAAGTGGCGCTTACAACTGCGTTTCGAGTTCGAGGACTTTACGACAATACGACAACGAATCGACGTGCAAATCTATAGGCAAGGAGCTCATCGTGGCAAACCCGTAGCCACTCGTAGACCGTCATAATTGTGTCAGATTTGTATCGACCTCGTATCACGGTCACGTCGCATAGGAACTCCATGACCCTGCAGTAATGATGATGATGATGATGATGATGTCAACGACGATGATGATGATGTCGACCGTATCAGATCGTGTTCTCTCTACTGCAGTAATTACCGGGCGGCAAGCGTCATGAAGTTACTGATAACGGTAACGTGGCGTCACTATACGAGCATCGGACGTCTGTTATAGTGCTATAAAACTCGCATAAAACGCTATGAGGCTGTGTGAGAGATGAGAATCAGTCGGAGATGCGGCGTAGTGCCAGCTAGTTGCAGCTGCAGACCAGATAACAAGCTGAATCCGAGAGACACCTTGGTAGATACCTGGGTGTGACAAATCGTACTTAGCTGAAGGAATGTTGATGGTAGGCCTACTACTGATATATCAGTTGATGAATCAGTCAATCGGTACAGCTATATTTCACACACAATAGAAAGGCACCGTAGTCGCCTGTTCAGTTTAAAATCACGCCAGCCGCACTCTGCGTTTGACTACATCAACTACATCAACTCTTGCTTGATATGTATTTCTGCACCGAAGTTCCGAATTTTGTAAAAGATCTTTAGTTATTTCAACTTATTTGGCTTCAAAGTAAGACGTAACGCTTTCCCAGACTGTTAGTACCTTGAAGCGCTGTCTGAAAGCTCTCATTTTACTCATTTATATAGTTTACCACATCGTACCACTGCTACGCATTTAGCGAGTGCCAGCGCCTCCAGTTCGGTTATGACTGCAAACATCGTGCGCCTTACTTGCAGTGTTTTATTAGGTCTGTTATTAGTGCATTGTTGAAAATACCTCTGCATGGGCTAATACAAACGCTATGAACAGCGTTATGTCACGCAAGCATGGTGTTGAATTAGCAGTCAGACGAACGACGTGGAGTGACCGTCGTGAGTACCCGTTGTTAGCCAAAATGGCAATAACTTGCATTCCTCTCGCAGACTTTTCATTACACATCTCGACTACTTTTCGTCACGAGCGACAGTCATCAACTAAATGAACCATCATCATCATCAGATCGTCTTCTAACTGAACGTATCTCCACGTTTATTATTATTATTATTATTATTACCGCCCCGCCGAGAAGGCAGGCGAGCTATATATTGTTTTCTGGTGCACGTGTTTCTTTATCAGCGATATTACACCAAACTGTTGTAGCAGTCGACATGAAACTATCAGTGCAGACTAACGTTGATTCTTGTATTACGTCGTTATTTTGGGCAAAAACATTAAAAAGTTGTTTTAGCGAGAGCTTTGTGAAAAATATTCGCTTCACTTCGAACCAAAACTACAATGCAATATTCTTTACGTATTTCCCGCAGTAACGTTGTCATTGTATAGCTTTGTCTGTCCAGTAACGTTTGACTTCACGCAACGTTGACAAACGATCAGCATTTCAAGCACTTCACGGTGGACGAACGGCGAGGTTCGCTGCGCCGCGCACCGCTTGTCTGAAAGCTCTCATTTTAGTCATTTATATAGTTAATTGTTATTGTTGAAGAAATTGTAGAGGTCACGCTTCATGAAAAACACTTTATAGTCGCAAAAGTTATACAGATATGCTTGTGTCGATAGGCGGCAGCTGAGTGCTGGTAGCGCGATCGTCGGTCAAGCAACCACGTCACTGGCAGCTTGACTGGAACGAACGTATTAACCTTTTATAGTTCAAAGGCAACTATAGTGCCACGTTGAATAATATAAAGTTGATACGCTGGCCGTTGATTGGTGGGCTGTTACATGTGGTACAGCGAGGAGGGAACTGGGCGTGGCCGCATGGAGATAGGTCGTAAACAGGGCAATGATTTGCGCGGAAAATGAAAACTTTCTACGGCAGCGCAATTTAATTTTGCGCTTTACACATGCACTCGTTATTATTATTATTATGCGAATACAGATTATTACTATTATTATTAATAATTGCTGGCCAGCATCGAGCGAAGTTAAGACCAAGCGGCTGCACTGCGAGCTGCGTTGCTGTCGAGAAACGTCGTAAAACTCGTAACTGTGCAATACGACGGTTCAGCGCGTCAAACAGCGACCAGCACGCACGTGGAAAAAGGCAACGTAATCTTGATTTTCTCACGCTCTTCAAATAGCCAGTACCACGCCGATTTACGAAGTGAATTATTCAACTTGGATATGTTTCATTTAATAACATATTTTGCCGCTGTTATGTTAATCAAAGGGCACAGTCTTTGTGTGCGAAACAAGTTATTCGCCAATACCTCCGCTTTCTGTAAACCCAGTTACGACCTTTCACCAATACAGGCGCGATATGGCTAACGGTTTAGATCTGCAGGTTTTCCGTGCTTGAACACACGCCGCTGTCGTCAACGTTCAGAACCGTAGCGTCCCTGTCCAGTGCACCTCTGTGCCCCATGGTGTCCCTCGGTCGTGCTGGGTGATGTCGAACGGTCAGTGGCCCGACCAACACAGATCAAACTCATTTCGCGGCGGAGTTGGCTCGAGATGACGATGAGACTCGACGCAAACGACCCGAGATTGACAGCTATTATCCCGCCTATCTCTGCCTGATCGATCGCACGACGGGTTGAAGTGTAAGTCTAATTGGCGCGTCCCGAAATAATTGATTTCTATCGATTATATATATATTGGACAAACTCGAACGTCGGGCATTAGAAGACCTGTCGACGCCGCAGGCACGTGATTAATGGTGACTATGTGCAGCCGGTGACGACTACCGACGTCAGGTCGAAATTGAAATGGACAACTGGTCAAAGTCACGAGTTGGACTGGACTCGTGAGATTGGCCGGCCATCGGCTGACAGATGCGAGAGATAATGGATAACAAACGGAACACGTGTGTCAGGCACAGTAAACCGCGTCCCACGCACACCGTACGACAGCTGAGCCCATTGCAGGGTGATGTCACCTGGCGAATATCACAGAGGCATCACTACGTCCGCACAGACCGTACGACTTTTTTTTACATTTTTTGTCCAATGTAGGCCCCTATTTTGATTTTGGCCGGACTTTGACTCGAAATTTAAGCGTGGGAAAGCTTCGTGTCGATAGCTGCAGCCGTTTCCGCGTAATCCCACAAATGTGGGGGCTCTGTTCAGTAAAACTGGTGCCACAGCGAATCAATCAATACAAAGGACACAATTGCAGGCCTACCGCCAAAAAATAGCCGTAACAGCCTGTAATAGGCTAACATAGCCTCGTTTACGCTTCTCATAATGCTGATATGTGCGCTAAAACGACAATATGAAAGCCGCCGCTCGTCAAAGCCTAAACTGCATTAAAAACCAAAAAGAATAAAATATGGCGAAAAACGATTTTCACTACGGCGGATGGAATTCTTACACCCTGCAATGTGGCACGATCGCGACATTGATTTTGCAAGGTGACTGCACCCTGCAATGTGGCATGTGGCTCTGGAATCGTGACAGTGAAGTCACCAAGTGTCAGCACCCTGCAATGTGATACGTGGCTCTGGGATGACATGCCATTGAATTCGCCCAAACGTCCGCCATATTGGAACTCTACATCTGGTTTCGATTCCGACCACATCACCGCAGTCGACATGTCATTCTGCACCAGTCTGCGAAATTTTATCCAAATCGGACCATCCTCGGCAGAAAAAATGACGTCATGTCGATTTTCAAGATGGCGGATCTCAGCCAAATTGGATTTTAGGGATCCAATAATGTGTACTTTGAAAAGCCCAATTACAACTTCCTATAGGTCGTCAATAGACACCATAGCTCTAAATTGCTTAGTTTTTGAGAAAATCGCGTTTTTTTGCATTTTGGCGACAGACAGACTGACAGACGAACAGATGGACAGCCGCTTTCGCTATCGCGAGCGGCGGCTTAATAAGTAAGCAAAATGGGCTGGCTGATTTTGAGATGAAATTACCTGATAACGGAAACTTCAATGGTCCCCCACATGACATTGTGCATAAGTTATGTACACTGTGTCAAAAAAACTGCACCCCTTTTGTTTTTGCAATAACTTAGTAGAGTGTCAACCGATTTCTATAATTTTTGGCAGAGTGACACCTGAATAAGTTACCAACAATACGAGGCATGCATGCGTTGCGTACCGCTCTTACTGTGGGTTCCTACAATTGACACGAAAAGAACAGCAGGAGGGAGGGGAGCAATTAACTGTTTTGTATACAAATGCTGATTCTTTGCACAACGAGATACATGAATTGAAATTAGTGATTAATTCCTTATATTATAGACCATCCACTATTGCAATAACTGAGGTTAAGCAAAAAACAATATGGCAAACAAAACTTAGTGAGTTGTCCATCAACGGATATGAAATGTGTCATAATGACTTTGAAAAGTTTCCACGTTGTATTATTCTTTATGTTGACTGTATATTAAAGTCATAACAGTTGCTTTTAAATTCTAAGGCTGCCGAGCATCTAATAATTGAAATACAATCCAAATATGCGCGTTTGGTATTAACTACCATAGAAGCCCTAGTAGCACTGATGAGAATGATAAAGCTGTAAATGATTTAATAACTTATCTCTCTAATGGACATAGGGGATATAATATCATTGTCGGTGATTTCAATGACCAGATTGATTGGTCTAATGATATAAAACCCACTAATAGAAGTAGTCAGCATCAAAACGATGCATGATAACTTCCTTAGTCAACATATCATGAACCTAACTAGAGCTAGAGGACAGAACGAACCCCATATTTTAGATTTAGTTTTAACTGTCGATGAAACCATTTATGACATAGAGTATCTAAGTCCACTGGGTAAAACTAATCATGCAGTCCTATTTTTAACTTGTAAATTTGATACCTCACGCAAGACACTAGGTCAGCAGTACAACTACGGGAAAGGAGACTATGAAAATCTTCGTAAGTTCATGGATACTGATTGGGAACCATACTTAAGACAATGTAGCAGTATTGATGCCAAATGGTTGCTTCTCAAAAATAGGCTTGCTGAAGGCATTGAGAAGTTTGTGCCAAAAATCTCTAATTTTTATGAATGGGGCAAGCCGTACTGGAAATGTCCTTTGCCTAGAGATGTACGAGAGAAAATTAGATATAAACATAGGCTATGAAACCGATAAATCGAGACTAGGGATTTACAGTATGTAACTAAATATAAAAAAACTTAGAAATAATATCCGTAGAATAACCAGAAAGAAACCAAAAAAACTGAACAAAACGAAATTGCTAAGGCAGCAAAAAGCAACCCGAAAAAGTTCTGGGCCTATGTTAAAAACAAAACTGTACTGAAGTCTTCAGTTGAAGATCTGAAGACAATAATTGACAATGGAATAGAGGTCACCATCACAGATGACATGCAAAAGTCATCAGCTTTCTGTAAATATTTTTCTAGCGTGTTCACAAAAGCTGATGTATCTCATCAACAACAGGTAAACCTAACAGCTGATGACGGACCACTTTTGAAAAAGTTATAGCAAAAAATACTTAAAATACCAATGGACCCAAGTTTGCGGACCCGAGAGTGGCTGCCGTCAGCCCTTATTTTAAGACGTCTATGCAGCTGATACTACTGAACTAATGGCTGATACTACTGAACTAAATATAAAATTTAATGAGGAAAAAATATTGAAAATGTTAGAGAAACTTCACCAGGGCCTGATGGACTACATCCCAGAAGTTTATTTGAAACTAGGACTAAAATAACTACCCCATTAAAACTTCTATTTGAGGCTTCCCTTAAACTACAGGAATTTCCACATGATTGGGTTAATGCTAATATATCTGTTTTCTATAAAAAGGCAAAAAGTCCGAACAATGCAACTGTAGGCCAATTAGTCTTACGAGTATTTTGTGCAAAATAATGGAACAATTTATAAGGGATTATATAATTCAGCATTTTCTTCACAGCGATCTTTTTAGCAAGAACCAGTTTGGTTTCTTAAAAGGCCGATCCACTGTGTTACAGCTACTGCATTATGGAGGAATGGACAGTGCACTAGAAAACGGGGGACAGATTAACACAATTTATACTGATTTTGAAAAGGCCTTTGATAAGGTACCACATCATTTATTATTGAAATAATTGCAGCCCCCATCTTGGATTTTCAGGTTATGTGAATTTGGCCATTCCAGCATGTTGATAGTGTGGTATTTGTGCTCTGTACCAAATTTGGTTCAAATATCTGTTATTGTCACTGAGATCGACGCACTTATCCTTCAGACCTTCAAATTTTGATGACGTCACGCGAATTAACTTCCGGTTTCGACTTTTCGTTACGTTGTTGGGGGAGCCATGGGACCACCCGCGAAGGCGTATTCGTGGTGCGTACTCCCTGTAAAATTTTCGTCGTGATCGGCTAAGTAGTTTTTAAGTCATAAGGATTTGAATTTTTTGTCATTCAGGCTTGAAAGTCCTATTTACGCCTCCAAAATTTCAGGTTTTGGGGGGTTTTACCCCAAAATTTAGGGGGATATCATTCAGACCCCCAAAAGGCACATCCTTGCATGATTTCACGTCTTTTGAGCTGTCGCGTGTAAAAATCCATCCACGGATCAGACCTGGACGCGAACCTGAGAAAAAAGAAAGGTATAAATAAAAAAATATTTTTTGTTATATTTCACCCATTTTCCCAGAAGCCTTCAGTAGGTGATTTTTGTACCAAATTTGGTATAGGGGTCCTCTCGTGGACGTAATCAACTATGCCGACTTTTTGTTGATCAGTTCAGGGGTATTGATTTTGTCGGGGGTTGAAATTTGCCTATTCCCATAGGAATTGAAGGTCGCCGTTAACACTATCTGAACTACCGTTTAGACTGTGATTTACATAAATGACTTACCAGAAATTTGTGAACAATTTGCCTGTATCTACTTTTTTGCAGATGACGGAAAGTTGTTTAAGCATGTCACCGGCGACAAAGATCATAAAACTTTACAGTTAGAACTGAATGCTTTGCAACATTGGTCCAATAAATCACGGCTGGTACGGTAGTACAAGCTGTTGTATAAGCCGATGGCCAAAGTAATGGGGAAGGGCGATTTTCGACCACCCACAGCGGCAAAACCACTGGACCGATTTTAATAAAACTTGAAATATAGAACTACACACCGGAGGCCACCCGGCATGCAAACTTTGACTTCTGTACGGCGACGTGGGTGGTCTGGGCGAATAGCCAGTTTGTCACTGTCTTTTAACATGAAATTTAGAAAGTTAAAGAATAATAATATCAGAAATAGGCTTACTAACATAACTTGACAACTTAAGCAAGACAGTCGGAGCAAGTGCTCGAATTGTCCTCCATGAGCATTCACGCAGGCGTGAATCGTTGGGATCGAGAACAAAAAAGTTTTGTGGAAATAAAACCACTTGGTCCTACCAGTTCTTAAACTTATTTGACCATCCATTTTCGCCAAGATAGTGTAAGAACACACATTAGGCGCGGTGGGCAGTACATGCCTCACATTGTTGGAAATTTATTCAGGTGTCACTGTGCCAAAAAAATAGAAATCGGTTAACAGACGCAATAATTCCACGGGGACTTTTAAGTTAAACAGTCCAGGCGTTGTGTGGTCTTTGGTGCAGTCGTTGAAGTGGTGGCGCAGACTGCATGAGGACGGTAAGTGTTTTCGATTATCCCCCATCTCACAAGCTCTAGTGCACCTGAACGTTGCTCACCAGGTCCACTGCAACCACGTTGCTAACCACGTGTGCTCAGGCCAACTCAGCCTTCTACCCTCAGCGAGACGGGAAATATATAGTACCTTATCGAGTGCGTATGGGCTACCGGGTGAAAGCTTAGTGCGTCTTATTGGAGTGACGGTATATCTGCATGCTGCACCGCGGGCCATTGTCCGTTATAGTGGGCAGCGGGTGGCAGCATTAGCAGCTGGGGGTACCACTGGCTCATGCTAGTCAGCTACCATGTACGATATGGTAATGCGCTGCTGGTCAGTATTCACGAGTGATGTAGAGAAGATAGGTGTCCAGACCTTTATCTGTACATCAGCATTCCATACATCGAAGCTATTCCCGACTGAGTCATGTTGCCAGTGTTTACATGTCCGTCAACCGGTCTGATGTCTTGACACGTCATCTTTGGCCTCGCTTTCATCAATCAATGTCGTCTTCAATCGACCAACACCACTGCGAGCCGGACTCATCCCGGTTTGCTTGCCCGTCTACTGCATAATGTCGCCGTCGACATTGGTCGTCGAATTAATTGTACGGCTCGCTCGACAACGCTGTCCTAGGTGGCTCCAACGATTTATAGCTGACATACGCCTAACTAAGTCCGACCCTTCGCGATTATTGCTCACTTAGTGATGTAAGTTGGCTGCCGTCGTGCTATTTTGTGTTTTTTTTCTCCGTTTTCCGTCCTGTTCTCGTCCTCTGGTACCGTGGCATTGCTGTGGCGTTTCGTTGTCTTTCTGTTCTGTGCCTGTGTCACACCGCTCTGCAGCAGTCGTCACCAGTCTGACGACAGTTTAGGCGACTCTGTGTCGATTGAATGAACGTGGACATAAAATGATCAAAGTATAAATATATTACAGTAAATTTGCGTAACTGCAGTGATTTCGTGAAATGTCTAGTAAGGGTTAGATTTAGGGTTGGGGTTGAGTAAGGGTTAGGGTTAGGATTAGTTATTTCGTGTAATAACTGTCAATAAATATCCGTAATTACGCGCAATTACTAGGAATTTCACGTAATCACTTATTACGCAAATATACTGTAACATATACAAGATGACACCTTAGCACGCTTTCCACATTGCTGCTGCAACCACTGCGTCATTTTACTGCGGAGCATTTTTGCCGCGCGATGCTATGCATAAGCGCGGCCTGTGCCGTCGTGCGGTGTCCGTCCGTCTGTCTGTCTGTCTGTCTGTCCGAGTGTCTGTCTTGTTCGTGTATTTTGTCGGAACGAATAATCACATCTCCAATCTTTTTCACCATCGGTTAGCCACACCATTCTACTTTTTTTCATACCAAACTTTATCACAGTATTCCGACGGAGACCCCTAACTGTGGCAAAAGTCGCAATTTTCAACCAATATCTATAGCTTTGTAATCGATCACTGCTGGACCGTTGCGTGTCGCCAACATTTCACCGCTGGAGTATAGGTTGTAGCGGTTAGCGGCGGCTTTTGTTGATAGCAGGAGCGGACGACACACCGTCACGCATCATGCAGTATATCTTGTTTATTGCAAAGCCTCGACGTTACGCCGAAGACTAATTTAGCAGAATTTAATTGTTTGCATTGGTTAATCTGAAGCCGAAGTAACTAGTAATAAAAGACTGCGCTCGAGGTGGTATTGTAAATGTAATGTTGAGGCTAACTACTGACAGACACGTATCGCGCATCATCTCTGCGACAGCAGATTTTTTGGCACACCTTAATTGGCACAGCAACGGACCATTATACAGCAATGCGGTGATTGGTACACTGGCCGTTGATGGGTGGCCTTTTACATTTGGTAGGCTACAGCGAGGAGGGGCCTGGGCGGGCTGCGGCCCCATTCAGGCCCCTCATCGCTGTACCAAATGTAGCAGCTCACCCATTAACGGCCAGTGTACCAACTTCATATTATTCGACGTGGAACCAAAATTACCCTTGCACTCTAAAGGGTTAAATGTCAATAATTAACCATTTATATCTTTATCTACTTTACGCTGAGACGCTAGTTGGATTTTCTGGCCGTTGCGACCAACGGATCTGCTTCTTATCCGATTTAGGCGCTGCATAAATCATTTACTTACGTACGTATTTTACTTAATTAGACGTTAGTGACATCGGTAAATTGATGGATCCGTGCAGCCCTCCAGGGAACGATACTATTCCAACTTCTGGCAGGAGTGTTCAGCCGAATTAGTCTAATAAAAATCAGAGCTCTAACGGAGAATTGTAACTGACTTCGTACATTATAATTATTATATGCTGTATTTTAGATACAAACAATGAAACAGTTTAGAGTACCTGAAATGACCTTCAAATACCACACAAGGTCATCGGCAATGTCATCTTTTATTAGATGTGTTTTTTATACTGCTTTTTGTTTGTATGTTTGTATTTTCTTTTTGTGCGCTACCATATTGGTGAATAAAGATGTATATTAGATCGCCTGGACTTTTTATCAAAGACCGGAAAAGTAGGCTGCAGTTATTTTCAGACAAACGTTTGTTCTATAAAGCTGCTAACAGTGTCTTTGGTAAAATCGGACGAATAGCTTCTGAAGAAGTGACTCTTCAGTTGGTGAAAAGCAAATGCATCCCCATCTTACTCTATGGCCTCGAAGTTTGTGAACTCAGTAAGTCCCAAATGGCGTCACTGGACTTTTCTATTAACCGATTTTTGCCGTACGATGCTATGCATAAGCGCGGCTATTGCCGGCATGCGGTGTCCGTCCGTCTGTTTGTCACGTTCGTGAGTTGCGCCAAAACGAATAAAGATATCTTCGAAATTTTTTCACCATCGGATAGCCAAGCCATTCTAGTTTTTCCGTGCCAAACGGGATGGCGATATTCCGACGGAAACCCCCCTAACGAGGGCGTCGAATGCAGGTGGGGTAGGCAAAAACGCGATTCTGAACGAATATCGCTGCATACACTGCATACATGTCTACAGTGTTGTAAACCGTACGAGTCGCGAAGTGTGAAAAATAAAGCCGCGACGAACGGCGGCAAGCGTCGAGCCGAGCACTCACGGCGGCGTCCGTCGTTCGTTGTTCTCACAAGACGACGACGAAGTGTTTGTGACGGGCTCGACGTTATACGCCGGAGACGGAGGTCA
>Ga0209339_1000427_pt1 | contig 15424 bp, 14 predicted proteins | sample OlaalgELextract3_FD_187376 | JGI IMG/M metagenome (GOLD analysis project Ga0209339, IMG submission 187376) | Olavius algarvensis symbiont microbial communities from Tuscany, Italy - Type A ELBA extract 3 (SPAdes) (version 2) | ecosystem: Host-associated > Annelida > Digestive system >... | reverse complement strand
TAACCTGAAGCACAGCAGATTGCTGCTTTAACCAATTTTTCAAAGAACATTGACCAAATTTAAAATGTTGGACCTACAATTTTGTAATTTATTCTGATCAATTTTAAGTTTATGCGCAGGCTCTATAGTCATTAGTAAACAGCATATTCTTCAAACCGGCTAACAATTCCACCGCAATGCCGCCGTGTGGACGGGAGCATCCCACAATTTGATCAGATCCTGATCTGCCAGTGACACGGTGAACGAGCAGCCGGCCATCTCAAGGGAGGTAACGAAATTGCCAACCAGCGAGCGGGCGATCCGGACATTTCTTTTTTCCAATTGGGTGCGCGCACAATCGTAGAGCAGATATAGTTCCATCAAGGGAGTGGCCCCTAAGCCATTGACGACTACAATTGCCTCCTGCGCGTCTTTTGGTGCCAGGTCATCCATGATGGCGTCGATCATGAAATTTGAAATTTCGGAAGCCGTTTGCATACTCATGCGCTCTCGGCCGGGTTCGCCGTGGATGCCGACGCCCATTTCCATTTCGTCTTCGCCGATTTGAAAGGTCGGTGCGCCGGCCGCGGGAACAGTGCAACTGGTTAAGGCAACCCCCATTGATCGGGTGCGATCATTGACCTGCCTTCCCAGATCAGCACATTGGGCGAGGTCGAAACCATTTTCGGCGGCAGCCCCCACGATTTTTTCAACAATGACGGTCCCCGCCACGCCACGCCGTCCGGTGGTGTAAGTAGAATCTTCCACCGCCACGTCGTCATTGGTGATGATGGATTCCACCCGGCCTTCAAACATTTCAGCGGCCATCTCAAAATTCATGATATCACCGGAATAATTTTTGACTATGAACAGGCAGCCGGCGCCCCGTTCGACGGCCTGAGCCGCCGCGATCATTTGATCCGGGGTGGGGGCGGTAAAGACGGGGCCCGGGCAAGCGGCATCCAGCATACCGCTTCCGATGAATCCGGCGTGCAGCGGCTCGTGACCGCTGCCGCCGCCTGAAATGAGTGCCACTTTGTTGTCGATCGGATTGACCCGCTGAACAAACTTGCCGTCTTCGCCCAGCATGACGAGATCACTATGGGCCGCACAAAAGCCTTTCAAACTATCCATCACAACGTCATCGATTGCATTGATAAATTTTTTCATTTCATTGCTCCTTATTTGCTATAAACGCTTTAACCCGCGCCAGATCGGCCGGTGCAACCGAAAAGTGGCGCAGCCCCATATCCAATAACGCATCGACATAATCGGTTTGGGCGGCCATATCGCCGCACAAGCTGACCTGCTTGCCGGTCAGCCGGCCGTTTTCAATGGTTTTTCTGATCAACTCGAAAACCGCGCGGTTGGCTCCTGTATAGATGTGATCAATTTTGCCTTCACCCCGATCACATGCGGTGACATATTGAATCAAATCATTGCTGCCAATCGAAAAAAAGTCGGCATCGAAATCTTCGATGCACATGGCCGCCGCCGGGACCTCCACCATAATGCCCAGCGGCGGTTTCTCCAGCTGTGGGTCTTTGCGGCGCACCTGCAGCCATATTTCCTGCAGGATCTTTTTGGCCTTTTCAAGCTCCTGCGGTACCGTAACCATCGGGAGCATGATCTTTAGATTGCCGTAGGCCGAGGCCCGCACGAGGGCTCGCAATTGGGTACGAAAGACGTCCTCATGGCTCAATGACAGGCGAATACCGCGGATACCTAAAAACGGGTTGTTTTCGTTTTTTTCGGTCAACCCCTCGATCGGCTTGTCGCCGCCGGCATCCAATGTGCGGACAATCACCGGTTTATCTTGCGCCCATGCAGCCAGCTCCTTATATGCCGCAAACTGCTTTTCCTCATCCGGCATTCCCCGCGGGTCATCAAATAAAAACTCGGTTCTGACCAACCCGATGCCGTCACAATGGTCGGCTGAAACCCATTTAAGATCTTCAAGCCGGCCGACGTTGATTTCAATGTAAATCCGTTCGCCGGCTGGCAAGGACGTTTTGACTGTCAGATATTTTTGTAGCGACGCGGCCAGCTTTTGTTCGGCGTCCATTCGCTTCCGGTAGCCCGCCAGGGTTTCCTGATCGGGTGCACTGATCAACCGAGCTTCGACCGCATCCAAAATCGCTGATGTGTCCGCTTTAACCGCTGCCGTATTCAAGCCCACCAGCATCGGTATCCCGCGCGATCTGGCCAGCAGAGCCACATGACTGTTTATGCTCCCTTTTTGCAGCACAAGGCCTTTAAAATAGCGCTGATCCAGCACGGCGAAATCAGAGGGCGCCAAGTCCTCCGCAATGATGATGGCATCTTGAGACAGCGATGGTGTTGCTTGTGTTTGACCGTACAAATGGTTAAGCACCTGCTGCTTTAAATCCCCCAGATCGGAGGCACGTCCCCGAAAATATAATTCATCAGATTCCTCGTACTGACAAATATGCTCATCCAGGATTTGGGCCCAGGCGCTGTGGGCCGGGCTGCCGTTGCTGATGGCGGCCAACACGGGGTCGATTAGCGATGGGTCCCGGACAAGGGACAATTGAAATTCCAGCACTTCCGCGATATCTTGAGCGGCATTCTCAATCAGGGCGCCGAGTGCCGAACTGACGGCTTGAATCGATTCGCGCAGCAGGCGGGTTTCCGACTCGACCGTATCTGCAGGGCGGTCGGCGAAGACGGGCTTTTGAAAGAAGACGGCCTTGCCCATCGCGATACCCCTTGAAGCAATATGGCCGGTTTCAGCGGAAAATTCCTTGCTGTCAGCAGCCTTTTCACCGAAGTCATCCTGAATCAGTTCGACAAGATCCTGCAGCGCTTCCCGGGCATCCTCACCATCGGCGGCGATTTCCAGCAGGGTGCCGCGTGGTGCTTTGGCCGCCATGACCTGCACGATGCTTTTGGCATCGATCCAGGGCGAATCCGGCGCCGTTCTGATCTGTATTTGGCTGGCAAAACGTTTGGCCAATTTCGTGAGCTGGATCGCCGGCCGCGCATGCAATCCGATTGTATTGGTCAACGGTACGGTCGCCGTGCGCCGGTTTTCTCCCCGGTCGGAATTGGATTGGCTTTCAGCCATGCGAATCACCGTATCAACCACAGCTAAGTTCTTCGGCCGTCGAGCGAACCTCTTGCAGCGTACCGCCGCTGGCCGCTTCGGTGGCCGCCATGATCGCCCCTTCGACGACGGGTGCATTGCAGATCAGCACTTTGGGTTGCTTTTCCGGTGGCAGCATTTCGATGGCCATCTCACTATGGGTCTCCGCACCACCCAAGTCGACGAGAATGGCGACGCCTTTTTCCGACCAGGCCGAGTTGATGGCGGCTAGAATCTTATTGACATCGGATCCCAAATTCCCGCTCGGATCACCGCCGCAAAAGGCCAACGGCACCTCGTCGCCGACCATCTGCCGCACCATGTCCGCTGCTCCGCTAGCGACTTTCTCCGAATGTGACACAATGACGATACCGACATTTTCATTCATTCTGTGCATCCTCCAAAACATTGCAAATTTCCCGGATAGCCAATCCGCAGGATCTGGCACCGGGATCCATATGGCCGATACTGCGCTCACCCAGGTAGGAGGCGCGCCCTTTCAAGGCCTTCATGGCGATGGTCCGCGTTTCGGAGGCCGCCACGGTTTCCTTCAGCCTGGCATAAAGTTCGGTTCCGGTTTCCTTGCTTTGCAGCACCTCCAAGGCCGGCACCAGAACATCCAGCATGGTTTTCTGGTCGACGTCTGACCGGCCGCGCTTTTTCACGGCATCAATGCCGGCGGCAAAGCACTCGGCCAGGATATCTCTATCCATTGCGCGCGCGCCCAATGATTTTCCCATTTCCATCAGCAGACTGCCAAACAGCGGGCCGGAGGCACCGCCGACGCTCATAACCAGCGCCATGCCCATGGCCTTCAATGCTTCACCGGCGGGTTTGGCGCTGATTGCCGGCAGCTCCTCTAAAATTTTTTCAGCGCCCCGCTTCATATTGATGCCATGATCCCCGTCTCCAATGGCCTGATCCAGCCGGGTAAGCTCCTCGGCATGGGCGATGATCACATTGAGCGTTGGGGGCACCAGCTGTTGAAGTTGAATTGATTTCGCTTCCATCATTGTATTTTCTGCTCCTTGGCCCGTCTAGAGCGTGGCTTTATGGTTTAACTCGCTTGGCATTTTTATCAAAATACAGCAGGTGCGCTTGGGGAACATCTACCCAAACTGATTCCTTCAAATTCAGCAAGGCGTCAGGTTTTACCAGCGCCCGAATAATTTCGCCATTGTAACTTAAAGAGACGATTTGTTCCGCCCCCAAATTCTGGATGGTTTCAATTTTTGCCTCAAGAAGGCCCTTGGCTCCCAAAAATATATTTTCAGGTCGAAATGCAATGAATTGCGCTTGATTCGGTATAGATAAATCCAAATGGCCGGCCGGGATCACATTAATTTTGGGTGAGCCGAGCTTTTGCGCAACATAGATCGAGTTGGGGTCATCATATATTTTGTGGGGCGGATCAAATTGAATCAGCTCGCCTTCCTTCAAAACCCCGATTTGATCCGCCATCGTGGTCGCTTCGATGTGATCATGGGTCACAAACAGGATGGTCGCACCGAGTTTGACCTGGATATTTTTTAATTCCAGCCGCAGTTCTTCTCTCAACTTTGCATCGAGAGACGACAGAGGTTCATCCATCAGGAATATATTGGGCTCTCTCACCAGCGCCCTGCCAATGGCCACCCGCTGCATTTCTCCGCCGGACAATTGAGTCGCTTTGTTTTGCAGTTTATCCTCGATGTGCAGTGTTTCGGCAATTTTATGAACGATCTCGTCAATTTGATTCCGATCCAGGCCTCTCAAAGGTGAGCGGAGGGGAAAGGCTAAATTGTCATATACCGTGTACCGTGGGTATAGAGAATATTGCTGAAATACAAACGCAACATCCCTCTCAGCCGGTTGCGCGTTGGTAACCATTTTGCCGTTGATAAAGATATTGCCTTCATCCGCTTTCTCCAGGCCGGCGATCAATCTCAAGGTCGTAGTTTTACCCGCCCCCGTCGGACCCAACAAAACGATAAATTCACCGTTCTTCACGGTAAACGACAGGTTCTTAACGGCATCGACCTGCTTGAAACTTTTCGAAATATTTTCTAGTCGGACTTCGGACATTTTATCCCAGGCAGTAATCAGGTAATAAATTCGCTCTTAATGGCATTGCCGCCGTCACCATTGAAGATAACAATGCTTTTGGAATTGAATTTTAAATTTACGTTATCATTTATTTTAACGTCAACATTGTTGGGGGACCTGACCTTGACTCTTCCGACGGCGGTATCGAGGGTGATTATCTTTCGCACACCCAGATATTCGACCCCGTATACCTTGGCTTGAAAACCGTCATTGCCCCCATCCACGATCTCAATATTCTCAGGCCGGACGCCTAAATAGTTTGAATCTGATTTGCTGTTCTCATGAATTTCAGGGATCGCCAACCGGCAGCCGTTTATCATCACCGATTTACTGCCCTTGGAAATTCCTGCCGAAATTGGCAAAAGATTCATGGCCGGGCTTCCGATGAAATTTGCGACAAACATGGTTCTGGGTTTATTATACAGGGTCAGCGGATCATCTGCTTGCAGGAGGACGCCTTTATCCATGACGCCGATGCGGTCACCCATCGCCATGGCCTCATTTTGATCGTGGGTAACATAAATCGTGGTCGCATCAATATCGATATGCAGTTTTTTAAGCTCAGAACACATCAATTCCCTGAACTCCGCATCCAATGCGCCCAGCGGTTCGTCCATTAAAAAGGCTTTCGGTCGCCTGATAATCGCCCGGCCAAGCGCCACACGCTGGCGGTCTCCGCCCGACAGGCCGGACACCTTTGATTTCAGGATATGTTCAAGGTGCAGCAGTTTCGCGACCTCGCGCACTTTGCTTTTGATTTCCGACCTGGCAACCCTTTGGGTTTTTAAGGGATAGCCGATATTTTTCTCGACATTCATGTGAGGATACAGCGCAAACAATTGAAACACAAAAGCAATATCTCTTTGTGAAGCCCTTAAAAAGGTGACATCTTCCGAATCTAGAAAGATTTGGCCGCCGGTCGGAAACTCCAACCCGGCGATCATCCGCAAGGTGGTTGTTTTTCCGCAGCCGGACGGCCCCAGCAACACAAAAAAGTCACCATTTTTGATGGTTAAATTGGTATTGCTCACTGCGGTGAAATCACCGAATTTCTTCTTCAGATTTTGTGTGACTATTTCAGCCATATCATATTACTCATCCGGAAAGTGACTAACGACGACAAATGCCAGGGTTCCGAATAAAATGAATTTGAAAGAGTGCGAATATAAATCAATCGAAAACGGCTGCATCAGCATAAACACGCCCAATCCGATTACGGCGGTCGCGATGTTTTCCAGCGGTCCTCTGCGCAATATGCGGTACTTTTTATTTCTTTGCGGTTTAGAAGTCACTTTCTCACGGCTCCAAAAGTAATGCCCCTTAGTAAATGCTTTCTCAGCAAAATCGTGAAAACCACGACGGGCAGTAAAAAAACCATCGTCGCGGCTGAAATCGCCGGCCAGTCGAGTCCGCCTTCGCCGATAATCGTCGGAATAAAGGGCGGCAGGGTTTGGGCTTCCCGGAACGTCAGCAATATAGCGAACGCATATTCATTCCAGGCAAAAATCAAACAGAATATGGCCGTAGCCGCAATACCGGTTGCCGCCTCGGGCAGTATAATCTTAAAAAATGCACTCAACCGCGAGTAGCCATCGACCATGGCTGCTTCCTCATATTCTTTGGGGATTTCGTCTATGAAACCCTTCAGCAGCCAGACGGAAAGGCTTAAGTTGACAACCGTATACAGCATAATCATCCCCAGATACGTGTCATTTAAGCCAAGCTTGCGGTACATTAAAAAAATGGGCACCGCGGCCGCAATCGGCGGAAACATGCGGGTTGATAAAATAAAAAACAACAGGTCATCCTTGGCCGGAATCTTAAATCTGGAAAACCCGTAAGCGGCCAGGGTGCCCAGGAAAACCGAAAAAAACGTCGACCCGAAACCGATGGCGATTGAGTTTACAAACCGATGGAAGAACCTTGACGGCCCGGCAATGACCATTTGTCTTTTGCGGACGATTTTTTCATACCAGGTCGCCGGTGGCGGCAAGGATTCCAGATATTCCTTTGGCTGGCGGGTTCTTTGCGTGAAAAGATTTACAAAGCCTTCCAACGAGGGTTTGAACACCAGCTTGGGTGGGTACGTAATCGCATCGGGAACACTTTTAAACGCCGTCGCAACGATTAACAGCAAGGGTATTATCGTGATCATTACATACACGACGATCAGGACGGCTGCGAACTTTCTGCTTCTTGATGAGGGCTCAAGAGGGGATCGGGATGTGTCTAACTTTGGTGGCATTTTTTCATTTCTCTTTGATTCGATTTAAAAACTTAACATATATGTTGCCGGCACCAAATACGGTAACAAATAGAATAACGGCGAACGCCGAACTGTATCCGGTCCGCCATTTCTCGAAAGCCGCTCGTTTTAAATGGATGGACGCTAATTCAGTCACTGACCCGGGTCCGCCGCCGGTAAGTTCATTGACCATGTCAAACATCTTGAAATTTTCTATCCCCCGAAATAATACGGCAAGCATCAAAAACGGAAGGACGGAAGGCAGGGTGATATGGATGAACTGCTGCCATTTGCTGGCCCGATCGACTTCCGCGGCTTCATACAGATAATCGGGTATGGATCTCAACCCGGCCAGGCACAACAGCATGACGAAAGGCGACCAAATCCAGGTATCGACGATGATGATGCTCCACGGTGCCAGCGCGACATCCCCGATCATTGAAAATTCACCAAAGTCGTAGAAAAAATTAATGATGTAGTTAAAAATACCGGCCTGGGGCTGATATATGTAGGTCCAAAATACGCCAACCACCGCCGGCGACAGCATCATCGGCAACACCACAATGGTCGTGAAAACTTCGTGGCCCTTGAATCGCTTGTTTAAGAGCAACGCCAGCGTTAGTCCAATGAGTCCTTGCAGCAGAATGGTCCAAAACAGAAAATGAGCCGTAACCTGCAGATTGGCCCAAACATCTTCATTGGACAATATTTTTTTATACCACTTTAACCCGACCCAGGCGATTTCCACCCCTCGTCGGTTGGCCTTGTAATTGGTAAAAGATAAATAAACCGACCATATCAGCGGGTAGATATTTATAAACACCAAAAGGATGAGGGTCGGCGCGGTAAACAACCAGGCGATAGCCCGGTCAGACATGTTTAAAAGCTTGTTGTTTATTCTTTTTATCATTGTCTTTCCAACTCGACCTGACAATATCGTCCCAATCTGGATAAACCGGAAAGAATAGCCACCAAGGCACCAAGACACAAAAGATGTTTGTTGTAATTAAACTTCGTGCTAGATCCTGACACCTGAACACTGACACCTGAAACCTTCATTTTGTTACATCATGTTGTCAGAAAAAAGGCCCTAGGCGACTAATTGATCGGCTCAAATGAGTACCCCTTCCGCAATGCTGGCTGGACACTCCGCCGTTTCAGCCGGAGTGTCCGTTTTCAAACCTTAATCATATTTGCCTTCTTCTTCAAAAACCTCTTTCCAGTCTACAATCAGTTTATCGAGGGCTTCCTTCGCGGTGCCCTTATTGCCCACGACGTAGTCATGAACGCGTTTTTGCATCGGCAGCATCAGTTCCACAAAAGTGGGCTCTTGCCAAAAATCCTTAACCTTGCCCATGGAGTCAAGAAATCCCTGGGCGTAGGGTTGCGATTTGGCAAACCCGGGGTCCATCAGGACAGCTTTATGACAGGAATATCCGCCCAAAGACCACCATTTCTTTTGAACTTCGGGTTGGGCAAACCATTTAATATACTGCAGCGCTAGATCCTTTTTGTCCGAATAGGCGACAACCGACATTCCCTGTCCGCCCAAAGTTGCACCGGAAGTCAGCTGGTCCGGGTTGGAAAAAAAGCCGGTTTTGCCGAAACCAACGTTTTCAGACTTGTTGATTCCCGGAAAAAAAGCATACCAGTTCATTTGCATGGCGACCTGTCCCGAATCATACGCATCCAAATCGGCGACCATATACGCATCGGAATGGCCCGGGGGCGTACAGCAGTCGTAAAGCTCTTTATAAAACTCCAATGCAGCAACCGCTTCTGGGCTGTTGACAAACCCTTCCATGTGGTATGGCTTTTTAGGATCTTCATATTGAAAACCCCAGGCGTACATCGCTGCCGTCACGCCCATGGTGATTCCTTCAGAACCTCTTTCCGTAAATATCGCAACCCCGTATCTTTTTTTGCCATCGACCGTGCGGCCTTGGAAAAATTTCGCAATATCCATTAATTGGGTCCAGGTTTTGGGTACATCCAGTTTATAACCGTATTTCTTCTTAAATTCTTCCTGAAGCTCCGGCTTGGAAAACCAGTCCTTGCGGTAAACCCAGGCATTCGCATCGCCAAAAGCAGGCAACGCATAATAATTGGGGGTTCCTTTAGGCCAGGTGGAATAGCCGTAAACCGTGGGGGCTAAAAAGTCATCCATGCTGATGCCTTCTTTATCAAAGAAATCATTCAACTTGACGTAATGCCCATAGACAGCACCACCGCCGATCCATTGGCTGTCGCCGATTAAGACATCGAAGGTTTTGCCGCCCTGGTTAAGTTCATTCAGCATCCGGTCGGCAAAATTAGTCCAGGGAACAAACTCGAAATTAACCTTAATGCCGGTTTGCTTGGTAAAGTCCTTGGACAGCTCAACCAATGCATTGGCCGGGTCCCAGGCCGCCCAGCCCAGAGTTATGGATTTGTCCTGGGCATAGGTTGTGCCGATAGCAACCAATGTGATCAAAATACCTACAAGTACACCGATTTTAAATCTTTTCATTTGGCTACCTCCTTTTAATAAAGGTTATGATGAATATATCGATCCCCCTCGTCACTGAATTTCAACCTCCTCGTCTCTAAATTAAAAATGTCTGAGCACCAACAAGTTTATTGCTAAGCTAAACCAAACGGCCTGTCAAGAGTGTTTTTCAATTAATTTCAAATCCCCCTCATGGTTTACCCGGCTTGGGTCATACTTTGCTGCCAACCAACTCGAACAGCTGGTGCGCATAGTCTCTGATCATCGATTCAATTTGCTGCTGCTGCGCAGAATCGGCCAGAACAGGTATTTCAATTGCCAGCGTTCGCCGCTCCTTATTCGGTTTCAACGTCTGCTTGACCACCCGGTACTGATAATTGGGGTGCGCGGCGGTGTAGGCTTTCAAAAAAGTTTCACATTCCTTGACCGTAAAGTGACATACATCGAATATAACATCTAAATGGCGGGCCGGGACCGGTATGGTATAGGAGGGATTGGTGATTTGGGTAACAAAGCTTTTATTTTTATTTAATTTCTCGGCGATTTTAATGCGCGCACCGGATGGCCGTTGATTGACATATTTCTGAAGTATTCTCTTATAGGCGACAATCAGTTCCTCCTTGCTTTGGTCTGAAGCCGGCTCCATAATGACTTTATTCACACAAGCCTCCATCTTCCATCAACGACTGCAACGCTTATTATATATACGCTTTTCCGGAAAGCTCAAGTTACCGAAAAAGACACCGGTAAAAGTGCAGTGGGAGCGGCTTTTTGCCGCGAGTTTAAATGACTAATATCACTTTGATTTGGTAAGACCCCTCTACTGGATACAAGTCGGTTTAGGTTTTTACTAAACTAAATCACACCAAAGCATAAGTCAACAGAGATCCACACAATTTGGTATCTTACCACAATATTGCAAGAAGGGTGGCAGTGGGCCTCTTTCAATCCGCCGCCCTTGCTTTTCAAAGTGAAGATCCGGGCCCCGAAGACCCAGCATTGGTTCACTTCAGAGGGGTGATGAAGGTGGCAGATATTGCCAGCAGGATTCAGGTTTCAGGTGTCGGGTGTTCCGCCGAAGGCGGACCGCCGGTCAAACAAACGCCCGGTTAAATCGAAAAAAGAAACTTTGCCAAATCGGCGAAGTATCACATAAACGCATCCGACGTTTCGTACTCGTACTCGTGCTCGTCCTCGTCCTCGAGGCTTTTGAACCGCATTCAGTATCGACGACGAGCACGATTTAAATTCCCTGATATGGGGTTAATATAGATCAAGTTTCATACGAGGTGTTAGCAACTGAAGTCGACCCGCCAGATGGAAGTCACCTGAGAATTGGACTTTCATTTACTGCTGGGGATTTTCTACCCAATCCGGGTTCAGGAGACTAGGGAATCGCTTTGTGCTGACACCTGACACCTCGTATGAAACTACATTGAAATGACGAATGTCGAATGTCGATTGACGAATGGTGGAATCGCTTCGCTCAATCAATTTAAAATGGACAGAATACCTTAAATCCAAAATCCGCATTCCAAAATCTAAAATTTGCTTTTGGAAGTTTCTGTTCTCCGATCAGACTGGCCGTTTTTGGGCCAGAGGCTGCCGCTCGTATGAAACTTCTGAGGAATGGATTCGATTTTATTTTTTTTAGACAGGATTTGCAGGATTGACTGGATTGTTTTCGCCTCCGGCGAGGAGCCCTTTCGGCCGGAGGCCGTTCTATCCCGATGATCCTGTTGACCTGCCCGCTCGTGCCTTTATGCATGGCCTAATTTTTGCTGGGCGGAGCCATATATGTCTATTTGTTTGGTAGGCAGATTGCTCTTGCATGGCAGGCGGGTCCTGTCCAATTTTCTTTTAAAGATGAGAATCCATTCCTATTTTTGCCGTATTTTAAATGTTTCTATTTTTGATCAAACTGGCCGCTTTTCAGGCCAGCGGCTGGCCTGACACCGGAAACCATTAATTGCTTGGACAGAGTGGCTAGCCGAATGCCTCTGACCTCGCCCAAAGGACCAGGTTTTCTGCGACAAAATAAAAAAGGCCTCAAAATTGAGACCCATTTATTCAATAATCACTTACGACTTGTCAATTGATTGGTGGGGTCCGACTCCGTTTACCTCCGTCCGGTGCACGGAGTCGGCGGATGTTTCTATCTCTTAGTCCCTTTGACTTTCTTTCGGCCCAGGACTCCCATCCCCATCAGGGCGGAGCCAAGGAGCAGAAGGGTTCCGGGCTCGGGTGTGGGAATGGCTCCCTTAGCATGAGCAGACGAGCCGTAGTCGCCCTGAATCGTTGTCGGAGCGAAGTTATCGGCCGCCGAATTGCCTCTTAAGGTTACGAATAGCTCGGCACCTGCAATCTCCGAATCTGAAACGTACCCATCTGCGCCGTTATCTGCGTCCGTGTCGGTCCAGAATGTAAAGGTTTCACCCGAATTAAAGACATTGCTTTCGGCATACTGGAAGTCGAGCGTTATGGTTTGGGCGTAGCGGCTACTACCAGGGATAAAATCGCCGAAGGTAAAACCTTGAAAACCGGTCAGATTGGGGTTATTCGGATCTTCGGCAGGTCCGGAGAAGCCGTCAAGATACGGCCCTTTTGTATCAAAGACCACATTGCCAGCGGAATTGCGGGTGTCGATCACCACTTCCACGATCAATGCACCACCCGTCCCGCCGGGACTTGAATTATTCCTAATCGTGAACTTATCCGGGCCACTAATGTCTTCGAAATCGCTGATTACATCCAAATTGATCAAAACAGCTTGTGAGGCTGCGGGAACAAACAAGGCCAGAATCAGCGCCGTGGCGATTATTATTGCGAATTTACTCATCTTCTTATCTCCTATGCCATTGCTCAAAGATCAATAGAAAAACTGCGCACGATCTTTAGTTTGCCACCCATGCCGAACCCGATGAGTTTTGGTGGACCCGTGTCTTTCTTTCTCCTGATCACGCGGAGTTCTGCTTTTTGCCAAAATACTAAAAGCTTGATTCTAAATTATCAGTGCAAAATTAATGCAAAAGATTCTGAAATTTTATTATAATTTCACGAGTCTTTTTTTATCAAAAATATTAATAAGTTATTAAAGGCGTTGGATTTATTCTAACTTCGACCTCACAATAATGTTACGAGAATGCCATAGTTATTGGGTAATTTAAGTAATAATTTCGTAGAATTTATGTAGTTATCTTCACAACAACACTTCACTCATAGTTCACTGATCCGGCCAATTCGGTAGGGCTTCGTTTAAAAGCGCCGCTAAGTTGTTGGAGCTTTTACGCTGATAAAAAGAATCAAATTTGCTGCTAAAGCCATATCGATGGGGCGTCGACCTGATTTGGTAGGCGGCGGACTGTTTCGCTCCGCAGGGGATTAGTCAGTGCTGAAATGGGGATCAAATCTGCGTTTAACTCTTGCTTTATAATATCAAAGGTCAAACATAGACTGACCCTCCAATTCACTCATGAAAGAATTGACATTCAACTATTACTCGGCTAATGAGGAAAGATTATGGCGGACAAGTAATCCCGCTCCAAGGCTTTAGATTTTCGAATTTGAATGAAATAGCTTGAAAAGGAGATCGAAATTGCGTGATCAATTAATTTCGGCAATGCACAACGCCATCGAGCATGTCGAGCAGTGGCCGAAAAAGGAAGTTCAGATATTTCACCACAACGACTCCGACGGGCTGACTTCCGGAGCGATTCTGACCCGAGCTTTTGAGCGGGCCGGCTTCAGAATCAGGCGCTATTGCCTGGAGAAGCCCTACCCGGCCCTGCTGAATAAAATCTATGAGCAAACGGGTGAAATCATCATTTTTGCCGACTTTGCCGGGCGCATCGCCCCGCTGCTGTCGGAACTAAACCAGGGGCGCAACCTGACCCTGATTCTGGATCACCATGTGGCGGAGGCATCCACCGACCCGCAAGTCCACAACCTGGACCCCGATCTGTTCGGCCTGAAGGGTGATCGGGACATCGCAGGGGCGGCCACTTGCTATTTGTTTGCCCACACCTGGAACGCGGCCAACCGGGACCTGGCCGTTCTGGCCGCGATCGGCGCCGTGGGAGATGAATTTTTCGTGGACGGCTGCCTGGTCAGTGAGAACCGCGATGTGACCCTGGAAGCCGTAGCTCAGGGCAAACTGGAAATCCGGCCCCGGCAATTCGGTGAACGCTATTATCTCAATACGGCCGACGGACGCCAGGTACCCTGCGATGAATTCGGCGCCTACCTGGACACCCTGGGAGCCGCCGGCTATTATCAGAACGGCCCGGACATGGGTATTAAAGTCTGTCTGGATGGTCCAACAGCCGCATCCGATAAAATGCTGGAAGAGCTCAAAGCGGTTCAGGCCAGCGCCTTCGAGCAGGAAATCCAGCGCATCAAAGCGGGGTCCCTCAAAAAGACCGAGCACATCCAATGGTTTCAGGTGGACAATCGTTTTCAGCCCATGGGCGTCAAAATGATCGGTGTTTTTTGCGACGCCATTAAAAATTCCGACTTCATCGATCCCAGGCGTTATGTGGCCGGCTATCAGATAATTCCCAATGAAATTCCCGGCATCGGTCCCCTGGCGATGAGTGATGTGAAAATTTCCATGCGGGTTTCGGCTTTAATGGAAGAAGAAATCCGGGGCGGCCGATCCATGGGGCTGAATATATTGCTGCCCGAAGCCACCGACAAACTCGGCGGTTTTTCAGACGCCTGCCACAGCCTGACCGCCGCCACCACTGTGGCGATCGGCAAGGAAGAGGCCTTGATAAATGAAATGGAAAAGGTATTGGAAGTCGGAAGTCGGAATGCGGAAGTCGGAAAGAAAAAAAGCTCATAGCTGATAGTTCATAGCTCATAGCTCATAGGTGATAGCTCATAGCTCTTGGCTCATAGTTCATAGCTGATAGTTCATAGCTCATAGCTCATAGGTGATAGCTCATAGCTCTTGGCTCATAGTTCATAGCTGATAGTTCATAGCTCATAGCTCATAGGTGAAAGGCCAAAGGTTAAAGGCTACAGTTAAGAAGCTTTACAGACAAAAATATTATTGTTTGATCCGCTATTGCCTTCACCTTCAAGCGAAGCGCTCTTCAAGTGAAACGATCCTCAAGCGAAGCGCTCTTTTCTCCGATCGGCTTGAGTTTGATAGATGTTGGAAGTGCAATATAATAATAAAAAATAACCAAAATACCATCTACAAAATAAAGGAGAAAAACCATGGGTTTGGGAACCGCTTTCGGAAAAACCATCCTGATCGGGGATCAGTTTGTTTTAAATGAGGTACCGGCCATTGTGTCTTCAATTCCCTTTGAGACCGAATGCATCGTCGAACGGCTGACAGATGGCGACGGGTGGATTTTGGAAGACAACCGCATCGAAGTGCCGGGCTATAGAGCCTGCGCATAAACTTAAAATTGATCAGAATAAATTACAAAATTGTAGGTCCAACATTTTAAATTTGGTCAATGTTCTTTGAAAAATTGGTTAAAGCAGCAATCTGCTGTGCTTCAGGTTA
>Ga0209339_1000426_pt1 | contig 15472 bp, 12 predicted proteins | sample OlaalgELextract3_FD_187376 | JGI IMG/M metagenome (GOLD analysis project Ga0209339, IMG submission 187376) | Olavius algarvensis symbiont microbial communities from Tuscany, Italy - Type A ELBA extract 3 (SPAdes) (version 2) | ecosystem: Host-associated > Annelida > Digestive system >... | reverse complement strand
CGCCGCCAACTCAGTCGTCAGACGGATTGCTCTTCGCTAGATCCCACAGCTGCCGATGTTTAGTTCCAAGAGTTGTAGAGAGGCGCGTTATGATATCGAATATTATCTCCATTACCACAAGTACATTATAAGATAAGACAACACAAGAATTTAATAAAACACATTTGCAGGTAAAAGCTGAATTAATAGATAGGCCTACATGGAAATTATATTATACTAATCTAAAATAAAACGTACCAAAGAACGAAGCAGTGAATGTAAATACAAAGTAGAAAACCTAATGGACAAAGGAAGTCGAGAATGATGCCTCCGCCAAGCCTCCAAATCTAACTCCTTAACGTTGATTTTTGACCTCCTGGCCCCCAAAGTTAACCGTGTCGTTCCTCTGTCTCGTTGACCACTGGTGTCAGTTTGCATTTAACTCGGTTCATTCGTTTTCATATGGTCTTCACAAGACTGAAAACATATACGAACGGACGAAAGACCAGGTAGAAAACATCATGTGTCTTCGCCCATATAGACTGGAGAAGGCATAAAATGGTTGTAATAGTTGTGAAGAATCCAAGGTGTACCATAACAAAACAACAGAAACATAGTAAACCACAAAAAAACATGATCAATAATATTAAAACTGCAAGATAGACAAGTAAAATGACTTCAGATAACTAAAATATCACTAAAGCGCGGTATCAGGAAATGCCGATGATAACGTGTTGGCACTTAAGACACGGCGATGTTAACAGGTGCTACCAAATGGGCAGTACGATTTACTGTGCGGTAACAATGGACAAAACTCCGTTAAACAGAAACATATATACGCTGTCGTACTGAGCATTTAAAGATAGTGATATGCTAGACCTATTTGACAGAGTTGTTGCCAACTTCTTGAAAAGTCGTGCGGGCAGTGACATTCGTGCAACACTGAAGGACGGTGATGTGAAGATGAACTCGAGACTATCGACTATCGTTATTTAAATACCGCGGTATTTTTGAAACAGGTAAACCGCGTATCACTAGGAGTCGAGTTACGGCGCAGACAGCGTGATGCCGAAGTGATGGTCCGCGTCATAAGCATCGGACGCTGGAATGCGTAACAAGTTGGACGCCGCACTTAACGCGATATTGTCGGTGTTATTGGTAGCTGACGAAAAACAGAGACTGCAGTCGCGAATAGAGATCGTCGCAGATTTCACGTGCCACCAAATCACTAATCAAGACAGTCGTGAACTAATTAACCGGCGCTGTTAGTTAATATATCTTTTCTCTCGAGGCGAAGTTCATTGACCCATATCATTCAGCATCAGAAGATTCTATAGCCAAACAGACAAGCTTTTCTACGAGAAACGTATTTGTTACATATAAAGCAAGCGACGTGAAAATACGGCTATTCAGACAAATGTCATTTACAGAATCTAAATGTCAGCTTATGATCGAAGAATATTATTGTTATGAGCAAATTTTATTAGAATTTGGCAGCTGATTAACACTGAACAAATGTGGCGACAATAGTCTGTTGTTGTTGTCATCAAACTGAAAGAACACTTCGTGGCGGCGAACAAGCCTTCACAGCGACGATCTACGTTTAGAGGACCACAAACAAGAAGTATTTCGGCAACACAGATCCACCTTCGCTAAACCTAAAGCTTACAAACTCTGTCGCTACACACAAAATTCTGACAATTATTACCATTACTTCGGGGATTATATTCGGCGCCGGATCTTGGACCTAAGTGAACGAGGATCGAAGTGGTCACTGTCGTTGTGGTCAAGCGCGAAGTAGCCGCGAAGACGGATGCAGTTTCCGGTAAGATGGTGTGAACGTAAAAGACGGTAGTATTTCGTGCCGGCAGTCCGGCCAGTGACTGGTCGACGAGATGATCGACAGCCTGTTCTCGGCTACGAAGAGCGTCCTCAAGTTGCACGCGCGATACGACGACGACATCGTAGATCGACTACATCACCGCTACACGGTCTCGTTCCTCGTCCTCAGCGCCGTGCTCGTCACGACGACCCAGTACATCGGCACGCCGATCCACTGCTGGTGTCCCGCGTACTTCACCAGCAACCATCAGCAGGTATCTCAACTTTAAATCTATAACTATACACTATGTCCCAAAAAAGTAGTACGCCAAACTCATGGCGATAACTTTGTCAATTCTTAGCGGATTTTCTAAATTCTTTCACTGCTGGAAAGAGAAGTAAATTTCCAACAAAACCGATATAATACTTCCCACCATACCTTCAGTATGTTGCCACACTACCTTGTGAAAATTAAAAGTTCGAATTTGTGGTAATTTCCAAAAAAAAATTCTAAAAATCGTGTCACATTTGACAAAAACTGACATGTCTCGTCATATGGCTGAAAATTGTCACAAGTTGTTCGAAGTGTCCGCCTTTTGCCCGCACATGCGCGAAGACGTCCACGCCACTGGTCAATTGCATTGTCAATGATCGTCTGGTCACTGCCGTGCCAAACATGCAGAAAATGCTGCTTCAGTTCACAACACTTGCTTAGATAAAATCGTCTGCTATTTGCAAAGAATATTTAACAGGAACCGGAAATTGAAACAACAAGTAGCCTAAATAAGTAGGCTAAGCTAAGTGCATTAAAATTGGGTGTGTGTTCAAAAATCAATGCATGTTACATTTTCGTTTGCATTTTCTTCCAGATATGCCAAAACTCGAACTTCTTTCACAAGGTAGTGCGACAATCTACTGAAGGTATGGTGGGAAATTATAATACGGGTTTTGTTTGAAATTTACTTCTCTTTCTAGCAGTGAAAGAATTTTGAAAATCCGTTAAGAACTGACAAAGTTTTCGCCATGAGTTTGGTGTACTACTTTTTTGGGACACAGTGTAGAGCTAAAGACCGCGCACGGTCATATGATGCCTCCGCCGCTGCATTTGTCCGACATCCGTTGTAAATGTTTTTTTCGAACCGGCGTTCCCTTAGCAAGCAAATCGTGTACTCCGAAATTTGTGAATATTTTCGCTAGGCGTCAGCAGCGCTTGACGTTTGACACCACAGCAACACCGATTGACGTCGATTCGAATATCCTGTCGTATCCTGCTCCATTGTCCCTGTCCAAATTTCGACCAAAATGTAATCATTTAATCTGTTGGTGGCATTGATTACCTCCCGCAAATTTTATCAAAATACGTTCAGTTGCCGGTTTAGTGTATAACGGTAACACGTTGGACTTGATCGACGTAGTTAGTCTACGCTAGGCCCGGTTAGTGCCTGGGTGGGTGACCGTCTTTGGACGGGTAAACCACCTTGGCGCAGAACCAGGCCTACTCAGCCTGAGCCTGCCCCCTGGACAGGCTGGAATAAGTACCCGGCGAAACTGGGGGAAGTAAACAGCCATATCGCGATCATGATACGACAGCCCGTATCCGTGGTATCGTAGTGTGGTGCTGATGCCTGGCTGAATGAGCTGGCTAGGGGAGATCAGCGCGGATTTACGGGAAGCGGTAGCGCATCGGGGGCGTGTTCGCGACGACGCGCTATACAAATGGCCGCGTTTACTGTACTTTACTTCAGTATTCTTGCGAAGCGAAATAGATGACAAGGGACAAAAGTCGGAACGGACAGAAGTTGCGACGGACAATGCAAAAACATAATGCCTCCGTTACAGCAAAGACTGCGGTGGCATAAAACACATTCATGAAGCGTTATTCCTAGTTTGAAGTTCAAATTGGCGTATTTTCATGATTTCTCCCAACAACAGTATGGGCTTCAGTTAGCCTATATTATGTGTAGGGCTATTAAGATGAAATGTGTGGCGGGGTTGAGTTATATGAGGATTTACACTGTTTGTGAAAAACAGGACAGCCTTGTTGTTTTCTGCCGAGCACTTACAAAAAGAAGCTCAGCTGCCACAGAAAGACCGCGCGATGGTTTGTGTCATTGTTTATGTCGGTAAGGTGACTCAGGTCATTGAAAATAATACTATTCGAAAGCTTGGGTACGGTGTCTTATTCGCATTCCATGAATGAACTATGGCCTTGTCTTGTATCATTTCCGAAATAAAGCGAGATATTGGTCGAAAATCGCGATTTGTTCATACCCTATGCATTCGACGCCCCAATTAGTGGGTCCCCTTCGGAATACTGACACTGTTCGGTACGATGGTGAGAAAATGTTTGAGGGTGTGTTTAGCCGTTTCGACACAATGCAGGGGTGTGACAGACAGACAGACAGACAGACAGACGGACGGACATCTGTTACGACAGCATAGTCCGCGCTATTCATAGCATCGCGCGGAAAAAACATGACCATGCTGATTATATACATATCTAACAAACCGGTATGCGACGAAGTTACTGCATGCACCCTTATTGCCTGTCCTGTGTCTGTCTGGAAAATACGCGTCACCGACAATTCAGACAGAGTACAGACAATATAACTGTATAATTCGCAAATTTTTACCGTTTTCGGTGAATAAAGATGAATATATAGGGTTGCTTGCAGTAACCTCGTCGCCTAGCGGCTTGTTTAAATGAGAATCTTTCTTTATTCACCACATATAATGGTAGCAGTAGTGATAAAATAAACACAATATTATACAACAAAAATACTAAAATAAACTTAACCAGAACACTTAACTAAGATGCACACAAATCTCACGCAGTGCTGAAACGCATCAATTATAGTTTTGTCCGAATTTAGTTTTCTTTTTTTTCTATAAGTTTACTTGGGAGGTTAAACTGAAAGTATCGACGACATTCTGCAATGATTTCATTATTATTAGATTGAAATAATTTCATCAGAAATCTGTTAACAGCAAAATCCAATGATTTCAAATCACTTTTTGTAAGTGCAAAACATTCGAGTCCATATATTTGTATACTTCTCATACTTTTGTTTCTAAGACTATCTGAATAATATTTGAATCGCCAATTACTGATACCATTAAATTTAAATACCCCAGGTAGGCCTATACTTTCTGTCACTTATAGCGATCACAGTTGATTCTGAATGCAGCGCAAGTCCGTGTCCAACTAGAAACGCTAATGTAGCCCACGTAGCCTACGAGTAATGCACTGATAACTGTCGACAAAATTTTACGTAAAGACCGAAGCAGTCGTTGTGCGCAGTGCGATAAAATGTCAGTCTGTTTTGCAGTTTCTTACTTGCGTAAAAATCACCGAAACTCCCGAGTCCTGACAGCATTCAGTAGGGCATCGGCGCGAGTCGATACGCGAATGACACACCGGGCACAGTAAAATTGTTTGTGATCCCCAAATACTCATGCACAGTAGCAGCATTTAGATAACATTCACGTGCTTTTCGCACTGCAGTTAGTTAGTTAGTTAGTCAGTATATTTCCAAGTCGCCAGTTCATAAGTCAGCAGCGCCGCGACCCTTAAACAAACAAATAAGTTTTCAGCAGCTTTCCGAAGATTGACGCGACAGTGACAGATCACGGATGGCAGGAGGAAGGCTGTTCCAGACACGCGGTCCGGCGACGGCAAATGTTCTGTCTCCCAGTGACGTCGTCGTACGAGGAATGTCCAGCATCATACTGGCGGCTGAGCCTGACCGTGAGCCGAGACGACAGCAACCGACAAGACGGAAGTCGTCAGTTAGATACCTTTCTCAAAAATATTTTTTAAAGTATTACATTTAAATACGTTATTATTTAAATACTTAAAAACAATGTTTTGAACTCTATACGTTATACTCACAACTATTTCATGAAATGTTTTTCTTCAACGTTAACTTCCATTACCAGTTACCACAACGTTACTTTTTATATTAACGCCATTGCTGTGCCGCTAACATGAATATTTAACTAATATATAACTTTGCCAGATTCGTAGGATCAAAGGTAAAAGGTAAATTTCTGGACACTTGTTATAGCGCCGCTTACATGAGTCAGACTCGTGACAAGCAGCGCTTTACAATCTCGGAAGTGGCAGCTGATTGGCATGAGCCAATGGTACCGCAGCGCATTATGTGGCCATCCATTGCTCGCGCTAACGGAAAATAATGAACCCACGGTGCAGCTAGCAGACACATTATCGCCCCAATCAGCCACACTAGGCCTTCACCCCGTAGCCGTAGCTACTACTCATTTCCCGTCCCGCTGAGGGTAGGAGGCTGAGTTGGCCTGAGCACACAGTATAGTTAGCAACTTGCTCAAGGTTGATTGCAGTGGACCGGGTGTGAGTCGAACCCACAACCTCTCGGTTACGAGTCCGATACTCTACCACTACACCACTGCACCTACCATCAACATTCTCTCAGCATGCAGTATCTGATTTTTTTTATAAGTAACTGCGTCATCTTTTAACATTTAACGGCACGAAGTGGCTTTGTACGTACCGTTAATTGTCCGTTCGAGGTCACTCCAAGGTCACTCAGACGTGAATAATTGGCAGAGATACGTGCGCTGTCTGAATGTCACGATGTTCGTTTATCCACTCACCTTGTAACTCAGCTGACGTGGCCGCACCAGGAGACGCAATAAAGACATCATCAGTACAGTGTGATCGGAAGACCGACGGAGCGCTGGTGATCCATAACAGTTCGTCTCCTGCCGTCTCGTTATTTCTAATAATCTCTTTTGAGCTGGCTGACCGATTTACACAAGATAAATTTCTCGCTGAGTCGATTCTATCATTCTGTCAATTGTTAAAAACTGGCTAGTTTCAAACTCGTTGTAAGGGCGACAAAGTCGTGGCTCTAAAATAGCAACTATCACTTTGTCTGGACTCCACATACATCGTTATGCTCGCCCTTACCAACGAAGTCAAGCTGTCAACCGCGGCGTGACGAAACCGTCTTCAGTAATAGGCTTATTGTGCGTGTGAGTGCGTGTTTTTTTTGTACTAATCCATCTCAACATACCGACTTCCGGATTGTCGCAGTTTTTCATGCATAGGAAACACTGTACAGTAAGCAACTGCAAGCTCCACCCCACCACTTTCGCTAGAATGCTCGTTTATTCCGCGTTATACAATGTAAATGAAAAAACAGCATTTGCGGTATTAGCGATATTCGAGATACTAAACGTCGAATAAATGCATGGCGTGCCCTTGAAATCTGGGTTAAGGTTAATATTCGATAAGCCCTATAATTTCTATATGTCTGCCGTTGTAACTATAGCTCTATCTTGCACCATTTTCGAGTTATTTGACGTTTAAAATATCGTAACCTTTAAAATCTAGGTTAGCGGTCATTGAAGGTCATTGGAAATGGCACCATTCGATAGATCGCATACGAGACCTTATTCGTCCTCCATTGTAATTATGACCATATCTTGTACCGTTTTCGAAATAAGGCGAGATAATGGCCGAAAACGCCAAGTTTTCATACCCCTTGTATTTAACTTGCACGATCCCCCAGATTCCTTTAGAATTTTTGCCAAAAATTTTAACATAGACTGTGCAAGTCCCTGCTCTATTAGGCGGTGCAAAAATATTGCCGAAAAGTTCAAGTCTGTGCCTAGAGTGCCACAATGTTACAGACAGACAGACGGATGGACAGCTCATGCCATAAGCCGAACGTACGTGACGTAGTAACGTTCGGCTAACAGACTGATACAAACAAGTGTATCGGAGACGATACGAAAGCCGCCACTCGTCAAAGCCCAAACTGCGTTAAAAACAAAAAAACAATGAAATATGGCGAAAAACGATTTTCAATATGGCGGATGGAATTATTACACCCTGCAATGTGGCACGTGGCTCTGGAATCATGACAGCGAATTCACCAAGTGGCAGCACCCTGCAGTGTGATACGTGGTTGGGATGACATGCTGTTGAATTCGCCCGGTGGCAGCACTCTGCAATGTGACACATGCTCTGGTATCACGACATTGAATTCGCCATGTGGCAGCACCCTGCAATGTGGCAGGTGGCTCTGGGATGATATGCCATGGAATTGGCGCAAACGTCCGCCATATTGGAATTATACATCTGGTTTCGATTTTGACCATATCACCGCAGTCGACATGTCATCCTTCACCAGTCTGCGAAATGTTATCCAAATTGGACCACCCTCAGCATAAAAAATGACGTCATGTCGATTTTCAAGATGGCGGATCTCACCCATCTTGGATTTTAGGGTCCAGTAATGGCTTATTTGAAAAGCCCATGTGCGACTTCCTATAGGTCGTCAATAGCGACCATAGCTCTAAATTGCTTAGTTTTTGAGAAAATCGCGTTTTTGCATTTTGGCGACAGACAGACAGACCAACAAACCAAGTGTATCGGAAACGATACGAAAGCCGCCGCTCGTCAAAGCCTAAACTACAGTAAAAACAAAAATAAAATAAAATATGGCGAAAAACGGTTTTCAATATGGCGGATAGAATTCTTACACCCTGCATTGTGGCACGATCATGACATTGATTTCGTCAGGTGACTGCACCGTGCAATGTGGCATGTGGCTCTGGAATCGTGTTAGTGAATTCACCAAGTGGCAGCACCCTGCAATCTGATACGTGGCTCTGGGATGACATGCCATTGAATTTGCCCGGTGGCAGCACCCTGCAATGTGACATGTAGCTCTGGAATCATGACATTGAATTTGCCAGGTGGCAGCACCCTGCAGTGTGGCAGGTGGCGCTGGGATGACATGCCATTGAATTCGCCCAAACATCCGCCATATTGTAATTCTACATCAGGTTTTGAATTCGACCATATCACCGCAGTCGACACGTAATTCTGCACCAGTCTCCGAAATTTTATCCAAATCGGACCACCCTCGGCAGAAAAAAATGACGTCATGTCAATTTTCAAGATGGCGGATCTCAACCATCTTGGATTTTAGGGATCCAATAATTGGTTCATTGAAAAGCCCAGTTACAACTTATTAAATTGCATAGTTTTTCAGAAAATCGCGTTTTGCATTTTGGCGTCAAGATCCAAGATGCCGGATCTCCGCCATTTGGATTTTAGGGGTCCAATAATGGGTGCTTTGAAAACCCCAGGTACGACTCCCTATAGGTCGTCAATAGAGACCATAGCTCTAAATTGCTAGTTTTTGAGAAAATCGCTATTTTTTGCATTTTGGCGACAGACAAACAGACAGACAAATAGACAAATAAACAAACAGACAGACAGACAGACGAACAGATGGACAGCACCGACGCACTAAGCCGCTCTCGCTATCGCGAGCGGCGGCTTAATAATTAGGTCTCTTCATATCTGCGCCGATTTACAACAATACATAAATTTTTGAATCACTGTTCGTGACTATGATTGAACCGTCACTTTCTCGTCAAAAGTTGCTTCCCTGCCGCAGCAGCCGCTGAAGTCAGTGATGTACAGCTGGCGAGACCGTTCACCACGTCGTCAGTGATTGGTGATGACTTGATCTACGATCCGCAACGCAACGGTTACACGGCTGTCAATTAGTCACAGTTCTATGACCACCCGTACCGCACGCAGACGCCGCCGGTGATGACACTGTCAGCACTGTCAACGGCCAGTGTATCAACTGGTTGGATGGATGGGTGGATGGACGGATGGATGGAATGTCGGTGGTGCAGCTGCAGCCTAAGTTATCACGTATACGCTACGTCGGTGGCCTCAGTTCAGCTCAGCTTCTCGCGAAAATTCTAAACAACTTTATTGATCAATAATGTGGCAGCAGTTAACCTTTTACGGGCACGTTAAATCCGCACAGGAACGAACCGTCATACAGCAATACGGTTATTGGTACACTGGCCGTTGATGGGTGGGTTGTTACATCTGGTACAGCGAAGAGGGGCCTGGGCGGGCTGCGGCCCCGCCCAGGCGGCCCCTCCTCGCTGTACCAAATGTAACAGCCCACCCATCAACGGCCAGTGTATCAAATTTATATAATTCTATGTGACACTATACTTTCTTCTTAATTCTAAAAAGTTAATAAACAACAAATTAGCAAACAAACAAACAAACAAAATAATTATGTGCAATGTCACATACTCATATGATGACCAACATTAACTGTTTTCACTCAAGACTGGCAGTGCCTGCAAACAGTTTACAAAGACCATTTTCTGAGTTACAATATTTACGTTTAAATTTCATTGGCAATTAACAGCATTGTATCGGTTATACCAAGAAACAACTGCACTCTTTTATAACATTCATTCATCACATCAAGTGAAATAGTTCAAAACAGTTTCATCAAGGTCCTATTTATTGCAAATTCCAATGATTTTTCTTCTGACGGCGAAAATCCGCATCATTCTCTCTCGCCGCAGTGCGACGTTTTGGATTTCTTTGATAGCTGGGTTGTTACAGTTTGAGTAAGACTAAGTAGATGGTGGCGACTGGCGACCGAACACTGGTTGCAGGAATGCGCACTCCTCGTCATCGCCGCCACGTCGCAGGCATCGAAGAAGTGTAACGATATCCGCCAGAACAGTAGAACGGTGAATCCCGTACAGTATATTCTTCTGGCAGCGTTTGTGATCTCAAAAACTGTCACACAATCTCGCATGACTGTACAGATGGTACGGTACTTCGGGTCTGGCTTCGGCCAGGACATCTCGGTACTTAGCATTGACGAGGAGTGAGGGCTGAGCGACGCATGTGATTTGCTCTGTTATGGGTTTGTCATGTAGTCTTTTTTAATCTTTTTTTTGTTACAGACTTGTTATGCTGTGTCCAGTTTGCAATGTATGACATGTGTTTAACCTTCATATGGTAACGATTTTTTACAACCGATTTCGGTAACTTTTCAACAATGGAGTTATAGCTACTTCTTGTTTAAGCACTGTATTTATTTTTGTCTGTCGTTTAGCTTAATCTGTACAGAATGAATATGATCAAAATTAGAAAACTTTTTTGAACCGAACGGCAAATTTTGGATCCGAAGTGAGTCCATATCTGCAACATTTCTGCCCTATGTAGTCCGGGGACCACCTACGAGTCTTATCGATGCGGATCTATTGATCCCTTCCGTAATCTAATCTAATCTAAACATACATTGCAGCTTACACGACTAGATGACCAGCTATAACCCTATAACATAGAAACTTTTTAGTTTACATAACTGAAAATGTTACCTAATGACAACGTTTCGATGTCCGTCGGACATCTTGATCACGTTTTGATTGTTTACAGCTCGATGGAGTACGTGACCTGGAAATCAGCTGGTCCCATGTGTGGCTGAGTTGGTAGGATCCTGCATCCCGATTCATGCACATCGGTGTCTTCCTGATCCACAGTGCCTCTTTTATCCATCTGGTCTGTCGCTGTGCTTCTCTGTCGACCAGTCCCAGTCGATGACATGGTTCTCTTCTACGGCATGGTCTGTGATGGCTGACTTGTGAGTTACACTGCTCTCCCTTGCCCTGGAGGCTCGGGTCTGTGTACCAGCTGTGAAAGAGTCCACTTCTTTCTGTGTTCCTTGATCCTCAGATGACCAGCTGTTTACAGATACATATGCAATGTGCACTGAAAAGGCGATGATAAAATAGAGTAAAATCAGCATAGATGTTTTGAGAAAAGAAAGGTACTGAGTTTTTTTTAAAAATGTTAATAGAGTGGCTGCTCGCTTGATGTCTGTAGGTAGAGTATTCCATGAGAGAGGGGCTGTTGAACTGAAAGGTCGTTCACCAAGTCAAAGACGAGTAGGCCTACGCGGTACAAACAGTTCAGAATTTGTCGCAGAGCGCAGATTAGTTTGACGTTGAAGTGTGGAGATTGGCTGCAACACTGCAACAGCGGAAGTGCAACACTGGCAGAGTGTGCGATCAGTTCAGGTGGTACCCTGCTGTCGACGTGTAATCAGCTGGTTTGTCTAAATATCGGTCATATGCGGCGATGCCACGGCTGGGTCAGTTTGTGCGTCAAAGTCTTGCCAGCGAGTGAGGCGTGAACATACGATGATGGGAAACATCATCAGTATGATCTACGTCGCGTGTAGCCCATTGCACTGCCCAACACGGAGAGTGGACATGACGTGTTTTCATCGCACAGAGATACATTTTATGCACTTTGTGTACAGAACTTGATTCTACCGGCGATGCATGCCAGGTGGACTTTTATTGCATTTTTGCATGAGTGATGTTAGACAGATATTTATAAGGACCACTGTAATTGTGTGTTGTGTGCAGTATACAAACAAGATGTGTTGGGTGTCTTATACGTATTACCTGCCAGACAACACGGTCGCCGGTCAGCCAGGCGCCATCAAGCAGTACCTCAGCTATTACCAGTGGGTTCCCATCTTTCTGCTCATCCAGGCATTTCTCTTCTACCTGCCGAGCGTCTTCTGGCGGCTCTTCAGCGAGCGGTCTGGAATCAACGTCCACAACCTCGTCGAGGCGGCAGACACGATCCAGAACGCGCTGTACCCGGAGCGCCGCGACAAGACCATCAAGTACATGATCAGGCATCTGGACCACTATCTGCAGTACCAAAGAGACTACCGAGGCGGCTGTTGTGCATGTCTTAAGGCGTGTCTGGCTCACCGGTCCTGCCTCTTCTGCGGCAATCGCTACGGCAACTATCTCCTGATGTTGTACGTCGTGACGAAGCTGCTCTACTTCGCCAACGCCGTCAGCCAGATCTTCCTGCTCGACGCCTTCCTGGCCACCGACTACCGCGCGTACGGCATGGAGGTCCTGGTCGACCTGGCGACTGGTGGTCGGGTCTGGGGAGGCGGCCGCTCCGCGGTCGCTGCCGCCAACGGCGTCGTCGTTCGACGGTTTCCGCGCGTGACGCTGTGCGACTTCGAAATCCGGCAGATGGGCACCGTTCACCGACACACGGTCCAGTGCGTCCTGCCCGTCAACCTCTTCAACGAGAAGATCTACGCCTTTCTTTGGTTCTGGCTGGCCGGCGTCGCCGCCGCCACGGTCGTCAGCATCGCGCGCTGGCTGTGGACGATCGCCTTCCGGTACAGTCGGATCGTCTACATCCGGCGACATCTGAAGGTCTCCGACCGCTACGATCGGTCGAGCGACCGTGACCGAAAGACCGCCACCGTCTTCACGGAGTCGTACCTCCGCCAGGACGGCATCTTCATCCTGAAGCTGGTCGCCAAGAACTCGACCGATCTCGTCGTAGCCGACATCGTCGCCGCTCTGTGGGACAACTATCGACAGCGCCCGTTTGGCAGCCGAGATCACGCAGTCTTTTTCGAACCAGACACCGTCGAAGAGACGGTTGACCTTGGCTTTTCGTGATAGCGCCCGACGCCAGTAGTATATTTATTATGGAGCTATCCCATAGCAGGCTCCATTACGCGTTGCAGCGTTGCAACCATTGTGACGGACAGACGGACGGACATCTTACGACAGCATAGTCCGCGCTACGCATAGCATCAGCACTGCGCAGTAAAAACTTTACCATCCCCTATACTCAATTTCCCCGATGATGGTTTGACTTTTCTACACCTCTAAGGTAGAACTCCGCCCCTGAGTTCCACTTCACTTCATTTTCAATGGCAGGCAGAAAGCCCATGAAAAATAAGCATACGATGTACTGAGAAAATAAAGAAATGAAATAAAAAATAAAACAGCACACAAAGTTAATACAGTAGTTTCCGACAACGTTTGAACAAATTAGACTGAAAGTAAATGTTTAATGCAAACAACTTACGAGGCTATCCCATAGTTACGTCAACCCCCGAGAAAAAGCAAGTTGTTCACTTGTTGTTAGTCGCTGAATTGTATATTACTATATAATGTGCAATACTTAGCAGTTGTGTACCTTGAAGGTAACTAAACCCGTTATGTTATTGCCAGTTTTAAGTTTTACTATGACTAAATTAGAAGAGTAGTTTAACTATAAGTTAACTTTTTTCTCAGTGGAGTTTTGCCCATCATTGGAAAAGGGCACAGTCAAATATGAAACTACTGAGAATGCTGGCTGAAAAAGTCGCCACAGTAATACCTGCTCTGGCTGCCACAAGAAACATCTCCGCTGGTTCTCTGTTTTTAACATATTTCGAAATATAGCAATTACTCGTGAATGGAGATTAAATGGAGATTACTTCTACCAAAAATTATTGATATTGATACTGGATATTGAAGTTATTAGAAAATGTAGAGGGGTTTAGTTTTTCGAGACACAGTGTAGTATAAGCCTATAGGCTAAACTAATGACCTATACGCCGCACCTGTAGTGTATTTTTATAACGGTCCTGGGATACAGTGTGCTAGAACAAACCCAATCCTGGCCGAACGTCCCAGCCAAGAGGCGACTAAACGTATACACAACGCACACAGTGATAAGCACGACTGCAAAATAGTATACTAGAAACTTGCATATACAAGAACTTAGCTATCGCAAACAGATCGCGCGTCAGCTGCACACACAAAACGTCGAGGGCATCAATAGTAACCCCGTCACGGCGTGACCTTGAAATCCAGGTTAAGGGTCACTCAATGTCATTGGAAACGGAACCATTGAATAAGTCACACACGACACTATTAGTCGAGTTAATGACGGTGAATATTATCGTGACCTTGAAATATGGCTTAGAGGTCACTCAACTTGACTCAGCGTCATTGAAAATGGTGCCGTTCGATAAACCATATACGACTTTCTGTTGGTCCGCCATTGTAACTTTAGCTTTATCTTGTACCATTTCCCAGATATTTAACGTTAAATAATATAGTGACCTTGAAATCTGGGTTAAAGGTCACTTAAAGTCATTGAAATCGGTGGCATTCGAAAGCTTGGGTGCGGTTTCCTATTCGCCTTCCATGGTAACTATGGCGATATCTTACATCATTTGCGAGATTTAGCGAGTTATTGGTCGAAAATCGCGAAATTTTTATACCCTTACCTGTATTTAACGCCCCCACAGCGGGTGACCCCGTCGGAATTTCGCGAAGATGTTTGATACTCATAAAACTAGAATGATTAAGCTACCGTGTGGCGAAAAAAACTGTAACAATATCTTAAGCCGTTTCTATACAATACCGAAACGCAACGGACGGACGGACAGACAGATGGAATTGCTAATATCGCGCGTCAGTATGCTGACGCGCGACAAAAACTAAGTGAAGACAACAAATTCAGAAAAAAATGATTGTATGATGGAACGTACAACGTAATGGATCTGTCGAACATTCTTATGAAATGTATTCTATTGTTAAAATTTGTAAGTTTATCTGTTTTCGCGGTGTTCTTCAGAATACCTAAATTTCTATAGAGCGTTGTGACAATCCTCTAAGCAGTATATTACTAAATGTTCGCGTTAGACTGTGTTTACGGAAACATTGTCCTATTGGCTTCCTCTTCCGCAACGCATTGCGGCAACAGCGTAAAAACGATGAAGTGTTGAAACGTTTCGGTCGAGAAACGTCGGCACTGTACGGTTGTCTGCGTCTGGCGAAAACCGTCGTCACTTGTAGAACACCTTGAAGTATTTGCCAGGCGTTAACGCTGCGGTCTCTCGTTCGCTGCGACCTCCGTGCTCGCACAGCTGTAGGCTGAATAAAATGAGCTATAAAACACTTCCTCTCACACGCATCCTTAACCGCCCGTCCATTATTACCCCCCCCCCCCCCC
>Ga0209339_1000424_pt1 | contig 15530 bp, 12 predicted proteins | sample OlaalgELextract3_FD_187376 | JGI IMG/M metagenome (GOLD analysis project Ga0209339, IMG submission 187376) | Olavius algarvensis symbiont microbial communities from Tuscany, Italy - Type A ELBA extract 3 (SPAdes) (version 2) | ecosystem: Host-associated > Annelida > Digestive system >... | reverse complement strand
GCAAATTATGTTAAATCTGATAACATATTATGCTATGTCTGTCAAAACACTGCGGCACATGAACTGAATATGTTAGGCAAACGGTGACTATTTCATTTTCTAGTTTATAGTAGTTAAGATTACTTTCCATATTTATTTTTTGTTTGTATATATATATATTTGTATTCTTTTCTAACACTTATATCTATATTTTGTATCTGCCATGCTTTGGTGAATAAAGTTGTGTGTGTGTGATAATGCAGCAGCCTTGGCGGAGTTTGCGCTCTCCGAGTGCTCTTGTTGTAAATATTAACAAGAGTTCGCACCAGTGGTAGTAATACAGCGAAATGCCCTGTCCGATTTTTATGGATCGAGTCTCACGCCATAAAAATTGGGCCGTGCGTACCCCAGCTGTGCGCCCTTCTCTCTGTTGCCGGGAGGCACGTGCCAAATCACGTACCAGCGCTTAGGCATGCCTCACGGGCTGGCCAAATGCGCAAAAGCTGTGTGCGCCATAGCGGCCAAATTTTTCTATGTGACTGTGAGGCGGACAAAAGCTGACCAGTTTAAAACTCAATATAAGGGCGATAGCCACAGCTTCAGAGAAGACAGTAGAGAACAGTGATGTGGTCTGAGACCTCGATCTTATGACAAGACCGGTCTCAGACCAACAAAAACTGGTCTTGGTCTTGTAGGCTGCGGTCTTGGTCTTGCAGCTTTGGTCTTATAGACAAAGAAGATCAAGATTTTGAGCAATCTAGTTTAAAAACATCAAAAAACGCCTACTGTGCACCGCGTTGTTGCTTGGACAGTAGTAGTAGATACGTCAATTTCTAACGCGCCGAAACCGTTACAAGGGCCATAACCTCAACCTCAGCCTCTGTTGAACGAGCGCTCAGCCATGGCGGACTATTCATGCATGCGCATACGGCTAGGCCAGGAGACCGAATACTGTGTGAACTTGTAATGCCGAAGTGCAACAAGGATCTTATGCAAATGAGAGTATTTGGTGTTACGAGCTAAACCTTTGACTTTTCTGGTTCGCAGACAGTGAAACACTGAACAGTTACTAACTGAGACTGTGCAAAATGTGTGGTGTGCTTATTCTCAATGAACATACATGCAGTTCCGTTGTACTGAGAGTTAAAACTGTAATCTCAAACTTTGAGTATGTTAAGTACAGCAGTCTTTTAAATACACTGAAAGGAATCTGTTTTGATGATGGGCAGTACGTGTCTTGGTCTTGGTCTTGTCACTCTGGTTTTGATCTTGGTCTTGTAAGCTTTGGTCTTGGTCTTAAGAATTTGGTCTTGTTCACATCACTGGTAGAGAATTATAAGCAGCACAGGCCTAAAACATGCGACACATTCAGCACTGTGACTGGCTTGCGTTGCAGTATAACAAGACTCGTCTTCGCAACGACGACACGCTGCACTGTCTGACGACAGAAAACATGGTCAGCTACACGCCCAAGGAGACGGTCAAGCATCCGCCCGGCGACCCGTGGCGCAATATTCGTAGCAGTGTGCCATTCAGCTGTCTACCGTACTGACGTTCACTACTATCGAGCAGCTCCAGCGTTAATCCCTTTAAGTTTAAAGGCGGTGCCGTTTAATAGACATCAACAACAATCATACTTTCGTACTTCGTCGTACTGGACAAGAAGACGAAGACGATACTGCAGTGCATAACTGACACGTAAGTCAGGGTCGTTACATTCGATATAGGCCTACACGGTGAGGCATAATTACCGGACCCCCTAACTTTAAATGCCATAACTTCGTCAATATACGGTTTATTTACACGAAAAATTTCAGGCAGTATAGCCGAGGAAATGCTGAGTCGGGAAATCTAAAAATAATTCGTCTTTTGATTAAATGTTCTTTGCAAGCAGCAGTTTACTGAGTCGTCAGTAGAAGTGCTGATCGACTGCGAAAATCCGACGCCCTACCATCACGCCACGCCGAAGGTAGGTCATTTAACCCCGATCAAGTGTCCCCCGTGACCCGTCACCTGCCCCCAATCAAATGCCCCGTCCCAGTCACTTGCCCCTTTGGTTAAGGCCCACACTAAATGTTCTGCCAATACTAGCCGCATATTCGTATCTCGCAGCGGACTACAGAAATGGAGATCACTGTGAGATATGGATATGCGACTAGTATTGGCAGTTTAGTGTGGGCTTTAATTAACCAAGGCGGAAAGTGACCGGGAGGGGGCGTTTGATTGGCGGCAGGTGATGGGGGACACTTGATCGGGGGTAAATGACCTACCTTCAGCGTGGCGTAATGGTAGGGCGTCGGACTGTGGCGATCGAGCAGGACTTCTTTGCTAGCAGCAGTTTAAAGAGACATCAGCAGAACATTTAACGAAAAGACAAATTATTTTCCGATTTCCAGACTCGGCATTCCCTCGGCTATATTGCCTGACATTTTCATGTAAATAAACCGTATATTGACTACGTTATAACGCTCAAAGCTAAGGGGTCCGGTAATTATGCCTCACCGTGTAGAATAGACCCACCTATCCATGGCCCACCACGCCACTCCACACGAAATACTGAAAACCCAAGCACAATGGGTGCGACTTATTACAGAGGTCCGTTGCTACCAGCAGGTGCCCTCAAAAGAAGACTGAGGAGAGAACAACAATGAAATCGCACTTCAGACTGAGAAACATCGTTACTAATGAAAGACCTTTGATTGAGCGGCTGTCTGTTGATCCGACCAATACACCAATATGAGCTACGCTCTTTCAAAAAAAACTGCACCTTTTTGTTTTCTTGCACAACTCCTGGCCTATTGGCAAGCAAAAAATCATAAAGCAATAGACAAATTACTTCAGGTGCTCAGAATCAGCATTGTCTCAGCCACACTGTCGGAAATTTTAATTCAAATTGTTTAAGTTTTCTACGAGTTGTGCAAGAAAGTACAGTTTTTTTAAATGTAGTGTATAAAGTATTTTTACATCTCACAGTGATATCGCATCCATTAAGACCACTCAGTACCAACATGTGTAGCCTGTATAGGTGCCTTTCTGATATGCCACTGTTGAAATATAAGCAAACTCAACGACAATAACTTGCCTGCGTTTAACCTTTTATATTAAAAATAACAGCAGACGACGTAAACGTTTTTAACGATAGTCACAGCACTTCAACACCACGGTTAAACAGCTTCCAGTAGTCTAGCTTAAACACGTAACAATACAATGGACGCAATGGATTAAACATTTTTTTTACAGTAAACGATCACCAGTACACGGAAACCAAACACTGTATGACTAACAATTCCAGCAACAGATTAACAAGTCTTCAGCTGCAATATAATCTCTGCACTTTACTAAAGCTTTCCCAACTGCACCCATAACTTGCTGACAGTCTAAGATATCTGACATCAGACCAAACCAGGCCGATCATTTCAATGAAGTGACAACATACTATAGATGACAGTCACTCATACAGGGAGGACTCAGTGCACTAACACACTGGTTGGGTGCCACAGACTTCTGCATGGGCAGTAAAATTTAAAACCCGCTCTCCAAACACTGTATGGGTTGACTGACTAACCCAGACAAGCAACAAGAAAAATGGCCGTCAAACTGTTCTACGTCAACAGGACAGTTATGCGTTAAACTTTGTGTTATTGGGTTTCACATTATCACTCTTTTTCCAATCCAGGACTACAACTCGGTATTTCCCAACTATGCCCATCAGTTCCCCAGACAGTTTCAGTTTCAATGAATTTTCTATGATCAACGATCATGTCTTTGACATGTTCTTCATTCTCAACATTTGCTAGACAAATGACAAGTCACTGTACAGCACGAATAAGAATGTGATTGTCAGTGTTATTATCATGCACGAGAACTAGAACTAAAATAAAAAAGAATGTCTAGTTGTTCATGAAAACGAGAAGTAGAACCAAAAAGAAAATATGAAAGAAAACTGAATAAATACTAGAATATGGACTACGGAGTTAAGTGAGTGGATACGGTTTAACATCGTAGTTGGCACAATTTTGGAACTGGTCCCAGGTAAGAGATGCATAAAATACACAAAAATTAAACATATACTTTAATCAACAGTGAGCTGTAAGGATTGCTCATGTGTATGTGCATGTCACTGTGCACAACTGTGGTCAAAATGCAGCACAGAACAGTGGTGACAATCTTCTGTCTTATCCTCCAGATAACCACTGCTGCTTAAGATGTTGTTGATAAGAGGGGAAGGGAACTAGAATATGAAAAAAAAACTAAATAAAAAGGAGAAAGAAAATAACAACTGGAACAAAACTAAATGCAAACTTTGAAACATACTAAGACAATAATAATAGTCTATGTGACTGATTGTTCCAACAGTGTGTCGTTATAACATATAGTGAGGCCCATTCAGCATTTAAATGGACAAAAGAACTGAACACGTTGAAGCCCTGTTTCTGTGAAATATAAAATGACCTGAACAGCCAGAACTAAAAACCAAATAAGAACTAAAATAACTGCTTTCACAATGAATATGAACTGAATAAAACTGAAATGACAAATTTAAAACTAAATGATAATAAAAAAGAATTAGTAAACTAAAATAACATGGGTGATCTGCCTACAGACATGATGAAGCTGCAGCCGACAGAATACATATCCACCTCACAACGAGTTAACCCATTTACACCATTTTTTCACTACACCACTTCTGAAAGGCAGAATTAGTTATATGTGTCAAGTGCAACTACATCAAACATGCTGTGATGACTGCAAACTCAGAAACATCAGAGGCTGAAACGCCATCAGAAAATAAAATTATTTTTTTGCAAACAGATACAAGTCAGTGCTTTCGTAACCAACACAACAGTGTGGCTGATCCAGTTTGCCGAGTGATGTTACTATCATTTAATTGTTGACAAAGATTTACGACTACTATTACTTTCTGTTGGTGCGCTACCACAGTGTAGCACATGAGACCAAAAATGTAGAAACGGATACTGTAGCTGACAGTCACTGAGATTATTGTCACACCATTGTACAAAGATAAACATACTTTATCATCATAACACAAACTACTTGCTATAGGGATACAGAGAGATGAATGAATACATGTATATAAAACTGCTCATACAAACTAAATAGCCCGACACAGCACAGATGATGACACAGAACTTAAATTAACAATTGCACAATGTATAATATTTTAAAGGGTTAAGTACTTGTGTTCAATTAACACTCACTCACTGAAAGTTAAACTTATTTGCATCAGTGTACACAAAGACGAGTACGTCTGCATCCAAACTGCTTCACTGTGCCACGTGCAAACCACTTTCACTTGTAACACATCTACGACAAAGAATTTCTACGCTGTCCCAAAATGTCTCCAGTGTCAAGCGTTAACATCCGTAGACAAGTCTCGAGTTTTTATGGTTAAGTCAGCACAGAACAATTCTAATAATCTTCCGTCTTATTCTATAGACAGTCATCACTGCTCAGGTGTGGAGAAAGTCACGTTCACGGTTTTGCATCACCTTCTACCACCTCCACGTGATACTGAACTCGTAACTAGATTGCGGCACGCAAACAAGTATCCCATACCTTTTACTAAAACTAAACGGTTTGGTTCTTTCATCAATTTTGCCCTTGCAAATTATGTAGAATGATTGTTTAATATCTTCTGCATAATATACAGTTTTGCCATTTCTGGTTTATTGGTTTGCATTCTATTCATTATTATTATTATTGCAATCTATTAAAGTGTACGTGGCAAAATGTCTCGTTATGTTTTTTTTAGTTGTTACTCTTCTGGCATTGATTGACTGTATGTAGATTGTAACCAGTCGCATTGTTAATTTGGTAGTTTTAGTCATATCTCTTGCATATAACTGTTTTACTGTCTTCATATGTTGTATGTCCAATCTAGCCTCTGGGCTACAATAACTCAATAAACTTACTTACTTAAAGTTACTCAAGATCATCAGCAATGTCACTATTGGATAGATTACATATGACTTATTATTTGTGTTCCATGGCAACTATTTACCATATCTAACTTGTACTGGCACCAAGACATTAACACTATTAACACTTGTTTATTAAATGGGAGCTTAAGTGACCACAAATGACATCGTACTTCAGCAGCATAAAATGAAATTATATCACATGATAATTCCTACATTGACTACATCAATATATTTCCTATTAATCAGAGAATAAGCAGCACATCTGTACAAATACTGAACGCAATGATTTGTCACAAACGACTACAAGATAATAGAAGTTAACAGTGGATTACTCAATATCACTTTAAAGTTTTGACAGTGTTCATTCGGCTGCAAGAGGACTGCAGCTGAACATCAAGTGATGCACAAAACATAAATACATAATGACTACATGACTGTGAACTTCTCGGCATCAACAGCAGCAATATCTGGCGACTGTTCAGTCTCTGAAGCTGCTGCTCCAACAGTCCACAAAACTTCTCGTTTGATCCACCGTTATGGGAGCTTGGCTAACCCATGGTTACTCTGAAAACGCAGGCTCGTTAAACAAAATCTGAAAAAGAAAACCTGTTGAAAAACTATGTTCTAAAACAAACTTTGGTTCAACAAAACTCACTAAGTCCACTCGTGCTTGGTGGACTTAGTGAGTTTTGAAAAAGTATTTTTCTCAGTCCACCGAACACAATTTCAAAATGTGAACGTAGTGAGTTTTCTAAAAGTGCTCTTCCATTCTGACATTCACTAAAAGTGAATCTGCTTCCACAATACCTTGCAAATGCTTGCCAAGACCTACGTATAGACAGTAAGTGTAAGTCACAGATCTTTCCAGCCAATCATCTGATGCTAATGCAAACAAGCCCAACGTTGACAAGACATGACACATATAGAACAAAAAACTACTCCTTGCTATGACAGCCAGCAATATTATTATTCTACTCTGCACATACTCCAGTAAGGGACTGTGACTTTTGACATACATTTGTCTACAAATCTACAGCAAAATTAAAATTTCCAAACTTCATTAGATGACATTCAGTGCTCATATTACATAATCAAAGATATACACTGTGTGGGCCACAAAAAGCGCGCCAGTTTTACTTCGGTGAAAACTTCTGTAGTGTAGACCAATTTTAATTGTTCTTTCACTGTTATATTCAGCAACAAACATCAGAGGAAGTTGGAATTAAAACTATTATTAAATTAAATAATTTCCGCAAATCTGTTACCATAATATCTTGCGAATCTGTATGGCCCACACTGTACAGTGTGTCCCGAAAAAAGTGGCCCCCCTACATATGTCTAAATTTCTTCGAAAATAAAGAACTTTACTTAATTACCATTTAACAGCATAAATAGGCATATATTTTCGATAAAACGACAAATTTTCGAGATAATCCATCTTACCGTCATTGAAATATTAGCAATTTTAAATTGGTACTCGAAAATTGCAGTTTCCAATATTGTTTACTCACTGACATCAATATTGCTCACTCTGACGTCAACATGGATGCACTTTTCACTTTATCAAAACAGCATGGTTATCAGTAGCAAAAATCGTGTTTTCATTAAAGTGCTTCGTCAAGAAAAAGGTTACGGATCGAAGAAGTTGTTAGCTGAATTTCCAAAACAAAGTGTGGTCGCCGACTTCTCTGAAGCATCTGCTCAGGAAAATCGACACATCAGATTCGACTGACGGGAAGGGCGGAAGTGGACGAAAGTGCACTGTTTGGACTGCTGAAAATGTAGGGGTAGTTGAAGAGTTGTCCATGAGTCAGGAAACTGCTACTGGATCTCATCGTACTGTGCATCAAATTGAGGTCAGTATTTCTAAGACAATGGTGCATAACATTGTTCGTCAGGACTTAAAATTGAAGTGCTTCAGAAAGATTAGCAAATAATAATATCACGATCCTGAAACTGAGTGAATTCACTTGCAGTTTAGCACACAATGTTCAAATGGATGTCAGTGTGTTCTCTGTAATTTTCAATGATTTCTGTTTAGTATTATGAGTGTTACTGTACTTTACTTAGGCGGGGGGGGGACACAGTGTCTATTCAACACCATACATGTGGTATGGTCAGCAGGTTAAGCACATTTACTGACCGATGTGATAATACAGCGCCTTTGTAGCTCTGCCTATGGCGCTTTACAAATATGTTTATGATTATGATTATAACGCTAACACTGTTACTACAGCTCACAATTATAAGATTTAACCATTCCGGGCCATACTAGTTGTCACCATTATGCCACATCCCTGCTAATTCTTTTTCTTTCCCGTCACTGACATGGCAACACAGACTTTCTGTCAGCTTCTTGCAACTCACTAACAAGAAAACATTTTGAAAATTGAATCCTAAAAACCCTGGTAATGATAAAACGTACAAAAACACATAGAACAGTTTGTCATGCACAAGTCACAAGCAAGCATAAACAGAGGCTAATAAATGAAAATATCTCTCTACAGTATCACAGAAGTGGACAGTAGCACGGCGGCGGTTTGGCAGCAACAATGAAGACGATGAAACTAACATCAGCAACAGAAAACGGGAGATCGCCACATGACACTGCCATGACTGACACTGATAATGCCAACAGAAAAACAACACGTCAAATTCTAGTACATCTTCATGTACACAAATGCCAAAATAAACCTCAACTACATATGTGCCAAATGCATATCACTTGCTTGAAAATACTCATCTCAAAATGCAACGAGTTAATGAGTACCACAACGCAACCGACACAATGTTAATGTAGCAAAGGTTCCCAAAGCTTACATTAGAAACTCAGCCGGGAACACAGCCTAACCTTTAGAGACCACAGAAAACTGGCCAGTAAAGCAGAAGCTGAGAATAGTAGCAGTGGTGGTGGCAGTGCCCGTACTTAACTAATCTAGCGGCACAAAATAAACAGTTCACACATACTGCATATATTCCACGGTGAAATAAATGCTAGATGTCATTACAACATTAGCTAGAAGCTGACACATATAACTGCGACTGCTGCCCTTTGACATACATCATTGGTCAACAACATCTGGACATGCAAACTGAATGTCTCTAACAATCACAAAATATACATATATGAAAATAGCATTTAATACATTTATGTATTTTTAGACAGGCGAATGAGGTTCCCATGATCTGTGAACAATGAACATGCCAAGTGCCATGCCAGCTGTAACTATGTTTGCAGGCTAAAGATATCAAACAGCAATCTCATAAGATGAACCAAGCTTTCGTTTGCTGTCTTTTTCTACGACGTCCGAATCCTCGCCCTCCTCGTCAACTTCTGCAACGGGAACATCATGCAGCTGGCCAGCACCATATCGTTTCCGCTGAGTTTCCTCGAGTCGGTCAGACAGCTCGAGAGCTTTAACGAACGACATTGGCCGTCGCACATTACTGCTAATATTAATATCACCGACCTCCAGCACCTCACATTCCGCAGTCTGTGATGGTGCTGTATCTTTCGTTTTTGTTGGCGATATTCGTCCTGGGCGTCTTCCTCCTATGTGCAAAATACCGCCTCCAAAATCATCTGGTGCCAGCGCCTGAACAGTGGGATATTTGGCATCACTGGGCAGAATGGCGGTGTCGGAAGTGTGAGTTTGTGGCGCATCGCTGACAGTCGGTTTCTGCATGAAACGTTTGCCATCGTCATTGTTGATATGTACATCCGAAGCACGGTGGACTGCTGTGTTAGCAGAAGGGTGTCCAATCGGCGAATACATTGCATCTGGTGCCAGTCGTCGTTCGGCCGGTGACTTCGGAGAATCGCGGCCACCGGTACTGCTGCTCGATGCCAGCAGGTTGCGTAGAGAGTGGGCACTGCCACCGAGTGGCATGTCCTGTTCATCGTCATACAGGTTAAAATACGAATCAGACTTTGGTGGTCGAAGTTCGCATTCGAGTGTCTGGCTGCGGAATAATGCCTCATCATCACCATCCACGTTCAGCAGCTGCAATACAATTAATCATCCACAGATTACCAACCAAATCTTGGTACAACAACAGTATCACTCTCTTAGTTGAATAAAACCAGTCACAAATACAACACGAGTAATCGGAAATTCGTTATGTTCGTATCTAACTCTATTTCAAACATTATGGCTACTTGTACGAGGGACGTTCAATAAGTTCCAGGACAGTAAACATTTTTCATGTAAAAAGTTACAATAAAACACCAACATTAGTACTAAGTTGTAACATATAACATGTACTTTACTTACGTTGTATTCCCTGGTGACGTCACTTATGACATCATTGTTTTTGTGTAAAATAAACAATGGATGTTGTCGTTCAGCAGGAGCAACACGTATATATTATAAAATTTCTAGTCGCGGAAGTGTCTCAGGTGCAGAAATTCATCGTCATCTATTTATCGAGTGTTTGAGCAGTGTACTCGTTTTCGTAGCAGACGTTAATCAGTCGGCAATGATGACCGTGCTGGCGTGCCACATTCTACCGTAATGGCAGTCAACATGGCTTGTGTGTTTTGGGACTCTCAAGGCGTTATTCTTGTCGACTTTATGCTTTCCGGATACAGTGAATGCAGACTGCTACAGTACACTACTCTCAGACCAGTTACGCGGCCGAATTTGTTACGGAGAGGCATCATACTGCAGCATGATAATGCTTCATCACAGAAGGCTCATCAGACAGTAGAGAAAGTTGCCATGATGGGATGGTAATTGGTGCCACATCCTCCGTGTAGCCCAGACTTAGCTCCAAGTGATTTTCAACCGTTTGGAGCACTGACGGAGTCTCTCGGAGGACTCCAAACTGAAAATGATCAGCAGCATGTCCTGAAGTTCTCTACATCATTGACAAAGATTTCTATGCCATTGGCTTCAGGCGACTTGTGGAACGCTGGGAACATTATGTTAATTTGCAGGGAAATCGTGTTGAAAAATGATAAAACTCCTTTACTGTTATTGTTTACTGTTATCTTTTGAAAACAATTAGTCCTGGAACTTATTGAACGTCCCTCGCCGTCGTATGTTCAAATATGCACATTTTGTGCTACTGTATATCGTAAAATTGTCCCAGTTAATGAGGACATAATTTGACCAGACCAATAAGCTCCGAGGCTCATCCGTGTCTACCATCAGCTACGTCATCACTACTGTTTGGCCTTCGCATGCAGCTTTCTACAGTCAGTGATCACACTTTTCCGGTAGCTGCCACATGGGTATGAGAGTCTACTGCAGCTAGTCGCTTTGGCACCTTCCGTGCCTGTTTTTTACAACTTGTCTAAACATCATCGGTTTTCGCACGTTCCTCCACCAACTGTTTTCCATATGTTAACTATCTGTGCAGCGACTTCTGTCATTTCAGAAACTTCAATCGTTTTATGTTTACATTCATGAATAATTTTAGGCTTGTTGATTAACACTAGCTAGCTCATAATCCAGGTATGATTCACACTGTCAGCAATATGAGTCTTGCAGTGATGTCAGTCCCTGATCATCACAGACTCCTTAAGGAAGGAAAGCCAAAAATTATGTCCTTGTCCTGGTCCTAGTACTTGACAGCGAAGTCTGTGACCTTTGTCTACTAGGCTTTGTCTTTCTCAGTGATGTAGTGCAACCACATTAGTCAAGGTCAACGTGTTACCACTCCACTATGCCAAAACACCACACAATTAAACTGCAATTCATAAACAACCTAGGCCTATATTTAATTTGCAGAAAGTCAACTCACCCGATCAAATTCACGACTGCTCTTGTGCACACCACTGTCAGCTTCCAAGTATATTTTCACATTACTATCATTAGCCTTGTAAGCTATCTTCGCAGAGTCGACATTTATCATATAGGTTTTCTGTCCACGACCAGTCAACCTAAAACAACAGTCTGTACTCAGTCTACTGTGCATTAAAAGGACGCATAAAGATTTCACGTTAAGCTCATATCACTCGGTTGGCAGTTACTGAAATTATCAACAAAAATGCTAAACCTCTGGTTACCACTATAAGAAAAATCTTTTGTTCAGTGAAAGCCATAGCCATTTCAAATAATTTTAATATTTTCACAATTCTCCAGTTAAAAATCTCAACCAGAATGCTGTACACTTCATCACAATGACAGAATCTGAGCATCAGATACTTACCTTGGCCACATCGGGCCACACAGAGTGTATTTGCAATTAGTCCAACATCCAAGATTGAATGGATTGTTACCACCACGCACTTTGCCAGTCACCTGCACAACAAAGCAGCAGAACCATGTCAGCATGTCGCTCTCATCGAGGACATTATCACGGTCAAGTAAGAAACAGTACTGTGGCAGTTTACAATGTAAAATCTGACAAATAGTAAAAGAACTACTGCCATTTTTTATCATCAACATCCCTAATTTTGAAACTGTCATATAGTTGAATCTGATGCAACAACATATCAAACCTGTTCATTTGTGGTGCGGCCACGAGCAACAAGGACCATATGAAAGCCAGTCAGACCAACAATTGGAACACAAAGCAGGCCGACAATGACCATTATACACATTCTGGCAACACAATACATGCTCACTAGAACACAACTCACTCTCTAGCTTTATTTTAATTATCTTTGTACTTTTATAATAAATTCCAGCAATAAACTCTAGCTGCTAGCTGTAATGGATCCTGGAACATGAAACAAAAACATCTAAAAAATGTAATGTCAAGCAAGCTTTAAACCGAAAATGCGAGCAGCTTAGGTTTGTCAAGCACGGCATCAAAAAATGTGACAATTGCCAATAAATATAAATTTATCATCAACATTGCATTATTTTTATCAACTGATAGCTTTTTTATGCTGATCAGTCTCCCCACTGAAAGCTCCAACATGCCCAACTGTGAGATAAACTTAGCCCGTCCTGACACAAACAAGAATAATAACAACAACAATCATAATACTAACAGCCAGCGATATGGTGCTGTCATCACAACAAAATCACTGTGAGAGTTCATTTTATGAAAGTATAAAAATGCCAAGTGGCTGTCAACCTTCACACCTAGACAACTGACTTGGACCGTGGTCTGCCTGCAGACTGATAGTCTACAGCTCTAAACCCACCATCACCATTTATTACAAGTGAGCCTGAAGGCTGATATTCATTTTGCAATCCCACAGAGGGTAGGGGGCTGAGTCGACCTAAGCACTGCAGTAAAGGTGTGTGGCCCAGCCCGTACCTAAAATGACTTTCCTGACAAACAAACAACTGCCTCCGGTGAGACTCACTGCTCGGACATCACACACTGCAGTGAGAAGACTCACAGCTCGGACCTCACATGCTGCAGTGAGAAGACTCACTGCGACTCACTGCTCGGACCTCACACGCTGCAGTGAGAAGACTCACTGCTCGGACCTCACACGCTGCAGTGAGAAGACTCACTGCTTGGACCTCACACGCTGCAGTGAGAAGACTCACTGCTCGGACCTCACACGCTGCAGTGAGAAGACTCACTGCTTGGACCTCACACGCTGCAGTGAGAAGACTCACTGCGACTCACTACTCGGACCTCACACGCTGCAGTGAGAAGACTCACTGCTCGGACCTCACACGCTGCAGTGAGAAGACTCACTGCGACTCACTGCTCGGACCTCACACACTGCAGTGAGAAGACTCACTGCTTGGACCTCACACGCTGCAGTGAGAAGACGAGAAGACTCACTGCGACTCACTGCTCGGACCTCACACGCTGCAGTGAGAAGACTCACTGCTCAGACCTCACAGACTGCAGTGAGAAGACTCACTGCTTGGACCTCACACGCTGCAGTGAGAAGACTCACTGCGACTCACTGCTCGGACCTCACACGCTGCAGTGAGAAGACTCACTGCTCGGACCTCACACGTTGCAGTGAGAAGACTCACTGCTCGGACCTCACACGTTGCAGTGAGAAGACTCACTGCTCGGACCTCACACGCTGCAGTGAGAAGACTCACTGCTCGGACCTCACACACTGCAGTGAGAAGACTCACTGCTCGGACCTCACACGCTGCAGTGAGAAGATTCACTGCTCGGACCTCACACGCTGCAGTGAGACATGCTATACCACTGACACACTGCCACTGACCACCACGTTAGCCAGTGAGTAACCAGCTGTTTTTTGACTTTATTATCAAATGATGTAAAAATGTTTATGAACAATACAGTGGATACGTACGAGACAATGTTGTTAGGAGTACGTAGGTTTGTCTGGTTGTCAAGAACATAGATAAGACTCAGTGCAAACACACTTCCCATGTGGACTGTCAGAGAAACTAAGAACTGAAAGAAAAAACGATAATTTCTTCGTCCAACGCAGTTATTCACCCATGGACAGTGGTGATCAAATGTCTACAATCAACATGCTTTCACACATAAGTCAGCGCTTGCAAAAAAGCAACATATCAATTTTGTAAACATTTTATGACAAATATGCTAAACTTTATAGGTGTAGCAGGGTTTAACACCCCACTCGACACATTATAGATCATTTCGGAGACGATTCTATTGGTCCGATGACCCAACCAACAGTGTCAGAGCACTGAAAGACAACAGTTAGTCAACCACGTCAAGGGCCAATCCCACCAGACTCAGCTCACTAACAGGTAAATACAGGTAGATAAGTGTGTAAGATGTAAGCAAAAAACTTTTTAATATATATATACACAGCACCAGGAAGATCGAAGACACAGAGGTGCTCAGAAGATAAGAGAGCTAAAGATCAAACAAGATCAAAGCCCGATACAGTCAACTGACCTGTAAGAACTGCTCATACCTTTGTGGACCATTATAATAGTACACAAAACTGCAGCACAGAGACAGTTTTTTTCAATATTCCCCTTCCTCCAGAATCGAGACCAACATCAGATCTCAGATGTGGCTAAGTGGAGGTAGGTGATAAACTTTATAAATACAGGCAGATACATATGTTGTTAATAGTTGAGTAGTCACTCTAGGATTATTATCTTGATACCAAATGTGACCAGTTTGGTGGTATGTGTCATACTGCAGAAAAAACGACTGCACAGACAGTGAAAATGTGAAAAATTTAGGGCTGTAAAATTAACACATTTGTTCACGTTAATGCGTTAATTACGCAAACCAGCGGTGCCAACAGTGGACACAAACATTCTGAGAACGAACATTTCTTTATGTTAAATGAATAATTATTCAAAACTCAAAAGACTGTCATTGTCAATTGTCATTAAGTTCAGTGACCTGCGCTAATCAGTCACTGTAATCAGTCGTTAGTACATGCAGTAGTCTAGCATTTAATAGCTATGGGCCAACGACGTCTATCTGTAAATGTAACACAAACTGAAAAATGCACAAACAATATGTGTTAGAACTGTGATTAACGTGTGCTTAAAAATTAATTGCGTGATTAAGCAAATTAATTGCGTGATTAATGCAATTAAATAAATTAATTAAATTAATCTCTTGATAGCTCGACAGTTTTACTCCCTTGTACATCGCAGCCAAGAAGCCTCTCTACTTCGCGTTTGTCGATCTTGAGAAAGCTTTCGACCGTGTGCCTAGGAAAGTGCTCTGGTGGGCATTGAGAAGTCTTGGTGTGGAGGAATGGGCTGTCCG
>Ga0209339_1000422_pt1 | contig 15572 bp, 12 predicted proteins | sample OlaalgELextract3_FD_187376 | JGI IMG/M metagenome (GOLD analysis project Ga0209339, IMG submission 187376) | Olavius algarvensis symbiont microbial communities from Tuscany, Italy - Type A ELBA extract 3 (SPAdes) (version 2) | ecosystem: Host-associated > Annelida > Digestive system >... | reverse complement strand
GTTTTGAAATCGTGGGAGATCCGTCCCCCCCCCCCCATTAGTAGACGCCCCTGTGTGCAAGAGAGGACCACTTTGACAGATATCACGTGACCGACGTCACAACCGAAAGTGAATTCAAGAAGGCAGCAGTCACCATATTGGATTTCATTGTATGCCCCCGCCAGTCTAGACATTAAAACAATTAAATTATAACACCGATGGCTGGCACCTTTACTTATATATAGTTAATAGTATCTACAGTGACAATGCTAGCTGCGAGCATGCAATGCTGAAGAATGGTGCGAGCGTTGAGATCTCACGGTAGATGTTGACTCATTGTCTCTCCTGGCGAGATGTCGCCGTACGCCTCTCGTTCACGAACTTCCTCTGCGACTGACTTGTCGCAGCTTACGACACTCAATTACTTAGTTCTCCATTGCGTGACATTGCGTGACGACAAATCTGACAAATCGTAACTGATTTGGATAGATTTCGCACTGATTGACTGGTTGACTTGTCAACCGCGCCGTACGACCAGAAAGATCTTTGCGTCTTCTGTTGAACGTACACTTCGGTGGAGTCGTTGGCAACAAAACCGACTGGACTTCTCAAACGGCCGAGTCCGTCGACAATCGCTTCACTCCACGATATAACAGGTTCATTTACTTCCTGTTACAAGTCCCACAGACTTCAAACTCGTCTGCGACTACTACCCTATGTAGTTTTATTAACACGACTTCAATGTGTCGTTTAAAGTTCTTCTATTTCCAAGTCGAATCTCCTTATTGGCTGTCGTCCCGTGACGTCATCATTTAGTGATGATCCTTTGACTCAATTCATAGCAAAACCGTTTTTGCAATGCCAGCAAGCGCGTGAGGCCACTTATAGGTGCCAGCGACTTAAGGTGAATATAGCCTGTATAACAATATGCCAGCCACCTATTACATTCACATGGGCCTACAATGGAAGGTGGGCAACCATACTACTTTACAGGTTTTTTCAAGGTCATTGAAAATGGTGTCGATCGATAGATCATATACGACTTTATATTGGTTCGCCGTTTTAACTATAGCTCTATCTGGCACCATTATCGAGTTATTTGACGTTCAAAATATCGTGACTTTGAAATGTAGGTTAGGGGTTATTGAAGGTAATTGGAAACGGCACCATTTGATAGATCGCATACGAGTTTCTATTCGTCTTCCATTGTAACTATGTCCGTATCTTTTACCGTTTTCGAAATAAAGCGAGATATTGGTTGAATAAGGCCAATTTTTCATACCCCCGTTGTATTTAACTTGCACGATTCCATAGAATCCCTTCAAATTTTTGCCCAAAATTTTAATACAAACTGTCCGAGTCCCCGAGATATTAGGCAGCGCAAAAAATGACGAAGAGTTAAAGTTTCTAGGGTGCAACAGCGTCACCGACGACAGACAGACAGACGACAGACGGACGGCTCATGCCATAAGCCGAACGTAGTGTAGTAACGTTCGGCTAAAAACGAACGAACCGTTTTTGCTACAAATTGACCTAAGTAGCCCGGAAAGCAAGGGGATGAAACGTAAACTTTGAAACTGCGATGAATACAGAGTTGTGCAATCATCTCATTATTCGCATCCATCACAAGTGTTGACGAGTCTGCTTTTTCAGCAGTTAGCCTTTGTCCCCCTCCCGTTTTGCCGTCCTCCCTCATAGCAGACTGTCCCCCTACGCTCATGTTCGCACCTCGTTTGTCCAGTCGTACATCTGCCTCCGTTACTTCACCTTCTTCTTCTTCTGCTTCTTCCAACTCTCCAGCTTCCTCCGTCGTCAAACCTGAATAGTATTGCAACCGTTAATGTATGCCTGTAGGAGGAACTTCATACAGTCGTAGTGCAGCGATTAATCAGCTAATATTAGGGCCTGACTTAGACAAAGAACCAGAAGCCCGTACCACTTCAGGGCGCCGCCAGTCAACAGCATTATTTTCAAACAAACTTTTTGTGACCTTTCTGAACACCGTCCAGAAGCACGTTTTGCTCATTTCTACGACTCGAGGGCCTACCACCATAGTGCCCCAGGACTGCCTGGTTTCTAAGTCCGAACCCGACTATTGGTATCGTTTGAAAGTTTTAGATTTTGTGTAAATAACATTCAGTTTTCATGGTGACTGTTAAAGACAACGAACTTAGAACAGCATAATATCTGTAACTCGCACGCACTGTGGTCCATAAAGACATAGCAGCTTACGACACTCAATTACTTAGTTCTCCACTGCGTGACATTGCGTGACGACAAATCTGACAAATCGTAACTGATTTGGATAGACTTCGCACTGATTCAACCAGATACGAATTCTCCAAACATTCTCTTATCGCGTCAACTGTAAAAGAACGCACCTCCTATTAATGTGACATCGCTGCCAATAAAATAAAGTAGAATCTAATAAACGTAGGTTTCTCTAGGAAAATAAAATTATTAACAGTGAAAATAAAAAGTTGACCACTTTACCTGGTATGGGTTTCGTTGCCGAGACGTGTATGCTCATTCTGAATGCTGTAAATATCGAAACAACAAAACGTTTACATTAGTGCTACTGTCTAAACCCAAAGGCGTCTCTCCTCTAAGAGCACTGGGATTTGGGGGGAGCGGAAGCCCTCATCGGGCTCCGAGGACTGTTGAAGGCAAAAGCTAAAAGTGACAAATATTTAGGACGTTATCTCCGCATATTTTAGGACTTAATTCTACGAAGCGTTAATGCAGATTATTTTCTGGCGATGACGATGAATGAGGTTATAATTTCTATTCACGTGCAAACGTGATATTAACCTGCTTGTACTTGTTATATTTTTCATTGCTTGACACAGAGGCAAAAGACAAACATACAGTTGTCAAAAACTGCAGGCCTATTATTACAGTTTTTTTTACAACATTATGTTTTTCTTTTACCTCTCTATATCAAACAATGAAAACTATGACAAGTTCAAGCAGGTTAATGTCATTAACTGTTAAGCCTCTGCAGGCTATACGCAACAGAAGCATAACGTTTTCACCGTTGTCCCGTTGTCCCGCTGTCCGTCCCGTGACAACATCGACACGTCCGAACGGCAAATCCCCCCCAATCTGGAGGTGATGCAGCAGCTGCGCCATCAGGGTATAGGGATAAACGCTCTTGCATATTCCGACAACAGGTACAAAGGGCACAGCAAGTACACACATTATATTATGTCAGTTTAAAAACTACGAAGACAAATATTCTAAAAAATCGACTAATATGACACTTATTTATTGCATTCTCAAGTTGGCATTTTAGTTGTACATTCTGAAAAAACAGGCAATAAACATGAACTAAAATCTAGCTGTTTGGTATCGAAATTCACCTCTCTCAACAGCCGAAAGATCTTCTGTCTGGACAGCTTGGTCTAGCGTGTTCTCCGGCTTGACTGCAACAGATATTCTCATTTTCCAGTAACAAAATATGCTTTAAAAATCAACACATTATCGCCGTCAATTTATCAAAATTTCTAAACTCGCAACAGCGACAAGATAATGGTTGGCTTTGATAACGACTCGCTTGCATTATAAATCATTTCCTGAAAATGCTCAATTATATTAATACATCACAACAAAGAGTTAACATTCAAAAAGTCTGAAATGATAGGCCTACTGTTTACTAGTCGCTCATAAGTAAAAACACTTACAGATGAAATCAGAAATCACAACTTAGATTAAAATGTTATATAAGATCAACGACAACGGCGTTAGACAGTAGTAGCAGTAACTGCCAACCTTCTAGATCGGTTGCAATCTCTGAGATTCTTTCTTCTCTCTCTATTGCTGAAACATGAAAAAACAGAATATATTATCATTACTGTGTCAGCTCGATACAACAATGGAGTAAATCTTTTAAAAAACTGAGACATTTCACATAAGTGCAACATATATCTGTCACGTAACGGTAGCGATAAAACGACGACTCAACAGTTGACATGTCTGGATGCAGTTATATTAATTACTCTAATCCAAAATATTGTGATAGGGAATATTTTGCTGTTAACTGCCAGTAGCAAACAAAATTTTCATCGACACGTAGCACAAGCTTACAGCTTCTTACACATCCACTATACACCACTCCAATACAGTAATTTGTTAAAGTTGTTACTGGTCGTTTAAACAGTTTGTCCTTTTTAATACCCAAGGTCTTTACACATCCTCCCTTAGATTAAAGGGAATACGCCACTCCCTTTAATCTGAGGGAGGATGTGTAAAGATCTTGGGTATTAAAAAGGAGGACAAACTGTTTAAACGACCAGTAACAACTTTAACAAATTTTATACTGTCTTTTTAGTCTATAAGATGTCCATGACCGAGTTGTCTGAGGACGGTAGTCACGGCACAGTCCCAGCAACGCAGACTGCGTTGCCACGTTGTATAGCAACGCTCAGACGCTGCATCAGTGCAAATGAGCGCTGTGTAACTGTGCAGACAGATTACAACAGTAAACTAGTATCTAAAAAGATGCAGTGACTGTGGAAAAAGGTAATCGGAGATAACCTCCTGGAGACAACTCCCGCCCGGAGATAACCCCCTATCGAAAATACCCCCGGAGGTACCCCCCGACGCTCGTGTACTAGTTAGTCAGGGTCAGAAATATAGGTTAGTGTCAGTTTTCAGATAATTCCCGCCCCATGGGTCGGTTAGGGTTAGGGTCAAGACCCCACGTTGTGGGTTGGTTAGGCTCAGGGCCCCGAGTCGGGGCGGGGGGGGGGGGGGGGGTTATCTCCAGGGGTATTTTCGGTAGGGGATGGTCTCCGTGGTAGTTGTCTCCAGGGGGTTATCTCCTGGAATCGTGGGAAAAGGGCCAGGGGTGCCATATAAAACTGGACGGTTAATAATGACAGTAAGGAGATAAACGACTGGACACGACGCCTCGTACTGACCGGCCAGGTGTCCGACAATACGGTTGTTGAGGTCATCAATGGCTGCCTTGATGGCGTCAATACTCAGCTGGTCATCTAGGCACACAGCGCGTCAGGTCAGGTCCACTATTTATAGCTCACATTAACGAAACACAAATTACGCAACAAAATATCCATTATCGACAGTGCATTTAGTCCCAACGATTTAAGACAATGCGTAATCATTAGATTACATTTTTCTTTACTGGGGCGAGAATATTTTTATCTCTCCCCCATGGTAATGGGTTTAAATTTGCTGTTTGTGTGTCTGTCTGTCTGTCTGTCTGTCTGGTTGGGACACATCTCCGTCACTGCTGTACGGATTTGGCTGAAATGTTGCACACTGATGGAGGTCGGGCCCGGACATTTTGCTGGCGATCACCCCAGGAGTCCCGCCAGAGGAGCTGAAAATCGTCAATGATAAATCTTATTACTGTAACGACACTTGTACTGACGTCCGGTTTACATCTCTGCTAGTAAAGATTATTTAAGAAGAATAGAATATAGTTTATGCCGTTAGAATCAGCATTTCGTTAGCTATTTTGTGTGAAATTTTTGTTCAAGTTGGTTACTTTTTCTAAGAGTTATGCAAGAAAACAAAAGTGGGTGTTTTTTTCTGAACACAGTGTAAATATGGCGACGTGTCACGTCGGCTTGTCTTATGTCATGCAATTTATGTACATCTGTATTTATTATTTGCTTATTTACTCATATATTTCATCATATACAGCATAGGCTGATATTAATTTGCAAATATAAACTTCACAACAAATAATACTATATGCACTATGGCGAAACAGGACTACACTGTCGTCAACGTTTGCCAGTACTGTTTTGAGTTTCGATCACTATAATTAGCTTAATTGGAAAATGTTGAGTTACATTGAATATTCCAGTATACAAACCGAGCAGTGTGGCCAAGTCAAGTGCGTGGTGGAAAGCATCAAGCGCTCCGCGAATATTTCCAAGCTTCACTGTTCACAAAACATTCCTCTAATCTCTGACAAACTGCAAACTTCTGTTCTCTCAAAACAAGAGATTTAATGTTCTCGTAGCGTCTGTATATATCAATTATGTCTATTTTTTACTTAAATGCATTTTGAAGCGACAGGAGAGCATTTCTGAGCAAAAATTCTAGAGTTAGGTCGACAGTGCAGCTGTTGTCTCTCTTGCGCATACATCGATCGAAATGTTGCGAGTCGAGTGCGAAAAAATGTAAAGTTGAAGATACGAGCAGAAATTGGAGCGGAGCCGATTAAACCTGCGGATTGATCCGATCTGAGGGGAGAAACTCACCAAGAGCCTGGGCGACGAGGACGCTGGAGCTGAGAAGAAATTCCTTGTCGCGCGCCGACGTCGCCTCCTGGTACGACCGCTCGCCAAGCTCGCGGGCGCGTTCGTAGTTGCCAAGTTCGAAGTGACATCGTCCCATCTCGTGGTATAGCCAGGTGCGCTCTAGTGGCGTCTTGGTCACCGGCAGTCGCACGTTCCAGCTGTATACCAGACCCACCACAGTGGTCGTCGACAAGTAGCAATTGTATTGCGAGCGTTATTTCCGAATGAGTTAACTTGTTGGACCATCGGCTACTTTTTGCGTCTCATTTTTTACAGCGCGGACTATGCCGTCGCCAGATGTCCATCCGTCTGTCCGTCCGTCATTTTGAATCTTCAGGAGGATCTGCACAGAGCAGGGATTTCAAGATACGGCATCACAACTGGCAAACTACAAGTACATTACAGGAGACAGCACAAGACAGGATAAATACAGTGCGTCTCGAAAAACCGGACTGCTAAGATTTATATGACATAACTTCACCAATTCACAACATTTACTAATTATTTTTGGTGGAGATAGACCTTATTCAATTCTCAGTTGACTACGTTAAAAAGTTTTTAAATTGGCTTAGAACCAGCTGCGTAGTTTCCATAAAAACAGTGACCACTTGACGGTGTGTATCACAAAAAACTGGACCGCTAGGAATACGACATTTTGACATAACTTAATAAAACGTTCTGTAATTTAAATAAAATTTACAGAAAATCTGTGTTCAGTATGCTTAATTAAACTTCAATATTAGAAGACATATGTTTTTACAGCAATTTACCAGCTGGAGCGGTTACCATACCAATCCTCAAGGACGCGTCATTTCACAGTTGATGCTGTCTTATGAACAGAAAAGTTAAATCTTTTAAACAGTGTTTTTATCGGAACAGTGTGCGATGTCAAAAGTTACAACAAGTGTTTGAAGAGCAGTCTTTCGGCCTAGACACAACCCCACAATTGTTTTCCCACTCGTTTATTGCCCTGCCAACAACACGCTGTTCGAAGTCAGCCCAGAAATTCGCTGATCGGGTTCGTCAAGTCACTAATTTTGCTATGGCAACCACGCAGCTGGTCTAAACCAATTAAAAAACTTTTTACCACATCAGTTGAGAATTGAATAAGGTCTCTCTCTGCCAAAAATAATTAGTAACATTTGTGAATTGGTGAAGTTATGTCATATTATCCGTAGCGATCCGGTTTTTAGACACACTGTAGAGTTGGCATTATCAGTGGCTAAAACTGCCTTTCTGGTGCCCACCCAAACTGTTCTAAACGGAGAAAATAGACGGAGGTCAAAAATTAATAATAATAATAATAATAATGGCTTTCCTGGTGGTGGCTGTTGTGGTGGTGGTGGTGATGGTGACGACGGCAACGATTGTGGTCATAATGGCGTAATTTTAAAATTCGAATTCTTACTTATTTGATACAATCTGGTTCTACATTGTATCCCGAAAAAGGAAGCCACTTGATGTTTGAAATAACTTTGGCAAATGAGGACCGATTTTCAAAATTCTTTCACTAGTTGATTCGTGAGAAAATTCCCTATGTACGTACTACAAAGATTTCCATCTCACCTGCAATATGTTGCTACACTGCCTTGTGGCATTAAAATATAAAAATGTTACTAAATTTTCGCGTTGAACGTGACAATTAATATGTTTAACTAAAATTTACTGTGAGTATCTTATGTAAACTGCCACAAGAATATCGCACTAATGATTTTACTTAAATACGTGTACAACACATGAAGTATAGCATAGAAAGAACGAAGATGGTGCGAAGATAATCATGATGAAAATAATCACCATGATGCAACAACGTTCAACTGAACAACGTTCAACTGTTGATTCGAGACGTAGTCTGACAAACTTCAAAATGTTAGTCAGTCACTCAACGTCAGTAGTCAAGGTTAAGGGTCACTCAAGATGACTGGAAATGGAACCATTCGTTAGATCATTATATAACTCACTATTAGTCGCGTTATTTGACGTTGAATATTATCGTTACCTTGAAATGTGGGTCAGAGGTCACTCAAGATCATTGAAAATGGTATCATTTGAAAGCTTGGGTACTGTTTCCTATTCGCCTTCCATAGTACCTATGGCCGTATCTTTAGCCATTTCGGAGATATTTAACGTCAAAGAACGATCTGACCTTGAAATCTGGGTTTGGGGTTGTTCAAGGTCATTGAAAATGGCGCAGTTTGTTAGACCATGTATGACTTTCTATGGGTTCGCCATTGTAACTATAGTTCTATCTTGTACCGTTTTCGAGTTATTTGACGTTGAATGAATAATATCGTGACCTTGAAATGTGGTTTAGAGGTCACTTAAAGTCATTGAAATTGGTGCCATTCGAAAGCTTGGATGCGGTTTCCTATTCGCCTTCTATAGTAACTATGGCCGTATCTGTAGCCGTTTGTGAGATATTCAGTGTCAATGAATGGCGTGACCTTGAAAACCGGGTTAGGGGTCGTTTAAGGTTATTGAAAATGGCGCCGTATGACTTTCTATTAGTCCGAAGTTGCAACTATAGCTCTATCTTGTACCGTTTGCGAGTTATTTGACACTGAATAATATCTTCACCTTGAAATCTGGGTTAGAGGTCACTCAAGGTCATTGAAACTGGGTCCATTCAAAAGCTTGGGTGCGGTTTCCTATTCGCCTTCAATAGTAACTATGGCGCTATCTTGTATCGTCTGCGAGATATAGCGACTTATTGGTAGAAAATCTGAAAACTTTTATACCCAACCTGTATTTAGCGCCTTCGCAGGAAGTGACCCCGTCGGAATTTTGTGAAGATGTTTGATGCCGGTAAAACTAGAATGATTGGCTACCGTATGTTGAAAAAACTGGGAAAATATGTTAAGCGGTTTTCATCTGATACGGGAGCGCGTTACGGTCAGACGGACGGACGCACAGACGGCCTGACGGACAGAATTGCTATATCAATATCGCGCGTCAGTGTGCTGACGCGCGATAAAAACCAAGTGGCTTCCTTTTTTTTTGGGGGGGCAGTGTATATGATGGTCATCTGACATCAGACTACGTACATGTTAATGGCTTTCTTGAAGCAGCCCATCTTGGCGTATGATCGTCCCATATTGTCCAGTGCCCGCGCCTTGCTGTCCGGCAAACCGCTACAAACAGTTGTCGACGAGTTCACACAGTGTCACTACATGCACTGTACACACTATCACATTCTCAAACTGATACGCTAACCCTTTAATGGGCACGCTCGAGCGCCGGCGGTAAGAAATACGTCACGAGGCGGACAATAAAACTGCAGAGCAACAGACCGTTATACAGCAATACGGTGATGGGTGTTACATTTGGTACAGCGAGCATGGGCTTGGGCGGGCTGCGGCCCCGCCCAGACCTCTCTTCGTTGTACCAAATGTAACAGCCCATCAATGGCCAGTGTACCAACTTCATATTATTCGATGTGGCACTACACTGTGTTCCGGAAATAACACCCACTTTTGTTTTCTTGCATAACTCTTAGAAAAAGTAACCAATTTGAACACAAATTTCAGACGAAATAACTAATGAAATGCTGATTCTAACAACCTAAAATAATTGTATTCTTCTTAAATATTCTTTGCTAGCAGTGATGTAAACCGGACGTCAGTAAAAGTGTCATTGAAGCAATGAGATTTACAATTGACGATTAACATCTTACGCGTATTAAATGGATATGAGTGAAAAAATACGTAGAAAAACGCTTGCCCAAGAAATTTATTGACAGAAGATGAAGTCTTGATGGGATAAAGATACTGATCAAAATATCAGTGCAAGATCTTTAACTTTGTTGTGGGTGGGGTGGACATTGTGTGGTCGACCACAACCCGAACACGAGTCAGTGATGCCACTGCTGTCACTTTCTCCGTTATATGTTTTAACCCATTAAAACTTTATCATCTGTCAGGAAACATCTTCAGAAAGTGGTCTGCTTCATACTTTTATTTATTTATTCACGAGCATTTAATAAACATTGATCTCCAACGATGAATCTGATTGCTGTAACAACACTGTTACATCACTGCTAGCAAAGAATATTTAAAAAGAATATAAATTATTTTTATGATGTTGGAATCAGCGTTTCATTAGCTATTTTGTCTGAAATTTTCATTGAAATTGGTTACTTTTTCTAAGAGTTATGCAAGAAAACAAAAGTGAGTGTTTTTTTCTGAACACAATGTATAATTACCTTTGCACTCTAAATGGTTAACGGTTGCCGGTTTAGTGTAACGGTAACACGTTGGACTCCATCAACGTAGTTACTCTACGCCAGGCCCGGTTAGTGCCTGGGTGGGTGACCGTCTTTGGACGGGTAAACCACCTCGGCGCGGAACCATGCACCCAGGCCTACTCAGCCTGAGCCTGCCTAGGCTGGAATAAGTACCCGGCGAAAGCTGGAAGAGTAAACAGGCACATCGCGTGATACACTCTCGTATCCGTGGTCTCGCAGTGTTCGCTGAATGCTTGGCTGTTGGCTAGCTTGAGGAGATCAGTGCTGTCATACGGGAAGCGCTAGCGCATTAGAGACGTGTTCGCGACGATGCGCTATACAAATTCACGTTTACTTTACTTTACTTCATTTTAACTGTCGAAGATCAACGTTTAGGAGAAGCCCGTCTTATCACTGATCACGCGGCACATCATAGGACTTTGCTATCCACTGGGTGGTCTCGCTTTGGACATGCAATACCAGTACTCAACTCAAATAAATCAGTGTAAGTAATTATAAATTATTACAAAAATCTGGCATCGGATGGGTAATTTGGTACAAAATTGTGTTGTGGTAGGCAGGATATTCTCTTACGTAATGCTCATTTTTACTCCGCCAAAGTTGGCGGAGGAATGTGATCGTTCGTTTTGTCTGTCATGGCATTCGTTTTGTCGGTGAGCAGGATAACTCACGAAAGCGGTAACAGACGTCGACCAAACACGGTAAGTATGGGCAAGGGGGGTGACCTTCTAAGTGACAATTAAATTTTGGTATTGATTCGGGTCCAGATGTAGATGTGGGATCAGTTTTTCACTTTCCATCATACTATGAGATACGTATTTTTACGATATATTGTAATTCACCAGGGGTGACACAGCAGCGGCCTTATCAAATATGGCATTTTATACAATATACACTGTGAGTCAGAAAAAACTTGACCATTTTTCATGTGGGCATAACTTTGGCAAATACTGTTCGATTTTAATAATTTTTTCACTGTTGCAGACAGAAATTAACTGAGACCAAGAGTGCTTTAAAATATACCACAAAATCCCAAATCTGCTAGTGCACTACCTTGTAAAATGAACAAGAATGTATTGGCCAACGTTGCTGGCATGATTTCGTAGTAAAGATACAACAGTTACACAGATCACACTGAATGTAACAGATGTGGACAAGATCAACATTGTCAGTTCACAAGCTGTACTCCTTTAGCATGGACACATGCTCGATGTCTTCCTCGCCACTGGTCAGTAGCCTCGTCAAAAATCGACTGTTCAAGACCGCACCAGACATCGATGAGCCGCCGTTTCAATTCATCCACACTATGGATTTGTCTCTGGTAGACACGACGCTGCATGACAGTCCACTTTTGCTCCAATCTTTTACAGGAAACTCTTTCATTACTTTTTTGGCGCCGTACCCCCGGTATCTTTTTATATTCACCATAACGGTAGTACAATACAATAGGCAGGATATTCACTTAATAATTCTTTCAGTGAACGAATTATTAAAAGCGGACAGTATTTGCAAGAGTTATGCTCAAATGAAGAAGGGTCCAGTTTTTTTCTGACTCACAGTTTATATTCAGTCACCGCAGGGCGGCAATGCAACAGCGGTGGCGGAGTTTGCGCTCTCTTAAAACTAAAATTATTTAGCATTGCTTACTACTGGTCAGCAAGTGATTTTTCCATCTTGAAGTGGTCGAGAGCCTTTCGTGGCTGATTGAGTTCGAGAAGACCGTTACCGATGTAGCTGTTCACCTTCGCCACGATCTCCGCTCTGCAAGTTACGCAACTTAATTTAATTCACATCCCACGATGAAATAAGTCTTCAACAAATCTAGTCACCAGAGCAAACCACGTTACCGATGTGTTTGCTAACGACAGGAGATTTGTTGTGGATGACTAGAAGTCATTGACGTCGCCAGCTATGGGGCACTATGGGGAACATGCCCCCCCCCCTGGAGCTTACGCATGTATACACCAATTTGACAATTTTCAGTTTTCTAGTTTATTATATTTATGTAAAAATTTATGTGATTACTGCCTGATTTCGTGAACATGCACGCCGTGCCCCTCCCCCTGCCTGCTCAAAATGCTGGTGACGCCACTGCTAGAAGTCATTACGATTAGATTTAACAGCAAAATACATTTATTCCGTTTCACTTGCTCGTCGAATAACGTGGTCCCGATGTTGCTGTCTTGCCTGCGGCCAACAAGGCTAATGCCCGGGTGCAACGCTGCCAACTGGCACTATTACGCTGTGTTGATATCGCAGCACGGTAAAGGGTATATAGACTGCTGTTGGCAACAACTGCGTGGACGACACCATACGTGATGGTCGATATTCAAGAAAACAGATTTCTAAGTGTTCGGCCACTATGTCTGGCCAAAGGAAACAGTTTCGACCGTTCGAGTTATGCTGAACCATATATACATAAGTAAACACGTGTTGTCGACCAGTTCACAACAGACAAGAAGCGCAGCTGTCGCAGAGAGGCCGTGCCATACTTCGTGTCATTGAATATCTCGCTAAGTCACGCCAACGTCACTGGAGATCATTCGTAATGACACCCTGGAGTAGGGCAAATGTAAGTCCCTATTCTCGTACCGTTTCTGAGATGTTCAGCGTCAAATAATGGCGTCACCTTGAAATCTGGGTTAGGGGTCAGTCGCGGTCATTGAAAATGGCACCATTCGATCGATCGCATACGACTTCATATCGGCGTTCCATAGTAACGACTTCATATCGGCGTTCCATAGTAACTATATGGCGCTATGTTGTACGGTTACCGAGACAAAGCGAAATACCGGTCGAAAGTTGCGATTTTTTCATACACCACCTGCATTCGACGCCCCGTTAGCGGGGTGCCCATCGGAATATTGCCGTTAGGTTTGGTGCAGAAAACTAGAACAGTGTGGATACCCGATGGTAAAAAAAGTTTGAGAATATGTTTAGTGGTAGAGTATCGGACTCGTAACCGAGAGGTTGCGGGTTCGACTCACGGTCCACTGCAAGCAACCTTGAACAAGTTGCTAACCTACTGTGTGCTCAGGCCAACTCAGCTTCCTACCCTCAGCGGGACGGGAAATGAGTAGTAGCTACAGCTACGGGGTGAAGGCCTAGTGTGGCTGATTGGGGCGATGGTGTGTCTGCTAGCTGCACCGTGGGTCCAACTGTCCGTTAGCGCGGGCAATGGATGGTCACATAATGCGTTGCGGCACCATTGGCTCATGCCAGTCAGCTGCCACTTCCGAGATTGTAAAAACGCTGCTGGTCACGAGTCTGACTCATGTAAGCGGCGCTATAACAAGTGTCCTGGCCTTTATCTTTACTTGTTGTGACACAATACGAGAAAGTGACAGACTTTGCACGACGGCATATGCCACGTCTACGCACAGCATCGCGCGCCAAAAACCACGCGAACGCTCGTCTTAAAACATCGAGACAGCAGTGATGTTTCAGTTATCTGAAATAATTATTAGGTGTTTATTTTGGTTAATATTAACTATCGTAATCTCAAATAATGTGAGTCGTTGTTATAATTAGTTATTGATTTTATATTAAACAATTCTTTTTTAGTTGCAAACTTGCACAAAAAGTTATGTATTCTGTATTATGTATCGCATCAATCACTTCAGTTGCAGTGTATGCAATTATAGTCATCCAAATCGAATTCGTTATACATAGCGAAGGTTTTTATCGCGATACTGATATAGCAATTCTGTCCGTCTGTCTGTCTGTCTGTCACGTTCCGGTATCTATCGAAACGACTTAAATAACATATCGTTATACTTTCTTCAGCAGTAGTAAAATATTTGCGAAATTCCGACGCGGTCATCCCCACGAGGCGGGGGGGGGGTTGAATACAGGTGAGGTTTATGAATTTCGCGATTTTCGATTGTTACTATAAAAACTTTGACGTCATCGGCAACTTGACCTGGAACTTGAAAGTTGAAAGTGGAACTTGAACTTGCCATCTATGCCAACTATGCTATCCGTTTACTGGTGGCGGACGAGGCTTATCGTGTTGTTACTTTGTGTGCGCAGCTGACGCGCAATCGGTTATAGCGACAGCTAAGTTTCTTCATTTCATTTCAGTTACATTTTTCGTTATCGTTAATCGTTTTCTACCGACATGCAGTTCACGTGACTGTGTAGAGTCTTACTTTCTGTTGACGACGCCTGGTTCGAACTTCTCGATAGCGGCGAGCAGATTGAACGCCCGAGTCAGGCTCTCGTCCCACAGCTGCCGACATTGCTCTGTGTACGTCGCGTGTACATCACAACAGTTAGATGACATTCACAACTTAGTCTTCCCCCAATAACCATTTAACCCTTTAATCGCCACATTAAAACTGCAGAGCAACGGACTATCATATAGCAATACAGTGATTGGTACACTGGCCGTTCATGGATGGGCTGTTACGTTTGGTACAGCGAAGAGGGGACTGGGCGGGGCCGCAGCCCGCCCAGGCCCCTCCTCGCTGTACCAAATGTAACATCCCACCAATCAACGGCAAGTTGACCAACTTCATATTATTCGATGCAGCACTATAATTGCCTTTGGAGTCTAAAGGGTTAAAGGATTCGCTACATTTCCAGATATGAAGACTCGCCGCATTATATTACGCCGTATAAATAACGCAGTATGTCTTTAAATTTATTTAGGCCTATTTGAATAATTTAGTTCTTTATTAGACATTGTTTATGCATTTTCACACTCTATATACGTACTACCTAACAACAATAAAAAACAACCAAACAATACAATTTAATAACAACAACAACTAGACTGTGCCCAACCTCAGCCACAAGTGATACAGAATTTGAATCCAGATTTCCTGATTAATCCGAATTCGGATCCTGATGTCTGCAAGATCAATCCCGATATGTTGTGGATTCATTATCTTGTCGACACCAGTCATTTCGCCGAGTGTCGTATAGATCGACTGGTTACTGTATGAAAAATTAGTCCCGTACGGGCACTGACGGTCGACTTCTAATATATAAATATTCTTTCGCTGAAGCAATCGAAATATTGCCGAAAATTAACGCGTATAATCAATATTACTTACGCAAGCAGGAACTTG
>Ga0209339_1000421_pt1 | contig 15589 bp, 7 predicted proteins | sample OlaalgELextract3_FD_187376 | JGI IMG/M metagenome (GOLD analysis project Ga0209339, IMG submission 187376) | Olavius algarvensis symbiont microbial communities from Tuscany, Italy - Type A ELBA extract 3 (SPAdes) (version 2) | ecosystem: Host-associated > Annelida > Digestive system >... | reverse complement strand
ACACAAACATGCATGTTACATTCATGCTCTCGTACTTCCCCAACCTGTCCACCAAGAGTTTGCTTCATTGTGACCGCATTGCGACCGCCGTTAGGCGGTCGCACTCGACTTGTAAATAGTACCATTTTCATTGCACTATTGCAGTCCGTTGCTAAATATATGTTTTTATTCATATACAGAAATGTGTTTCGGCTTTTGGAAATAATTTTCACCTGGAGCACTTCCGGTGTACTGCTTGCGATGCACCACTGGGAGAGGATCGCTATTATGAGAAGGATGGGAAAGCATATTGCAGGTATGCAGCGCGACTATGTGTTTAAGTAATGGCGGTGTTTTGCTGTCATACTTTGAAAAATTGTTTTCTACTTCATAATTTTTATAACAAATAACTTAGCTATCGCTAACAGATCGTGCGTCAGCTGTGCAGACAAAGTAGCAACAGCATTGCTGTGCTGACGCGCAATTTGTATCTGTCTAGTTTGCTTCAACAGTACAATACCTCGAGTGCAGTCTTTTATTAATAGTTAGTGCAGCATCGGGTTTAACGCTGCATGCAATAAATGATGTTCTGTTGTCTTCGGCATAACATTGAGCCTCCTTGTCCTAAACACTTCATCGACTGTCTCCCGCAAACAACAAATGATGCCACTTACCAGCAGTGAGTGTCACCAACTTGCACAGTCCGGCATAGCTGTGTGTATAACACGTGACGATCGAACTGTTGACAAGACACGATGAAGCCAGATATTGGTCAAGAATCACATTTTTTGCCTATCCCACCTGTATTCAGTGCCATTGTAGGGGCGACCCCATTGGTTTTCGCGAATATGTTTGATATTCGTAAAACTACACTGTGTTACAAAAAAAACGTGTGCCTACATCTTTGACGATAAGTTGAACTAGATTTGTCCCTTTACAACAATTTTGGCACATTTATTATTAAGAGTATAGACCATCATTGACAGATGTGTTATTTTCCCACCTCACTTATGTGATGCACCTACTTTACCTTGGGAAATTGTCAAGATCTAAATATTAATAAAAATTAAACAAAATCATGAAAATTTCATAGGAAGATGCGATTCTGATTAAAAATCTCTATATGTCAAAGTTGTATGGGGCACAAAGGCTGTTGAGTGAATTCCCAACAACGGTTGGAAACTTGGAAGCATCAATAGTCTGCTGAAGAGAATCCGCAAGACGGGTATAATTATCCGGCAACCAGGCAATGGTAGACCGCGTTCGTTGCGTAACAGTGCTCTGTCAGGAGGACAAGCCAAAAGGCACTGATCAGCTCGTGAGATTTTGCATGAGACTGCCATTCTCCGTTCAAGTGTGCAGGATAATTCACCGCTATCTGCAGCTCAAATGCTTCAAATGACGTCATGCTCAGCTGTTATCTGAAGCCAATCACATCACCCGTCTCACTCGCTGATAAACAATTTTATCGTCTGCAATAAATCTTGTTATGGTTCATTTGTAAACTGTAAGTTGAATAAAGTAGTAAGTAAAATAATATGGTAACAGTTTTGCATTTAATATCCACTGCATTGTAGCGTTGGTTAAATCAACAATGTAAGGCTAAATTAATGATATTTAGGTCTCAACAGTTTCGCAAGGTAAAGCAGCTGCACTAAATAAGTGAGATGAGAAACTAAAAACACGTGTCGATGGCCTATAGTCGTAGTAATAAGTTTGCCAAAAATCTTAGTAAATGGACAGTTGTAGTTTAACTTATCGTTGAAAACGTGGTCACATTTTTTGGAAGACAGTGTGGAATGATTGGGTTGCCATCTGGTGAATAGACTGTAATGATATGCTAAGCCGTTTTTATACAGTACTGGAATGTGATGGACGTACAGACAGACGGACAGACAGAATTGCTATATCAGTACAAAAATCATGCTGAGTACCATGTGTGACTGTTAAGACACTAATTACTGAAGAGTGATTTTTGCCACTTAACTGTCCTGATAAATGTGTTATGAAACTTTGCCAAAAGTTGACATGTCTTTGTGTCAGTGACGACTACTTAAGGATGTATGCACCAAAGTGTGGTGGCTGTGGCAAACCAATCATGAGCAGCTTTATTACAGCTGTCCGTCAGAACTGGCATCTTGACTGCTTTGTCTGCTTTGTAAGCATTGGTTACCTTCGCATTCTGTGTTTGTTATTAATTCTGAACAATGATGATAAGCAGTATGGACACAACGTAACAGTATCCGTTAATTTCATACCATTTTGTCAATGTTATTTCCTCTGTTTCTGTGAATATATTGTTTACACTTTCTTTCTGTTGCTTAGTAGAAGAGGAAACTCACTGCTGTCTGCATTATTTGAAGTATTTGAAGATAAGTTGTAATTCTGTTTTATCATTTTACAATTGTTGTTTATTTCTAAAACATTTTAGGACTGTCTTTCTTATCAGCATTCATAGTAGTACATTATATTTCACATGAGTTACATACTTAAAGTAAAAGGGAAATATTAACAGAGCTGTCTCTGTGCTACAGTATTGTGTACCATTTTAGTGGTGCACAGTGGTACAAGCAGTTCATACAGGTTGGTCAGCTGGATTATGCTTTGATCTTGTCTTCTGAGGGTTCGTGTGTCTTAGGTTTTACCGTGCGACACGTACGCATAGTGCGGACTATACCTGGGAAGATGGCTGTCCGCCCGTCCGTCCATCTGTCACATGCTGGTATTCTGTCGAAATGGCTAAAAGTATCATCAGAGTTTTTTCACCGCCAGGTAGCCAGACCATTCTAGTTTTTTTGTACCAAATGGAATGGCAATACTCCGACGGGCACCCCGCAACTGATGCATTGAATGCAAGGGGGTATGAAAAATCACGATTTTCGAACAATATCTCGCTTTGTTTCAGAAATGATGCAAGATAGAGCCATAGTTACTATGGAAGGCGAATAGGAAACCGCACCGAAGCTTACGAATGGTACCAGTTTGAATGACCATCAGTGACCTGTAACCGAGATTTCAAGGTCACGATTATTCAGTGTCAAATAACTGGAAAATGGTACAACGTAGAGCTATACTTACAATGGCCGACCGATAGAAAGTGGTATATGTTCTATCGAATGGCGCCATTTTCAAACATTTACAGTGACCTGGAATGACCCCTACCCCCAGTTTCAAGTTCATGCCATTCTTTGATGCTGAATATCACAGAAACAGTACGAGATACAGACATCGTTTCAATGGAATACTAATAGGGACTTACACAAGCCCTACTCAACAATGTCATTTAGAATGATGTTGAGTGATCTTGAATGACTTAGCAAAATATTCAGCGGCACAAAGCGTCGCACGGTCTCTGCGACAGCTCAGCTTCTTGTCATGGGGCTACCGGTATATATATATATTTAAATAAAAATTTTTGATTACATTCTTTTCGTGAGCTGAACCTGCTGGTGTTGGCACTTAACCTGGTGGACGAGCCATCTTTTTACGACACTGTTGATTGGGTCATCTGAAAATCGTCCCCAGAGTGATCTGTAATGTGTTGAGTGCGACGTTAAACCCTTCTATGCCATATGCCATACCGTGCCATACTGTGTGCTTAGGTAGTTTTTTTGGTATTGCATGCAGCATGATTAAGTTCTGTATATATGCTGTATAGGAATGTCATCTGCCATTTGACGGCTCTGGTTTTTACGAACTGAATGGTGCAATGTACTGTGAGAGGCACTTTCTTGCGCACCGTGGGACGCCGTGTGCCGCGTGTGGTCAGCCAATCAGCGGTCGTTGTGTGACAGCGATGTATAGGAAGTATCACCCGGAGCATTTTGTCTGCACTTTCTGTCTTAAGCCTCTGAACAAGGGCACGTTCAAGGAGCAGGGTGAGAAGCCGTATTGCCACACATGCTTCAGTAAACTGTTCGGTTGAATACTGGTGACTGGCAGCATTTTCAGTGCAGCATGTCTGCAGTTTTTCATTTTGTCTGGTTCGTGTATATATGTGTTAGAATTTTGGCGAGTTCATTCACTGGGTTTAACGTAGTTTGTTTATCTGTTGTTGTGCTTTCTGAATTCAGGTCGTATGTTTTAATGCTATATCTGTACATATGTGTGCAATTTAAAATGTGTTCTGTAAAACCTAGTAAGTCGTAACGTAAATTTTGTGTTTACAATGGTTACCGCTGGTGATGCTACCTCATGCAGTGACCGGTGCTGAATTAATAATACATGATGACTAAAGTCGATCAGCAGTGTTGTTAAACAGTCATCGTTTGGTTATACATGTATGTGTAAAAACGAGAAATTGGTCCCGTTATTGTTAGACACAAACCTTAACGGTTTTATGTTAGTTTTTCTTTTTTTATATTTATTTCAATTCATTTTACTTGTGCCATGCATGTCGCTTGTTAACAGTGTATGTAAACTTGAAGCACTCGGCGTTGTATACAGCTATTGCCACTTTAACTTACTAGTCACCAGTGCTGAATGGCTTTGATTTGAAACATTTGAGTACTGTATAATTTATTTGGTGGATATTAGTAAATTATACTCGACTGTAGACTAACTTATACATGAGTTATGCATTGAGATTGCTGTAAAGTGGTTGCATTTAATTTACTGTATTTGTGTGCCGTTAGTTCATAGTAGCTAATGAGCTAGATGCATAGCTTGCGCTGTAAAATACATTTAGCACTACGTGGACCATGCATTTACTACACTGTCACTGTGTCAAGACTTTTTTTGTGAGGGTTATACTTATTAATGCGACACTCTAAGCATTTTTTATACTTGCTTATTTACGTACCACACTGCTTAATATTGTTGGTGTCTTGTTATGGGCAAGCTGCACTTAGTCCTGGTATTGCTGGGGATGTGGCTCTGTGGTTTGTCATCGGTTTGTATTGTGAACAAACAACTGGATACGATACGATAGTGTGTATTTAACGTTCAGTAAAAAGCTGACGGGTAGCCAGCTTTGTCTACCACACGGAATAAACAAAAAATTAAAATGTGAAACTACAAATAAAATGATAAGCGTGATAGTTCCGGTCCAGTCCCATTATCATGAAGGCAGTCCAGTAGGTAAAAGAAGTCTAAGGTCGTAAGGATTTGTTGAAAAGGTAGGTTTTGAGCCTGGAGTGAAAGAGTGATGGATGATGAGAGTGGGGATGATGAGAGAGCTGGGTTGACAAGTGGATGAGGAGATGAATCGAGATAAGATTAGTGAGGCTGACAGACTGAATCTGAAAGTTGATTCCAAAGGCGAGGTGATGGTTGGATAGATTTATATGCCAGTTAGCAGGGGTTTGGTCTGGGCCATTGTCTTGTTGTATTAAATGATCTTTTCAGTTTTTGCGTATGTGTAGAGCTCAAGACCAAGCGATTTTGGTAATGTTTTTATAGGGTTAGTTGACTGTTGTCAGAATATCAAAATTTTGGTGACTTTCAAACGAGATTGGAGTCTAGAGAACATCTGAAAGTTTGAATTTTGTGGGATTATTGGGTGGGTTGTGTCAAAATGTCTGCCATTTTCTGGCCAGATGCCGAAAGTGGTGACTAACAAGGGTTAAGTGTGCTTTTGTAGCCAGCGGAGCTTATAGTATAGGTATGAATGGATTTTTGTGTGTCGTCAGACATTTTCACATTGCTACTCCTACATATTTTGTTTGCTTCTCACGAAACTTGGCACGTGTGATCTACTATGCCAATACACAAAATAACTGTGGAACAGATTTGATTCTCCAAATTTTAATTTTAAAATTTTGGTACAAATTTTTGAACTTATATATTTGGACTGAGTCTCTGCAGCAGTAGCAGCAGTGTAGCTGTGTAGGCCGACAGACCTCACTGTTTGGGTTTGCCATGTTTTTTTCGGTTGTTGTAGACTTTGGTATGTCAGTAGCCTGTGAATTGGCCAGAAAGACTCCTTCAGGGAGAACTCTTGTGAGTCAAAGAGATTATTTGCACAAAGTGTTGAGGACTGAGCAGTGTTTTGACTTTTTTATTTTGATGTCATTGTATCGTTTATTAAGTGAAACTGTATCACCATTTTTACTCTGTAGGAACAACAGGTTATAACAGGCTATAACTTCTTTGTTTTGAAAATGCCAGAAAACACCAACTGACAGCTGTCTAATATGAAGGACTGTGTGTGTGCCTGTTACAGTCGTTCCTAGCTGGACGTGATTGCAAATGGACAAGTTTTTCTGCTGTACATAAAGTTGTTTTTAATTTTGAAATTACTTCATTGCATTGTTTTTGTTTTGCTTTTAAATTGCACTGTTTATTTATTATAAATGACTTTTGTAGTAGTTTAGTGTTGGCACAGTTATTGTATTGGATTGAAGCTGCTTTCTGTGTATTTTGTAGAATATATTTGGAGCACTGAGATAAATAACAAAATTGTTTTTAAATGGTAAATTAAAAAAAAAATTTGCTAGTTTGTGTGTTTGATAATTGTCGAAAAGTGTGAGTAATAGTATTGTGTCGTGTAGCACTACAGTGACAGATATTATTCTACTTATGCCTGCATTTGCAAGTTGTCCACCATGATTTGTTTAACTATATGCTTGTTACGTAAATGTGACTAAGCTAAGATATTACTTTTTGTGCCACATTGTAAAATTTTTAAATCGTCAACATCAGTTTTGTTTGCTCTGGCAGTACGTGTACTTGAACCTGCTCACTTAATGTCAAATTATTTTTTGTAAATTTGAAGGCTGCAAGTATTTGTAGTTGATTAATAAATTAATTGATTAAATGTTTATCTTTACGTTATTTATTATTGTGTAAACACACAATGTAAACACACGTTGTTGTTAATTTTTAATATTTGTCATTTGTGACAATTGTTATGTATAGGGCCTTTCTGTCATTCAAAATTATTGTTACTCGGTTTGTGGTTTGCAAACAATTGTAGTTGTTACTAGTTAAGGACAAAAGCAACTCTGCACATTTCAGAGTTGAATTGGAGATCTGTGATTCAAGAGTTGTGTTCGTTGATGTGTGAAATTTGTTGTGTTTTTGCAACTTTTGTCAAATAATTTTAGTTTTTACATTTACAAAATTCACAGATTGTGTGTTATTGTGTGCCTTAAACTCCGGTAATTAGGGTATGTTGTGGGTATTAATAGTTCGTGTTAATTTCATAGTTTTGTGCTGTTGTCTTTTTGATGTCTTATTACTGATGGAGGTGCTTTGATCGTGCTTTTGGCATGTTTGCTTGTGATTGTCTGCATTGATCTAGAAGATATTTTTACTCCACAGCTTAACAACGGCAGAGTTTGTTGGGTTTTATTTCTTTAGTAAACATGACTGAATACATCAAATGTTTCTACAATTAAACTTATGTACAACCGAGTACGTGAGTTTTTTGCCGGGCTAACACACAGCGACATGTGGTGTAGTAGCGTGGTAGAAACAAGCGACATGGCATGCATAACTTTAATCTCACACATTTTATTTTTATTGCACATTATGATAATTAAAATAACTAAAATAATTAAGCTCTTTATGATTAGGCACAATCACTTACGATAATGACGCACCTGTGGCATCCCATGCACTGACAGCAATGAACTCGAGTCACATCAATACAATATGAAGTCTGTTTATAATAATCAGATACAGAAGTTTATTGATTGAATGGCTGTATTGCATATTTGAATACTATATATCAGTAATAGTAACAGCAGAATTTGTAGTGCACCTCCTACAATTGCCCAAAGGTGCATTACATAGTCAGTACATGGTGTGAAAAAGAAAAACTTGAGATGGCAGCTGAATGTTGCTGTCGACGACCGTATGAGTTTTTGAAGTTCTGTCAGTAGGCGATTCCATGCACGAGGTGCGGCGACAGAGAATGCACCGTCACCACTATAAGTGTGCAATAAATCTCTGGTCCTGCATGTGCTGAAGCAGTAGACTTGTTATTTCCACAGTGAAATGGTATGTGATGTCATTTGAGCAATGGTAATAGAATGAAAAATGCTGGTTGGGGTACAATTATCAGTATACAATGTAAAGATATAACATATATGTTTGAGCCATGTAAATGTGTCTAAGCAGTGTTCGAGAATATGTATTTTACATTTTTTTCAATATTTAAAAAATGCATTTTTACGTTTTCTTGAAATGACGTCAAAAACGTAGAAAACGTTATCAAAGTTTCAGAATGATTACTTTACTGACTTTTCAGAACACGGAGCTTTTCAGAACACGGAGCTAGCTTACACTATGCGCTCTGAAATAACAAACAATTACATATACATACAACATTAGATAAAATTGTTGATTAAAATATGGCCTTAGTAATTTAATACTTACACTTACAGGACAAAAACTGATTGAGTGGTCTCTAAAACTTACATGTCATTACTTTTACGTTTATTTTACGTTTTTAGCATTTTTTTCAAAGTCCAAAAAAACGTTGCATACGTTTTCTCGAACAGTGTGTCAGAGCTTGCATTATGCTGCAAAATGGCCCTCGGCGTGTTCATTGCTCTCGTTAGTTTTCACCTAGCAGTAAATAAAAGTGCATTGTAGGCATCTGTGTATTTTTTTGATTTGTTGCATACATTTAATGTCATTTATCATTGTAGAGCGAGCTGTATATCGTGAATTTGCTAAACTTAATATAATGACAGTGCTTTTGTCGTAATCATGTGCATGACTTATAGTACAACTTGATGGAGTTGGATTATACTAATCAGTTATATTTGGCGGTTTGCAATGTTTATGTTGTGTATAAATAGCATACACCGCGCTACTGTACTTCATTTAAACGTTGTCGTTGAATATTCTGTTTTTCTAGAAACACAAGTGTTATTTTGCAGAATGCAGTAGTGGTGTATGGTTAATTGATTACAACAACAAACCGATGCAGTGAAGAAGTCAGAAAGTCAGAAAAATATTCCAAGGGGTGTGCAAAAACGACATTCTCAAGAATGGGATTGAACATAGTGCAAAGTGTCATGCGCTGGGCATTGATCCCTTTGCTCCTCAGTTTAGAATATAAGCAACCAAAGTGTGCATTTTGGCATATACGGTATGTAATCGGGGTAAATGGCTTATTGAGGGCGTAGCCGTTTAAGGCATACATACTCGATGAAGAAAATTATACGTTTGCGCCTAACCGTCCAAAATCTCTTATTAGTTTTGCATGATTTTAAAAAGTGGTGTTTTACTGTTTAAAGTGCGAGGGAGCTATACGTCGTTGGAAAAGTGTTCAAAAACGTAGAAGTGTGCGTTCAGTGTTACAGACGCGACACGCAACATGCTGACCGCCATCGCTCTCCGTGTTGTGCATTCCATTCTGCTGACAGGAATCCGTTTGTTTCAATACGTGCGGAGATTTGACTTCAGATCGGAGTCAGTTTTAACCCTTTAATCGCCACATTAAAACTGCAGAGCAACAGACCATCATATAGCAATACAGTGATTGGTACACTGGCCGTTGATGGGTGGGCTGTTTGTTACATTTGGTACAGCGAGGAGGGGACTTGGCGGGGCTGCAGCCCGTCCAGGCCCCTCCTCGTTGTACCAAATGTAACAGTAACAGTCCACCCATCAACGGCCAGTGTACCAACTTCGTATTATTCGATGTGGCACTATAATTACCTCTGGAGTCTAAAGAGATAAGTTGAAACAGTGGACTTCATTCATGTAGCTGAGCTTCTTGTTGCTAATGTTAAAATGTAAAGACATTTACTGACATACGAGGCCTCAGGGCTGCGTGATTGGTCAAAATCAGAAATGCTGATGGTTTGGCCAGCCCAGCCACCCCTACGCTCGTCCTAGCCCTAGATTCAAACACTGGCAGCGCCGTGGGTGGCCTGTGTTACTGCTGCTGACGTTAACTATTGCTGCTGATGCTGCAGCGGCGACGTCATAGAACTGATGCTCTGGATGGAAGTGCATGCCGGGATGCTGAGATTGGTGACGTTGTGCTTTTTTGGCAGTTTCCTCGGTAAGTTTCGGACACTATTAGAAACGTCGACCAGTTCAATGTACGAGCCACAATCGCTCAGTCAGATTTAACGAATCTCTAGGCCTAAGTGTCACTCATGTTCATCGGCAATGACACGATTCGATAAGTGTTACACGATTTCATATTAGGGTTACATAGTAACTATGTGCGTTTCTTGTTTCGTTTCCCAGATATAGACTGATGCGAATTTTTAATACTTGTATTTAACGTAGGCTACCCGGCGAAGGTGAGCACGTTGGAATTTCAACATGATGTTTAGTATCAGAAAACTAGAATGGAGGCTACTGCAGATGGTGAAAAAGTTTTATAATATCTTTAGCTGATTTGACACAGTGTTCACTACAAGTGTAAAAAGGGCCGTAGCATATACGGCGCTTACATACAATGCGTATGGCGCAGTAAAAGATCGCTAGTACGTAAATCTTTATTGGTCGATCGTTTTATTCAACTATGGGAAGGCAGTTTATCACTGAAGACTTCGACTTGATTTTCGCCATTTTTCCTGTATTTGTGCACATCTGCAGTTCGTTTTGGATCCCGGAACTTCATAGCGTCTGCTCAGTTACCGTCGCGCACTCACATATTTGACGTGATGCGAGACTTGCGAGTCACATCACATCAAACATGCCAGACAGACTTATTTTCGTGTATTGGACCTGAATATTTATTCTGCGTTCTAGATCTATAGCCATAAGGACTAATCAGTAGATTAGACAGCCGAACGTTACGTCCCTTCAACATACTGGGCCTCTATTTAGTCTTTAGTGATAACATAAAGAATAGTGTTAGTTAGTAACTGTTATGATTGTCATTATTAGTATTTTTGTTGCATAATTGCAATTTGCATTTTTTACTTTAGTTAGTCATTTAGTTACAATCATAGGTGGCCAGCATAGATAGGTTCATGACCTCACTGGCAACCTCTTGTTTTTTTAATTTTCATTATTTTGTCAACTGTGTGTGTAAATAAACTTGAGTTGACTTGAGTTAGCGATAGTAGAGATATTAAACGTCAATAATGGCGTGCCCTTGAAATCTGATTTAAGGGTCATCCAAGGTCATTGAAAATGACGCCATTCAATAGACCATATACGACTTTCTATTAGTCTTCCATTATATCTATATCGTGCACCATTTTCGAATTATTTGACGTTCAAAATATCGTGACCTTGAAATCTAGGTTAGGAGTCATTGAAGGTCATTGGAAATGGCACCATTCGATAGATCGCATACGAGTTTCTATTCGTCTTCCGTTGTAACTATAGCCGTATCTTGTGCCATAAAGCGAGATATTGGTCGAAAACGTCCATTTTCATATCCCCTTGTATTTAACTTGCACGATCCCCTAGAATGCCTTCGAATTTTTGCCCAAAATTTTAATACAAACTGTCTGAGTCCATGAGCTGTTAAGCGGTGTAAAATATTGCTGAAAAGTTCAAGTCTGTGCCTACAGACTACAGTGCAACAACGTTACAGACTGACGACAGATAGACGACAGACGGACCGCCGCTTTGAAGTCATAACGGAAAACAATTTTCATCGAAACAAAAATAATGTAGTTGCTTCGTTCATCTGTCAAAATTATGCGGTCGATAGCTGGCGCGACTGCTGACGCTGTACAGTAGGCCTAACAGTGCGGCGAGCAGGTGCGCGTGCATTTTCATAATGAATGCGGCGTCCATTGCTGATACTTGTCGGATGATGATGATGCATGAAGTCTACGTGTGCTGCCGGGAAAAGTCAATCAATAAACCGATGAGTGCCTCGGGTGCAGCAGATGAGATGATCCGAGGGAATGGGGAGTACAGGTTGATATTGCGCCAACAGTCGGAGCAGTGATTTCTCATGCGACACGCGTCCCAAACTCTGCCTCTACTGACTGCTCTACTCTACTCTACTGCACGCCTGCACAGACTACAATGTGTTATGTCCCCGACCGTAGGGAAGGGGGCAATAAGCGTTGCTTTTATCTGTCCGTCTGTCCGTCCGTCGCGTACATAGCGAATAATTCGAGAACCCAAAGGCCTAGCGTGCCCAAATTTGGAATGAAGGTCCCCCACCTTAGTGCGACTCGCATACCAGTTTCAAGGTCAAACGGTCAAAAGTCAGGGTTAGAGGCGGGCGGGGGCATACCGTGTCGGCCGAACCCGGCGGCCACACTGCTTGTTTATGACTGATTTCTGATGTTATACTGCCCGTAAGCGCTATTCGGGGGAGCGAAACATTGAAACGGTGCCCCCAAATTTTCAGGGGCATAGTCCTATTTAATTTAATTTTTGCAACGCTCACTGTTTGTCCAATAAGAAAAAAATTGGTTTGCCTCTAATTCGTTCATGACCATGGCGCTTTATAAATCTATTTACTTACTTACTTACTTACAAGCCATAGAGTAGACTACGCTATGCGATGACAAATAAGTAAGGACACGATGGCAAAGTATTTAACGTGCAATCAAAAACCTGACGGATAACCAGCTTAGTCTATCACGCGGGATCTGAAACTAAAAAGAAATAATGATAAGAAAATAAAACAAACCGATGAGCATAATAAGTCCAAAAAGCAGTCTAAGTCCGAGAAGACAGTCCAGAGGTAAGGTACCAAAAGTCTATAGTGAAAAAGACTTGTGAAATACGGTAGGTTTTGAAGCGATAGTGAAAAAGAGTAGGAGTTAAGGAGGGTAGAAATGATGATGATGTACATAAACTGCCATGAATGAAATGCGTTGAATGTGAAGGAGACTGATTAGTAGACTGACGAAATGAGACAGGAAGCTGATTCCACAGATGGGGTGATGCAAAACGATTCATCATTTTACCTGTAGTTACACAATTATTATGTCGTTATAAACCTAATTCATCAAATAAAGTATAATGCTAGAATCCTTCTACTCAACATAGACAGTATACACCAGTAGCCTAGCATCTATTACAACTGCGAGACGGTAACAGATGAGCAGTTTTTAGACGACAGTATGTAGCACAGATCTATACGTACAAGTAAGTAAGTAAGTAAAAAGTCGATTTATATAGCGCATCGTCGTAAAACCTCTAATGTGCTGAATGCATTATTACGTTGCGAACAGAAACTTCTTCAGATATTGTCTGAAACTTCCCGCCAATAATCGGATTTCGCAAGCTGTCCGGCAGAGAATTTCAGACCGACGGACCAGCCACACAGAAAGCCCGTCGGCCAACAAGCACAACATTAGAAAAGTGAGACATATTCTCATCACTGACTATACTTCGTATGTAATAAATGATGCCAAAATGCTGCTGTCGTAGGTGGTCGGCACGGCGGAATGGTTGCTGGTCAGTATTCGATGCATGTCCAACTGACGCCGAACGACGCCGTCGTGGTGGGCGGCCAGCTCGACGTGTCGTGCGACATCTGGAACTGGAAGCCAGAACGCAGCATGTTCGTCGTCTGGCTGCGCAGGTCACACGGTAGCGAGGTGGAACTCGGCACGAACGAGAACGTCGTCGACCAACTCAAGGACAGATACAGCGCTCGCAAGGAGCTGCGACGACCAGCCGATTTCACGCGTGTCAGCTACTACCTCACCATCACTGGTACGAACGCTGTAGCCAGACCTGTAGCCAGACTAGGAGCTACATCTCAACAGACTCCCGTGAAACACGAGTTTCAATAGTGCCTATTTTGGTCAACTTCTGCACTTTGTTATAAAATAAATAATAATCTCGATTACCTGTTTAACCCTTTAATCACCACATTAAAACCGGAGCAATACAGTGAATGGTACACTGGCCGTTGATGGGCGGGCTGTTACATTTGGTACAGCGAGGAGGGGATTGGGCGGGGCCGCCGCCCGCCCATGCCCCTCCTCGCTGTACCAAATGTAACAGCCTACCCATCAACGGCCAGTGTACCAGCTTCGTATTATTCGATGTGGCACTATAATTGCCTTTGGAGTCTAAAGAGTTAAAATCGTTTCGCAGATAACGAACAGCGTTGCAGAGTGTCTGCAACGGTGAAGTTTTGTGTTTTTACAGATCTCAAATCTTACGACTCGGGCGAGATTGTTTGTCGCATTCCCGATCAACTGGAAGTTGTGAAGAATTTCACCGTTCTCGGTAAACTGATGTAGTCTAACCTAGTTTTAGTATGAATTGTGTTACGCGCTATACGCCATATCGTGTCCGGAGAAAAAGTAGACCCCGGCCGTACAGTGGTCAGTAAAGGTAGAGGTCTGGACACTTTTTTGCGCCGCTTACATATGACCATCAGCGCTTTACAATCTCGGGAGTGGCAGCTGATTGGCATGAGCCAATGGTGCCGCAGCGCATTATGTGGCGATCCATTGCCCGCGCTAACGGACAATTGGACCCACGGTACAGCTAGCAGACACACCATCGTCCCAATCAGCCACACTAGGCCTTTACCCCGTAGCCGTAGCTACTACTCATTTCCCGTCCCGCTGAGGGTAGAAGGCTGAGTTTACCTGAGCACACAGTAGGTCAGCAACTTGCGCAAGGTTGCTTGCGGTTACGAGTCCGATACTCTACCACTACACCACTGCACCCATTTAAGTAATTGTGTAAAAGTTAGAGCGATATTGCTGAATATGCATTTTGACAACGACAACGACAATGCTCATCGTTTTATTTTTAGTTTCACATTTTAATTTTTTGGTTTGTTCCGTGTGGTGCTTTTTACTGCACGTTAAATATACACTATCGTATCGTATCGTATTTTGAGAATTTCATAACACTGTCTATAGCAAATGTGCAAAATTTGATTTAAATTAATGCGACAAATGCAAAAAAAACTGAACGTTAAAAATTGTGCTCACTCATCAACGCGCTGTCAACGACGTCATCGAATTGTCACATGCTATCGTGTAAAAAGGATCATGACCTTCGAGGGGGAAGATACAGTTATGATCGATAATTAGCTGATGCAAGAAAAGAGGTATATGTTACGAAGAGGTTTTTAAAGGAATTTCCGAAGAACAGAGGTTGGTGTCTGTTATCTTTGACCAAACTCTTGAAGAAGATCTATCAAACTGGTTCAATTGGCCGAAAACCGAGGTGATGGGAATAGACGCCATCGCACTGAAAATATTGATTTGGTCGAAGAGATGACGTGAAGCTAAGAACATATAGCCTAAGGAGAACATGTCGATAACTCAGTTTCGTAATTCCTAGCTGTTGTTTTACTGAACGGATATAATCGCGATTTTAAGTTTTGAGTGCCTTATATCATGTTGATGATAATACTCACAAACCAGTTTCTGAAATGATTTTTAGTTCGTTCTGTTCAGGTACAAATGAGCTACATCATAATTTAATTATAGTGACATTTCACCGTAATAATATTAAATGAAGGATGTTTGAGTTACTACGCCTGCAATACTCATAGTCATACTCATACTTTATTGAATTCACGCATCAAACGTGCATGAAAAAAGTGCACGACAACGTGCATAAACGATACAGTGATAAAACAATGCTAACTATAAAAAAACAAACCTATTGAAAATCGAACAAGCACCAGTTAACAAAGGAACGTTTATAGGTACTGGAGGTACACTGGGGTAAAACATAGGTATCACTATTTCTAAGGTTGTAGTCCAATTTTTTTATTAGGAGGGAGTAACATATGAAG
>Ga0209339_1000419_pt1 | contig 15685 bp, 13 predicted proteins | sample OlaalgELextract3_FD_187376 | JGI IMG/M metagenome (GOLD analysis project Ga0209339, IMG submission 187376) | Olavius algarvensis symbiont microbial communities from Tuscany, Italy - Type A ELBA extract 3 (SPAdes) (version 2) | ecosystem: Host-associated > Annelida > Digestive system >... | reverse complement strand
ACCCACTATGATATATACAGAGCTAGTGTATTGACACAATGGCGTGATTGCAGCATTTAGCACCACTTTAACCCACTGAACTGCACCTCAGAATGTATCAAAACACTCTTCCAGACAAAAATATTAACAAGAAATTTTCTGTGCAGGAACACACGGGCATAGTGGAGAGAAGAAATCCCCTCCCCACACCAGTTCCCAGAGATATAGTCCTTGAGACTACGCTCTTGATCTCAAACAGTCTCAAGGAGAAATATAAAAGTATTGGTCTAGAGACAAAGACTGTTTGTCCTCATCCTGAGTAGGGTTAGGTTTCGGGTTAGATGCGAAGGTCTTGGTCTCAGTATTGACCACAAAGTCTTGACACAAAAGTCCTTCCATAGAGGTGATCTGATATGCAGTTCTGTAGATAAACATAAACTGTTTACTATGCATCATAACTGTCTGACTATAGGTTAAATATGTGTGCAGTACCATGAATGGAATTGGTGAAGTTATGTTCCCACACGTATTCATTTATATATGTTAAATACACAGAAATGTGTGCATATGTACAGCATAAAATGTGTCAATTTAACAGCAAACAAGAAGTCTCAGTCTTGGTCTTGTGATGCAAAGTCCTACCGTGGTTTTGTACAAGAACTCTCGAGTCAAGACCTTGAGAAAAGGTTAAGTCCCGGTCTTGGTCTCGACATTAAGTACTGGTCTTGTGAAAAGTCTCTTACATCCCTGCTAGTTGCTTTTGAGAGGAAGTTTTACAACCCTGCAGCAAACGTTGCAAGATGTATTCACCACGTTAATATGCACACGATGATCCTTCCGATACTAACGGTTCTGCAAATGTCCAATTACCATCACTCGCTCACTCACTCACTCCTGCACATAATCGACAGGCTAACTGCACCCTTCAACAGCTATCGTTGGCAGTTTCCAATACAGCATCGGCAGAGTCCTGAGTCATTTTCAAGTTGTCGGACCCATGTATAGTGCGGTCTTAAGGTGGGTCATTAATAATAATAATAATAATCACGACAATGTTTATGGTGCTGTCACCATGGCAGAACCATTGCGAGAGTTCACCCAGTTCATTTGACGAATGTAGAATGGCGCCAAGCGGCCGCCGACCCAAGACCAAGCCAGACGACTTAAGCTGTGAGTCCGCCTGTACAGGCTGCCAGAAACTACACCCACTATCACCATTTATTAATACTCAGCCCGAAAGCTGATACTCATTTTACCGTCCCACAGAGGGTAGAAGGCTGAGTCGACCTAGCTGGCTTGTTACATACCGAGATGGGTTACCCGTACACAGACGGTCACCCATCCGGATACTAACCAGATCTGACGTAGCGCAACTGCGCAACTATGTTGATCGAGGCCAATCTGTTACCACTAAACCACACCACCAAGCATGGACACTGTTGCCAGTGTTGACTGTTGTCAGGCTTATGGATACGGAAGATAGTGCTCTTTTCTTCGGTGTGATCCAGTACTAGTATGCATAGTATTGGTGATGAAGAGATACAACCTATGGCGGGATAGAAATATGTATTACTATTACTATTATTATGCTGAGGATTTATCGCTGAAAAGGCCATGTGAAATGCTTCGAGTTGTCGCTCCTCCGACTGTAACAGCGTCCATGTTCCACAACCATACAGAAGCACCGATGCAACAAGGCACCGTACAGTTTTAGTATGGCGGAAAGACTAAGCTTAGGTTGCTGACAGACATTGGATAGTCTACCCTTCATACTCGACGCCAATCCAATGCAATGATGAACTTCGTGGTTTGAAGGACCAGATGAGTAAATATTGTTGCCCAGATAGGTTCCCCAAAACCTAAACTGAGCAGACTGGTGGTCTGTAACCAGCATTATGAACCTTAGTCTTCGACCATAACGTATACAGCTGGGCAGCTGAGATGAAGGTGGCTAAGACTTCTGGCTACTTCAATGATGTACCTGTGAACAGAGGTGGGTTATCGGCATAATGTAATGTTTGTAGCCAACCCAGAAGAATGTGTGCAAAAACTTTACCTGGGACTAACAGCAGGGCGATGATTACTGTATATACTCGCATATATGCCCGCACCTCAGATTCGGTCACGTACTCCGACACTGTGCATGTTATAAGTTTACGTATTATTATTATTATTATTATTATTTTCTTGGCCAAATTTTTATTAGACGAAAAATTTTGGTCAATTTTTTGTCCTCAAAGTTGGGGGTCGACTTGTGCGGTAAGTCAATTTACATAAAGCGAGAAAGATGTCTGACTGACAGATGGGATGCGGCGACACGTGGTCTCTTAATAGTTGTGTCCAGATAGCATGAGTATCAAGTCGTATGGGGTATTGCAGGAGGCAGTCAACACGTGATTGATGCGAACAACTCAACAGTGCCTTGGTAAGACTGACAACGCAGACAGACGCCAGTAACTGTGACATCATAAAAGATGGCATCGGCAACACCCACGATACAACTTCAAAGGCAACTGTGGTGGTGGTCTTTTGTGGGGACGCCAGTCAGCCAGGGTCAATCTTAAAGACGCTCGTTATGTACTGCAGTCGTCTGAGTGTTCATCCGTGAAATCAGTGCATAGAGGCTCTCTATCAAACTCCAGGCCTTACAACATAATAGTGCAGTACAAATGTGCGCTCGAAAATAATGAGTACGGTAGACGTCATAGTCTTGATATTGGGGTCGACTTATACATGTGTCTTGCATTTTGGTTGTTATTTCAGCCACAAAGACGAGGGTCGACTGATATGCGGATTGACTTATATGCGAGTATATACGGTACTACAGGCAGTACGCATTCCTCTGCCCTTATATAGTTAGACAATAATTGAAACACACCACTCAGCTGGTACTCTGCCAGACTTTCACATGATCCACATGATCAAGTTCATCTTTACAGTAAGTATTACAGGTTACCATTCAACAATGTGAAGCCAAACAATATTACTAACATTTTTGTGGCATTTGCTGCCTGTGGCAACACTGTACATATTTGTCCACACAACGAGTTTACAGCCAGGTTAATCTGCATTAGCCGATTGGGGTGGTATCCAAGTAAACATTTGGGGATTGATTTATATGACTCATACCCCCACTGCTTTTGTAGTGGTGCATAGTCCACTGTTTATGATGTTGTGCCTCTTTCTCCACCTTGCCGCACAAGAGATCTGCCACCTTCATCTAATGCTCCACGCTTCTTCTCCTTCTTTGTTCCAGTGGGTTGCATTAAAGAACTTTGTCATGTGATGCTATTGCTTGGTCTTCTCAACGTGTGTAATATCCATGTCCACATTCTATTCTTTAGCAAAACTTCAGTTGGCTCCTGGTTTGCCATTTTCCATAGGTCCTCATTCTTCATTCTGTCAGAACCACTTCACTCCTAGATCAGTTGGTATGAATACCTTAATTTAACTGATCAATGACCTTGTTGTTCTTCAGAAGTTTCAGATCCATTCACCATTACTTGTTTCACTGAGATGAAAATATGTATTTTGGTTCCTTTGTTGAACAGATCTGATTTGATTTTATAACAACATTTTAAAAGATATTCTAGCTTTGTCTAGCTTTTGTCTGATGTCTTCTTCCAAGAAAAACGTGTCACAGTGTATTTGGGTCCATTTGAGTTACGTTATAGACACTGCTGCAGACTGCAGCCAGCATATAAGGGAGTAATAAATAATGACTCATCACTCAGTCATCCAGTGGCCAGTGTGTGTGTCCATAGCTGGCTACCTTTTTCGTATGCTTTATTCACCGATATGCATATTTAACAGCCACATGCCCGCTACACCATCTAGTGCTATTATATATACACGATTCATATGATAAATAAGTATAAAAGTTGATTAAATAAACATTAAACCAAATAAGTGGCATATTACAATGAAAAGGTAAACTATAAAAACGAAGTAAAATACAAAAACATTATAACACCACTAGGATATGAACCAGCATGTGGCAACCACAAATCCAACACAGGACCATTCAGCGAATGCCAGCCATGCAAGAGCCCATACCCAGTATATCGTATAGCGCATATAGCTACACACCATGTAGATACTGTGCAATGCACGATACGCGCATGTGACTATTAAATATTCATAACAGTGAATCAAGCATACGGAAAATAATTATGACTGTAGTTGCTGCAGCAAAACAGTGACTGCATGGACGACATGACAATCTTGTATTTTATTATGTGATTGTTGTATGAATGTCCATGTATTGTAATCCAGCCTTTGGGCTGCCAATAAACCAATTGTGTATGACAATGGAGTAAATCCGCCCTTACAGTGCCAGCTGTTCTTTAGCCAGTTCTTAACCAAGCTCAGTGTCACTGTCTATAAGTCATACGTTGACTGACACAGTGTTAATTTTACTGTTTAAGCATTTTCATAATTTGTAACGGAAGCAAGAATGATGAACAACTGCTTGATAATGTGGTGTGTAACGGCATATGTTTAAATGAAGTTTCGAGTTAATCAAAATTTTTCATCAGCTTTGCATTTTTGCATGTTTTACATTTTAATTTTTTGGAAGAAACTGCACTGTTAGTGTACCTACAATGAACAATTCTGCCATGCTGCAGAACACTGCACAAAATGTAGACGTCTGCTGTAGAAAACTGCATTTTTTCCATGTATAATTGTGAGCCCTAAGTATCAACAATCAGCAATGACTGAAGCAGAGTTTTACCATCCTTTCCATTCATGCCATTGTTACGTAATGCTTCAAAGTGATACATATCAATCAATTAATTTGTTCCGACAACCGTAGAAAATAAAATCTGCCATGTGACGACCCTGAAGACTTTTGCATTGACACCTTATGTACCAGAGGTACACGCATATCATTTTTTCTCAAGGTTTTTAGGACGCGTATTATGCACTTTCACCAATAAGGTAGAAAATTACACATTTTTACGCATGACACTGCGTATTGCTACGCATTTTCATCATGGATAACTGTGCAGTGCTACACATTAAAAATTGGCACAAGGCATAGGCCCATAATGGAACAAAATGCCTGGTTGCAGACTTGCCAGTCAATCCACCTGTATATTTATGATGTATGATAACCAAAATATAGATTTCTGCAAACATAACAACTACACAACAGTATGCCGAGCAGTATGCAATTTTGGATTTTGTCACTTTAGCCATTCCTGTTACGAGTGTTGAATGCAAGTTCACAAAACTGCAAACTGCATAAAGACAAAATTCAGTTCTCGTTTGTGAAACCTTACTGTCAACAATTTGATGAAAGTTGCACATACCACGTCAGGCTTCAGCAATGACCAGGCCCGTAGCCAGAAGTGTGAGATAGGGGGGGGGGCAAATGATGAAAGTGGAGGGGCAGCAAGTCGAGCGCCGAAGGTGCGAGAATCGAGGCACCGTAGGCGCCGAGGATCGATGCGCCGAGGGGGGTGGAGTTTGGGGAGGGGGTGTCCCCCTCCCCAATGGTGGAGAGGTCTGGGGAGGGGGCTGTGAAATTTTTTTAATTTTCTGTCTTGGTATGCTGCATTTTGGGTGCAATCTGATTCATTTTCAGACATAACAAGGCCTGTACCAAATTGCCTACACTCACAGCCTGCAGAATGCAGATAGCTCAGATGTCATTAAGCCTGCCAGTGCCACACTGGGTAAGGGATGCAGGGCATTTTAAAGGATTTTTCACTGGTGTGGAAAAGAGGCTAAAGGGGCAGGATGCGAGGGTCACAGAAGGCATTGCATTTGGGATTCAGACCAAAGGTAAAGACCGCCGCACCGGGTATACGAATAGGGGGTCGAAGTCAATACAATAGGCCTAATATGAAAACATGCCATTGTTATACCAATATTAAAAGCTTGGAAAGATCCGCGTGATCCATCATCATACCGACCAATATCAATGACCTCAGAAGTGTGCAAATTAATGAAAAAGCTAATCAACAACCGATTAATCTGGTATCTTGAAAAACACCATTTACACAATTTAGGGGGGGGGCAAAGTTTTAGCTTGGGGGGAGGCATTGCCCCCTCTTGCCCCTCGCTGGCTACGGGCCTGGCAATGACAGTGACTACTGTCGTGCGTATGTTAATTAAGCGGAAACATTCGAACGAGTGCTGATTATTGAACTGAAATAAGCTGTATGTGAGTGACAACTGACAACTGATTTGTACCTACTATTGACGTTCACTATACAGTTTAGTACAACTGACCGCATACCGTCACAAATATGAGGGTCGTTCCATAAATAAATTACAAAACAGCATCATTCTGTTAATTTTCAGACTATGAAAATTCTGAACTATATATCTTGTAGCAGATTTAATTCTGAGTACGAGCTGTGTTTCGTTAAAATGATGTCACTGTGATGTCATTTATAAACATTAGATATGGCAACGTTGCCACTGAAATCATCCCACAAGGAACAGCCTTCTGTTATTCATTTGCTGTGAGCAAAAAAACTTAGCGCAAATGCCATTCAGTCTGAGATGCATCCAGTATACGTCCCCAATTAAATTCCCTACAAAACGTATATTTCCAAATTTTCATAAATTGAAAATTAACTAGGGCTGTTACGGTTTTTAAAACCGAAATCTCGTTTTTTTCCGTAAAACCGATGGGAACTGAAAATGAATGGCTGTTTAAGTCTGGAAAACAGGCAAGATTTACAGTTGCGGCCTAACTGGGATAGACGTAATAACAATGATGAGAGAGCATGTGTATCAGCACCAAATTTATTTACGTACTAAAATGAAGTAAATTAACTTTCTGTGTCTTCATGTGCAATAATTGCATTACATAAACTGCCAGTTTAAAAACGAACATAACAATGTTGTCCATCTGGTGTATGGTTAGACGCAAATTAATAGGTTTGATTGTTTTCAACGAACATTATGTGTAATGTGATACCTTTTTGTATGGAAAAACCGAAACCGTGAAAAATCGATACCGCCGCCGGTTTTGCCAAAAACCGACCGAAACCGAACCGGACATGAAAATAACGGAACCGTAACAGCCCTAAAATTCTATCTATCTATCTATATATCTAAAAAGTCGACATTAGGGCGACGTAAGTGCCGAGATACAACAAGGGCGCCCAACAATGTGAATTAAAAGCATGATTGTATAAAAATGTCTTAAGTTGATGTTTAAAAGTAGCAGGAGAATAAACGCGACGAAGCGGTGGTGGAAGTTTGTTCCACGCACGTGGACTAGCAGCCGCGAAGGACCGGTCTCCGAGCGATGATATAGTTCGTGGCACTGCAACTGAACTGGATGCGGCAGAATGATGTCGTTTTGTAACTTACTTATGGAACGACCCTCATACATATGCTGTAAATCTTGATTATTAAAAACTGATTTGATGTTGCTACAAGCTACCCATTTTTTGCTGGCACAAGCGGTAGTGCTACCCCTTTTTAGAGCTTGGGAATGAGCTAAAAGAAACCCTGCTTTTAGGTATCTGTCAGTGGCGGATCCAGGCATTGGCAGACCTGGCAGCCCCCTTCCTCAGCACCACCAAAAATTTTACCACACAAGTCACAAGCCATAGAGATATGCGTTGCACTATAATAATTTTCCACCTTACACACACTGGAAGTTACCGACTACCATAATCTACCAGTAATGAGCCTTTGCCCATCCTGTCCAAACCACAGACCAGCATATACTTCATTTGCACTCGTCCTCAAGCCATAGCAAGTCGCCCTTGCAGGCACAAAAATGGCATGCAAAGATAGGAATATAAACTTTTAAAAACACCTCAGAATGCACCAAATAATGCTAATTCAAGATTTTTGGCACCTCAATACACCCACCCACCCCTTTCGAAAATCATGGATCCGCCACTGGTATCTGTATCCATTGCAAAGTGCAAACTATCCATATCCTATCTGGATCCATGAAGATTTCAACAACAGATATCCATATCCTATCCATAAAGATTACTCTAACTAACTTACTCTAAGGATTTTAGCCCAATATTACTTCCAGATTAAGGACACTGATAGTGTATAGAACAAGAACACACACCATAGAATAAGGAAGCTACACAACACTGAGATTTTCTGGTGATCAAACACTCATTTCTCAGCCTATCTTGTTGCTCAGGGGCCAAACTACAAAAAAATCTTATGATTTGTCATAAGATTATCATAAGTCTGTCGTAAGTTCTCGACTTGCAAAGTCATAAGATTATCTTACGATTAAGTAAAATGCGTGCACTGAAAGAGCTGGTCTTCCGTCATATCGCCTATTCGCAGAAAACTATTACTTATTTGTTGCTGCCGGCGAAACAACGTGGAAAAATGCGCCATTGCTGTTCTATGCAAGTTTAATGACGTCAATTTTACAACTTATGACAACAAAATAGTGATCGTAAGTTTATCATAAGTTTGTCATAAGATTCTTTTGTAATTAGGAACGATCGTAACTTTGTCATAAGTTTGACTTAAGATATTCGTAAGTCATAAGATTTTTTTTGTAATTTGGCCCCAGAAATACAGTAAAACTTTATTATAACGGAATTGGATAAGGCGTACACTCGGACATAACGTATTTAACAACGCGTAAAAATGCGCCATTGCTGTTCTATGCAAGTTTAATGACGTCAATTTTACAACTTATGACAACAAAATAGTGATCGTAAGTTTATCATAAGTTTGTCATAAGATTCTTTTGTAATGAGGAACGATCGTAACTATGTCATAAGTTTGACTTAAGATATTCGTAAGTCATAAGATTTTTTTGTAATTTGGCCCCAGAAATACAGTAAAACTTCGTTATAACGGAATTGGACGAGGCATACACTCGGCTATAACGTATTAGATTCTGCAGTCACAGTGCGATTCCTATGCTTTATCAACAGGATATAATGTACTCGCTTACAACGTATCCTCGCTCATTACGAATGCAGTTTTCTGGCCAAAAAGCAATAACTGTCACACTTATAATGAACTCCGTTCTACTGGGGTACTGTCACCTGTCCGCACATGCAATCACGGTCAGCTACGTCGTAAATCGTAATAATAACGACCGACGTCGATATACATGTATCAGCCTGCTGTGGGGTGGAGTCATTAGTTGACATGGAGACAGATAATACAGGGGTCCACGTCTAAAGACACTGGCATCTGCAGCTTGCAAGCATCTGGAGTATCTGGCTGCAGCATCTGTAGTCTCATCTCTCTCTCTCTCTCTCTGGCTTGCATAGCGGACACTGCCTGCATGCACTGGAGGAGGATGAGGAAGGCACAGGCGACAGGCAAGCTCCTCCAAGCTGCACTGAGGTATGACAGCTATGGAGACACTGCAGCATTACTTGTGCAGCACTGCACACAGTCGCGCTGCAGAGACTAAACTCTTTGATGTAGAACAGTTTATTAACAAGACACGTTGTAGGCCTAGACGCCAAATAAAACTGGACGATTATGTGTGACAGGATGCTTAGTTTTATCGTTCTTGCTAGAGTTGTTTTGCTGATTTGAAAATTTTAAGTACCGTACTAACTGTAAGTTTTCTACTTGTGCATTGCTTTGTCAATTGAAATCTGAAACCACATACCACGTACCTCCGATATACCATACTAATATTTTCAGACCCTGTAAGTACGTTATAACAAAGTTTTACTGTATATCATAATGGGTATCTTTTTACATTATATGGTGAATTGTTGAAATCTGACAGAACTGGCATACACACAAAAAGAACTATTCTACACATTTAATTCGGTCATATATAGTAGATGAACATTAAACACAGAGACGGCCACAACATCGTTATCTCTGTAGATAATAATATGCTAATCGCTCTAAGACTGAGTTTGACGCGGTCACATCTATGAAACTACGACGACACTGTTGCCGTGTCAGTTTTGTTAGTCTGGTACGTTCGATAATAATCAGTCATTAGTCTTAAAGTTACTGCTCACGTCTGGACATAACTGCGGATCGACACGCAACGACGTACACGCACTGCACCAGTCAAAATTAGTTTCGTTGCTAGAAGCGACGCATCCTTTTGGGATCAAAGTACTCCTCGCGGTTGTTTGGCATACCAGGCATCCTTTGATTCTCGCCACCTGGACCTCCAACAGCAACGCCTCCACGACCAAGCATACCTTGGTTTTGCTGAGGGTGCTCAAATCTTGGACGCTGCTGTTGCGGTTGCTGTGGCGGCTGCTGCTGCATCAGCGGCTGTGGCATAAATTTAGTGACCTGGTATGTCGAGACGTAGACGCAGGACATACGAGAACGAGACGTCACGTTGTATAGTCGCATCACCGTCGCATCATAGTGAAATCGGACAGCATCAAACAGAATGCAAATCAGAAGCATTAGTCATCTTTCAACAAAACAGCTTTCATCATATGCATACATAATACACTATACACTGTGTCCACAAAAAAAACAAAGCCAGAGAATTTTAGCATAACTTCAGTCAGCACTAACGCAATTTTATAAAATTTGCAGGACTTATTCCATATAGTCCACTCAAGACACAACTGCAACTGCATTTCCACCAAAGGCTGCATAATAACCTTACCTGAGACATAACAACGTCTTGCAGACAGTTATAGTTGAATGAAGAAGGTTGGAACACTGGATTATTGTTGAAGCCATCAGCCAGCGGCGTCTCCATCTTTCTGCTTGTGTCAGGACTCACAGTGGACATTTTTATCACATTATATGACATTCTTTGTTCAATTTCTTAAGTTAATGCTAAATAAATTTCTGCATTTATGCTTTTTACTTTTTGACTGTTTTATCTATTGTCATAATGCAACATGTCTAAAACATTTTACCAGGTATGCGCATTACGCAAGTGAGGTGGAAGACATAATCATAGCCAGAGTTAAAGTGCTATGCCAAAAATTATAGCATTCAGCTGCAGTTTGGTGATGCTATGCTTAAAAAAAACAGTTGGCTTTGTTTTTTTGTGGGCACACTGTATACTCATCTACTTAACCATTTAATGTGCACATAAATACCCACAGCAGGGAAACATTATACAACAATACAACGACTATATACTTAAATGTGTTCATTGGGTTGGAAACTTCATATTATAACGATAATATTCTTTAACATAACCTTGAAAATATGGTGACTACCTAATTAGTTGTGACGTTTTGCTCGCCATTTATCAGGCTTGTGGTCACGTGATGCTGAGCACGTGACCAAAAGACGGGTCACAGGCTGTCGGTAAGCTGTACACCCCTCCATCTCTGTTCATGCAGTTTGGTTCTTACCGGATTCAGATCAACTCCTTGACATGCCTGGTTTTCTGACGTCCTTTTCTTTCCAAGATTTTGGCACCTGACCAATTTATGACATGATTCTCTTTTGCTGCGTGATCAGTTACGGCCGACTTGTTCATTTCTGCGGCCGTGCTCTTTCGGTCTGACTGTGTGAAAATTTTGTTGCTAATCAATTCTACTTCTTTTCTGTGTTCCTCGTCTCTTTCCATAGTTTCTGCCAGTCTCTCAAATGTAATACAGTCGCAGCTGTAGCATGGAATCCTGTACAAACTTTCTCCTGTTTGGTCTACTGTGCGTTGGGTTTTCGGCTGGACCAGCAGCTGTCTCAGTGTCCTATAGGGTTTCATGGCTGTGCTTATTCCATACTTACAGAATGTCTTCTCAGTTGTCTCACATAACCCTTCTACATTAATCATTTATTCCCTTCTTCTTTTCTTAGTGTCCTTTGTCTTATTCCTTTTTTGACATTGGTCGTGCTTCGCTTAGTCTAAAATCCACTTTTGATAGCTGCAACTTTTCAATGTATTTCTAATGTGTAGCTCTTCTCTTGTCATCCGCTGTAGACACCAGCTATTAATGCTGTCACAACTAATTAGGTAGTTACCACATTTTGAAGGTTGTTTTAAAGAATATTATCATTAGAACAGGATGACTAATTACGGTATTTATAATTGTCCGTAATTGGTGGTTGTTGCACTTGAAACAGCAAAGGGGACCTACATGGGTGGACATCCCTTAGCCCCACCTCACTGTACCACATGCAACAATCACCCATTAATGGCCCGTGTACCAACTTAGTGCTACCCATTACATGTATACTTGTTAGCCTGCAACATATTACTAATGTACATGTTTTTACTGATTGTTTTTATATTTTTCGTGAAACTGTTTTATATCTGTTGGCAAAATGCTGATCAAATTTTGTCATTTTTGCAATGCGATGCCGTCACCCGGTGTCTGTCTGTCTGTCACGTTCGTGAGTTGCGCCAAAACGAATAAAGATATCTTCGTCCCCAGGGCAAACAAAAAATGAAGGCCTGGGTACGTAAAAATGACGATTTTTTTGCAACTGTGGTTCAAATAACTGGGAAACTGTTGTAGATAGACATCTGACACACTAAATGTGCCGTATCTTCCGAACGCGAAGGCCTACAAATTTCAAACTTGGTAGATGGACAAAGCCTACATTTGCGAAAGTCACCATATTAATCCTTCTAATTAGAGCAGCCTTCAGCGACTAACGAAAATACTCAACAACACGAGGCATCGCACGGCCTCTCTGCGATAGCTGAGCTTCTTGTTCATTAAAGCATGAGGAATGTCAAGGAGAAGCTAACCGTGGAACTAGGACAGAAACTAGAAAAAGACAACATAAGCACTGTGCTGCAATGAAATGGGCTAAGATGGTAAGGTCACGTTTTAAAAAATGTGGACAACAAGTGAAAAGATGTATCGATTACTAAGTGCAGGCAAAGATAGCACAGAGGCTGATAATGAGACATCCGCATTTAAACAAAGTTGCAACTGTTTGTAGTAAATGAAAAAAAAGAAACAAATGGTGAAAAAGAGAAACAAATGGTAATCAGACGGTGAGAAATTTCTTTAAAGAACCTGGTACCAGCTCACGCAAGGTGTTCTCAGATAAAGGACATAAACGAGTTTCATATTGTTTGTGCTATTACCGGTACTATAATATTTTTACAATGCAAATAAGTTTGAACTGCATTGCAATGCACAGGAGTGGCTCCAGTCAAATAATACAAGGTATGTTTTTGTCTGTGTGCAAATGCAATGGTCAAAAATTACAGAATTCAAGTGCACAGTCTGGAAACATTGAAGGTTCTGGTCGCAAGTAAAGGACTTCAAACTACAACATTACGCCAGCAAAATTTAGAAAGGCATGCCAATTCAGACAGTGATGATGATGATGTTAAGACATACAGTGAAGATTTTGCTACACAGGACAAGTCACCAAATGATGAAATTTGCTTCTTTCCATTGTACAATAGACAATACCTAGTACTAACTGAAGTCACCTAAGCACTGAATTGAATGACGGATAAGTATGGCATAACAGTAATCAAAACTGCTGCTACACAAAATCTCATGAACCGAGGTCTCTAAAAGTCTTGCCAACTAGTCAATACTACAGAGCATTGCAGCTTTATCTATGCAGCAGTAATGCAGTATGCTTGGTAACGCTCAATTGCTGTCGCTCAGAATACCACAGGTCATTCAAAGCAGTGGAAAAAATGAATGTTGGCAGTCATTAAATACTCTGTCATGAAGATGCTCAGAAGCAAGACACAAAATGCATCTGGTAGAAGAAAAACTAATAAAGAAGTGCCAAGTGATTCATCGTCTCTTTAGATTTAGAAACCATCATCTTGCCATCATCCGTTATTTTTGTAAACAAAGTTAAACAGGGATGCCACCATATCGGCCACAAAGCATATCAGCCACAACCGAAATTCATATCTGCCACACAGAAAATCCATATCGACCACAAAACATACGGTAAGTTTATTACACTTAAATATTAGTTTACTACATGTCTACGTCATGGTAACATATTATGTTTCGTGTTATCTTTATCTTTCTGCCCGTCAGTTGTCATCCGACATGACTTATTCGTTAGTTTATTTCATTTCCGTGTCTGCCAGTACGAGACGGTAGTCTTGAACACCACATTTAGCTGCCATTACCGTATACTCCACTCCTACAAGGCCTTATAAATAAGAAAGTTAACAAAAATATCGAAAATGCCAGGTCTTGCAATCACAAAAACAATAAAAAATGCACAACTGATCGATAGTGATGTGACGGAGCTGATCAAACTTCGCATTTGTCGAATGCGAATTTCAACTTACAAATTCGTTCAAATGCGAATTTGCAGGCCTGTCATAAAGTTTACTAGAATAATGGTTTGTTAGTAAAAATTATAATCTCCGGACTGAATACTGCTTGGGAATTTCCGCTGGGAAAATGTTCTCAATTTTCACGGGCTAAAAAATGGCGGACACTTCGAAAGACGGGCTGCTATTGGGTGGAGGAATACACATCACAACTACATCGCTGTTGATGCGCGGAAGTTATCAAGTTCCTGCTTGCATACGTAATATTGTTGAAACACGTTTATTTTTTGCAATATTTCACATGCTTGCGCGGAAGAATATTTAACTGCTGCAAACGTATTACTGTCAAGTTGAAGTTAAAGTTCGCGATCGGATAGCAGTGGTTATGTCAGAAATTATAGGCCGCAATGGACGCCATTTTTAGCCCGTTTCCTACGGTGAAATAGTCAGCAAGCAGTGTGGGGGCTGTGGACTGTTTTGTCAATAACCGAGAACCAGCTGGGAGCGTGACGTCACAGAGCCGGAAGTGAATTGGTTTATTTACAAATCCGTTTTTACATATAAAGCAAGCCACTCTATGTGACAAAAGTGACTTTTCCAAGCATTCGCATTCAACAGAAACGAATTTAAACTATTCGATGAATTTCGAATATGCGAAAAATGTACGAATTTGAACTTCGTCACATCCCTACTGATCGATGGCAGTTCAGTCAAGCTGTAGACCCAAGTTATTAATGCTGCACGTAAAGTTGCAGAGTAACGATGTTGTAGAGTGACTACCAGCGTCATATACTCTGACCACAACTGGTTAAGACATCTCTCGACATGACCTGTGACCTTCAGAGACGACAAAGCGCTGCGCCACGTTAATTGCCGAATGAGTCGGTCAGCCTTTCTACTGTCGGTAAAAAACAAAGGCAATGGACGGTCGCTCAATCTCTAACTACTTTAACTACTCATGTCAGATCGCTTTAAAGTACCGTATCGACCACGCAGTTGTTGAGATCTTGTACTCTTCGACTATATGAGACGTGATTGCATACAACGTTTCGGGTCTCAAATGGATAACTTCTGAGTGTTGATGCAAAATTGCAGTACATTTTCCTGTGGCCAATATGGTTATTCATCGTGGCCGATATGGTCTTTTTATGTGGCTGATGTGGTCTGTGATTGATATGGTACAGACCCAGCTAAACATGCTGAAAGTGTGTTTGCTACCTTAAGTCTATTTCCCCCACACTTATTCATTACCAATAGCAAAACACAGCAAATGAACTTATGATAATAAATGTGGCTGGTAACAGCAGTTAATAGACAACAGATAAACTAGACTGCAACCAACAGAAATTACTACTATTACTAATGTTTTTGTTCAACAAGCAGACTCGTCCGGATTTACTGTCAGGTCCCAAACAGTCTCCAAAATGAGAACCTTTGAGCATTGTGGAAAAGGATTTTTAAGGGTGGATGCCATTCCTGCTGGCAAGGATAGGGTTCTGAATGCCAAATGATTACAATGCTGAATGTCGATGTTGACTACAATGCCGAATATACCACTATAAAAGA
>Ga0209339_1000418_pt1 | contig 15691 bp, 17 predicted proteins | sample OlaalgELextract3_FD_187376 | JGI IMG/M metagenome (GOLD analysis project Ga0209339, IMG submission 187376) | Olavius algarvensis symbiont microbial communities from Tuscany, Italy - Type A ELBA extract 3 (SPAdes) (version 2) | ecosystem: Host-associated > Annelida > Digestive system >... | reverse complement strand
GTGGGCACGCTTTGACGCCCCCACTGGCGTGGCTGTGGACTCATCCGGCAATGTCTATGTGGCAGATTATGCCAACAACCGCATCCGGAAGATCACGCCGGCGGGGGTGGTAAGCACCTTAGCCGGCGGCACGTGATGGGGTCGTAGGGATGGCACCGGCACCACGGCGCAGTTCAACTCCCCCATCGGCGTGGCTGTGGACTCATCCGGCAATGTCTATGTAGCAGATACTGACAACCACCGCATCCGAAAAATCACTCCGGCAGATAGAATAGAAGATAGAGTGGTAAGCACCCTTGCCGGCAGCGGTACAAGGGGTCATACTGATGCCACCGGTACCGTGGGCACGCTTTGACGCCCCCACTGGCGTGGCTGTGGACTCATCCGGCAATGTCTATGTGGCAGATTATGCCAACAACCGCATCCGGAAGATCACGCCGGCGGGGGTGGTAAGCACCTTAGCCGGCAGTGGCACAAGGGGTCATGTGGATGGCCCCGGCACCACGGCGCTGTTTGACCACCTCATCGGCGTGGCTGTGGACTCATCCGGCAATGTCTATGTAGCAGATACTGACAACCACCGCATCCGAAAAATCACTCCGGCAGATAGAATAGAAGATAGAGTGGTAAGCACCTTTGCCGGAACAGACACAAGGGGTCATGCGGATGGCCCCGGCACAGAAGCACAGTTTAACTACCCCTACGGAGTGGCTGTGGACTCATCCGGCAATGTCTATGTGGCAGATGCTGACAACAACCGCATCCGGAAAATCACTCCGGAGGGGGTGGTAAGCATCATAGCCGGCACTGGGACAAGGGGTTCTGCGGATGGCGCCGGCACCACGGCGCTGTTTGACTCCCCCGACGGAGTGGCTGTGAACTCATCCGGCAATGTCGTCTATGTGGCAGATACTGGCAACCACCGCATCCGAAAGATAGAGTACAAGGTGCCCTAGGGAGCGGGTCATGCGGATGGCAGCGGCGCGATGGCGCCTCAAGTCAATGTGGTATCTTTTAGAATTGCCTCTCGATGCGAAGGCCGGGGCTGATTATCTCTTTGAAAGTAGCCTCTTAAGTTTGGGAAAACTCCTGAAATCCCCGGTGAATCGGTTGGATGCAAGCGGCGCCCAAAATTAGTAAGCTGCCGACACGCTGCTCTTTCGACCCATGGCATGAATGCCGCTCGGTCTTCGAGCCAAAGCTATCACTTGCCGAGGCTTTTCTAAAAGATGTCCCGTCGACTCATCTTCACATCTCCTCATGATGCAGCGCCGCCTGCCGGCCGGCTTTGAGCCAAACATCGCGGACGGACCGCGATGTCCCCGAGGAGATGGACTTTTGCTTCGTTGGACATTAGAATGCTTAACAAGTGAGGTAAGCAAATGGGGACGAGATTCGTTATGATGGGGCTGTTTGTGGAGAACTTGACAGCGATGGTGGCTTTCTACCGGGATGCTCTCGGCGTGGAAATCGACTGGGATGGAGAAGGGCCCTATGCAGAATTCAAGCATGCGGGAATAGGATTCGGCATGTATGAACGTTCGAAACTACCCGAACTGCTTGGGCAGGTACCCGGATATCCAAAGGGTTTAAACGGCAGCTTCATGCTGTCAATCAACGTGGGTTCGAAAGAAAACGTCGATGAGTCTTTCAAGCGCATAACAAGGCAGGGAGGGGAAAAGGTTTACGAGCCCCGTGACGAACCTTGGAAGATGCGCTCCTCCATGATAGCCGATCCCGAGGGCAATCTGATTGAGATAGGATCGGACATGTGGAACTGAACCTGGGTCTCCCGACTGGGAATCAACGAAGCTCGATTCAAGCGCGTCTTTAGACGGCAGACTTGATTTTAATCCCTCTGCCGGGTAGAGTAAAAAAATTGGACGCACTCGAAACCGGGATGAAATCCATGCCTGAGATGAAGCGGGGCCTGATGCGATATCAAGCCGGCAGCTGTCGCTTCCACTGGACCGCCTGCCAGGGACTCGGTTTTCCGCCAAGCGAAATTTTGATATGTCGGCCGAATAAACGAAGGGGGAGTTAAGAACATGGAAGCATGGTTTGAAGGTTCCAACGAAATCGAATGCAGCCTCGAACGCATAAAGAGCGACCTCGAAAATCCAGGAGAGCATTTCACCGGGGTGATTAAACTGATACCAAACATGTCTGAAGCCGAACTTGTGGAACAGGGCGAGGATTGGGTAACCATCAAACAGAAAGAAATTCTGACGAAACGGACGAATATCGTAAAACGTATGGAAACCGAAAGAATGACCGTGGAATTCGACGAAGATTACCGGGTCGGAAGGATAATCAGAGTGAACGTACATGCTCTGAGTGAGTTCACTAGCCTCGGAACGCGAGTCAGACACCGCGCGGTGATAAGCAACGTCGAGGCGCCGGGAATCTTCGGTTTCTTCTACCGAAAATTTGCCAGCGCCGATACAGGAAAGATTCTGCTGGAAGCGTACAAACGTTATTTTGAGATGAAATGATCCATGCTCCGACAGAGCCGAAATAGGCCCGACAACTGGGCCGGAAACCTCTACACAAAGTATTATGGGGGGAAAAAGGCTCGTCGTGAGTTCTTCGATGCCCTCGCCGCCTGGCATCACCCGGAAAGGGTTCTTTACCCGGGCAGTTTCATCCATGTAACCGCGTCCTTCGTGTTTCCTTCGGTAGTGTACGTGGACATCGATCGCAACGCCAGGCGCTTCTTCTCGGAAACGGATGCGGTTGCGGCGCTAATCGAAAAAAACAAGATTTTCCCTCAGAAACCGGCACTGGTTTTCCATGGAACGAACTACGAAGCCGCCATAGACGAGGCTGAGAGAAGCTTCGATTTGCTCATCTCCTTCTACGCCGGTTTCGTCTCGGAGCATTGCAGGCGCTATCTGAAAATCGGCGGCATCCTCGCGGCGAACAACAGTCATGGCGACGCCGGGCTTGCTTTCATCAATTCCGGCTATGAATTCATCGGAGTGCTTCAAAGACGCGGCGAACAGCTTCGCGTAAGCGAGGACAATCTCGATGCTTACTTCAAATCCAAAAAGGAAGTGAACGAAGAAGCGCTTCGGAAACTGAAACGAGGCATCGGCTACACCAAATCGGCGCCGGCCTACTTGTTTAGAAGAGTGAGTTAGCTCTCGAAGCGCCGCGTTTTCAGCCGATAGACTGAAACTGCAGAAAAGGCCTATGGCAGTGCTTCACCCGGGGGCGCCTTTCCGGTTCGGATTGTCGAAGCGTCCGGCGCAGTACTCACGGGGCCAGGTTCCATCCCTCGGAGTCGTATCAGAGCTTGAGAACCAGACTCCCCTTCCGATATCCGACTTAGCTCGCAGGCAGTATTCCCAATCCTGGCGACAGAGAGTTCGCACGATTCCAGCTCAGCGCTTGTTCACGGCAGGCACCAGCCGGAACACAGCCCTTTTCAAAAGAGAGTTAGAGTATCCGGCCGTTTCGGTGCACGTACTTTTCGAAGGCATTGCGCTATGCCGGCAACAACAGAATTTCGCTCTCGCGTTCTCACCATCCGACAAGCCGCTGCCTTTCCTTCTTGTCAGCAAGCTGGTGTGAAGGCAGGCCTTCAGAGTTTGAATCCGATAATCGACCCGCATACTCAAAAGGATTTGAACGACAGCTTCTTGTGAGTTGACAATCAGCTTGAACTTATGCAAATTTGCTTTCATAGAAATACTGTATGAGGTGGCTCGATGGGAACTAAGTTCAATATGATTGGCCTGTCTGTGGAAGATTTGACAACGATGGTGACTTTCTATCGGGAAGTGCTCGGTGTGAAAATCGACTGGAACGGAGAAGGTCCCTACGCGGAATTCAAGCATGAAGGGATTCGTTTTGCCATGTATGAACGTTCGAAGCTGCACGAACAGCTTGGACGAAAGCTTACATATCCAAAGGGTTTGAACGGCAGTTTCGAGTTGGCAATCAATGTGGGGTCGAAAGAAAACGTCGATGCCTTTTTCAAGAACATAACAAGTCAGGGAGCAACCAAGGTTTACGAGCCCCGCGACGAACCCTGGAAGATGCGCTCCGCCATGATAGCCGATCCCGAAGGCAACCTGATTGAAATAGCATCGGATTTCTGGGACTGAGCATGGGCTACTACATCGACGAGGCTTCAACGAGCCTCGACAACCTCCAGACTCGCCTTGAGACAACAGATTTGATTCCAAGCCAGAAAGCCCTGCTGTCTGAATTGACGAAAAAGATGGATGCTCTCAAGAAGACTGGAATCAAATCCATCGCCGGTTTAAGAACCCGTCTGAAGAGCAAAAAGTCACTCGCGTCCCTGGCAGACGATTCCGGCATAAATCCCGACTACCTGGCGATGCTCAGGCGCGCGGTTGAGGGATTCTTCCCCAAGCCACAGGCACTGAAAACTTTTGACTGGTTGGACCAGGATACAATAGCCAGGCTGGACCAGGCCGGTGTCAGGAACACCCGACAACTCTATGAGGCCACCTCGTCCGGTGTCGACAAGCTTGTTGATAATGCGGGACTCAAGAAAAAGAACCTTCTGGATTTCCTGTCGCTTTCCGACCTCTCACGTATCCAATGGGTTAGCCCTACCTTTGCAAGGGCGTTGGCAGCTGCGGGCTTCACGAGAACAACCATGGTGGCAGCGGCAAATCCCGAAACGCTCTATGAAGCTCTCATGAAAGCTAACGAGAACGCTCATTTTTACAAAGGCAAGGTGGGACTTCGCGATATCAAACGGCTCATTGCAGCTGCCGCATATGTTCCTGTGGGATAATTCGATTAAGCGCCGGAACGTAAAACACCGAAAGATGCGGCTTAACAAAACAACTGGCTTGAAATCGAAACAGCTAAGACACCAAAGCCCCCTATCAATCAATCTCCAGCAGACTGCTTTGCCCGAATGAGTGGTGTTCGCGGTTGCGATTGCTATCTTCCGGCAAATATCGCGATTGCGGCGGCAGGTGCCATCGAAATCTGCCGCAACGGACGCCCTCCTCTGTTCAAACGCTCTTCCTTCGACGCCGTTAAGCGCTTAAACCCTGCCTATCCCGTGATAAACCGGAACCCACCACATTGAGTATCCATAATTTCACCGAGGGAGAGACATCCCGCCCGCATCAAGGCGCTTCTCTGGCTCGGGTTGTCGGGGTGCCTGGCGCCGTGCTCATGGGGCTCGGTTCCATCCTCGGCGCCGGAATCTTCGTTAGCATCGGCATCGCCGCCGGTGTGGCCGGCCCTTCCGTTGTTACGGCCGTGGTGCTGGCGGCAATCGTAGCCACCTTCAACGGCCTCTCGAGCGCCCAGCTTGCCGCCAGCCATCCGGTGAGCGGAGGCACTTACGAGTATGGGTACCGATACCTCAATCCAGGTATCGGTTTCACCGCCGGATGGATGTTTTTGTGTGCCAAATCGGCATCGGCAGCAACGGCCGCGCTGGGCTTTGCAGGATACGTGCTAAGCGCCTTCGGTGTTGAGAACACGATTCTCCTCATTGTGCTGGGAATTGCGATTGTGGCCACGCTCAGCGCCATCGTTGCGGGAGGAATGAAACGAAGCAAGCTAACCAACGCGATTATCGTCTTATTCACCTTGCTTGTCCTTATCCTGTTTGTCATTCTCGGCGCCCCGATTGCCATTGCAAACGCTACTTCGCGATACTTCCCCCTCTTCGATGCAGACGGCGTCGGCGCGCTGCTGCATGGAACCGCACTCATCTTCGTGGCCTACACCGGGTACGGCCGCATTGCAACCCTGGGCGAGGAGATGCGCGATCCGGCGCGGAACATCCCGCGGGCAATTATTATCACCCTGCTTCTAACCATGATTCTCTACGTATCAGTCGTGGCGGTTTCCGTGGGCGTCATTGGCGCAAATGGTCTTTTCGAGGCAACTCGCACTGCGGCCGCGCCGCTCGAAGCCGTGGCGGAAAATTTCGCTGTTCCCGGAATCAGCTGGCTGATCGCCATGGCGGCGATTACAGCCATGGTTGGAGTGTTGCTCAATCTGCTGCTAGGCCTGTCGCGGGTTATGCTCGCCATGGGACGCCGCCAGGATTTGCCAACCTGGTTCGCGCATGTGGATGATAAATCGCCTCGTCGAGCGGTTATCGTAACCGGAGCGCTGATAATCGGACTCATTCTAATCGGCAATGTCCGGACAACCTGGTCTTTCAGCGCCTTCACCGTGCTAATCTACTATGCGCTAACCAACCTTGCGGCGCTGAGGCTTCCCGCCAGGCAGCGACTCTTTCCACGCATCATCCCAATCTTGGGGCTATTGAGCTGCCTGGGTTTGGCATTCTGGATAGAGCCGGCAATCTGGATTATCGGGCTCGGACTCATTGCACTGGGGCTTGCATGGCATTTCTTCGCAGCACCCAGAGTTCGCCGCCCGCCGCGAAGCTAGGATTTAAGAAACAGCACCATCAAGCCGGCGCAAATTTTTGCAGACAAAAGATGAGATTTGATGAGATAATCCCCTTGTTTATGAAAGTACAAAACCCTGATTCAGGTGGACAATGACAAAGGCGGAAGAAATAATCAGGGCACTGAAACTTCAACCATTGCCTGAAGAGGGAGGATTCTACTTTGAAACCTACAAATCATCGATTGAACTTCCTGCTGATATAATTTCTCCCCCCTGCAGTGGAACCAGGCCGGCCAGCACGGCGATATACTACTTGCTAACTCCTGATTCTTTCTCTGCACTTCATCGTCTTCCCAGTGACGAAATTTTCCATTTCTATCTGGGAGACCCAATCGAGCTTCTTGAACTCGATGCAGATGGCCAGGGCAGAGTAGTACAGCTGGGCCAAAATCTATTTGGAAATATGAAGTTGCAGCATGTCGTAAAAGGCGGAACATGGCAGGGTTCAAAACTGGTTTTCGGGGGCAGGTTTGCTCTTCTGGGAGTAACCGTGACACCAGGTTTCGATTTTCAGGATTACGAGGCTGGCAAGCGAGATGAGCTTATCGAACTTTATCCCAGTTTTGAAAATCTGATTACGGAACTGACGCGATAGGGAAATGTCTGTTTCCGGATTCGCAGCAGGAATTCACTGTTCCTGAAACAGGAAAGGATAGATGCGCGCACACCATTTACAGCATGCATCCTTTGAAGGACTTGGCAGTATCAAGGCCTGGCTCCAAAACGCCGGCTATGAGATAAGCATCACCAAAGTCTGTGAATCGATGAAATTGCCTTCGCCAAACGAAATCGATCTATTGGTGCTGACAGGGGGACCCATGAGCGTTAATGATGAGTTCTCCTGGCTCTCTTTGGAAAAAGAATTCGTTCGCAGAGTAATCGAATTCAGCAAGCCTGTGTTGGGTATCTGCCTGGGTGCGCAACTTATGGCAAATGCCATGGGCGGAGAGGTTTTTCCAAATCCCGTGAAGGAGATTGGATGGTTTCCGGTTCAATCCGTGGCAACAAAGCCGGATACCACCTTTGTTTTTCCTGAATCAACCAGGGTTTTCCACTGGCACAGTGAAACCTTCAGCCTGCCACCGGGCGCAATACGAATCGCAGAGAGCGCAGGGTGTCAAAACCAGGCTTTTCAGATGGGTAAATCCGTTATCGGTCTTCAGTTTCACTTGGAAACGACGTCTGAATCGGCGCAGGAATTAGTCTCCAATTGCAAGGATGAACTGGTGCCATCCCGGTATGTTCAGCGCGAAGAGGATATTCTGTCGAATAGACTGGAGAACTATGCCGCAATCAATCAATTGATGGCTAATTTGCTTTCGTATCTGATGCTAAGCTGAAAACACATGCCGCCCTGCAAAACATCAGGTTTCTAATTTTGGCCGAGCTTGCCTATATGCCTGATATCCTTGCCCTTCACCATGAAGATTACCTGTTCTGCAAGATTGGTACAGTGATCAGCCATACGTTCAAGCACCTTGGCCACCGATTGGATATGCATTCCGTGCTTCACTTTGCTTTCGTCTCTCATTATGCCCAGCAGTTCGCGGAAAATCCGCGTATAAAGCTCATCCACCTCATCGTCTCGATCAACGACATCATGTGCCTTTTCAACGTCGCCCGCAACAAATGCGTCAATTGCGTCCCGAATCATTGACTGAACAATTGCAGCCATTCGCGGAATATCGACGTAAAGCTTGGGCAGCAGCAGTTCAGATCCCAAATCTGTGACTCGTTCGGCGATGTTCACCGCCAAATCTCCGATGCGCTCCAGGTCGGTAACCATCTTCAAGGCCAAGGTAATAAAACGAAGGTCTAAAGCCATGGGTTGCCTTTTCGCCAATATAATCAGGCAAAGCTCGTCGGACTTGATTTCATCATGATTAACCTGATGATCCGCCTCGATAGTGTCATTGGCCAGCCCTATGTCATGATCCACGAGAGCCTTGACTGACTGCGCAATCATTTTTTCCACCTTTCCAGCCATTAGCAGGATTAGTTCGCGGAGTCTGCGCAACTCAGTTTCATACATTCTATCCGTGTGTGATTTTTTCATCTGTTCAATACCCTGCCTCCTACCCAAATTTTCCGGTGATATAATCCTCTGTGCGCTTGTCCTTTGGAGCGGTAAAGAGTTGGTTTGTTTTTCCAAACTCGACAAGTTCGCCCAGCAGAAAGAATGCGGTTCGGTTGGAAACTCGTGCTGCCTGCTGCATGTTGTGGGTAACTATGATGATGGTGTAGCTTTCCGCCAATCCGTGGATTAAGTCTTCGATTCGCGCGGTGGCGATAGGATCCAGCGCTGAGCAAGGTTCGTCCATCAGCAACACATCCGGCTCGACAGCCAGGGCTCGAGCAATGCAGAGTCGTTGTTGCTGTCCACCTGAAAGACCCGCGCCCGGCTCGTCAAGGCGATCCCTTACTTCCCTCCAGAGAGCTGCCTGTTGCAGAGCGCGTTCGACAGTTTCAGGAGCCCGTTTTATTTGTTCGGATTTAGTCAGCTTGAGCCCAGCCAGTACATTCTCTCTTACAGACATCGTCGGAAAAGGATTCGGCTTCTGAAATACCATACCAACCCGTCGACGAAGAAGAACAGGGTCTACTCCTTTATTATATATGTTGTATCCATCGAATTTGACCAGTCCCTCCACCTGTGTGCCGGGAACCAGCTCGTGCATCCTGTTGAGACAGCGTATGAAAGTGGACTTGCCGCAGCCCGAGGGTCCGATAATTGCGGTTACCTGCTTCTCGGAGATATCCATGCTGATTGCGCGGATAGCCTGCTGATTACCAAACCAGGCGGATAGGTTTTTGATGGAAAATTTGGTTTTAAGAGAACCTTCCTTTTCTGCGGAATCCGGCAGCGTCAGGTTTACATTCGGGTTTGTTTTCGCAGCCGATTTTACTTCGATGGCCGACGACATCACCAGTACCTCCTCTTCTGGAGTCGGTTGCGCAGATAGATGGCCAATCCATTTAGCAGCAGCATTGTCACCAGAAGCACCACAATACCCGCGGCCGCATTATCCAGAAATTCTCGCTGGGGGCGGGAAACCCAGTTAAATATTTGAATGGGAAGTACAGTAAAGGGCGAGTTAATTCCATCAGGCAAGAAGGCTATGTAAGCCAGAGCTCCTACTACTATCAGGGGGGCGGCTTCTCCAATCGCCCGGGAAACAGAGAGTATGGCGCCAGTCAAGATTCCCGGAAATGCCACAGGCAATACTACCTGACTTACAGTCTGCCAGCGCGTCGCCCCCAGCGCATAGGCTCCCTCCCGAATCGAAAGCGGCACAGTTCTCAGGGCCTCGCGCGAGGCCAGTATTACAATGGGAAGGATGAGGAGGGCCATTGTGCATGCTCCGGCCAACAAACCTCTTCCCAGTCCTATGGTACGCACAAACAGCTTAAGACCGAGCAAGCCGTATATTATGGAAGGGACACCCGCCAAATTGGCGAGGTTGATTTCTATGAGGTTGGCGAGCCAACCGCGCTTGGCATATTCTTCGAGATAAACTGCTGCCCCGACTCCAATCGGAAGAGCCATTGCCGCGGTAAGCGCAATCAAGTAAACGCTTCCAACGAGACCCGGCCGAATTCCTGCTTCCTCTGCCTTGCGTGAAGGATAGCTGCTCAGGAAGCTCCAATTCAGGCGGTCAATGGAATCTATTCCAACATCAACCATCAGAACTATGAGTATGATTAAGGGTAGCGCAACCGCGGCAATACACAGGCCAATGAAGCTCCTCTCGGCAAGCTTGCGGCGCAGAGTGGAATGACTCATATCTTCCCCCGAAAACGACGTGCTATTCGCTGACTTAAAATATTCATCACAAAGGTGATGGCAAAAAGAGAAGCGCCCACGACAAAGATAGTCTTGTACTCAATAGTTCCCGTAGGCGTATCGCCGAGACTTATCTGAACTATGTATGCGGTCATAGTTTCGATGGGCACGCGCGGATCCAATGTCAATCTTGGCTGCTGTCCTGCAGCTATGGCCACTATCATGGTTTCACCTATGGCACGCGATGTCGCCAGGATGACAGAGGCCACTATGCCAGAGAAGGCCGACGGTATGGTCACCCGGAAAATTGTCGCCAGCCTCCCTGCTCCCAGAGCGTACGATCCCTCTTTCAAGGTGGCAGGCACCGCATGGAGGGCATCCTCGCTTAACGAGGAAATCATGGGGATAATCATTATCCCCATCACTATACCCGGGCTCAAAGCATTGAAACCGGCAAGTCCCGGTATAAATTTCTGCAGTAGAGGCGTGATGAAAACCAACGCAAAGTATCCGTAGACTATGGTAGGCACACCGGCAAGCACCTCAAGCGCCGGCTTGACTGCCTTTCTCACACTCTCCCGCGCAAATTCGCTAAGATAGACAGCGGCAAGCAGGCCCAGTGGCAAAGCCACCGCGACGGCAATAAGCGAAGTTAGAAATGTGCCGCCAATAAGTGGCCAGATTCCGAAGTGTTTATCGCTGAATAAGGGCGTCCATTGGGTATCGCCAAAAAATTCAGCAAAAGTCACTTCCTGAAAGAATCCCACAGTCTCGAAAGCCAGGACGGTCAGTATAGCCACGGTTGTAAATATTGACAGAACACCGCTCCCAAGCAAGCCAAACTCCACTAGCCGCTCACGAAACGAAGTTGCGCGTTTGCTTTTCTCAGTACGTCTCATATCTTACTGCCTGCGCAATAGTTCCTCGACAGTTACGCCTACCTGAGATCCCTGACCTCCGAAGACAGATCCCACAATGCGTTTGTCAAAACGCTGTTTAACCAGTTCATAGTCCTGATCGGAAAGTGGAATATACCCAACTTCCATAACCAGAGGCCTGCCTTCGGCGAAATAGAAGGAAATGAAGTCCTGCACCACCATCCGCCCGGTTGCTTCCTTGTTTACATAAATGAAAAGCGGACGGGAAAGTGGCTGATATGTGCCATTAGACACAGTCTCAAGGGAAGGTGCAACGGGTTCAGGGCCGTTCTCTTCATTGCCATCGTCTACAGGCACTATCTTGAGCTTGTCTCTGTTCTCCACATAATAGGCAAGGCCAAAAAAGCCCAGCGCTTGAACATCGCTGGCTATTCCCTGTACTAGAACGTTGTCGTTTTCGCTGGATGTGAAGTCACCCCGACTGGAATGCTCTTCTCCTACGATGGCCTGGGTGAAATAATCATAAGTTCCAGAGTCCACTCCCGGCCCGAAGAGATGTATCTCTTCATCTGGCCAATCCGATCTGATTTGATTCCACCGAGTTATCTCGCCCTGCGCCTCAGGAGCCCAAAGTTTTTTCAGTTCTTCAACAGTTATGTAGTCTATCCAATCAGCTTGCTTATGCGCCACTACGGCAATACCATCGTAAGCAACAGGCAGTTCTATGTATTCAACGTTGTTCTCTCTGCAGAGTTCTACCTCCGAAGGCTTGATAGGCCGGGAAGCATTGCTGATTACGATTTCGTCCTGGCAAAACTTCTTGAAACCACCGCCACTTCCCGAAATCCCGATAGTTACCTGAGCCTTGTACTGTTTTTGGAATTCCTCTGCCACTGCCTCGGTAATAGGAAAAACTGTACTGGAACCGTCAATGGCGACAAGAGCCGACTCTTCCTTATTGCAACTTACAGAAGCGACCAGTATTGCTAACGATAGAATACCAGTTGCCAAGTTTGTCTTGTTTTTCACTATTCCAGCCTCCTTTTTGTTGCGTAAATCTATCATGCTCCTGTGGCAGCTTTGTGACGACCAGGTGACTTCTTGGCGAAACTGCCTGGAATCAGCAGACGCTTCCGGCATAAGCGAACAGCTCTCTTTTCCGCGGGACTTCTTCGCCTACCTTGTATCTTCTTCCAAAATATAGTGCCCCCCCGTCATTGCCGGCAGAGTCATCCAGAAAACTGAGCCATGAGGGTGGCCGTGGTTTAAGCCCACCTGTCCATTCATGGCTTCCGTCAAATTTTTCACTATGGAAAGTCCAAGGCCGGTACCTCCCAACTCTCGCGATCTACTGGTATCAACTCGATAGAAGCGTTCGAAAATTCTATCCTGGTGTTTGGGCTCGATCCCATATCCGTCGTCACAGACTTCTATGCGTACTCTGTCGCCTGTTCGGCGAGCTCGGACTAAAATATGGCCGCCCTCGGGCGTATACTTTACGGCATTGTCAACCAGGTTGTAGAGAGCCTGATCCAGTGCCTTTGCGTCGGCCAGCACAAGAAGATTGGGCTTCAAATCGGCTTCGAGAGTGAGCCGTTTCGCTATGGTTCTCGCCTGCACTCTCTCCGGGATTTTGCTGGCGACATCTTCAATTCGTATCGCACGAAAATCAAGAATGTATCGCCCCCTCTCGATTTGCGAGATATCCAGCAAATCGTTAATTATGCTCGAAAGCCTTTCGGAATTTCTTTGCAGAGCTTCAAGGAATTCCAGGGCGCAGGGTTGACCCTCCAACGCACTTTTCAGCAAGGTTTCGGCGTTGGCCTGGATAACACTTACCGGTGTCCGAAGCTCGTGGGAAGCATTTTCGATGAAGTCCCGGCGCACAGCTTCCAAATGGCGTAGTTCAGTGACATCACGCATAACCACCACTGTTCCCCCTGTGGCGTGCTGTGGGGTAACGGTTGCCTGCAAACGACGAGAGTCCCTTCCCGGAAGTTCGAATTCAACTGTGTTAGTCTCCGCGGCTTTGGAGACAAGCTCGTTCAAGTCGGGCGATCTGATTACTTCCGACAACATACGTCCGGGTACAGCGGATAGTCCTAGAAGGGATAAGAGAGCGGGATTGGCGTGGGTTATACGACGGTTCTCATCGAGGGCCAATATCCCTTCCTCCATGCTTTCAAGAACTGCTTCGAAATAATCACGTTCCTGAGCCAGGCTGGACATGAGCCGTTCAAGCTCCGAAACCATCCGATTAACGGAACCGGCCAGTTTACCGATTTCACCCTTCGAAGAAATGAAAACTATGTCGTGGCTTTGCCCTCTCATTCGTTTCTCGGCGAGTGTTTTGGCGTTTCCCAACAAGTTTCGGAGTCGGCTCGACATGAGGCGAAATGTGAAAATGCCGACCAAAGCCGCGATTCCCAGCCCCAGTATGATGATATGAAACAGCAACAATCGAAGTCTTGCAAGGGCAAGATTCACTTCATGAAGCGGTTTGGCTATACGAACGACTCCCAACCCGTTCTCGTGTTGAAATGGAACCGCCACGTAAAGAATGTCGGTTTTCAAACTTGCGCTGTAACGTCTGGAACTGCCCTGGCCTTTGGAAAGTGCCTCCAATACCTCCGGGAGATTTTCCGCTTCGAGGATTCGTTTGCCGGATAGCTCCGAATCGCCAAGGAGAGTGCCGTCGGGAGCTATAACAGTTATGCGGCTTGAAATGATTTTCCCGAATCTGTCCACCAGGGAATCCAACGAATCAACAGAATTTTCCCCCAGGGCAGCGAGTATCAACTCGCGCATTGCCTTGGCATAATGCAGTAGTTCCGAATTGGCTTCTGTCTCGAATTGCGCATACAGCTTGGATTTCAGAAAGACGGCACTTATCACAACAACTACCAGGATGAGAACAGTCAGAAAAAGACTGCTGCGAAAACTTCGTTTCAAGTGCTCTCTCCGTCGGATTCCGCAACAAAGCAATAGCCGACTCCCCGTATGGTTTCAATGTAAACACCTGCCCGACCCAGTTTCTTACGCAACCGCTTTATATGAGTATCTACTGTACGGGTGCTGACGTTCGCCTGGATTCTCCAGACATCCGAGAGCAGAGCATCTCTAGTTTGCACCCGTCCTCTTCGAAGCAGAAGAGTTTTGAGCAAATTGAACTCAAGGGCGGTGATGCGTATCTCCTGGTTGTCAACCCATAGACGGTGGGCTGATATATCTACTCGGAGACTACCAAAAACTTGCTGTTCGAAGGACTCATCCTCCGGATACACCCGGTGAAGAATCGCCTTTACACGCAGCATGAGTTCCCGGACGCTAAACGGCTTAACCACGTAATCATCGGCGCCAACCTCGAAACCCACAACCCTGTCTATCTCTTCCGCCTTTGCTGTCAACATGAGAACCGGTACATCCCGAGTGAGTTCTGTCTGTCTCAACCTCCGGCAAACCTCCACGCCGGAGATATCGGGGAGCATCAAATCGAGGATAATGATATCAGGAACCGGATTCTGGAAGGCCAGGGAAAGTGCTTCCCGACCTGCGAAAGCGCATCGGGTTTTAAATCCTTCACGCTGCAGGTTGTATTCGAGAGTGGCCACTAAGTCTTTTTCGTCTTCAATTATAAGGATGAGCCCGGAAATCATCTGAACCTCAATTTGTAGCAAATCTCATTTAGTCGGCTGGATTTGGTCATCTCATATTCTCAAGAACTAGTCTATAAAGCATCTTACAGAGTTTTCAATATCCAGGATATCCCGCTGATTAAGCCTGCGAAACAGTGCGGCTGGAAAACTGCTTCTATCCCGCAACGTAAGTTGCCGCTGTCGGTTCCGTCACGCCAGCTTATGCAGATTAGCACATGCCGCCGGATTTTAGTAACCGTTGCTTTGCGCTACCGGGCATGAGTCAATATCGTGCTTTTTAATAAAAACATTGAACCTCAATGAGAACTTGTTACACTTATGAGAATGCAGGCCTAAATTGGAGGTTTGGGGTGCTCAGAAATGTGATTATTGCCCTGGTACTTACACTGGCTCTGACCCCGATGCAACTCTGGACTTCGGTTTACCGTTGGAACGGGAATGCTGGCAATAATAACTGGGATGATTCCCGTAATTGGATAGATTTAAATACTTCCTCGCAGGGTGTTCCAAGATCCGGCGATACCGCCATAATAAGTGGGAATGTTGTGGTTAATGTTCCTGCCTCGTTGGCGAATTTTGAAATAGAGAATATATTCTTAAGAGGAACTCTCAATATTGCCGGATCAGGGAGCTGCAGCATAAATGTAATAGACCTGACGGGAACTATCGACATCCAGGGAGCAAGGACAACTACGATTGCGGATTCCTCCTTTATACAAGGGACTGTTAAATCGAAGGGTGACTTAGCATTCCAGAGCAACATTAGTCTTGAGGGGAATTTCACTTTCGAGCTTGACGGCACAAATAACAGTTTTGGCAACATTACCGGCCCACATAGTCTTCATCTGAATTATAGCACTGATTCGCCCCGGTTTTCCAATCCAATTACCGTTTCCAACCTGACGATTACTTCAAACGCCAACATCAGCCAGGATTCCACAGCTCCA
>Ga0209339_1000417_pt1 | contig 15759 bp, 9 predicted proteins | sample OlaalgELextract3_FD_187376 | JGI IMG/M metagenome (GOLD analysis project Ga0209339, IMG submission 187376) | Olavius algarvensis symbiont microbial communities from Tuscany, Italy - Type A ELBA extract 3 (SPAdes) (version 2) | ecosystem: Host-associated > Annelida > Digestive system >... | reverse complement strand
AGCCTCCTACCCTCAGCGGGACGGGAAATGAGTAGTAGCTACGGCTACAGGGTGAAGGCCTGGTGTTGCTGATTGGGGCGATGGTGTGTCTGCTAGCTGCACCATGGGTCCAATTGTCCGTTACCGCGGGCAATGGATGGCTACATAATGCGCTGCGGCACCATTGGCTCATGCCAATCATCTGCCACTTCCGAGATTGTAAAGCGCTGCTGGTCACGAGTCTGACTCATGTAAGTGGCGCTATAGCAAATGTCCAGACCTTTACCTTTACCTTACTGGTTATGGGGTGTATGCGGGTATACGTACTAAAACGGATGTAGCATAGCATGTCCTTGAGCGCATTTTAGCAGCATAAATAGAGTATTCGTGAGTGATTTTACAGCTTAATATTTTTAATATCCGTGAACGTGACGCAAGTTTTAATATTCGTAAATATTCGTAAATGTTCGTTGTGCGCCTTCAGAATCAGATAAGGCGACTTTAGTGTGTGGTACCTACCTACCGTACTTCAGAATCGTAGTTGCCATAGATATATGATAGATGTATAATATATTTCTTATTCATTTAATAATTTTTTTGCCCTAGGGAGTAAAAATCCAATAATATTAAATTTCTGCTGCAGACCAAAACAAATATATAAACCTACTTGGCGGAGATGCCAAAGTCAACGAAAACCTCAATATTAAATTTAATAATTATTTATTTAATTATTTATTTAATTATTTAATTTATTAATTTTCTATTACAAGACAATAATAAACAATACACGTAGTTGGTTTTGTATTTGTACAATTACTTGGGCTTTGTTGTTCCAGAAAATAAAGGAGGAAAAATAGCCAATTATAATATTCATAGCCAGTTTTGATATTCGTATTTATTCGCTAATATTTCACATCTTTAATATTCGTAATATGCGCATACTAGATCTATGTTTAGCGGCAACAATTTGATATACTTCGTGTAAACTAATGAAATACTACGTGAGAATGCAGCAAAATGCGCCGTTTTCACATTAAAAAAATTCAAAATTTTCTGGGAGGTTTTCGTTGACTTTGGCATCTCCGCCAAGTAGGTTTATATATTTGTTTTGGTCTGCAGCAGAACTGACAAAGTGAGAGATAATTATCATAAAATTTTTGAGAGGGAGCTGACCTTGGGGTGGACAAGAACGTGTGTGTGTGTGCATGGTATTCACCTGATTACATGCCAGGAGTTTTTTCACTTCAACATTGATCATGCCTTGGCGGAGGTTTAAACTCTCTGAGTGCTTGCTAGTTCTAAGTATTTGTCGGCTACAACAATGACAACGACAACAACGAAGATGACACACTAGTATATCATCATCATCATCATCATCATCACCATCATCGTCGTCGTCGTCGTCGTCGTTTGTCATTCGTGCTCATCTGTAATTGTCCCTTTACATTCCTATGTGTATAAATTAGTTGTTGTGATGTTACTGTAAAGTTTAAAACCGACGACAGATGTTTAGAGATTTTGAACATAATCATTGTAAGTTGCATTGTGAAACTAAGACGACTGAAGATGAGGTATGCGACTGTGCAATTTAGGAAGAAAGGACTCTCACCAAAGTGCCAAATAAAGCTAAGTCGCATTGAAAAACTCAAATTGATGTGTCATTTTAGCAGCGTGCTGGAATTAGTGTCATTTTTCTTTTTATTACGACAAATTCGCCGATGACGATGCCGGATACACCCCCCGGACAAATTCCTGGACAATGTGTGTTACCTGCGACCTGACAGGACCTCACAACGCGGCTACTGCACGCAATCTTGTCTTGTTATCACGGTCGACATACATGTAGATGTAGATGTCGTTGTTACCAGGAGACGTTCAAGCTGCTGGCCACTGAGACGAACAGCTCATCGAGCCCTCCTCAATGGCGGGAAACTGACTACACCCAGTATGACGTCATCGCTGCTGATCACGTGTTCACTGACGTCAACAACGCCACAATCAACGACCACACAAGCAGCTTCGCTCTGACCCAACATGGCGCTTGGTTCGCCTTCCGCGATCAGGTATAATGTAGACCACAGGGGAACAAGGAGACACTACAAAACTGGGAGTATGGGTGTGTCTCACATCTTGCCATTTGTTACTCGGAGTTTGACATCATTCTCAAAGTGGGACAATTTTTGCGATTTTCAGGATCGTGTTTTTATTCTTACGTTCTATTATTACACAAGCGAGTAAAACGATAATAAATAAACGTAATCACGTGTGTAAACTATGATAAAAACGTTGCTGTTTGAAACACACTGGCCTGATCTCATCAAAATCTAATGCAACGCAGTCTAATAAACTTGTAGGTCGAATCTTTATTCGAATAGTGCATAATTTTGATTAGTTTTATGCAGTATCATGCAATATGATCAAACTTTTTGTCATAAACACAAACACGTTATAAACGTTTGTTACATTGTTGCTGATGCTGCATAGATGTAATAGACATAATGCAGACGTGTGTATGCCAAATTTTTTACCGTATTGAATAATTAAATACGGTAAAAATTTGGCATAAATTTGAATAATGCATGATATGAACTGATGTTATGCAGTATTATCAAACCTTTGTCAGTTTTCCTAATATTATTTAATAACAATACCCTTGAAAAATAGGAAAAAACGTTTGTAAATACGCAAAATTAATAAACGTACTGTTGATGATGTTAATCATGATGGTAACTATGGTGTTGTTAGGGTGCGTGCTTGACGCTGTTGTCCGTGCGCGTCTACTACATCGCCTGTAACGCGACCAACATCAGTTTCACCGCCTTTTCCACGACGCCCACCGGCCGCGACGTGGCGTCCGTTGTCACGGCAACGGGCACCTGCGTTGCTAACAGCAACAGTGACGTCACGCAGCAATCAGCGCTGTGTAAGGCTGACGGAAGCTGGTTCATGATGACTGATGGCTGTGTTTGTGATGCAGGATATCAACCGACAGCTGATAATAAGTCGTGCTCAGGTAGTGACGCTTTGCAGTTGTCTGTACCTGATATCTACTACAAGACAAAACACGGCTTCAACAAATGAAAAATGTTCCTGTAAATTGATTTACATTTAAGTGTTAATACAACAAAACTTCAAGGGTGTAAATTCATTGTCAGCGTAACATTGTTTGTAGTTTAATATAAAATACTAATATAGCGACGATGTCCATGCAGTTTTGTCGTTTGCAGAATTTAGTTTTGAGGAATATTTTATCGATTAATTTGAATGATAATCGAATGATAGATGATGCGTTGTTGTGTGACAAATAATTCCAGCATGTCCATGGCGCACGTACAAGTCACGCAGCGGTAACCATGCTTGTACAAAGTGTCCGGCGAACAGTGTAACCGGTGCTTTAGGATCCGTCTACTGTCAATGTATGCACGGCTTTCATCGCTTGACAACCGACAACTACGACTCGCCGTGTAAACAGCACTTTATTTTGTGATTTAGTTTTCTTCTACTTGCGTCTCAGTAGACCTGCATCCGTCCCGTCCAACGATGTGGCTTAGTGGTAGGGCGTCGGACTTGCGATCTAGAGGTCGCGGATGCGAGCTCCGGCCGCGACGCTGTTGCACAACAACCTTAGGCAAGTCGTTCACACCGCACTGCCTCTGTATCCAAGCAGTATAATTTGGTACCAGCGAAAGTTGGGAGGTAAACAGGCACACCACGCGACACACCAGACCCGTATCCGTGGTCTTGCAGATTTATCTGGTGTCTGGCTGAGGGGGCTACAGAAACGGAGATCAGCGCCGCTCTGTGAGCTTCGGCTTGGGGAGGAACCTTTACCATTTTATATACATTTGTGAGGTGTGCAGTGACGACAGTGAAACTGATCTGGGCTTCAGAACTATAGCCTATTAATTACTCTCAGGATTAGGAGTTATGATTGTACCGTTAGGGCGGTGACAGTTTTGTACAGAAGCAAAGGATTGTAGAACCTAAGCGTACGGCACCTAGTATAGACGTGTAGCTTATTGCTAATTTCTCATAACTTCGTGTGTTCTTTTTTATTCACCACAAGATAGATCAACTGCACAGTTTACAGAGTGGCAGAAACATGAAGATGTAAAAATTCTTGGGTTATTAAAATGAGGTGAAACCAGAATCGCATAAAAATCGCGACCGCGATATCGCAGTATTTCCTATGCGATTGCCGTAGTTGCTGCAGAATGCCACTCATTAAAACTCTCACACACTAAGAGCTGCTAATCCCCAAGGCACACATTCGTGTTTGAGTTAGTCGACTGCCTGTGTATCCAGGTCCGACCGACTGCCGTTAACCATGGAAAGCTTTGTGTCGAGGAGCGTAAAGCCGATGTAAATGGAAAAGTGGCTTTAATGCATTGAGCACGAGGTGAAGTAGTTGTGGACAATTGAATATAAAGAGCTAACAGTCGTGGAAACTATGCTTTCGTTGCTATAGCCGACAAGCTTGCAAACGCGGGGGGAGCGTTCTTGCACACCGTGTATAGTCACTACTCGTCTCTGTCTACGACCAGTCCTAAGAACCAGTCGCTCTGTCTGCCTCATGTTGGGTACTAAAGGGACCGAAACAACTGCAGCTGCAGCCGGCAAGTATAGCGAGACGCTGAGCATGAGCATGATGATGATGACGATGATGATGATTATGATGTCACAAGCGTGCAGCCAATTGTGCACGACAAGTGAAATAAGCCGTCGACAAAGTTGATTTACTCGAAGCGAAGTGTTCGACGCATTATAATGCTCTACAGTAAAGCAACAGAGGCAAAGTGTAATGCAATTTTGCTGTACAGCATATTGCGTACATACGCGTTATGAGATAGGTTTAGCATGTGCTGCAATTAAACATGGAAGAGTAATTATCCTAAAACCCAGTGATGCACCATTGTGAAGAAATACAGAAACTGTAAGATGCGCTGTGCTTGACACCACTTATAGGAAGTCGTAATAGGAAGTCATTTTGCTGTAGGCGGTTCGATTTGGATAAAATTCGCAGACTGGTGCAGGATGACGTGCCAACTGCGGTGATATGGTCGAAACCGAAACCGGAAGTGGAATTTAAATATGGCGGATGTTTGTTTTTCGAAAACGGAAATAGTTATATCTCAGCCGCGGATTGAGTTATAACTACGAAATTTGTTTTGCATTCGAAAAAGAGCGACGCCACCCGATCTGAAACCGGAAGTAAAATTGGGCTGCAACGGCCGCCATCTTGAAAATCAATATAACATCATATCTCCGCTGAGGATGGACCGATTTTGGACGAAATTCGGCAGCCTAATGTAGAGTGACATGCCGAGTACGGTGATGTGGTCAAAATCGAAACCGGAAGTAGAATTTCAATATGGCGGTAGGTTGTTTTTTTCCAAACCGGAAGTAGTTATATCTCAGCCGCAGATTAAGATATGTCGATGAAATTTGGTTTGCTGATAGAAGAAGGGAAGAAGAATTCCAACCGCCATATTGAAAATCGTTCTTCGCCGTATTTTTTTCCTAATGCAGTTTGGACTTCAGCGAGCGGCGGCTTTCGTATCGTCTCTGATACACTAGTTATGCAACGAACCAACTGAGACTGAGTTTTTCTGAGCTTTGCAATACACTGTACTATGTGTTTCATAGATTCCGTGTTAGAAGATAGATCAGGTATACGCCACATAGCGAGAGTTGTATCGACAAAATGGGACTGGGATACACGCTAACGCGGCGTACGGACTTCAGAACTTTTCGACCGAAAAACGCTAAACAAAGGGATGTTCCCGTGTAAACTGTAGTGCACCCTTAATTGTCATCGGAGTTTCACAGGTCACGTGACACGACGCATGCGCAGCGATCGGAACTGGTATCACCTTTATAAGGCGGTCAGACCGAGGTCATCATAACTGAAGATCAGAAAGTCGCAGGACATTCAAAGTTAATGGAGGTTTTGAACACATGACGCATTATGCGTGACACAGTAAGACTTAAGGTCAAAGGGTTAACGATCAAGGTCACAAGGTCACAAGGTCACACACCTTATTAGCAGCAAAAGCGTCATAAATGAGTAACGGATGGCTATATATATATATCGACTCTTAATTACATTTGTAGTCAACCTAGTACGTGGCAGTGTTTTAAGATCATTACTGTCACATAAACTATAAAGAGACGTATGACAGAAATGCTATCGTCGGCGTCAAGTTGGCCTATTGCGGCTCAATACAGTTTTGTAGTTGATTATTATACTGATCACGGTGGGTAATCACCAAAAAGGTGATTAGTGATTACCCACTAACACATCGCCTAAACGTCAATTGCTGCTGAGTAATATCATCTTCTTGTAATTTTTGCAGTTTTAGATGCGTTATTCACTGTTAACTCGTGTCTAAACCGCAGTTTTTTTTACATTTATAGCAGTTTTATTACATTTCTGTAGCTGTTACGTGGTAACAGGGTACGTGGTACAGAGTACGTGATACCCACAATTTTGAGGTGCTCCTGTAGCCCAGCCACCCCCTACCGAGTTCGGTACTAAAGTTGTTATTGTAACGTACTCCCCAAACCCAAGTTGTGTACCAAATTTGAAGTTGCTAGCTTCAACGGTTGCAGAAAGAAGTGGGGATCTTAAAAAATTTTTAATGCTCCCTAGCCCAGACTCCCGCCAGTTTTTGTCCTAAAAGTTGTTTCTTGGTAAGCTACTCTTCAAGCCCAACTTCTATACCAAAATTGAAGTTGCTAGCTTCAACGGTTGCAGAAATATATAGGGGGTCTCAACTTTTTTGGATACTACCCTAGCCCGGACCCCCGCCAATTTTGGTCGTAAAAGTTGTTTCTCGGCAAGCTACTCCCCAAGCCCGAGTTGTATACCAAATTTGAAGCTGCTAGCTTCAACAGTTGCAGAAATAAATAGGGGGTCCCAAATTTTTTTTGGATGCTCCCCTAGCCCGGATCTCCATTTTGGCCGTAAAAGTTGTTTCTCGGCAAGCTACTCCCAAGCCCAAGTTCAATGCCAAATATCGATCAAGAACTTAATTGGTTTTCTGCGGAACTGATACATTTACGTCCGCAGTGATACTGAACTCAAAAGTTGGCAGTGTCTGAATGACGAAATGCTTTTTGTCGCTGTAGGCTTGTTATTGTCGGGTCAAGTACGTAACTTGTCAATCACTTACGTCGATCACTCGCGGCTCGATCTCATCTGGCGGGCACCTGCACCTGCTGTCACTAGTGATGTTACAACGTCTGGAATTCTACGCTACTCGGTCAGCTGTGTCACGTGCAGTGATAACGTCACCTTCATCCCGGCTCGCTCTGGACTCAACACTACCAGGTTGGTCGATTGTACTTTGTCTATAGTTCATATAAGAAGCCAGCTGGGGATGAAGCACGTGGCGTCATAGCAGTTTTAGGGGATAAAAAGCGTGTTTTGCTTGAAAAATGGCCATACAGGCAACAACACAGTTGCATGCTATCAGTCTGTCAAAACACGTATTAGTGCACATAGCATTCGTTTATGCTGCGAAATCCTTGGTCCGCAGGTCATGCTAGTTGGTGCTCTGGACTCAACAGTACAATGCTATGGCGAACAGATCGCGCGTCAGCTGCGCACACAATACGTTGAGGGCATCTAGGCATCTCCAGGCCAAAAATTGTATTGTGTGGCCGTGACTTGCGAGGGCATTTACGGTTACCGTTTACCATTCATGCTGTAACTAACCGCTACAGTGATGAGATGTCAATAACTGACATTTGGCTTCACTGACAGTGATTTTCAGAGGGACCACTGCACAAATAATGCTCTTCGAAGCAAGACTTACAGAGATTTGTGATGTGTTTTAAATGTCGTAAACCACATCAGCTTGACTTCGTTTGGCATCTAATCCCGGATTACGGAACAACAACGGTGAGTAGACCCTGTAGTGTATCACTAGTGAACATTTCATTTATTGAGTTAGATTAAAAGTAGAAAGCACTCCGAGAACTTAAACCTCTGCTGAGTGAGGTTGACCATAAAGCTTCAGTCAATCAATCAGAAGAGGATTAGAGTGACCAAAGTAACAAATGTTACTGCGAGACCACTATTACAGTGCTAATAAATGAAGGATCGTTGAAATAAAAAAGTTTTCAATTGGTGCTGGAACGACCGCAGTGTTGGTGCCGAAGCTTAGCACCTTCCTTAAAAAATTTGGAGCATCTTTCGTCCAGAATATGATATGGACATGGGCTGATCTGAAGGCTTAAATTCAGTTATCATAAATTTAAAAAAAACTTATTTTGCACTTTTAAAAGTGACAAAATACAATTTCTGTATCTGTATCCCACATCCAGATCATCTCCAAAATCTAACCAATTATTCCTTGTCCCAAGGTTTGTCTCTACCAAAAATTTTATAAAAATTCACCAACAGCTTTTTGAGTATTTTTTTCTTCCGCACAGACACACAAACTTGCAGACGTAAAACCGTAACAACTTAGAGCTGCAGCAGTCAAGACGTTGTGTTTGTGTGTTGAACTGCAGCCGTCAAGACATTGTGTTTGTGTGTGCTTCGTTGTGTTTATCAGAGTCAGTGTTGTTGGTCTGTCTGCGAACACCTCTTACGTCATCACCGTCTACACAGTAGTTGATGGCGTCATCGCTTCACGTGATGACGTAACCGCCAGGACTGTTCCCAACGCAGGTCACTTGGTTACTTACTGACAACACTTTTGTTTCCACCACAACATAAGAACAGTTAAATGATTTCGTTTCAACATTGGCACAACACTAATGCCGACTAATTCCTGTAGATGATGACAGTCATATTTCTATAGCTTAACGTCGTAACTGCAGAAGTGATGAATGATGTTTTAATTCAAAACGTCAGGTTAGAGATCACCTGATCATTATGTGCATTGTCAAAAGTACATTTATTGCACATCTTGTACACTAAAAATTACGTTAATCTTAATGTTCATTATGAGGACTGGCGTGGATCAGCATCTCAACAGATAGAGCATTGTCCTCTACTTCTAGTGAAATATTCACTCTAGCTACACTAGCAAGTAATGAAGTAAGCAAGTAAACACAGTACCAATTTCGATGACCTTGAATGATCCTAAACGACCGTCACGCACCACCTTACGCTATGTAGCATTTTGCCGGAGCTCGCTATGTACGTAGAAGGGAATAAAGATAGACTCACACTATCAGCAGCAAAACGATAGCCGCGAGTCCGTAGATTTCAGTAATTTACAGATTGTGCATAAATTCTCAGTGTGAGTGACCCCTAACCTTGATTTCAAAGTCTCCATATTCCTCAATGTCAAATGTCTCGAAAATGATATAAGGTAGAACTTAACTATACTCACAGTGGCAGGCTGATAGGAAGTCGTGAATGATCTATCATATGGTGCCATTTTCAATGATCCTGAATGACCCCTAACCCAGATTGCAAGAGCATGCCATTATTCGACGTTACATATCTCAGAAACGATGCAAGATAGACACACGGTTACTACAGACCACTAGTAGAAAGTGATGGCCTATGGAATTGTGCCATCGCCAGTGACCGTGATCGACCTTCAAGGTCATTTCAAAGCTTTTCTGGTCTCTGATGGAAAGTCCAGTCAAAGGATGACTCTACCAATGATCTTGAGTGACTTCTGAAGGTCGTTTCAAGTACTGTAAATGGTTTCATTGTCTGTATCTTATACGGTAAATCTCAAAAATACAGCACGTAATGTACGAAGTTAATTGCGACGGTCGAACGTCATATGTGACCAATTAGTTTTACTGCAGCAATCGTAAGAACTGTTATGTGATGCTGAGCGCGACCTTTTCGCGATAACTAAGTTTCTTGTCATAAACTTGATATTACGTCAGCTGTATGAAGACTTGTATTTATACGCAACAAACATCTGCCTCTCTATAACGATGTGTCTTGTGCTGCTTTTTATTCTTTTGTATTTTATCATATCATCATGTATTTTGTATTATTATTCGTATGTGTACAAAGATGTGTTTTGCCATCTGCTAATAAGTGAATGTTGGATTAGACACTAACAGTAAAAAATAGGTACGTGAACAGTCTGTAGGTCTTGGTGATTTCAGCATCTATTGTTGGTTGTTCAGGTTAAAATAGCTGTTGAGTCAATACGAAATACAAACAAAATTGTTCCTACCTGTACGCCCCTCCCTACCCTCTCCCCGAAATTTTTTCTCACTTGTTGCTTGAAATGGTAAATTGTGGTGAACTTTTGTGGAATAACTACTGTTAGAACACAATTTACAATTTATTATGTATCCCAACATTTTGTTCAGGTCTGACAGGGGACATTCACCCTTGTGTATACTGGTAGTGAATTAGGTTTTTAATTTTTTTAAAAATATTTTATTTCATAATTTTTGTAATGTTTGGCCTGTGCACTAGACAGTGCATCAATATTTGGGTGCATATTACAATGACACAGAGGAACATGTATCATGTCGTGTGACGTAGGTTTAAAGAGAGTGACGTATGTCCGGGTTGCTGAGGTTGCAGCCAATCACGTCACTCTAGTCTGGCAATCACCAGGTGGCGCTGTGGAATTATACGAAGTCAGTTTCTGGGCGGATGACTTACGTCGAAATATTTCACTAGCATACTCGTTCTACACAAATATCACAGTGCGCCAGCTGCGTCAGAAATCCCTCTACATGTTCCGCGTAAGACTTTCTTGTCTTTTTTTCATATATAATCCATTTTTATGTATTTTATACTACGTTTTTCTTAATGAAAAATTTCAACTCAAACCAAGACGTTGTGGTATCAGAAACCCGTGTAGAGATAAATGTTAAGACTGAGATTGGTTGCCAAGTGTCCGTCACTTAGTAGTCATACAACGACAACGTAGACACGTAATATAAACAGGTAGGCCTGTGCTCTCGTTGAGTTCACTTTGCAACACATAAGAATCGTCAGAAAGTCTGTCAGTTCAGTTAATTTTTTCACTTATTAATTTGTCGATAAATAGATTGTGAATTAATGAATTAGCGTTGCTGCCCTCGCTCGGAACTGTAGGCTATGCTTCACAGTAGAGTTGTTGCAAACAGGAATGGAACAGGTTTACAGACGCACAGATAAACAGACCGTTTGGTACAAAAAATAGTTATTTCTGACGTGCTGCGAATTAAACCAATAATTAGTAGTCAAAGAAAGTGAAAAATTGTGAAGATGTCGTCACGTAATTGTTGCGCAGGTGAGATATAGAATACGAGACACGTGGAGTGATTACAGTGACGTCATTACTGCCACTACGACGTCATCAGCAGGTGTCGTCGCCGAACCTGCTGGTTAGAACGTTACACACTAGTAGCCTCATTATAATAATATGTAAATTTTTGTACGTCTACAGTGTGTCTCAAAAATGTCCCAAGTTTGACTTGATATAGCTTTAACACACTTACACCAATTTTTACAATTTTTGGCACATGTCATCAGCAGAGATTCAAAAATTGGCTGCAGGTTTAACTGTCCCAAATAGCTCGCTCTTACTTACTTTATAATGCTCTGAAGTGAAATGACGGAAATGACGTGTTTTCCACGTCACTGTTATAGCGTCATGGGAGCGTTGTGTAAAAATGGTTTTTAGTGCTGACGATAAAGTTTTAATCAAAAGTTTTTACCAATTCGGTGGCGGATTATTATGTTAAGCCTATAGCCAGTCAAACTTAGGACATTTTTTGAGACATTCTCTTTAAAGAATAAAAGCCTTTTATTGGTAAACAAAAAAGTATTATATTTGCTCACTTTATTTTTGCTTTGTTTTATATTATTTTCATTTTATGTCCATGCATGCTCTTTTTTATAATTTGTTTTATATTCAAATTTGTAGTGTTATTGTATATATTGCCTTTATTGTTATCATGTTATCATATAAACGAAAGATGTGACTATGTAAAAGGCAGGATGCATTTCGTTATGTTGTTAACAGAAGTAAGCTCGTTGTTAACAGGTCAGAAGTCAGACGATGCTGCTAATGATGATGATGACGTCAAGTTGATCGGAGTCATCGTTGGCTCAGTCGCTGGAGCTCTGCTGTGTTGTCTTATCCTCGCTGGCGTCGTCGTCTTCTGTTTCTGCAGGTTCACGCCTCTTCACTGTCTCTTAACTGTCTCAAGACGTTCACGCTTGCTTCACTGCGCTGTACGGCAGCCGCAAGAACTGACGCTAATTGTTCAAACATTACTGTATTTCAACACACGTTGATAACACTATCAGGACAGCAGTGCAACAGACTTTCACTCTTGCTGCTGTGTAGTTTTTTTGCATTTTTCTGGAAAACAACGTGCTTCTAAGTAAAAACGAAGTAGCTCATTCTGTGGATTTGACATTAATTTTCGGTAGCCTGGGATAGCTCCATTTTGTTGTTGTTTTTTGCACTTTTATCTGAACACAGACACACAGACAGTGCTATCGTTATTATAGGAGATACATTAATTTGTTAACATTGTGGCGAGACCCAGACGATGTCTCACATTGTCGAATCCTGTCCCCTGACATAACTGGATGGTGGCTTATCTCGGCTACACTCTGCTGATGAGGACGCTGTTTCGTGGCTGACCAATTATGGTTAATGACACGCATACGAGAAGAAGATTAATTTGTTGATGTAGTTTCTCACTTTGATTGTGCTTTTATTGTTCAGTGGTTTGTGGTCGGCGATTTCAGTTACCACTAAACCATTGCAATGATGAAGCAGTTTAGTGGTACAGTGACAGTGAGTGAGTGAGTCAGAGGTTGCAGGCTTGACACTCAATAGGTTCACTGGTGTAAATATTAGCAGCACTGAGTACGTGGACGAAAACCAGTAAAACTGTTAACATTCTTACATGCACACTATTAAGTAAGTAAGTAAGTAAGTAAATAAGTAAAAGAGTAAGTAAGTAAGTAAAAAAACTTTTATAGCGCTGAAGTTTATAAAAGAATCAGGGCATGTCGGAGGTTGGGTCACTAGGGAGTTGGATAACAAACAAGAGGTCAAAGTAATTTGACAAAAAGTGCCTCACGGGGGGCCCATTCCCCGGTTAGGGGTCACCCCAGGGGGTCGAAATTTGTACCATTGAATTCCTGGTTTCCTATTAGTGTTCCATAGTAACTATAGGCCTAGGATGCACCGTTTGGCCACAGTGCACGCACGTGACAAAAAAGGACCAACGACGTCACGACACAGCCTATCTCAATAAGCGCCTCTTTTACTAAAGTAAAGTGAGGCGCTTAAAAATGAGTCTTCAGATGGCGTTTAAAAGACTGATTTCTACTGATAATCCAACAACCAACAATACCAGAACTTGATTAATTTATTCATATTGAGCTTATATCAGAAGTTTAGATACTGTAGTATTATCACAAACTTGCTGCCTAACATGTCGTTGTAATGAAATATCTGTAGCAGATAGCTGTGTAGATGAGTTGGATGAAGAGACGCTGGTGTATGTTGTGTGGAATACAGACGACGTAGAACGCGTAGCAGCAGCACAGACAGCAGTTGTGACATCCTCAGCTATCACAACGGTTCGCTGTTTTCTTACTCGTCACAAAACGTTCTTACCTAAGGCGGGTTTGTTATTCACCAGTAATTCCGTGAGAGCAGGCGTGGCCTAGCGGTTAACTCCATGAGACTGGGCTCTGATTGGTGCTAAGACATGTGAGTTGTCAGTGACGTCATGCAGCACATCAAGCCGACATGAATCCACGAAATAATGCCCTCTCTACATAATGCCAACGAGCATAATTCATGCGGGCAAATGCCGTGCAGCGTAAAGGCCTGTTTATAGCGACGCAACTCAACTCAACTCGACTCGACGTCGTGTTGAGTTGAGTTGCGTCGCTATAAACGGACCTTTAGACAAACTGCCTTCCAGTTGGTGATGACGACGGCGATGATGATTGGCGATGATGATGATGATGATGATGATGATGATGATGACATAACGACGACGTCGACGACGATAACTACGTACATGTCAGTGTGAAAATAACTGCGATGTGAAAACTTTGAGAAGTGTTGGCCGATTTTACAAATTCCTTCACTGTTGAATTCAGTAGTAAATTTGCAAGAAGACGCGTGCCATATTTCCCACCGCACCTTAAACGTGTCACTACACTACCTTGTGAAATACAAAAGATCAACAATAGCAATGCGCTTGATGTATTTAACACAATATCATAGATTTGTTTCTAAACATTACCATGTGGGCCCTTGAATCATACTAAATGCTTAAAGTGCCCCCTTTGGCATGAATACATGCCCAGAGACGTTTGTGCCACTCAGCCATTGTATCGTCGACTATACACACAGACAAAAGATGGCATGGCTAGGGAGCCATGCCAGACTTTTGTTGGACGCTGCTTCAGTTCACTGACGTCATTCAAATTCAAATTCATCCTAGCCAACGCTTACACTTAGATGACCAGCGGCAAGCTACAAGTTTACTGTACAGTGTACGCCTGCTGAAACAAAAATGTTTTGAGACGTCGCTTGAACGACGTCTCATCCGTTAAGTCCTGAATGTCCGCAGGAAGAGTGTTCCACGCCTTTGGTCCCGCGTGAACTTGATGAGTATCGCAAATGTTTCCACGCATACATCCAAGCCAAAGGAGGACATTTTAGCATTTACTGCGACTCAAGAGTACACACACAATTAAATTTATTTGGTTAATTTTGTCAACAGTAAGGCAAACTGGTGGTATTGTGTTGGATATGTTAGAATTTTGCTATTTTTGTTAATGTGTTTTTCACAAGGTAATGTAGCAACATATTGTAGGTTTGGTGGGAAATATAACAAGGTTCTCGTAGTAAATTTACTGCTGAGTCCAACAGTGAAAGAATTTAAAAGATCGGTCACCATTTGTCAAAGTTATGAATGAATATCGAGTGGCACGTTTTTATGGCTCACGGTGTATATAATTACACAGTTTTAAACTGTATTGTAAAAAAAACCTGTTTATGACAAAATCTAAAGAGCGGATGTGCAGTTTATTCAGTTGGCAAGACCAAACAGACAAACGTGACATACATACAATCTTTCAGTCACAACACACAACTCGTACATACCTCATTAGGTGTTGCACGTGGTACAAATCACACGCAACGTAACGTCCTTCAAGTTGACATGTTGTGATGTGAATGTGGTGTAGGTCAGAAATGTGCCGCCGAGTCCAACGTTGTGACGAGTACTGGTGAGTCACTGACATGCACCGTCTCACTCATCCTCCCAGTCACACCGTCTCAGTCATTTCTGTCTTGTCACTCATCCTCCCAGTCACACCGTCTCAGTCATTTCTGTCTTGTCACTCATCCTCCCAGTCACACCGTCTCAGTCATTTCTGTCTTGTCACTCATCCTCCCAGTCACACACTGCCAACTGTTTAGTATTAAATATAAATATAAAAAAATGCGGTTTAAACACGAGTAAACGGCGAATGACATCTAAAACTGCAAAAATTACAAAAAGGTGATATTACTCAACAGCACATCGCCTAAATATCAATTGGTGCTGAGTAATATCACCTTTCTGTAATTTTTGCAGTTTTAGATGTGTCATTCGCCGTTAACTCGTGTCTAAACTGCAGTTTTTTATATCTATATATGCAGTTTTATTACATTTCTGTATAGCTGTTACGTTGTACCGGGTACGTGGTACGGAGTACGTGATACCCACAATTTTTGAGGTGCTCCTGTAGCCCAGCCAGCCCCTACCAAGTTTGGTACTAAAGTTGTTATTGTAACGTACTCCCCGAAATGCAAGCTGTGTACC
>Ga0209339_1000416_pt1 | contig 15759 bp, 6 predicted proteins | sample OlaalgELextract3_FD_187376 | JGI IMG/M metagenome (GOLD analysis project Ga0209339, IMG submission 187376) | Olavius algarvensis symbiont microbial communities from Tuscany, Italy - Type A ELBA extract 3 (SPAdes) (version 2) | ecosystem: Host-associated > Annelida > Digestive system >... | reverse complement strand
ATGTTCTGTTAATAACCACAGCTCATCAACGATGTTTGACATCCCTTGCTGTTTCTGACAAACGCATTCCTGAATGACTCTCAGTAATCTGTAGTCTACAGAACTGAGGTCTGGTCTGTTGGGAGGCTACGTCCGGTGTGAAGTCTGGAGTCTTGTGTCGCAGCAGCTCATTTCTCTTGCGCACGCGTGATGCGCTGGAAAGCAAAAGTCGCCAGCAGCTGATAGATGTCTGGCAGCAACTGTTTCAGCAGCAAGACAGCATAATGATGTGCACCATTCACTTTCACCCCTGGCTGCATGAAAACCACACCAGTGCACCAGCGCCTAGAGACGAGACACCAACTGAAACCGACACGTATGTTTATCAGAGACCAGTGAGGGACGTCACTGAGCTGAAGCAGCATGTGATTGATACGTGGTCAGCAACCAGCAGAGCTTCATTGATCAAGCGATTGATCAGTGGCAAGATTGTTTTAATGCGTGTCTCAAAGCCAAAAGCAAACACTGAACATTTGCTATAGTGTTCTTCGTAACTGTCACGACTTTTCAAGCATACGTTACTGCTGATATGAACAAATTGACTTACGTTTCGTTTCACAAGGTAGGGTGAGAACATCCGTCAAGATAGGTTGGCAATTTTGTTGCAGCTTTGCTGCAAATTTACTTCAGTATCTGTTTGCCAAAAATTATGGAAATAGGTGGCTTGACAAAGTTATTGCAAAAATAAAAGGGTGCAATTTTTTTTGCCACTTTAGCATTTCTGGGCTACAGAAGTATAAATGGTAGCAAACCAATATTATTACCATAGTGGTGCTGCTTTAGGCAGAGTTTGGGGTAGGGTTCGGTTTAGGCCTAGTGCCGATTAAGATTCGGGTTCCCTGAACTTCCCTATTCTGAAGTGAATAGAGCAAGGTACAAAAATTCCAACAAAATGTGTATGTAAAGGAGTGAACAATCATATTTATTCTATCATATTATGATGAATAAAGATGTTATATCAATTACGAAAAGTTGGCTCTCAAATAAGTGGCTGCAACGTTATCGAAAACCATTCTTACTCCCCGTCGCTGATTTTTGCTGGCCCGCATTAAGGGCCACTGGTTGCCGACATCGGTCTGTACGTCGTCCGTTGTCCGTCGTTGTTGTCGACACAGTGCGACCGTTGCAGTCTGTTGGTAACACTTTGTCGGTGATGTTGACAACACCTGTTGCCAGTGTCTACAAGGTAATGTAGTGACATGCTCGTCATCATTATCACCACGTTGTATGACCCGAGACCAGTGAACACCCATCAGTGAAGTCCTAGGTCTGTAATTATGTAGTTAACAGTGCGCCAAGCGCGATATTTTCCACCGTAATTACTTTTTGTGGTGTGGGGAAATGCCCGCGCCGAGGGAAAATGCTTATAACTTGGTTGTTTGTCCCGAAAGCGACCAAATTAAAAACTTAAAAGCTACGTATAGACGCGTACAAACGCTGAGAATTTCGTAAAAATTGTGCAAACGAGTAGCCCCTGGGGAGGGCAAATTTGTGGGCAACATTCCAAATTTTGATCGTTTTGGGGCAGTATTCCCACATTTCTGCCCCGATAAACATGAAATTTGGTACGGACTATGGTCCGCTCCCCCGTGCCATACTTCACGTTTATCGGAGCGATGTGTCGCGCCTGCGGGGCGAAAAAAACATTTTCGGACCACTAAGACAGGCCTGCCGGTAACTATGAGCTAAAGATCGCGCGAGATCATATCATCTCTCTGCAGCTGCATGTATGCAAAGTCATTCGCTACGCGGCAGCACGTGCTTGACGTCGATTCGAATTTTCTGTCATATCCTGCTCCCTTGTCCCTTGTACAATTTCTCCCAAATCGTAATCAGTTTATCTGTGGGTGGTTGCCTTTCTCAAATTTCATCCAAATTTCATCCAAATTGTTCCTGCGATGCGAAAGAAATGCCGGAGACGTAATAGCATACGCCCCGCAGAGCTTGTGAAAGGGTAATAACCAACATTGATTTCGTGTATATGCTTTGACTTGGCTTTTCGTTTGAGTGTGGTATTGTATTGTTTTTAGATAAAGCGAGATGTTGGTCGAAAATCGCGATTTTTCATAACCCTTCTACATAACAACCCTCTGGGGGAAATATATATTTCTTTATTCATCAAAAAATGATAGCGACAAAATAAATAACAATGAAAAAGGCTATATTTTCGCGCAGTTGTTTGCAATAGAGCCACGTCCCCGGCCTACCAGGTGGTATAAATAGATTGAGAAAAAGACCTCTGTTTACTTACTGCTCAAGCATGTCACAGACAGACAGACATACATACTGACAGACGGAAAAGTGATCTCAATAGCGCAGCGTTTACCGTAACGCTTGCTAAAAAGCAAACACAATGTGCAATATACAAACTGCGTGTTAACAACGAAGTTATCACAATGACTAAGTTTAATTGTAAAACAAGTGAGATTGATAAATGAAGATGGAAATGAGTGCTCTTTGCGAAATTTCGTGAGTAGTTACATGGTTGGATGTATCGAGTTACTGGATATTTTGGACCTCTCGCTACGAAAATGACAATACATCAAATCCAGTTTCATCAATAGGTCTACCGCCCACGTAGTTATACACAACGCAATGGTGCAACGCGCACTACGTCATGGTAACTGTTCGTGACTCGTGAGTGGGCGCCGTGTTGAGGTGTCTGTTACATTCCATTAGCGCGCAGTGTTTGCGACAATTGCCACGGAATGTATTTCAGCCATAGTAAACACTTGCGGGTCTATAACAAAACAACACATTTATTTGCAGCAGAAGCACATAAACATAACAGACATGGATATTAATTAAACTGCCGCAGGCTGCCAGGGAGCTATACAGCTATCAATGCTGGCCGCCTATAACTTTAACAATAATGTTCTTTCATAGCGAGATAGACAGGAAAAGACAGACAGAAAAAGACAGACACAAGCATTAACACAAGAAACTATACTTCCTTCCACACAGCACAATTGAAATACTTCACACATTTATGTATAATACAAAGACAAATCAAGTTATGAAGATAATGAAGTCAACCTACTGTTTAATTTTGATTTTAAAAGTCGGGTCTATAGAGATCGAATCGAATCCGTTTCATTTTGTCGGAACCGCCCAGCACCAGAACCTCGGCCGCCGTCGCCGCCGTTTGCCGCGTGAACGCGATCCGCGGCAACGATGCTAATGTTTGCTGCTGCAGTTGCTGCTGATATTGCTGCTTAGATACGAGTGACGTCATACAGGCGTCCGTCAGACATCACGTATGATGCTCCAGCATCATCATACTTCCCGCCAATAACACTTCATGTCCGTACCAACTGTCGCTGAGCCTGCCTACGCCCGCAATCCTACGTGCGATGTTGAAATTAGTTCGATCACGTCACGGTCACGATCAATAACACGTCAGAAAATGATGCAGTACATTAGGGTTGCACCAACCGATTACAATCGTTCGTTACTTAAGTACTCACCGAGTTCGTTTACACGAGTTTTGGCCTTCGAGTTTTTACTTTACACAGCGTTATAACAATAAACAAAATGCAATTGTATTACACTAAATATATTCGCATGTTATCAAAGATAAAGAAGTAGCTAAAATAAAATAAAATGAAATAAACTATTAATTTAAATGAAAATTAATTTAAAGTTTTTAAACACAACCAATGACAGGTTAAATTAATACAATGCAGAAAAACCAGTAGGTAAAAATTAATCTTAAATGAATAATAATAACATTACATAATAATCGATAATAAAAACACTACTATTATACTAATAGTACCCAATAATAATGATATAAATTGCAAATTACAAGTGTATTCCTTTTTTTATTATTTAAACTTCGCGATCAAATCTTACCGGTTTTCAGCAAACAGTAAGAAGAAATAATTAAATATGGTCGATGGACTGTATCGTAAATTTATATCGCAGAATTACAGGTTTTTCGAGTTTCTGTAGTGGTGATGTGGAAACGATCGAAATATGACGCCGTCTTCTGGCAATGAAGACAACGGAGATAGCATCGGTGACGTGCGTCGTGCCATTGGATCAATACTGATGCTGACTCGACTCCTGTCGCTGTAGCCGGTAGCATCCCCATCATCACGCATATATACTATGTATAACACAAGCCAGTGCAGCTAGACGATCACGTATAATGCCGATTCGCTAAACCATATCACGCCCACTCTAGCATTGCGACTTTGAAATTAACCATTTAATGGACACATTACAAGAAGCTCAGCTATCGCAGAGACCGCGCGTTGCTTCGTGTCATTGAATGTATTACTCAAGGTCACTCAAGGTCACTCAAGGTCATTCGAAATGACACTGTTGCGTAGGGCGTGTGTAAGTCCCAATTAGTATTTCAATGACACTATGTCTATCCCGTACCTTTCTGAGATATTTAGCGTCGAAGAATGGCGTGACCTTGAAACTGGGGTCGTCCAAGGTCTTTGAAAATGGCGCCGTTTGATAGACCATACGACTTTCTATTGGTCGGTCATTGTAAGTATAGCGGTATGTTGTACCATTTTCAAGTTATTTGACGTTGAATAATCGTGACCTTGAAAAGGTAACTGAAGGTCATTCGAACTGGTACCATTCGAAAGCTTGGGTGCGGTTTTCTATTCACCTTCCATAGTAACTATGGCCGTATCTTTAACCGTTTATGAGATATTTAGCGTCAAATAATAACGTGACCATGAAAACTGGGTTAGGGGTTGGTGTTCAAAGTCACTGAAAATGGCGCCGTTCGATAGATCACATACAACTTTCTATTGGTCTGCCACTGTAAATATAGCTCTATCTTGTACAGTTTTTGAGTTATTTGAAGTTGAATAATATCATGACCTTGAAATCTGGATTAGAGGTCACTCAAGGTCATTCAAACTGGTACCGTGCGAAAGCTTGGTGCGGTTTCCTATTCGCCTTCCATAACTATGGCTCTATTTCGCATCATTTGCGAGATGAAGCGAGATATTGGTGGAAAATCGTGATTTTTCATACCCCCTTGCATTCGACGTTCCAGTTACTGGGGGGTTCCCATCGGAATGTTGCCATCCAGTTTGGTACAGGAAAACTATAATGGTGAGGCTACCCGAAGGTGTAAAAACTTTGAGGATATGTATAACCGTTTAGACTCAATACCGGCGTGAAACAGACGGATAGACAGACGGACAGACAGACAGACCGGCGGACGTAATCTTGCGACGGCATAGTCTGCGCTATGCATACGCATCGCGCGGTAAAAACCGCAGAGCAATGGACCAATACGGTGCCCGCCCAGACCCCTCCTCACTGTAGCAAATGTAGTCCACTCGTAACAGACCAGTGTACCAATTTTATAACATGTCAGCACACTGACGCACGATATTGATATAGCAATTCTGTCTGTCTGTCTGTCCGTCCGTCCGTCACGTTCCGATCGAAACGGCTCAACATATTGTCATAGTTTCTTCACCGCACGGTAGCCCAATCATTCTAGTTTTATGAGCATCAAATACCTTCGGTTGCAACACAGGTGGGGTATACAAATTTCGCGATTTCAACCAATAACTCGCTATATCTCGCAAACGATACAAGATAGAGCCATAGTCATTACGGAACGCTAATAGGAAGTCGCATGCAATTTATCGAATGGTGCCATTTTAATGACCTTGAGTTACTATTAACCCAGATTTCAAAGTCACGGAGTTACTGTACTGTAGATGTCGTCGACGTATTGAAATGGGCAGCTGATTCGCGATCTGTTTGTGATTTGCGATAGCTAACTTTCTTGTTCGATGTGGCACTGTAATTACCTCTGCACTGTAAAGGGTTAAGTTGTTACGTGCACTCTGGCATTCTAGCTTCGAACTATACCTCAATCAATAACTCATCATTTACCTCGCCTCGGTGGGGTATTTGTTTTCGGTCACCTATGTTTGTTACGATTGTTTCCATTGAAGCAGTAAGGGGAAACGGTTATGAAGCTTTCAGCATAGATTGGCAACGGTACTGTGATCATGCTATTTAATTCGCCAGGTGGCAGCACCCTGCAGTGGGGTGCGGGTCGAGGTTTCATGTGCCTGGCACCACTTCTTTATATTGAAATATGTCGATAATTATCGCGCGTCAGCACACTGACGCCCGATATTGATATAGCAATTCTGTCCGTTCGTCTGTCTGTCTGTCCGTCCGTCCGTCCGTCACGTTCCGGTATCAGATGAAAACGACTTGACATATTGTCATAATTTTATCACCATACGGTAGCCCAATCATTCTAGTTTTATTAGCATCAAACATCTTCACGAAATTCCGACGGGTCACCCCCTGCGGGGGCGCTAAATACAAGTGGGGTATAAAAATTTCGCGATTCTCTACCAATAAGTCGCTATATCTCGTAGACGATACAAGATAGCGCCATAGTTACTATAGAAGGTAAATAGGAACTCGTATGCGATCTATCAAATGGTGCCATTTCCAATGACCTTGAATGAACCCTAACCCTGTTTTCAAGGTCACAACACTTTTTGACGCTAAATATCTCGCAAACGGCTACAGATACGGGCAAAGTTACTATAGAAGGCGACTTCTAACCCAGATTTCAAGGTCACGATATTATTCAACGTCAAAAAACTCGAAAATGATACAAGACTATATTTACAATGGCCGACCAATAGAAAGTCGCATATAGTCTATCGAACGGCGCCATTTTCATTGACCTTCAACGACCTCTAACCTGGTTTGCAAGGTTACGCCATTCTTTGACACTGAATATCTCACAAAAGGCTACAGATACGATCATAGTTACTATAAAAGGCGAATAGGAAACCGCACCCAAGCTTTCAAATGGCACCAACTTCAATGACCTTGAGTGACTTTAACCCACATTTCAAGGTCACGATAATATTCAACGTCAAATAAGTCGACTAATAGTAAGTCGTGTATGATCTACCTAATGGTTCCGTTTCCAGTGACCTCGAGTGACCCTTAACCTAGCTTTTAAGATCACGGAGTTATCATAGATGCCCTCTACGTATTGTGTGCGCAGCTGACGCGCGATCTGTTTGCGATACCTAAGTTCTTGTTTTTGTCTGTGTCGGCCAACGATGTATTGGTTTTAGTAGCCTATGTTTCTTTGTTTGTCAGCAGTATTGCGGGATAACAGTTATACATTAACTAAGTAAGATGTATTAACGTGTCCATAAATGACAGTGTCACTTTGCAGGCACGACAACAGTAAGCTTAATTACGGGTAACAGAGTTCGAAGAAGTATGTCTTCAAGCGAGAGCAGAAGACGTGAAGTGACGGAGCAGATGTGATATGCTGCGGAAGACTGTTTCAGATCCGTACAACGGGGACTGGAAAAGCGAGTGGAAGAAAGAGGAGGTATGGTACGGCATGCTAATGTCCCACTTGACACATTATAGGTCATTTAGGAGACGGTAAGAAGCAGATAAGGAACAGAAATATGGGAAAAGCATGGTTCACCGGCTTTGGGGAATGACCGCCCGTCGTCGACGTCGAGCGTTGTCGTTCTAGATTAATTTGCTTCGCGTAGAAGCGCAATGCGGCAATGCCATGTCACTCCCGGTGACTGTCGAAGTGGACAAAGAGTTCCGTGCTCTTAGTCATCCGCCAGAGTTATCGACGTCATACAGGAACTGACGTCACGCGGCCGGGCATTGCTCTCCGGTGGACATTCTACGCGCTGGGGCCGAAGTGCCCGAGTCCGGATCGCGGCCTTTCGGTCATTCCCGATTGATGTAATTATGTAACAGTGTGGGTCTAACACTTTCTTGGGATTGAGACGTTCTGGAGTCAGCAGTGGATGGCACCACGTTATTATGTCGATACGCAATGTCGTGCATAGTATCTCCACATTTTGCTTGCCACAAGCTCGACTCGGTAAATCCATTAACACAGAAAAAGGAAAAAAAGCAAAGAAAGAGGAAAAGAGCAGAAATAGGCTATATTGGGAGTTGTTAAAGGCAATGATCATTTTAATCTAAAAAATAAAGTAACAGTAAAAGTTAAGCCTACATCCAACAAAAAAGCTGAGAAATCTTGAAACAACTGACATTAATAAGTTACGTGCATACGTTGGTAGTGCATAAAACTTTCAAAATTGTACAATATGTAGAGAACTGCACATATGAAACATTCTCGGATATATCAGTAATTAATCAAGTTTGAATTAATCATTAAGTGTTTTTAATTTCTTTTTTTAAATCTCTGTATTTTTGTAATTTGTATCCATTTGGTAGTCTTCTGTCACGTTTTATCTGTGTTTCGTTTTTATCTACTGTTCTGTGTGTTTGTTTGTCTGGCTGCCCGCTGTGGAGAAATAAAGTTCATTATAGAGTTCATATATTGATACAGGTGACACAGAAGCATGTAGCCTTCCTGCTGTTCAGTGCCCACCATACCCTTTCATATTGGTTCCCACGCTGTCACCATTCGATGTCACTCCGAGTCCCCAGTGCGTGACATAGCGGTCGATCTATTGACGGTTTTCATCTGATAGACGCGCGTGCAACACGGCATGGCGATCCTATCCACCTCGCATGGCCGTGGTCGATAGGTCCCGAATGGATGAGAAGTTATGGTAATTTACTTCGATCCTTTGAATAAGACGGTTAGGTGGCAAACATTCATCATACTTCATGCGACGGAATAGTTGCTGAAGACAAAAAAGCAGTGCAAAGCACGATATTCTCACCCCGGTTTAGTGATACCGGCTCCATGAGATCTCATTAAAACCTATAAAATTCTCACAGGCAAGGAATCCGTTAGCAGTGAGAACTTCTTTACTTTGTACAACATAAATTACAACTTGCGAGGACATCCTAACACATTGCGAAAACATCGAAGATTCGAAGTCGACTGAATGTTGGGAAATTTTTATTCAGCCAACGAGTCGTCGACACCTGGAACAAGTTACCATCTCACGCAGACGAAACTGAAACTGTCAACTGCTTCAAACGACGACTAGTGCTCGAGCTGCATGGGGCGTTTAAAGCATCTGCTTATTCAGCCCGACATCTTCAAGTTCAAGTTCAAGTTCAAGTTCCATACCTAGATTTTCTGGATTTTGGCCCAATGCGCCGCTAGATGGCGCTAGTTCAGTGGCGGCTTTAGGCGATGATGTCAATCAGCGAGTAAGTAATCGAATAGTTAATGACTTTACGCTCAGCGGAATTGGTTATTTCAATTCTAGACTAAGACCGAATTTGCGCCTTCAGCTTAAGTTCGGGTCTCAGTCTTTGATCTCACAAATGACTAATCCACGAAATGAAATGACCCAATGTAGCGTTTTTGGCGCCGTTAACTAGTATCCAGATTTACTACTTATGTACGACGATAACGAACTAATTATCGTTACAAAACACCTTTTAGCTTTGTTAAAATCATCTATATTCATTCGATTAAGATTAAGATTAAGGTGGATTAAGATGTATACATATAAATAAACAATTCGTGTTCATTTCTTCTTATTTTCGTCACTGACAAGTAGCGAAATTCATATGCCGTCGATATAAGACCTGAGCACATGAACACACGCCGTAGAAATCACACCGAAGCGTTACATTCATATTATCAAGCACCAGATCTATAAATACTAATCAGGCCTATTTAAAATTTAGTTAGATTTCTATGCACATTGTTCATACTTTTTCATTTTTCGTTCTTTTCTCTACCAATGCTATTTTACGGCGAATGAAGAGTTTTCATATAAAGTAAGTAAGACAGTAAATAAGTTTATTAAACCCCTGTTCGCAAAGCGGAGGCTTTACGCGACGGCGATATCCTTCAGTTTGTTTGTTCGTTCGTTAGTCTATCGCTTGTGAAATTTGTTAAGTCGTTCGCTACGTGGCAGCACCTGGCGGCGACCAGCAGCTTCTCGTATCGTATATTATGACGAACGTGGACGACTGTTGTCTGGCTAGTTTGGAAGAACTGATTTCAACTGGTGCTAGCAGCATTGCAGTAATCTAGCCACCAGATGAACTCAGGACTCCAGAACCAATCAAAGGTTTCAGTTCTGCTATGCCGTATACTGGAAATGAAACTGCTAAAATGAAGAATCGAAGTCTCGGTTTACGCTGGCGTCATCTTTGTTTAAACAAGAACAGATTAAACAACATCATAATGTCGACCGACCTTCAAGCACTAACATAAAATAATAACACAACTGTTCTGCAAGTCGTATTAAAATATAAAACTGCGAAAGGTTGTCAAACTAAGTACTTATGATGACATAATGCTGCTATGTAATTTGTTCATAATATCAAATATTAAACATAGCTGGCGATTGCTTTGTTTTATACTACTTAAGTCACTAACGACTCTAGTATGTAGTTGGACAAGCAGCTGGATGCTCAATCCCCTAATACTCCAAAAATTCATATGTAAGTATGCAAATGAGCATAGTTTAACGTCCCATAATATATCATTTCAGAGACGACCCTTTCTAGTCAATTAACTGCACTGCTACTGACAACGAAACCTAATACAACTAACAGACAGCAAAAAAGAACAAGAACTTAGCTATCGCAGACAGATCGCGCCTCGGCTGCGCACACAATACGTTGAGGGCATTCATAGGCCTAAATATTACACCGTAACCTTAAAATCTAGGTTAAGGGTCACTCAAGGTCACTGAAAACGGAACCATTGGGCAGATCATACACGACTTACTATTAGTCGAGTTATTTGACGTTGAATATTATCGTGACCTTGAAATGTGGGTTAGAGGTCACTCAAGGTCATTGAAAGTGGCACCATTTGAAATATTGGGTACGGTTTCCTGTTCGCCTTCCATAGTAACTACGGCGATATCTTGTATCGTTTGCGAGATATAGTGACTCATTGGTAGAAAATCGCAAAATTTTTGTACCCAACCTGTATTTAGCGCCCCACAGTGGGTGATCCCCTTCGGAATTTCGTGAAGTTGTTTGATGCTGGTAAAACTAGAATGATTGGGCTACCGTATGGTGAAAAACCTATGACGATATGTTAAGCCGTTTTCATCTGATACTGGAATGTCACGGACAGACGGACGGACGGACAGACAGAATTGCTATATCAATATCGCGCGTCAGTGTGCTGACGCGCGATAAAAACCGAAATACACAACAAACTGGCCATAGTTCACCTGTGAATTACTCATATTATGCACATAACTGCAGAGTACTGTTGTCGTACACAATACAGCACAGACCAGTTGTGGCAGTCGTCCCACTTATCCTCAAGACAGTCTACGCAGAGTACGTCACGCTCTGTTGCCTCCACACTGAACGCTGTGCATCAAGCCGCTCAATGCAGCTGGCTTGTAACAGCCAGCTACGTGGCAGCGTTCTTCGATGGCGTCGTGGTTACCATGGACACCGTGACGCCGCTCGGCTACAACGGGCACCTGCCTGGCTGTCAATCATCCATGGTCCGAGTGCATTCAGATATCGCTGGCCATGACCTCTGTCTGCCTGTCTGTCTGTCAGTCTGCGTGCATGTTTGCTTATGCCAATAAAACCTATCAGTGTTCTGACGCTGAAACCCCGACTGCCTCAATTTCGTCAGTAAAAACACCGCAGACGCTCGCAGTGGTGATCCGTAAAAGTGTCCCAGTAGGCCGATGTAACAGAAAGGCCGGTGCAAGCCTACGTAGACGGGCAAGTTTTGTCTTGTCACGCCGACGGCATAAGATCGAATACGGGAAGGACCGACGGAAGGAGAGCCGGCGTTGGACACCCCGCGCTGCCTCTATTTCAATGTATATCGATTCGGGGATACCGCGGCCAACGGAATTGTCGATAGTCTCGGCCGCCGTAACCTTTACATTAGGCCTACCCCATCATCAGCAAGTCAGCAGCAGCAGCAGCAGCGGTGGCAGTATAGCGACTGACAACGATTCTTTTGTTACGTCGATAGCATTGTTGGCATGTCAACGTGCGCCTCCATAAAAAAATCGTTACTTTACAGACGTTCATTTTTCGCGTGGCCCACACTCGACACATAATAGGTCATTTCGGGGACGATTTTACGTGTTAGATGACCCAACCAACAGCGTCATAGCATTGAAGGACAACTGTGTCACAAAAAACGTCCCCATTTTTATTTTTGGAATAACTCGGTCAAAAATAAACCGATTTCAATAATTTTTAGTACACCGATTCCTAAGGAAACTTTACACTAGCTGACTATTAATTTGCCCACTTCACCTGAAAAATGTCACCGCACTACCTAGTGAAATGCAAAAAGACGAGTTGCGGCAGCAGCTGGTTGAGTCATAGTGTGAGTTCCAGCAGAGTGTTGTGGACAATGCCACTGGCCAGTGGCGAACAAGACTCGAAGCTTGTGTTCAGGCAGATCATTTCGAACAGTGCATGTGACACGCGAGACCATTTTCCACACCATTCAACGACCGGTTCTTTTCACAGCCACCCAGCAACAGCAGAGCCACCCACTTTCTCCCGAAAAAAATAGTTGATTAAAACAGTATAAGCTTCGACTATAAAAATATCACAGAAGAAAATGTTGTAAAGAAAACAGACAGCAGATCCGCTAACTTTGCAGTTTTTGTTTGACGCCTTTACTTCTTCATTAAAACATTTTCTTATCATATTTCTGATAACAATAATTAGTCCTAAATTTCATAAGGTAGTGCAGTGACACTTTTCAGGTGAAGTGGGCACATTTATAGCCAACTAGTCGTAACTTTCCTTAGGATTCAGTACACCAAAAATTGTTAAAATCGGCTAATTTTTGATGGAGTTTTTCAAAAAATAAAAAGAGGGACGTTTTTTGGTACACATTGTATACAACTTTATTTCACCAAAACTAAGTAGCACAAAAATACAACAAATTAAACAGAAATAAACAAGCATAACATACTTAAAAAATAAAACTCAGTTAAAGTCAATGAATGTCTGCTATATGTCACACGACATAGTATAGATTATGATGTACATAATTTATTAAAGAACGTGTCCACCTAACGTTTACGAATAAACTGGTCCGCAGTATCAATACCAAAACAATATAGGCCTAACTATCTTTAGGCATGGCACCGACAACTTTAAAGCGACAACTGTATAGCTGTATTTAGTAGTAGTTAGTTAATAAATTCCACCAGGTTCAGCTCACTAAAAGGCAAAGAATGTGACAAAAAATTTAATACAGCCCCGTGAAGAGCGAAGATATAGAGCCACTTCGAAAATAGAGAGCTAAACCAAGCAAGATCGAAGCCCGATCCAGTCGACCGACCTGTAAGAACTGCTCCTACCACTGTGTACCGTTAAGTCTTATCAGTACATGATTGGATGGTATGGTGAAATCTGACGTTACAATCCTGAGTTTACGATGTACATTATTTTATCAATATTTTATTATTATTTTAATCTCCAGTTACTTTAGCATTACTTTCATTGTCGATGTTCTAGTCTGCTGTTTTCAAACTGCTGTTTCTTTTAATTTTCACTTTTTTTACTTGTATCCATGTATCATGTATTCATGTATTCTTGTATTCAGTTATCTGTAATACGGGCCGAGTTGCCTAAGATAAACGCGATGATAATAATGATGAGGACGACGACGACGACGACGAGGATGATGACGGTACACAATACTGTAACAAAGAAACAGTTCTGTTAATATCCCGCTTCCTCCAGACCAACATCACATATCATGTGGCTACGTGGAGGTAAGGGGGAGGGGGTTCGCGTGCTTAATTAGCATGATTGAGCTCATCGGCAAGTCGTCCAAATTTTGTCCATACATCAACTCACTGCCATCCACATATCTGTTATTGTGTTGTATAGCTATTAGGGTTTCCTCAGTCATCCATGCTTTCAATTTTGGAAAAGAACCAGAAAGGAAAGTCAATGGAAAGAAAGCACGGACCAACAAACGCCAGATGATAATACGTCGTTCAAAATACAGTGATATCGGTCTACGTGGTATTTCGTGAACCTAATAGTTAGATATGATTTCTCCAAAATCTTCGGTTTAATTTATTGCACGATTCACCTCTCTATAAATGAATATCGTGTACTAGGTCTGTACGATATTATAGGGCAACACGTCGTGTTTGAAACTTTTTTACAGTTCGTTAAGCTTATACAAACAATATGCCGTTACAGACCATTTAACCCTTTAATGCCTACATTAAAACTGCACAGCAACGGACTATTACACAGCAATATGGTGATTGGTACACTGGCCGTTAATGGGTGGACTGTTACATTCGGTACAGCGAGGAGGTGCATGGGCGGGCTGAGGCCCCGCCCAGTCCCCTCCTCGCTGTACCGAATGTAACAGCCCACCCATCAACGGCCAGTGTACCAACTTCATATTATTTGATGTGGCACTATAACTGCCTCTGGGATCTAAGGGGTTAACAGGGGTCAGGTAATTTGCGTGAGTAGCCGACAGGTATGTAATTTGATACGGTAATAAACATTCTGCACATCTGCGTAATCGACAGGAAGAACTGTTATATGAATGAATCTGAGCGCGACGTGTTAGCGACAGCTAAATGTCTTGTCTCTAATACCCACTATATGCAGACTCAACATGAAAGCCTATTTCCTTAAGAAAACTGGCCACATATCACTCGAATATCGAAACAACCGCCACACAACCATACAATATTGCATAATATTATTACAAAGCGCATACAGCAGTGAAGCTATGTAATAACTCAGCAAGATTGACATCTTTCCGTCCGCGTTGCAACTGGCCTGTCGTGAAGCCTATCTATGCCAAGCGTTAGCTATCATAATCACACTTTAGAACACCTCTACTAGCTCACCTGTACCTTTGCTGCGGTTGCTGTTACAGGTAGCCTACAGCCCTGCTTCTTGATAACTGCTCCTCCTCCCATTTCTTGCGTGCAAGCCGTGGGCGTCGTGAAAACGATTTTTCGCCTCGCCCAGGTAATAGCCATTAGCCAGCGAGTGCGTGAGGTACTGTTTTCGGTTTCCTGTGTTTGTTTGTTTATTACGATGTTACGATCTTTGTTATCATTGCAATATACGGAACAAGAAACTTAGCTATCGCAAACAGATCGCACTCAAGCTGCGCACACAATACGTCGAGGGCATCTATAGTAAATCCGTGACCTTGAAATCCGGGTTAGAGGTCACTCAAGGTCATTGGAAACGGCACCATTCGATAGATCGCATACGAGTTCCTATTAGCGTTCCAGTAACTATGGCGCTATCTCGTATCGTTTGCGAGATACAGGGAGTTATTGGTCGAAAATCGCGAAATTTTTATACCCCACCTGTATTTAGCGCCCCACAGGAATAACTCCGTCAGAATTTCGCGAAGGTATTTGATATTCATAAAACTAGAATTATTGGGCTAATGTGTGGTGAAGACGTTGTGACGATATGTTAAGCCGTTTCGATACAATACAGGAACGTGACGGACGGACGGACGGACACGGAAATACGGACTGACAGACATAATTCTTATATCAATATCGCCCGTCAGCATGATGACGCGCGATAAAAACGTTACCGCTTCGTCATAAAACTTGCAGAATAGACGGGCAATGGCTGTTAAATCTCATGGCAGCACCCTGCAATGTGACAAGGATCAAGATTTACCGTGTCTTGCACTAAGCTTACTTGTTCAATTACGGTACGTAAAGAGTGTGCATGACTGTACTTTTTATCTGAAGACCAGTCAGTTTGTAAGTCAGTTTGTTACAGCAAGCTTTACTTGCTACTTCC
>Ga0209339_1000413_pt1 | contig 15786 bp, 4 predicted proteins | sample OlaalgELextract3_FD_187376 | JGI IMG/M metagenome (GOLD analysis project Ga0209339, IMG submission 187376) | Olavius algarvensis symbiont microbial communities from Tuscany, Italy - Type A ELBA extract 3 (SPAdes) (version 2) | ecosystem: Host-associated > Annelida > Digestive system >... | reverse complement strand
TCAGTAGCTGCTATGCTGTCTGATTACGGCTGCTGTTTATCAGTGCTGATATTATGGTAGTCAAACTTGCTAGCCAGTGCTTTCATGTGAAATGGCTATTGATTGTGGCTAGTCATTATGCATGCACTTGAATAACTCGTGTGAATCCAGCTTGCTGTGATTACATACTAAACAACTGTAGTATATTTTATCATAGTTTTCTACCAGACAGTTTTCGTTAGTTTAGTCGTTTAAATTTTATGTCCGTGTAAAGTTTGTTTTAGTTTGTGGTTAGTTTGGTTTGGTGTTACAAGTTTAGTGCAGTAACTAGTCACACAGTGTCAGATGAGACGTCCCTGTTTTCTTATGGTCTTATCTTAACCACGTGCCAAATCAGTGCTGCCTAATGTTTTGCGCTATGACACTGCCAGTTTACAATGTGTTGATTTTAAAATATTGTGAAATCGTGGGTAGTAGACTGGAACGATAACTGGTATATCTGTTTACCCTAACCAGCAGTTACATAAGCATATCATTTATACAGCGATTGTGCCTGACACTGGTCTATAGGTCTTAAATTTTATGGTCCTGCCCACTCCGTTGAATTTTCGGTCTCGCCCGGCCCGACGTGTTTATTAGCTGTATTGCTAGGCCCTGCCTGGCAAGGCCCATTGATGCCTGGGGCCAGCCAACCCACTGACGCCTGGGGCCAGCCGACCCACTGACGCCTGGGCCCAGCCGGCCCACTGACGCCTGGGCCCAGCCGGCCCATTGACGCCTGGGCCCAGCCGGCCCATTTACTTCCACCAGATGGATTTACACTTTTAAGACTAGCGCACATACCCAACAACCACCTGATACTCCTACTTCTCAGGTGACAATTGACAGTTAGTCTGGTGCTGGTGGCTGGCTCACGTACAATTTTTGACCCTACTAGTGTTATTGCCACAAAGTGCCATTACGTTCCACGTGGATCTTTGCTTCTGTGTATAAATTGGACACTAATTGCTTGACCATATAGGACTAGACGTTTCTTCCAGGCTCGTTTGTTTAGGTGTGACCCTCTGTATCAGTGTAGATGTCATATATACAGTGTCCACAAAAAGAAAGCCAGAGAATTTTTAGCATAGTTTTTATCGCGCATCAGCACATTGACACGCGATATTGATATAGCAATTCTGTCCATTTGTCTGTTCGTCTGTCTGTCTGTCTGTGACGTTTCGGTATCAGATGAAAACGGCTGAACATATTGTCATGGTTTTTTTACTATACGGTAGCCATTCTAGTTTTATCAGCATCAAACATCTTCACGAAATTCCGACGGGGACACCCGCTGTATGGGCGCTAAATACAGGTGGGGTATTAAAATTTCGCAATTTTCTACCAATAAGTCACTATATCTAGCAGACGATACAAGATAGCGCCATAGTTACTATGGAAGATGAATAGGAACTCGTATGCGATCTATCAAATGGTGCCATTTCCAGTGACCTCGAACGAACCCTAACCCTGTTTTCAAGGTCACACCACTATTTGACGTTAAATATCTCACAAACGGCTACAGATACTGCCATAGTTACTATGGAAGGTGAATAGGAAACCGTAGCCAAGCTTTCAAATGGTACCACTTTCAATGGCCTTGAGTAACCTCTAAGCCAGATTTTAAGGTCACTATATTATTCAACGTGAAATAACTAATAAGTGATACAAGATAGAGCTATAGTTACAAAGTCACACATGGTCTGTCGAACCGTGCCGTTTTCAATTACCTTGAAGGACCCCAAACCCAGACTTCAAGGTCAAGCCATTCTTTGACGCTGAATATCTCTGAAATGGCTACAGATACGGCCATAGTTACTATGGAAGGCGAATAGGAAACCGTAGCCAAGCTTTTAAATGGTACCACTTTGAACGACCTCGAGTGACCTCTAACCCACATTTCAAGGTGACGATAATATTCAACGTCAAATAACTCGACTAATAGTAAGTCGTGTATGATCTATCCGATGGTTCCGTTTTCAGTGACCCTTAACCTAGATTTCAAGGTCACATTGTAATATTTAGGCCTATAGATGCCCTTAACGTATTGTGTGCGCAGCTGACGCACGATCTGTTTGCGATAGCTAAGTTCTTATAGTTAGGACTGATAAAAAAATTTAAAATTAAATTTGGATGACTTATTCTTGATTCCACTCAGGACACAACTGCAGTTGCATTTCTAATGAAGCCTGTGTAATATCGAGACATAATGATGTCTTGTAGAACTGAAACAGACTGTTAGTCGAATGGAGAAAGCTGGACCATTCAATTGTTTTTGCAGCCATCAGTCAGTGGCGTTGCCATCTCTCTGCTTGTGTCAGGGCTCACCGTGGACATTTTGAGTACATTTTGTGATGGATTCATGGTTCAGTGTGTTGAGTTAATGCTGAGTAAATTTCTGCATTTGCTTTTTTTACTGTTTGACTTTTTTGTTCGTCACCAAAATGTAACTTGTCTGAAACGTCTTACCAGGTATGGGTATTACACAACTGAACCGAATGACATAGCCAGATTCGCAGTTGTTTTTTAAATCGCTATTAGACGTACAGCTGTGTTTTGATAACGCTATGCTAAAAAGTAGTTGGTTTATTAGTGGACACATTGATATGCCAAAGGTGTGCACCAGTAGACAGCCAGCTTTTGACAAACATTTTTTTATAACGTGAGGTGTGCGTACATTGTGAGGCTGATAATTTTGTGGTTTATATGTAAATAAACTGATTACGTAAAACAGCACAGCATTCATTATGTTCATGCTGGAAGTCGGAAATCTTGGAGATGAGTTTGTATTGTCATCAACAGAAAAAAAATATGAAATAGGTTTAATTAAGGTTTGGCACACGTATAAACCTGGTAAATTTGGTGAAAAATAGTTTGCTTCATTGCTTTTAGTTTGCTTCATTCCTGTACTCTACTGGGTTGTGTGTAAAAACTGGAAAAATTATAATTGCATGGCATGTTGTGCACTGCATGGCCTGTGGTATATTGATGTTTGTTCATTTTCGATAACTGAACACCGACCATACAGTTTGTCATTGCTTTGGTACTGCGTCAGTTTGAGAAGGGATTTCCGGTAGCCTGGCCTGTGTGGTCCCGGGGCCTGTGTAGAGTAGGCCACTCTGTTTCCTGGCCGGGTCAACCAGGGTAGCTTGGTTTTTTGAGTGTGTTGGTTTTTCTTAGATTGTCTTAGATTTGGTTTGTTCGGCTATTTTGTCAACTGATTGGCTAGCAGAACCGTGCCCATTTTATGCCTATGTCGAGCAGTTGTCTCCACAAAGATGAGTTAGTTCGGGACCCGTTAACCTTTAAACGAAACAGTCTATATGAACTGTTTTGGTTTTTTCATTATATTTTTAGTTTCTTTTTCATAGTTTTAGTTGTTCAGCCTCATCATGATCATCCCATCACAACTGTCTTAACACACTACTCTCCTATGGGCTATGGTGTGATAATAGTCTTTTTGTGCTGAAAGCGCCGTTAAACACCAACCAACCAACCAACCTTGAGAGGGGATTTATAAAATAGCCGAATTGTCTTCTGATAGGATTTCATTTGAGGTGACTTAATAGTTGAGTCCGGTCCTTTTATATTGTTTCTCAATTGTAATGTTGGTTTTTTTGTCAGTAGCTTCTGTTTACTTGTTGCTGTTAAGATCTTCAGTGTGTAGAGTTGTTAAATCGGTATGAAAACAAGTCCCTCATAACGTTTATAATGGTCACTTTCATAGTTCACATTCATGAATATCTTGTCTGTGATGAAGTTCTGTAAAACTCCTAATAACCATTTTGTTTTTTTTCTGTGAGTTTCAGAGAAGTTTGAATTATTAAATTTAAAATTGTGCTGGTTGTCCCATTATGTCTCGTCCTGCTGCGAGTGCATGAATTTTGTAAAAGTTTTGCTTATTTGAACCCGTCTCGTTTTATGACGGAAGTTAGTAATGTTGTTCAAATGGTTGCAAAACGTTTGCAATAGTGGAGAGAGAGAGAGGTTACAAAATGCATTGAACATGATCTCACTTTATGCACATTAAGAATTTCACATTCACTGTGACATCAGCTAACGTTAATAGCCATTCAACTGTAAATACTTTTCACACGTTTTCATCATTATTTTGTAGAAATGTTCCGGTGAAGATAGTGATCCACATTGTCAACTCCGGTCTCCTGTCTGCGGTAACGATGATATGTGGTGCAGCTCAACTAATTGTGGCCCTAGACACCGTTCTAGATCTCGCCGTCGCATATCACCACCAATTATGCCTACCATTGTACGCAGCATTTCAGCTGCCACTAGTAATAATTCTGTAGCAGTACCACCTGGTAGCCAGGTGGATAGCTCATCGGTGCTGTTAGCAAGTTCACCTCAGTGTTTAAGTGGGTCAACATTTCCTGATTCAGACACCGGCTACTTTGGTTCGATTGGCATCTATGAAGGATCCTGTGATCACCTGGAGGGTGATTATGGTCGAAGGTATTCTGTAGAGCTAACAGATGACACAGAGGGGTTCACTCAGAGTGCCCAAGTTGCCTGTAGTCATATTCCAGTTGACAGTAATGTTTCTGTATCCTGCTCTGAGAGCCAGAATTCAGGGCCAGGTGGTTTGAAGCAGCTTGAGACCATTAACAAAGAACAGTTTGTTGCAACTGTAGATGCAGACTTGGGAAGTTGTCCTACCCAACATGGTGAAACTGTCCCATTCAATGAACATCATGATAGTATGATTGCCACTCATCTTTCAGACGACTCACTGAAAATGTATTTTCCCAGCAACACAACTGTTTCCGATAAGCCGCCAACCTCTGATGCTGTTGGTCTTCCTGACGTTACCAGTAAATATGTGACAGTGCAGCAGCTGTTGGAAATGAACCGGCAGAGGGCCGGTCTTGATAGTGCAGAAAGTCTCGTACTTGATCATTTGTCACCTGGCTTCGATCGTGAAGCATTGACTTCACTGGCCACAAATTATTGTGTAATAAATGAATGCCTCCAGTTAGGAAGAGTAATATCGAAACAAAGTAAGTCGGGTGATAATGGTAAGCGTGGCAAGACTTCGGTGAGTGCGAGTAGAGACGTGATGTCAGAACAAGCACCGGCTGTCGAGGTAAGTGATGTCTCTGCAGATGTGATAGACAGCATTACTCCAGTAAAAAGTCTAAGTACAGACCCATCATATCGTGATCATATTCCTAAAGATTACAGCCTTGGTACTACTGAACAGTTAGATGAAGACGTTTCAGCAGCAATTTATGTCCGTGGAACTGACGAGTGGAGATTTGATGGAGGCAAACCTGCAGTATCACAGAGTGAACTCGGTTTGATGTATATGGCTAGAGAAGAACCACACTACTATTCTGTGTACAGTAAACTCAGAGATGTAGAAGGTGGCATGTTCAGTACCTATCAACATCTTCCTGGCCATGCTGCAGCAATGGGTGGCTGCACAGCAGAGATTGTGGCTGCCACGGAGCATGGACAAATACAGGGAAATATCACAGACAAAGATAAGACAGACACTTTCAATGTCCGTTATGCGACTAAGGCTTCTCAATATTTGGACATAATTATTCAGCATTTAGAGTTATCTGTTGTGCATTATAATAGTCTAGCAGTGCTTAATGAAGTTGAAAGTGGAAAGACGTTATCGCCGTACATGCCTGCACACAGAGCAGCAGATATTCAGTCTACAGTTCTGCCACTTGTAGGCGGAACTTTGTCAAAACAAAAAAATGGAAAGCGGATAAATGTTTCGGAGGCAGTGACTGATAATTACAATGACACAGATCAAGAATTGTTGGATGAAGATCGTTGTGGACTAGCTAAGTTGAATGATGATTTTCACAATGATGGCTTCATGGTTGTTGAGACCAAGAAACACAGAAGACAACAAAAGAAACTGGACTTTGAAGATCCAACCATGCAGAATTCATCTTTATCAAAGAGTACAGCATCATTTAACGAAATTCATTCAGATGCAGTGCAGTTTGACGATACACATACTGAAGAAGTGCTTACGACTGAACATTCTGTGATATCGAAAGCTGAAGAGAGCATGTTTTTGCAAGGTTTAACGTCTCAGACTGGTACTGAAGAAGGCTTAATACAAAATTCCACAGTCGAAGTGAATACGTGTGTTGATGAAATTGCCACTGTTCCTGCAGCGGATTTGGAAATTGAAACTGTTCCACTTGTACAGGCTGTAGTAACAGAAGAAACTATAACAGTAATGGTACCAGAGCCTCACGGACCACAGAAATCAGATGGTGCTGTTGCAACACAGCTGGAACTGACAGTACCAGTAAGTACAATAACTGTAGACAGTCCTGCAAGTGCAGCAAAGCAGGAAGCAGTTGAAGAAGTTGGTCGTGACCTTTCCAACCAAAATCTTTCAAGTGATAAGGTCTTGGCTGGCATAGAAATTTTACCTGCAAATGTCATTGATGAAGAGGATAAAAATGACGATGAGTTATCGCAGGAAATACCAACTTGTGTAGTAATAAAGCCTGAAGTCACAGAGCAGATAGAAAGTGATGTGAAGACTACAGCGGATAATGTAGCTGGCGTGACAGAGAGAACGGTCACAGATATTGCACTGGTAAAACAGGAAACTGCTGTTGATGTATCTGAAGTGGCAGTTATAAGGCAGGGAGCTGCATCTGAGCCACTTGCATCAAATGAAACGGTCAGAGTAGAGCGTCTGATTACAGTAGCACCAAGAGCTGTTGTCAAAGTCACAGTCACAGTCGAACCATGTGCAGAAATACAACGCAAAGATGTAACAGATGTTTCCCAAGAGCCTGCAGTAATTAGAGAAAATCTTGGGCGAGTTGAGCATGAACCTGATTCCAGTACCGTTAGTATAGTAACCACAAAAGCTGTCACAGAAATGGAAGCTGAGCCTATAATGACAGTGGCTGCTGTTGAACAAGTGGAAGATGATCATGATACAGATGCAGTTGCTGTTAGCAAGAATAATAAAGAAGTCTCTGAGCCATTGAACAGTTTACATGTGTCAGAAATTTCTCAGAGTTCAGATGTTGACCATATATTTGAAACAAAGATCTCTAAAGTTGTGTGCATGCCATGTGACGAAGTTTTTGCAGAAAGATGCGTCACCCATTACGCAAGTCTTGCTGTACTCGGGGATGTTGAAAATGGTAAAGTGCATAACCGACTGAAAGCAAGTAGATTGCTGCGGGAATGGGGTGCCGAAAATGTCGATGATATCGTGGCATACATTGTCGGCAGTGAGGCGAAGAAACATCGGAGAAGGCATAAGCACGTCAAAAGAACGTCTGAGAGTGAAGTAAGCGAACTTAAAGCACCTGAAACTGGCTCAGTCAATATTACAGTTGACATAGTTCGTGCTAAGAGTGAAGAAAAAGTATTGTGGATAGGTGAACAGACGGAGGAACTTGGTGCAGTGTTAAGCGATGTTGAAGACCAAAGTATTGAGGAGCCAAGCGATGACACTGCAACTTTCACAGTTGTTGAGAGCAGGAAACACAGACGACAGCGACACAGACATGATGCTGAAGAAGCATGGGCACAGTATCAAGATGATATGGATGCTGGTGGCCGAGTGACTGAAATAGAATCATTAGCAGAGAGTCAACATGGGCCAGATTACATTGATGCAGAAAGTGTTTTGGAGTCTACGACAGATTCATCAGATGCCAAGGGAGTTAGTAATTTTGCAGCAGAAACTACGAAAGTGTCAGTTGAAGGTATTGTCGAGGTGTCGCCTATACTAGTCATAAATGATGGAGAACTGGAGGCTGTTCATGATGCAGTGGAAGCTGGAGCCTCAGTTGTTTCGACACAGTATGCGACTGAAGCCGAACCAAGTAGTGAACTTGTGTTTGGGCTTGAACATGATGCGAAACTGGATTCTTTAGTTGAGGATGCTAATGTGCATATTTCAGATGAAATTTGTGAACCTGCTGCTGAATCTGTGGTTGAAGTAGTGCCACAAGGTCCGTCTGCTGCTGAAAGTGTACAAGATGTTGCATTTGAACGTACTTTGTCGGTGAGTGATGGTTACGTTGTGGAAGGCACTTATAATCGACTTTACTCTGATGTTGCACGAGCTAAGTGTGATGTTGACGTAGTTGCCGAGCCAGAGAGACAAACTCCCACTATGCATGATCTTGAGGTCTCCATTGGGATAGATGTGAGGGCTGAGCCTGTTGATGCCCTGGAAGCAGCATCTGCAGAACTCTCTGCTGAGTCTGTGGAAGATGTTTGCTCCAAACTTGCTTCAGAAGCTGAATATACAGAAGTGCAGATAAGTTCCTCCGTGACTGGGAGTCCTGTAATAAGTCCAGACATGATGGCTGATGATGCTGCAGAATTTGTCAGCAAACACACCGAAGATGTCCGAGCAGAACTTTCAGAGATCATAGCTCCGTCAAATATATATGATGTGTCTCGGCCTGTAGCTGAAGCCACTGAGAATGTAGAGAAAGTAGTGCAACCTGTGGAAAATTTACTTGAAGTACCTATTACAACAGGAGCTATTGTACTCTATTCTACAGAGCCAGCAGTTGAGAAGCAACAACAGAAAGCCATGCCTGTCGTTGAAGACTCTGTTACAGTAGTTGATTTGAAGTCTGATGTTGAATTGTCTACTGCAGAACGTGATGCTGCAGTACCTAGCATTCATGTACCTGGTGCTGAACTGCCTCTGTCTGCATCTGATGTTCAACCACTTACGTCACCTTCTGGTATGCTGAGTGACAAAAGTCATATTGAAGAACATGCTGCAGAGTCTAGTGTTGAAGCACATGTTTTGATAAATTGTACCAAAATCTCTGATGTTGAAACCGTGTTGGAAGCTAGCGTTAGATCTTTCGATCAACTACCAATTGCAGAAAACCTTGATTTGTCATCTTCACATCTTGTTGCTGTAGAACCAGCGGTGGAACTACCAGTTGTTAAATCTCAAGGCACAGCATTTGATCTTTTGCAACCAGGCGTCTCCATGCCAGCAGGAGAAGTTGCTTCTGCAGAATCTACTTTTGAAGTCTCCAGTGAGCTAAATCTTGAATTTTCATCTTCCCATCTTTTTAATGAAGCTTCCATTGAACCAGCAGTGGAACTTCAAAGCACAGAATTTGCTCTTTTGGAACCCTGTGTTTCAACACTGGCAGAAGAAGCTGTTTCAGATGTAGAATCTACTAAAGAACCAAGTGCAGAGCTCCCAGTAGCAGATATTCCAGTTCTTCAGTCACATAAGGCTGTCGCTGAAGACGAGCAGCTTGTTGCCGATCTATTTAATGAAGGCGTCCGAGCAGTTCAGATCAGATCTGATATGGCACCTGGTACAGGAATCGTGACTGCAACTGAATTGGATAAACTAATACCTGATTCCCAGGTTGAAATTACTGAGACCCCTACAGTTAGTCGTAATGAAGATGCGTTGAAGAAATCTGCAGTATCATCAGCGGAAAGTTTCATAGCAGAAATTCTGCCATATTACTATGCTGCACTTGCCGTCCTGCGTGAAGTTGAGAGAGACACCGGACAGTTGCTGTGTGATCCGTCATTACACACTGTGCGCAAAGCATCTGCTAAGATGTCACATGGAATCACGAAGACAAGTGATGCTGGTGATACTATTGTGTCAGCTGGTGACCAAGGATTATCAGATACAGTGCCAGAAATTGTCTCGAATGAAGCATGTGAGTCTGCAGTTCCTTTGTTGGATAGCATGATTGAACCATTAAGTGAGGCAGCCATACTAAGTGAAACTGTGCAACCAACAGATGGAAACTACCTACAATCTGGATTACAGATGTATGCAACTGTTGCCACTGGGGACAAGCAGCTGCTTGATCGTAATCATACTGACGTTGTGGCGTCGCAGTGCCATTATCAGTCGTTGAAATTACTTCATTCTCTAGAGACTGGTAATTTACCAGTGTTTTCTTCACAGTTGGTTACTGGCAGTGGTCAAAGTAACGTCATCCTTGAAGCAGCACCTGCTGTCTCACCTGTGAAACCACCAACAGAGGAAGCAGCTCAGATGTTTGCATTTTCCTCAGTTCACGAAGCACCAAGACCAAGGAAGGAAGCTTCATTGGAAAACAACGACGTGTATGCTGAGCATCAAGAGCCACCAACAGTCAGCAGCAGACTGGCATCTGCACACATTCATGCTGCAGAAGATTTGACACCAATTGTGTCATCAGCAGAACATGATGACGTGGGAATCAGTGATGCAGATGATTTTGACAAAGTAGCACAGTTGATGTGTGAGGATCATGCAGAACATGAACGCAGCAACGTTGCAATCAGTATTTACGACGCCATTGTCGGTTACAAGTTTGACCATGATACAGCATGTTCTGAAGAACGTACTCCTGAGGTGCCTGTTTATAATGCAGATTATCTGATTGAAGCAGATGGCAAAGGACCTCAGCCAAATGTATCATCCCTGCAGGACGGATATGATGGTAGCTGCATGGATAATTATGCTGCTGAAGTTGGAGACACAGATGACCATTTACAGACGTCAATGAGCATGAGCCAGTACACTTTGCCAGAGGAAACTGTTTCCACTGAACTAACGGAAGATTTAACACCTAACATCTCTGTGCAGAAGCAGCATACTGATGTGAGACAGATGTCCACAGAACAACGTCCCAACCACGATGCTTCTTTTGATGAACAACAACGGGTTGATGAGAACATCAAAATGCCAATGTCCAGTGACAGTGAAACTCCAACTGTACAGGAGCTGCCAAAAGAAAAAGCCAAGAAGAAAAGGAAGAACAGAAAAAAGAAATCGAAATCACCTAAAGATGACTTAACACCCCTGGAAACTTCACCTGGTTGCAGCGACCTGCCATCTGTGAACCAAAGTAACAACATTGGCGAGAATATATGTGAGGCTTTTTCTCCTGTTGCTGTAGAAGCCAGAAATTTGGATGATAATGGTCTTCACACCACTACTTTAGTAAACGCTGAAGCACCTGATGGCGTTGCATACTCAAGTTCCAAGAAGAATAAAAAGCGAAAACGGACAAAAAAGGCAGGACAAGCAGTAGCAGATAATATGGCGGTGAATGATTCGATCATTGCTGATGCAAATATGTTGCCACTAGCAGTCAGTGAGGCAGAACAGAACGTCCTCAGCCGAGTAGAAGTAAGCATTAGTAAGGAACCTGATACGAATGCATTTCTTGTTGCCGAAACTATGGTGCAACAAGACGAGGTTAAAGCCTTTCAGGAAGTAGCCACTGCTGACATGTGTACTGAGAACAAGAATTACCAGTCAGTGTTGCCACCATTCAGCGTGTCGTGTGCAGAAACCATTGGTCTCCAGTCACCTACAACTGATGAAGCGGCAGTAGGACTCGAGATGCCAGACGGGACACTGAATACTGAAGAATCAGTGCCAAGAGCAGATGTGAATGCGACGCTGTACGAGGAAGAGGGTGATGTTAAGAAGCCTGTTGAGCTGTGTACTCAAACCATAGATGTAGAGGTCTCTAATTCAGCCGTGGACGACAAGTCTGCTTTATCCGCCAAGCCTGCAAAAAGGAAAAATCGAAAGAAGCGCAAGCCAAAAACAAGTAACGTGCAGACACCTGGTGATTCTGTCAAAGACAACGAACTAGATAAGGCATATGATAATGGTGTTTTATTAGATTCTTTAGTAGAAAACCATGAACAAGTAGACGATTCCGCTGCCGCAGAAGCCAATGAAATTCTGACAGAAAGTCTCGAAGAAGATGCCAGAATTACTGAGCAGCCTTTGGATATTTTGTCTGTGTATGATAGCAGAGAAACATCAGATCCGTTGTCGCATTATATCTCTCCTCTTAAAACTGCTGAAAGAAAGAAGAAAAAGAGGAAGGCAAGGGCTTCTAAAGTAGTACAGCCAAATACATCTATTGGTCCCGACTCAGATTTTGTAACAGAAAGCTTGTTTGAAGAAAAAGCTGATCCGTCAGAGAAAGTTGACATCATCGACAAACCTTCTGTGTTGAATTTTTCCTCAGACTCAGCCTCAACAGATCTTATGGCAGCTACCGTGTTAGTAACCACAGGTAAACTAGACAAAACTAACGTAAGTCTGCCTTTATCCAGGGATGATGAGTGCAAAGAAACAGAGAAGGAAACGCAGTTTGAAATTGGCGGTAGTGGTGAATCGTCTTCAGATGAATTACTGTTGGGCATATCTTATGCGCCAGAACCAGTGGCAGACAGTACAGTAGTATCTGAAGATTCTAAGAAACGAAAGAAGAATCGAAAGCGAAACAGAGAAAAGAAAATTTCCCAGAAAACGACATTTTCTGATAAACCTACTACAGCTGATAATGATCTCTGTTCGCTGCTTACTCAGATCATTGAAATTTGCGTAGAAACTAAGCACAGCCGGGCTGCTGAATCTGATAACCAGCCGCAGTATTCTAAACCTGGTAAGCATGACACAGATGCATCACATATAGTTCAGGCTCCAAAAGCTCTTAGAAAACCGAGAAAATACCAGCGCTCAAAGCCAATTCGATTACCGCCTGATGTCGCAGAGCGGCCAGCTGAAGCAGTAGCTTCAGGTTCAGACAAGACCAGTGCTGGTACTTCTTCAACGCATGCCTTGCAGTCATCAGGTACTCGGCACTTGGAGATGCGACCTGCCACCGAAATATCGGCAGAAACTAGGTCAGACTTCCCGGAGAGCTTGAAATTTCCCAAGTCGCCATCGCAGATGTCGACGGAGGATGTTGTAAATGACCCTTCTATGATGCAGGATGTTGAGGATACAGACACAATGATTGCTTTCTCAGCATCAACCTTAAAGACGAGTGATCTGCCGTACGAGTATTCTTGGCCCAGGTCGCTTCCAGACACAGTTTCTGCTGATCCGCACGAATGTCAGCTGACTGACGTGTCCGAATTTCCAGTGTCATCGAACATTGAAGACACTGTGGTTGACAGTGACGAACTTCTGGTTTGTGCTGTAGACATGACGCAGACCGAACTGCAAGAAACTTGCATGGAGGACGAGCGAAAGCTAACTTCTGATGAGTTTCAGAATGTCACCGTCAACCAGACATGCCCGTTGAACATAGATGGTTGTCTGACCGCCGACGTTTTCACTGTAATTTCAGAGGATACAAACTTAGCAGAAGCCAATGACATTGCGAACTTCAGTTCGGAGCTGAATGATGATAGTGAGTTTATAAAGCCGGTAACGGTCGCAGCGGATAACCAGCAGGTTGTCGACTGCAAGCACAGTGTTGGAATTACGGAGCAGAACTTGAACCACTGTTGGTTAGACGGAGATGAACTGCTACAGGCGCCGACGTCCAACGGCTGTGAGACCAGTTCCGTGGACTCGGAAGTTGAGAGAATATTCGCTGGCCACGTAGCCGACGACGCTGTTGATGGTTCGAGTCCGGTCGAAGAGGGCGTGTGTAGCGACTGGGATAATGATGGCTACGACGAAGAACTTGCGATAGAGGACGACGACCTTGTCGTCACCGAGTACATCGACCTCGAAATCATCGAGGAGACGGAAACCGTCACCATTCTAGACGATGACGCCGACTTGCCGCCTTCCATATCAGACCGGCACAGTCTCGACGCAGAGGACACGCCACACGAATCAAAGTGCATCGTTTCGAGTACTTCTCCCCGCTATGACTCTGGCCGCATAAAGGAATCAACAGAAGACGCTGTGCAGTTCCAGCCCTGTACTTTCACACTTCAGGAAAATGAAGATAAATCTCAGTTAACTGGACTACCGTCTGATGTTACCGCGGACAATATGAAGGTGCCAACGGTTGGTCCCGAAGCTCATGCCCATGACGGTCGAGGACAGCAGTTGTTCAGCAGCTATTGCGCGACCAGAGATCGACCTACCTTTCACTGGCCTCCTACGTCTGAAGAGCGTGCAGCAAAGTCGGACGTTACGGGTTTTCTAGGGTTGCAGGGGTTTTCGAGAAAGTGGCAGCACCCGGTTGACGACACATCGTCCTCGGACAGTACTGACGACAAACAAGGATCTGGTGATTCGCAGTTCATTATAGCCCAGCACCAACCAGTGTCGGCCGCCAAGGCGTTCGCTGCAGACCCAGCTTGGCCTTTCCTTGCCGGCAACACTCATTGGTCGACGTATGATGACGTTATCGATACGCCCTTCGCTGACACGTTCTCTAGCGAACAGAACCCAGCCAGAGCCACTGCGAAGCCTCTGGATCGACCCAGGCAGAACGTCGACGTCCATGACGGGTCAGTTTTTGTCCATCAAGAACAAGAGTCCTCTCAAGACGAGGAACTTTCCGGCGATAGCTTGAACGAAAACAGTTCTGCTGCTATTGGCGCTTTCCTCGAAGAACCTAGAACTTTTGCCATGTCGTCGGGCCCAGTTCAGGCAAGTTTTGGAGAGACGTGGGAATCGTGTTCGACCGACTCGCTTGACTTTCAGACGAAAGTTGGACCTGTGATCGAACTGTGTGAGCGTGGACGATCCTCGACAGATTACATCAGCGAAGACTCGCTGGCTGAATCGCGTTTTGTAGATAGAGAAGACAACAGCGATTTGACGGCAGTTCGGAGTACGAAGGTTGACACAGCTTCATCAACTGAAGCGGATGGGAAACAACGGCAGGATGCAGGTCGTGCTAGGGTAAGCGCGAGGCCAAAGAGATTCAGCGGTGTGAGGGCCAGATTTAAATGTCCAAAGCCTGGAGTCGCCGTCAAAACGAGCAGAAAACGAAAGCTGGGAAATGTGACAAAAGACGGCAGTGATAGCGGCGAGACAGACACTGACAGTGCGCAAGTGGAATAGAAATTCAAATAGTCACTGTCCTATAGCGGCACGGCTGTTGCGTAACCATTCGACAGCACATTTTCTCGGATAATTACCACATCACTGAGCGCCTGGATCTCGAAATAACCGCATAGGACACATAGAGATTCATTCGCACCTCAAAAAATGTCCGCGTTTTGATCACACAATCAAGCACAGTCAATCACGTTGCGACCTAACCGACCCACGAGGCGGGAACTTTTTTTGAAAACTGGCTCTAACCCATACTCCTAACCCTGTCCGACCCACGAAGCGCGGTCCTGACCCTAATTGACCGGCGCAATTTCGAGGTCCAGGTGCTCAGTTCAACAGTGGCGGTTCTGGGGTTTTCATTTTTTGGGGGCCACTGGGGTGGCGACACTTTCATCTGGGGGGGGGGGGCACACAATTAATACTTTCGTGCTGAACTACCGGATATGTAATCGCTTATATCAAATTAGAAACACATAAACACAAGCAAATTCATTAGTTAATATGTAATGTAGATCATTAGAATGTCACAAAACGTAAAAGCATTAAAATGACAACTAATGCAGAGCAAGCTTTCTGAAAATTTTGGCAAGTGACGGCTTTATCGTGAACTTTTGGGGGGAGGGCGACAGGAGGGGGGGGGCAGAAATTTCACTGGGGGCGGCCCCCTCCCCCCATGGAACCGCCCCTGCAGTTCACGTCCGATGTTGGATGCGGAAATTGGTCATACGGCATTTTCTCTGCCTGTTACACGATGAGATCACGATGCGATCATTGCTGCGGCGATCACACGGTGTATTAAGTGTTCTGTGCGTGCAGTTGTTACAGCGACCATTGTGCACATGTTAACAACGTCTAACCATCGCGGCGATCGTCGTTTTATAGTTTAACTATGGATAATGGATTCCAATCCTGGGCAGTGATGTAGTCCTTGAGGCCAGGCCTGAGGCCTTTGTCTCTACTCGAGGTCATATTTTTAT
>Ga0209339_1000412_pt1 | contig 15797 bp, 7 predicted proteins | sample OlaalgELextract3_FD_187376 | JGI IMG/M metagenome (GOLD analysis project Ga0209339, IMG submission 187376) | Olavius algarvensis symbiont microbial communities from Tuscany, Italy - Type A ELBA extract 3 (SPAdes) (version 2) | ecosystem: Host-associated > Annelida > Digestive system >... | reverse complement strand
TAACCTGAAGCACAGCAGATTGCTGCTTTAACCAATTTTTCAAAGAACATTGACCAAATTTAAAATGTTGGACCTACAATTTTGTAATTTATTCTGATCAATTTTAAGTTTATGCGCAGGCTCTATAGATATCCCGCTCAAAACCCCGCAGAATTTTAGTAAATACGAACTGGGGCTGGCCGGTCTGGATGTCTCGTATGCCGGCGGCCCGATCTCGATCAGCGGTGGCTTTTTGAAGAGCGACGTCCAGCTCAAGGACGCGTCCAATAATCTGATCCGGGACGAGAACGGAAAGGTCAAGACAACGGTCCAGTACGACGGTATGGCCTTGATCAAGGCTGCGGATTTCACGATTACCGGCTTCGGATCGTATGCGGTCATCGGAAATGACCCGTCCCTGTTTATTTTCGCCGTTTTGCACAAGGACCTGGGCGGGCCGGCATTTTTTCATGTCACGGGGTTCGCGGCGGGCTTCGGTTACAACCGGGCGCTCAAGCTCCCGCCCATCGAAGAGGTCGAGCACTTTCCGCTCGTGCGCGGCGCGCTCGAGGAGAATTATTTCGATGGCTCCGGACCGGATCAGTCGATCGTGGGTGCCATGGAAAAGTTGCGGGACTACGTCCCGCCGTCTCTTGGCGATTACTGGTTTGCAGTCGGCGTCTGCTTCACCTCGTTCGAGATGATCAAGTCGTTCGCGCTGCTGTCGGTCTCGTTCGGCCATGAGGTGGAGATCGGTCTCCTGGGGATGTCGAAGATGACCGTGCCCAAGGGTGCGAAACCTGGCAGCGAGATCGCCTACGCAGAGCTGGCGATTCGAGCGGTGATCAAGCCCGAAGAAGGCTCGATAGCAATAGATGGCAAGCTCACGGACGAGTCGTACATTTTCTCGAAGGACTGCCGCCTGACAGGTGGGTTCGCTTTCTATCTCTGGGCCTCCGGACCGCATGCCGGCGACTTTGTGCTCACGCTTGGCGGCTACCATCCGGAGTTCGTGCGGCCGCTGCACTACCCGGACGTGCCCCGTCTGCGCGCCAGCTGGCAGGTAACGGACGAGGTGACCTTGACCGCGGATATGTACTTCGCCCTGACGCCCTCGTGCCTCATGGCCGGCGGCAAGCTGAGCGTGATCTACCAGACGAGCTGTATCAAGGCTTGGTACGTTGCCTATGCCAATTTCCTGCTGAGTTGGAAGCCTTTCTATTACCTCGTCGACATGGGGATCAGCATCGGGGTCGAAGCCCATCTGAGGATACCACTCGGATTCTGCACGATCGGCATCTCGATCAGCGTTCAGCTCAGTGTCGCATTGCATATCTGGGGTCCCGAGTTCGGCGGGGTCCTCGAGGTCGATCTATCGGTGATCACATTGACGATCCGCTTCGGCCCGGACAAGGCGCCGCCGCTGCCGCTAAAGGCGCAGGAATTTGTCGAGTCTTTCCTGCCGCCCGCGCCGGAGGTGATCGCGACCCAGATCAACAGCGGGCTCATTCGCCAGGAGACCCAGAAGGACAAGAAGGTCCTGCGCGTCGTCAACGCGCATGCGCTGTCGCTGACAACACAATCACTGATCCCGCCGACCGAGTTCGGCGAGCTGGCAACAATGGCCGGCAACCCCAAGAACGCCACCGAATTCGGAATTAAGCCCATGGGCAGGACAAAGCTCGATTCGACGCTCAAGGTGACGATCAATGGCGTCACGCTCGAGCCAAACAATAATCTGAGTGTCTCACCCGTCGATACTGGAGTTCCCGAAGCGCTCTGGGGCAAGAGCGATAAGGTGGGCGAAGCCCCATTGCCCGGATCGCCCGAGGCGAAGACGATCCGGGCCACAGCAGGAATCCGAATCTCGTTCAAACCCAGGGATCCCCAGGGTGCGCTACCGGCAATGGAGATCGCCAAATTCGCCTACGAGAATTTTTACAAGCCGATCCCCTGGAAGGACAACCTGTCGTCCCCCAACTACGTTGGCTTCTCTGACAGCGATGGCATCGAAAAGGTGATGGGGGAGGTGACCACGACGAATCGGAACGCCGTTCTCGAGGTTCTCAGAAAGCAGTCGCCGTTCGAGTTGAACGACGTGGGTCTCGGCATCCTCGCTACGACTCGCGAGTCCTACTTCCAGGACGACCCCGAAATCTGCCAGCTAGGTTCATTAAGCGAGGGCATTTAGATGAGCGAATACCAATCCAACCTGCCCGCCGGCGAGATACGATTTCACCAGTGGTGCGAACCGCCACTGGAGCCGGGTGATTACACGATGCTCACCGAGCAAACCGTGCAAGCGCTGAAAAGTTCAAGATTCGAAATCACCGAACAATCTTTAACGAATCTAAAAACGGAAGGCGTTCCCGATGATGTTTTGGAGAATCTAAAAGGGTTAAAAAACCAGGAGCGTAAGGATAAGGAGCAGTTTCTGGCACTACTTAAAACCACCATTGGGGATGAACACACTGATAAGTCCAATGCACTGATTATGAAATATGCCGAGTATTCTCTGGGGACGTACACCAAGGGATTCAACTTCTCCGTGGCCGGTCCTCGATTCTCGTTGGATCCATCGGAGATCTACTCGGTCTATCCCCCCAGGGGGCACATCGGCGATTTTTCAAACTCCTTGCCCCACATCGTCTTCACTCGGCGGACATTGCCCTGGGAACGAAGTGTGAAACCCGGCCCGCGGCAAAAGACGGACAAGCTCCCATGGATGGCCCTGCTCGTTTTCAGCGCCGAGGATTTTGGGGGCACATTCCCGGAGATCAAGTCGCGACCAGTTGGGGAATTGATCAACCCGTTACCGACCGACCCTTTCGCCGGCCCAAAGCTGGGCGGCCTCGCAGCCTACGAGAAGCCAGAGGACCTCTGCAATACGATTGAAGTGCCCTGGAAACTCTTTCAAAGCGTCGCGCCCTCGGAGGACGATCTTGCCTACCTGGCCCATGTCCGCGAGGTGAACACCGGCCACAAGGAGACGCTTTCGTTCCTCGCCGACGGCTGGTTCTCCGTCGTTCTCGCCAACCGTTTCCCGCAGCCGGAGCAACCACTCTCATTAGCGAACCTCGGCGACGTTGCGAGCGTGGTCACAAAGCTCCGCTCCGGGGCAGATGCGGTTTCGGGATTCCTGTGGAAAGCGTTTTCTCCATCCGCGCAGGACTTGCTGAAGGAGGAGACGGCTGACCCGCAAAAGGAAAAAGAGAAGAGGATCGTGTTGATCAATGAGCTGAATCGGATCATTGGCGGAGAATCGATCTACGTTGACAATCGGTTTGAGGGAGTGACCCTGTCCGGGGAAACGGTCAAGCTGCGCGACAAGACGCCCCAGGGCAGTGAAATAGCTCGGTTCAATAGAATGCTCCTGGAAGACACCTACCCCGGAGAAATCGTAAAAAGTCCGCCCCTGGCGGTCGAGAACAGGGCCATCCTCGTCTCCCTTGAGGGGCTGACGGACTATCTTCCCGGGCAAGAGTCCGCCGTCAACAAACCCGTGCGCCTGGCCGTACTCGCCAGTTGGCGCTTCCACTGTCGCGAAGCGTTCGCTTTCAAGGCGTCGATGAACAAGCTCGACGTCCAGCGGCTCTGCGTTCCCTGGAAGGCCGACTGCCTCGCGCGCGGAAAATTATCCCCGGCAGAGGAGCAGGTTCGCGTCGCCTGGGAGATGGGTTACACGGCCCTGAATCACAGCACCCGCCGTGGTGAGAAGGCTGTGTCGTGGTATCGCGGTCCGCTCGTACCCCTCTACCTTCGCAAAGTAGACAAATACAAATTCCGGCCCGCGGCCGACGCCGCCCTTCGCTACAGCCCGCTTGACGGAATGATGGATGTCTCCTACGCCGCCGCGTTCCAGCTTGGCCGCCTGCTGGCCCTGCAGGATCGGCACTTCGCCACGGCGCTGTACGCCTATCGTAACGGCGTCCGGCGGCAAATCAATGAGGTGCTGGGCAGGAAGCGGCTCGGGTCGGTCTTTGGCGGGATGGAAGGTGCCGACGAGAGCCAAATCATGAGCACCTACTTGAGGGCCTTCGGTTCCGATTCCGGCGGCTCGAAGGCGCGCAGCGGATGGGTGGCGGAGGAATCCGGCTTTCCGGACGGGGCGGGCGGTGACTCCGCTTCGGTCCGACAAGCCGCCTTGGCGAAGCTCGACGAATTGCGGCTCACCACCGACTTCGACCTGACGATCCCAAAACCGGTCTGCCGGTGGCTGGCCCGGCTGGTGCTGCTCTACCGGGTCCCGTTCACCTATCTGGTTGCCGACGAACGGATGCTGCCGCCGGAGAGCATGCGCTTTTTCTACCTCGACCCGAACTGGCTCAAGTGCCTTCTGGAGGGGGCATGCAGCGTCGGCAGGAGCAGTTCCCGCGATGAGCTGGTAGACGAGTATCTGCGGGACAAGTTCCTGGACTTCGCCATGGAACAAGCGCTCGAAGTACGGACGAAACCATCGCCGATTACGTCGAATTCGGCGGCCCTTCCCTCCGTGGTCACGACCGCCGTTCCGCATGGGCTAAGCACGAACGACAAGATTTTGATTTCCGGCGTGTCTTCGTCCAACGCGGATATCAACGGCGAGCGCACGGTGACGGTTATCAGCGCCACGGCCTTTTCGGTGCCGGTGGATGCACGTGAACACGCAGGCACGGGCGGATCCTTTGTGCGGTCGACTACAGCGGACATCGAAGTAAAACAATCGGCCGCAAGGCTCCCCGCCTGGCCGCTGACCGGATTCCTCCTCCGCTCGCCGGTCGTGGAGGGCTGGCAGGGCCTTGAGATGCGCGCCTGGAAGGACAGCGGCAGCAAAGCGACAGAAGCCCTCGCTCCCCTGCGGATCGACCGCCTGGCGCCCGATATCATGCTCTGCATCTTCAACGGTAAAGTGAACCGCATTGAGGTAAAGCAGCCTCCCGAGGGCATGCATTTCGGCGCTTCAGTAGACGGTGACGGATTCAAAAGATTCCATCTCAGGTCGCTTATTAAAACCGAGGAGCCCCTTGTGAAGGCCAACGGAGACTTGAAGGGAGCGGAACCCGGCGATCAGATAGAGGAATCGGAAACGTCGGTCCCGCTGCGCACGAAAACATCGCACCCGCGCGTCATCGAGGTGGCCAAGCTCGCCACGGATCTCGAAAGGACCCTTAAGACTAAGGGGGCCATCCACAAGAAGACGGACACCATGCCTCACGGTGGAACTTTCACGTCAGCCGATTTCGGAGTCGAGATGGTCGAAAGCCCAGGCCGCGTGCTCTTCGACGTCAACAACACGGAGAATGCACAATGAACCACTCCAGGGAAACCGATCGCTTGTTGGTCCCGATCCACATCGATGCACTGGCGGTCGGAGAAATCTTGCCGGATGATGCGATGTTTCAATGGACCGATCTCGCCCCTGATTTCTGGAAGCTACAAAAAGAAAAGCGCTACTTCTTTGGTTCGGAACTCTACAGTCTTTTCGACGAGAAGAGCGGCCCGGGGGTTGGGATCCATCTTCACTTTCGGCTGCCGCGTACTTTCGTTCACGGCAGCCAGACAGGCGCCGCCGACATATTGTTTCCCGCCATCCCCAACCGCTGGCTGTTGCAGCGTTTTGGCGGGGAGCCCGGAAAGCCATACACCCACCAGGCATGGCTCATCAAGAGCGATGCCGAAGCGCAAGCTGACACGGACGGAATTCCTTGGCCGACGTTTCATGAAAACGAACCGCTCGAACTCAAGAAAATTGGCACCTGCACGGATCTTACCGCGGCATCCGGAGTCGAGGACGAGCCCGTAATGAAGCCGCCAATTACGGCGGTCGGCCAGGGGAATCCGGCGTTCAGCGCTTACTATCCCGCCTGCCGCAGCATGCTCGGTTTCCATGATCCAATGAACGGGATCTCCGCAGGCGTGCGCCTGTCCTATCTCGTCACCGGGTGGTACGCCGTGGCCACGGACGACCCGTTACACGCGTCAGCATGGAGTACAGGGCTAATCTCCAGGGATGCTGAGACTAACTTCCGCGCCAAGGAGAACATTCCGGTCGGCGCCGCGCTCAACGTGGAGCAGCGAGCAAAGCTGCTTTCCGAGTTGAAGGACGTCTGGTTCGAGGAGCGGGGCTGGAAGTGTGACGGCCTCGAACGCGAATTCGAGGGCAAGGACCTTGGGGAGGCCCTCGCCGCCGCCTCGGCCAGGCTGGGAATCCCCGAAGCAGACCTGCCCTATGAGATCGTCGAGCCGGGCCGGCGAAACATCGAGAGTGTGCGAATCCGGATTATGCCGTCGGGCGAGCCGCCTTCGCGAATTCTGTGCCATGGGTTGGTGAGGGGCATCACCTGGCGGGGGCCGAAGTGGAATTACTTTGAGCCTGGCGGGGGCGCGGGTGACTCGGTCAGTGGCCGCGTTGTCTTCCCGCCGAACACGGCTTACCACAATAAAGCATACAACGTCTCAGTCGGCAACACTCCCGCCGAGGCGTTGGCAGCTCTGCTCACCCGGGGCGACGTCGAGCAGGATCTCCTGACCGCGCTCCCGGCCGATCTCCTTGGCCAGGGCGTCACCGCCGCGGAGTTGCGCTACGAATTGCACGCGCGCCGCTTCGGCGGTGTCCACGGGGGCACGACGTTTTCCATTCAAGCGGTGGCCGACCGTTCCCCGGTCCACAGGGCTGGCGACTCGCATGCCGCCCCCCGTCTCGAACCCCCGGTCGTCCCCATCGCGCTCCGCAAGCTGCTGCGGGAGTTGAATGAAAGGCAGGGCCGGTGTGATCATTTAGCGCGCGAGATTGAGGACTGCCGCTGGCAAGTTTTCGCGCTATGGTACCTATGGACGAATGAGTACAAATCAAGGATCGCGGAGACCGACCCTGCGAAGAAGGACAAACGCAAAAAGAAAGAGCAAAAGCTTGCAAGCCAGCTCGAAACTTTTAAGCTTTTTCTGGAGGAGGCCAAGAAGCGCTGGTTAGACGCCAGGAAATACCGGGATGAAATTTATACGCCAGAAGAAGCCCCTGATGATAGCACGGGAAGCATTATCGACGAATTGACCAAATATCCGAAGAGCCAGCCGGATGGATCACTCAAGCCGAATGAAGCCGGAAAATCCGAATTGAAATACCGTGTCGTGGCGACCGCAGCCCGGCCTTTCTACAAAACGAGCGAGCCGGTAATTGCAGTTTCCGGACCGGCCACGGCAACGCTCGATCCATGGGAGCAGTCCGGGCGGCTGGCCTGCCGCCTCTCCGGTCAGGTTGTTACGGGACTTAAGCTTCAGGATTGGCGGGGTTCGAAGCACGAGGTCACGGGCGGCTGGCTGGTGAAGAAGTTGTTCTCCAATCCGGCTCCGGCGGCGCTGACCCAAACACATGGGATGCTCCATAGTGCTCTGCTTGTCGAAGCACTCTTGCTCGATGAGTGGCATGCGGACGACATTGTCGAATGGGTTTCAGCCCAAGTGTTTCCGGCTTCAACGAAAGAAGAAAGTAAAAACTTTACCAAGACTGTCAAGGCTGTGCAAGATCGTGATCCTGCAACTCCCCTACACAGCACCCCGAATGCACCCGTCGGACGCCTGCCAAGCCGGGTCGCCGAGTCCAGTTGGCAGCGGAATCCCTGGATTCCGCTCTTTCTGGTCTGGGAAGTTTCCTGGCAGTCCGCCTATCAGCCTTCCGCCGGGCAGCCACTGCCGGAGGACATGGTGACCAAGCGGTGGCGGCTGGACAGGGGCGGCGATCTCGTCCCGAAGGAGAACGCCGCCGCGGCTACCGCCGACAGCGGGACAAGCTATCGAGGCTATACACTCCTGACGCCGAGCGCTTCGGTCCACCTGGCGAAGTGTCTGGAAGCGCTGGACGAGTCACACCCACTAATTGACATCCTGAAGAACCAGAACGTGCAGTTGCAGATGCTCGACGGCTTCAACGACGCCCTGACGTTGCAGAAAACCGGGATGCAGCTGCCGCCGCTCGGCTACAGAAAATGGCGGCAGACCCGTGGCAATTTTCACCTCGACCCAATCCACGTTGTCTTCAACCAGGGTTTCGAAAAGACGGAGAAGCGAGACACGTTCCGCACGGCCCCAGATACGTTCGGCAAAAAGTTTTTCCCGATCCGGGCCGGGCAACTGAAGATCGAGCGGCTCTCCATCGTCGATGCGTTCGGACAAACGCTCAAACTACCTGTCAACACGATCAACGAGTCTGCCATGACAAGCGACACGATGCTTCATCCAGCCCACAGTTGCCTTGTGGGGAGCGCGATCACGCTGCGTCCCCGATTCGCCCAGCCCATGCGGTTGCGCTTTGATTGGGAGAGCGCTTCCCGTGGTGCGGGAGAGAACGGCGGACCGGTTTGCGGATGGATCCTCCCCAACCACCTGGAAAAAAGCCTTACGATCTATGCAGCCAGTGGCAAACCCCTGGGGGCGCTGCAAAAGAAGCTCGGCCAGACCTCAGCTCCCGCCTTCTACTGGATGAATGTTCCCGGCGGGACTTTCTCGGGGTATTCAGGTCGTGATCTCATCGACTTGTCGCTCCTTGCCAGCAAATTAGAGCAGCCGTCAGACGGAATAACCCTCTTCCTGAGAGCCCATTTGTCGGCTGCGACCCTGGAATTTCTGGCGAATTCCCAGGAATCAAAATCTGATCCGGGGCCACTACAATTTGCGTTGCTTAAAGATCTTGACCGGATCATTAATGGCCCATCACTCTATGTGCCCCAGCGTTTTGCCGGCATCGCTTTACGGCCCGAAACTCAACAACTTCTCTCCCAAAATCCGCAAGGAGATGCCCTCCTGTGCTGCAACAGGCTGCTGCTGGAGGACGCCTACCCCCTCATCGAGAACATCCATTTGCGCCACTTCTGCGGCTGGGCATTGAGCCTCAGCCATGATGGGGGAGCCGATTTTTCCAGGCTGGTAAGCGAGTCCATCGCCTCAGCGGACCAGCGTGTGCCCGACGATGATCCCGGAGTCTCCGTCCTTGTGGGCCGGCCGCTGGCACTGGTGCGGGCCAGCCTCAGATTCGAGACGGCCGGCCTGCCGGCGCACAATCCGGAGTTGCGGGCCGACACCGGCGCCAAGGTGTCTGACCCACCCGGGACGAACGGCTTCGAGAAGAAAGTGCATGAATTCGAAAAGAAAGTGCGTGACGTGCTCGAGACGAGCGACTTCGAGAAGGTGAAGTGGCCGCTGCGCCTGGGCGACCTCCACACCCGGAACGACGGGCTGGTTGGCCTTTTCCGCTGTAGTCCGGCGGATACCGGCAGTGGAGTCGCCGCCGCCGGCCTGCTCTACCCCGCGTGGGGGTTGGATGAAAGCAACAGCACCAGTGCCGAGGTATTCGCGACCCAGGACTTTTTAATCGACTGCGTCAAACCGCTCCATGTAGCGCTGCTGATGGACCCGCAGGCCCGCGTCCACGCCACAACCGGGACGTTACCGAGGGTCTATCGCGAACTGCCGCGCGAAGACGCAACCGGTGCGAAACGCGCCCGGGAGGTCTTCTTTCAGACAGCGCCGGTTCTCGGCCCTTCCCCTACGCCGCGGATGCCCAGGCCGTCAGACGATTACGGCGAATGGTCCTGGGCCTACCAACCGGACGTTACCCACTGGAAGCTCGACCCAAACCTCGTCGAGGCAACCGACCGCGGTGGATTCGCCAACGCCTGGCCGACGATCGCCGAGGGCTGGCTGAAACTCGCCATCGCCCAGGTAAAAGTTCTCAGCTTCTGGGTCCGCGAAGGCACCGAAGAAGTCAGCGGCGGGACACCCATTCATCTCGCCTGGTCGCTGCAGGCGGCGGAATCTCTGGAACTGGCGAAGGTGAAGTTGAAGGATGGGGAGCAAGCCGTCGGGTTTGTCAAGCGCTGGGACGCCCCGCCGTTTCCGCGGGAATACACCGTCACCGTCGATGAGGAAACGACCTACCGCATCATCGCCTCCGCCGCGGACGCGCAACCCGACGCCCGGGACCTGACCGTCAAAATCAAGCAGCCTGGCGGCTCTATCAACTAACCCCAGCCATAGGAGAGCAGGAACATGCCAACTCAATTCACCATCAGCACAGAAGGCACTAAGGTCACTATCGGCGAGGGGTACAGCACTGAAAACAAACTCGCGATTGGGATCACCAACATGGGAGCGACAGCCAGCGTGAGAGTGACGGTCACAGCAAGATATGGAACGACGGGTGACGCCTTGTTGGCTGACAAAAACGCTCTGGTGACCGCAACCTGCGCGCAAGGCGAAGACAAGAAGCCCATCGATGATGCGCCCTCCAAGCGGACCGATGGCGACGATAAACTGGTGTGGCAAACCATGGAATTTGGCATCCCTGTTTCCACAAACGGTATCTTGTGGATCTTGCTGAAGGGGTTCGAATCGAACACCCCTGCCGGCGATGCGCTTGTCGACGTGGTCGTGGACGTCTTAAAGGACGACGATGACTTTGATCAAGCGAGTGCGGAGCAACTCCATATCAAGAAAGAAGTGCTGGAGCCAACAGAACCGAAGATCCACTACTTCACGGTCACGCCCGACTACATCCTGCACGCGGGTCAGGCGGACGTCTGGGTCGATTTCTACGCCACCGGCTTTACGAGCGTTGTGCTTTATCGGAATAACCAGGAGGTTCAAGTCTGGAAAAAAGAGAGCGACGGTGAACCGATTAAAGACTCTGACGGTGATGTGGGGATTGTGGGCGAGTTCCCGCGCGGGAAGTACTTGTTTAAAGTAAATGACTTTGGAGAAGACCCTTTGGTCAAAGCGGTTCGGGATCGATTCAAACATGGCCAAATGCCTCTGAGCGCAAACCCCCAGGTAGCCAGGTTCATCCCCCCCAGGAAGTGGGTGATTGACGATGGTGCTACGCGGTACCGGATCCGAAAAGAGCAGGGAGAACTAAACGTCTACGGCGGGTCGTCCATTTTCGAACAGCCGTCCATCACCACGGTCTACCGCCTGGTAGGCAAGGTGGATGAGTCTGTAACGAAGACTGTCAACCAAACCGTTCACGTTATCTCTCCCGGTTGGAATCAGATTACGCTGCCGCAGGGATATCCCGCGCGGCTCTTCGTAAATCAGGATTTCGACGGGAGCGGCATGGAGAGGCTCTACGGCATCTTCATCGACGGCAGGGACAAAGCCGCTCTTTATTCCTCGGGTACGGGTGTCGATGACTGGCGTGAGGAGCCCGATCCCAACAACAACTTTCCGCAGCACATGGCGACGAGCCCGGGAGTGTCCTACAAAAACAACCTGTGGCTGATTGGCGGCAGTAGTGTCGATTCAAATTTACGCGGCGCCGAGGTGTGGTGCTACGAGAAGTTAGATAATGTCCGGGAATGGAGGCAGCACGAAAGTTTTCCGCGGAAGATGCCGGCACGGGCGGGCCATGCCTGTGTCGTCGTTCCACGCAAAACCAAAGATGAGCACGGGAAGGATATCATTGTCGAGGAGCTCTGGGTTATCGGAGGATACAGCGGTAGAAAGGCCTTAAACGATGTGTGGAAGCTTGAGGGCAAGACCTGGGTTGCGATTAAGGAAGACGTCACGATTACGCAAGGCAACAAAGAAATTGTGCCCGGTGGTCGGCTCATGCATGCGGCAGTTAGCTTCCGCCCCCACCCCACCAGGCCCGCCCAGGTGTGGATTTACGGAGGGGCTGATGTGCCCGACCCGGAGTTGGGGCTAACAGACCTATGGGTGACGGAGAACGGCAAAGAATGGATGCAAGTTTTTAACGCTAAGAAGTACGAGATCACCCCACAACCCGGTGCACCGCTCGGGGCGGCGTTGGTGAGCTACGAAGGAACCAGGGGATCGCATGCCCCCGGGGTCGCGAGCTTGCAGCCGCAGCGCCTTTTTCTCGGCGGGACCTTTCTCGATGCGGCTAACGGGGGCAATCGGATCGCTTCATTCATCTTCGAATGGCAATGGCGAACTATGAAGTGGGAGACGCGCCCCATCGGTGACGGCTGGGAGCAGTTTGGGGGTAACGCCTTTTACATGCAGGCCATCGCCTTCAACCGATTTCTCTTCGTCTGGTCGCTGAACACCGCCATTAAGGCGTCGGCGCCGCCCAAGCTCAACATACTGATTCCATCCTAACTAGAAAGGATATCCCATGATCACATATAAAATAGATTCGTCTCGCCACCATCGGCGCAAAATTGGAGCAGCCGGGTGGATTGTCGCCCTGGCGATCCTGACATTAGCAGCCCTTCAACCATCAGCGGCCGGGGAGACGCGGGGGAAACGGGTCATCACCACGATCATTCCATCGGAGGTACGGCTGGTCAACGATTATCCTCAAGGCGACGGGATCCTTTTGCGCTTTAGTATGGACGCGCTCCCAGCGAATGCGTCTGAGGGCAAAGCGACGCTTCGCCTGATATGCCAGGACATGGGGTTTGGAAATCCCGTTAGCATGGACGTGTTTCTAATTGACGGTAACGAGTCAATAGACCCGTCGAGTAAAATCCCGGAATTTGAGAATTTTCGTTTCGATTTGGAAAAACCCGGCGGTAACAAACCGGGTGAATGGGCAGCAACGCCTATACCGATGGCATTGAAGCTAGAGAAGGATGAAAGCGCCGTGCGGCGCGAATTCTCACTTCTGGTTTTGTCATCGAAAAAGGAAGGGGATACGGCCAGGAAATGGTATCCGACAGGGGATGAAAGCAAATTCCAGCCTCGCCTGATTCTTGAGTATACCATTCCTGATCAGGCGGCGGTGGTGCAGGCCGACGGTGTGCCCGCGACGCATAGCCCCCGCGCGTTCCTGCCCACGGCCGATTCCAAGCCGTGGCTGCGGGTCAGCACCCAGACCGTGACGACCGGTAACCTCTGGTCGTATGCCCCTGTGTTCAAAAACGATCTGGTCTACGTAATCCAGACTGTCGACGACGGTTCGGAGCAGCTCCAGGCGCTGCCCCCGCTCGGCGGCAAGCCGGTTTGGCCGCCGGTGACGTTGGATAAGCCGGGTCAGCACTTGCTGCTGTCCGAGTCTGGCCGACTTTACATTGTGGGGAAAGAAAAGATCCTCGTCTATAAACTGGACGCGAATCCCCATAACCCGCCCGTTGAAGTCAAGACCCTGAAGCCTGGGGGCCAGCCTTTCAGTCCGAAATCGTTGCCCGACTTGAAACCAACCCTCGCCCCGACGGTCGGCCCCGACGGAAGCCTGTACTATGTGAATGGCATGGAGGTCTACGGCCGCAACCCCGACCTGCAGGAGCTATGGAAGGTTCCGCTTGAGGACAAACTCACCAGCCGCGTGACGGTCGGTCCCAGCGGACAGTTTGTTTACCTCACCGCCAATAATGAAGGGCTGGTCGCCATCAACGCACAGACGGGCCAGAAGATGACCACGACAGAGCGTCCCGGCACCGGGCAAACAAAGTTGTCGGATCCAAATCACGACACGTTCCACGCCCCGGTGGTTCTGCGTCAAACGAGCGGAACCGAGATAATCTACGTCGCGGTCCACTCCTCTGAAAGCGGCGTGCTCAAAGCCTTTGACAATCCACATACCCAGCACCCGCCGGCCAGGTCTGCCGATTCCGCGCCCGTGGCGGAATACTGGGAAAAACCCTTGCTCGGCCTCTTCAGCCAACCGACTGCTCGTGCTTCCGGAAGTGGCGGGGCCTGGAAGATCGATACCGTGCAGATCGCAGAGGCAGGTTCCACTTTGATGGAGATCACTTGGGCGGGCGACAAATGGAACGCCGTGTCTGCGACGCCGGGCGGACCATCGTTCACGGTCGCAATCAACTCCTATCTCCAGCTTGGGGGAAATCTGGCGGTCGACGAAGGAGGACATGCCCTTGTCTGGAATCAGAATGGGGCAGAATCGAAGCTCTACGCGCTAGGGACTGTCGAACCCCTCTCCGCCACGTTGAACGTCTCGGGAGATGCGCTGCTCTTCGGCACGGATGGCACCCTGTATGCGGCAGACCCCACGAATGCTGAAATCCGTAAGCTACGAGCGATTCTACCCAGCTACACAATGGGCAAGACTCCCGGTTCTCAGATCTCCAGTCCAACGCACCTGCGGGTCGGTGGCGTGGTGGATAAGACCACGACGCTGTCGGCAGGCGGGAGCGTGCTTCTTGGTAAGGGATTCAAGGTAAAGAATGGCACTACTTTTACGGTCAGGACGAATTCGCTTAAGAAATAGATGAGTATTTTACGCGCGCTGCGGAACGTTCTTATCGGCCGGGCTTTTAGCTACGCGGCAAAATTTTCGCTTTCAGGATCAAACTCGAACCGATTTGAGGAAAGGAGTTACAATGAATGAACAGAGTATCAGCGACCTTCAAGCCGTGCTCGGCGCCATCCGTCAAAAGTTGGCCGATATAGATGCCAAACAGGACAATTCCAAGCCCGCCACCAGTTCCGTGCGCCGGCGGCAGTTTTCAAAGGGCTTGCCGTTTGGATGGCTACTCTTGGCCGCCGGCATCGTCCTGGCGAGCGGGCTGGTGTTCGCAGACGACGAAGCCCTGTACATCGATAGGACGGGCAAGGTCGGCATCGGCACCACGAGTCCTGAGGTGATGTTGGAAGTTGACGGCGGGGTCAAAATCGGCAACGACGATTCGACCTGTGACGCAAAGAAAGCCGGGACCATTCGCTGGTCGGGTGCGGGTTTTGAGGGGTGTGACGGGTCGGCATGGCGCATCATGTTATCACGAATTCCGACTGTCACTTCGTCTACAGGTCAGATATGGATGGATCGTAACCTCGGCGCTTCCCGGGTCGCCACAAGTTCGACGGATACAGCAGCTTATGGTGACCTGTACCAATGGGGCCGGCTTTCAGATGGACATCAGGCTCGCAACAGTGACACAACATCGGAAATCAGTAAAACTGATGATCCTGGGCATGGTGAATTTATAATTGTGGGTAGTTCTCCCTACGATTGGAAGGTCCCGCAAAACAATAGCTTGTGGCAGGGAGCGTCCGGTCCCAACAACCCGTGTCCTGCCGGTTTCAGACTGCCAACGTATGGGGAACTTGAAGCTGAAAGAGTTTCCTGGAAGACCAATGACAGTGAAGGCGCCTTCGCATCTCCTTTGAAGCTTGTTGTGGCAGGTTACCGCTACCACAGCGGTGGCACGCTCAGCGGCGCCGGCGGCGACGGCTACTACTGGAGCAGTACGGTCGATGGCAGCTACGCCCGCAGCTTGTTCTTCAGCAGCGGCAGCGCCGGCATGGGCAGCAGCTACCGCGCGGTCGGCTTCAGCGTCCGTTGCCTTAAGGATTAAGACACTTTGATTTATTTTATCTCTTTTGACACTTTCCGCCACGCCCGCAGGGCGTGGCGGTTTTGATTTTTTTTTACTATGAATACCCAAGAAAAAATTGACAATGCCGCCAATTCGGCCATACTATGCCTGCACAAAGAGGGCATCTTTTACAAAATGTACAATCAGCATGCAATGCTGTTTACTCAAAATATCAAAGCGCTGAAAGTTACAGTCAAGTTTATTAAGGCAGTAGACCAGCATGTGTACAGTGGTGGTTTTCCCGCCTCAATTATCGAAGATATCAAAAAACAATTGGCCGCCCATGATGGAGTGATTGAAGAATCAGAAAAATTACTCATTGTTTCCAATATGAACTGGGAAAAAGAAAATGATTATCCACAGTGGTGCAAACAACAAAAAAGAGAAACGGCGGCAGCTGAAAAAAACATTAAACCAAATTCTATAGAGCCTGCGCATAAACTTAAAATTGATCAGAATAAATTACAAAATTGTAGGTCCAACATTTTAAATTTGGTCAATGTTCTTTGAAAAATTGGTTAAAGCAGCAATCTGCTGTGCTTCAGGTTA
>Ga0209339_1000411_pt1 | contig 15816 bp, 7 predicted proteins | sample OlaalgELextract3_FD_187376 | JGI IMG/M metagenome (GOLD analysis project Ga0209339, IMG submission 187376) | Olavius algarvensis symbiont microbial communities from Tuscany, Italy - Type A ELBA extract 3 (SPAdes) (version 2) | ecosystem: Host-associated > Annelida > Digestive system >... | reverse complement strand
TAACCTGAAGCACAGCAGATTGCTGCTTTAACCAATTTTTCAAAGAACATTGACCAAATTTAAAATGTTGGACCTACAATTTTGTAATTTATTCTGATCAATTTTAAGTTTATGCGCAGGCTCTATAAATTGCGACTGTGAAGTCACTGGACGCTTGCAAAACGGTTCAGGAAAATGGACCTTAATGTCGGCATAGAAATACGGCGCACGCAGCAGGGGTTCGGGGGTCCATAATTACTTCTAAATTTTCATTTAGTTTAGAAGGTACTTTGATGTCACCCTGCCATTGGGGCCTTTGATTTGGCATGATACTCGGCGATTTTAATTCAGGTCTTTAATTTTTTTACCAAAAACGAAATCCGAGTATAGCTCATCAGCGCATTGAGGACAAATACCGTGGCTAAATTGCGCGTCGGAATGTTCGTGAATATAGCTTTCAATTTGGTTCCAATAACCTTTATCATCTCGAATTTTTTTGCAGGAAGCACAGATCGGAAGCATTCCACTTAATTTTTTTATTTTTGCCAAAGCGGCTTGAAGTCTGTCCCGTTCCAATACCAACGCCTCTTCCGCCTGCCTGGTTTCGGTGACATCTTTTGCAAATATTGCAAGCGCTTTAATATTTCCATCTTCGTTGAAGACCGGGTAAATATTGTTATCATAAAACCGACCGGCACGCTCATCCTGAAAACGAAGGGGCTTGCCGGAGTTGATGACTTTTTGAGCCATAGCCATTCTGGATATTGCCACGCTATACGGCAGGTAATTGAAAATCCCGAGTCCAACCAGTTCTTCAGCCGGTTTACCGATTCTTTGTGCCGCGACTTCATTGGCGGCCAGAATGGTTCCCTCCAAATCAACCAGAATCGCTGTCTCGGTCGGTGCGTTGAGCAATGCCCGCAAGGTGCCTTCACGCACCTTCAGAACATTTTCTACGTTTTTTAGTTTTTCGACCTTTTGTTCCAATTCTCCGATACGGTCAACCAACTCATTGTAGGTGTATTTTTTTAGGGGCATGCTGCACCTCCTATTGAAGCTCAAATCAATTGCCGCGATGCACTGCTGCCATGCGCATGATTACAAATTTTAGACAGCTATAGAAAGCTTCGAATGTGGGATTTTATTTAATGACGGTAGGTACTAATTGTGCTGCCGTCAACAGATGAGATTCTGCAGGGCATTCCGGCGGATCTGCGATATTCCATCATTCCGCCCCCGCTTGCAGCACGATTCACGGCATAGCCGATTGTCTCTGAACCCCGTAATGAACACGGGATCAACGACTGGTCAAGAAAACTAGGTTTTCTGCAAAAAAATGCGATTTAAAGCTTGGTATGGTGACATCCGGGTCTTTACCGTGGGCCACGGCTTCAGGTTGACGAACCCCACACACCTTGAATTCGTATCGAACCGATTTATATTTCATATCAGGTTTAATGAAAAATCTCGATCAACCACTTAGCATAAATATCAGGAGCTTGTTCATTATGAACTTTCGAAATCATCGTACAATTCAGCTGCTGAACGATAACCCAAAGAGCGATGACCTGAGCGGGAAGCGCGGCCAGAATTCTTTGGCACCTTCAGATTCGGAGCTCCTCGATGCCTATTCGCGGGCGGTCATATCCGTGGTTGATCGCGTCGGCCCTTCGGTTGTCAGTGTGACGGTCGGCAATCCCGGTCAGCAAAGACGACCGGAGCAGACCGGGACCGGATCCGGGGTGGTGGTCGCGCCGGACGGCTACATCCTTACCAATGATCATGTGATCGATAATTCCGCATCAATTGGCGTCAGCCTGACCGACGGAACCAGCCTTTCGGCAACCCTTGTCGGCAAGGATCCAGCCACTGATCTGGCTGTCATCCGGGCCGAAACGTCTTACCTGCCGGCTTCAACTTTGGATAACTCAGATCGACTCAGGGTGGGTCAATTGGCGATCGCAATGGGCAATCCATTCGGATTTCAATCCACGGTTTCCACCGGGGTCGTCAGTGCCCTCGGCCGGGCCTTACGCAGCCGATCGGGCCGACTCATCGAAAATATGATACAGCATACAGCCCCCCCTTAATCCCGGAAATTCAGGCGGGCCGCTGGTCGATACGGCGGGTAACGTCGTCGGGATCAATACGGCCATTATCGCCATGGCCCAGGGCATCGGTTTCGCCATTCCCGGCAATACCGCCATGTGGGTCGTGTCTCAGCTTCTCACCCATGGACGTGTGCGACGCGGATTTCTTGGAATTGCCGGGCAGCAGCGCCCGCTTCATCGACGGTTGGTCCGGTTCCATGAACTATCCGGCGAGCAGGCCGTCGAAGTCCTTGCCGTCGAATCGCAGGGACCGGCAGACCGGGCGGGTATCAGAATCGGGGATTTGATTACCGCGATTAATGAACAGGTAGTGGTCAGCGTGGACGACTTGCACCGGTTTCTGTCGGAGTGGCCTATCGGCCAGCCGATCAGGGTGGAATTTGTCCGCGGCCAGGATTTAAAGGTACTGACCCTTTTGCCTACTGAGGCCGCTTCGGATAGCTGAATATTTTAGGTGGCGAACATTCGGCCTTCGACGGCTGTTCATCTGCTTATCATTGGGAGATGTTGATGTAGCACAACTTCGTGTTGTATGCGCCGGCGGCTTCGATGATGGTCAATTTGCCGTCAATCACCGTGACATTGATACCGGTATGCAGATCGAAGTTGTCCTGGCCGTCCGGGTCGACAACGCTTGTGCCTTCGATCAATATATTGTTGACCTGATCGATGTGGCTGGGGTCGCCCATCAATATCTCGACCACGTAGCTGCCGTTGGGAATCTCCAGCTCCCAGGTTTTCGAGCTGCCTTTGTGCATGTGGACCAGGGTGTCGTAGCGCTGGTCTGAATGCGCACCGCGGTCGCGAGTGTCTCCGGCAATGCCGACGTTCCAACCGTAGGTGTAGCCGTTGCCGCGATCGGCGTATGTGTTGCCGGCATCCATTAGATAGCCTGACGGCACGGCTGACGCACCCGGCTGGAAGTTGATCGAGATCGGGTCAAACGAATAGGCTTCTATGATGTTGATGTAGCACAGCTTCGTGTTGTAGGCGCCGGCGGCTTCGATGATGGTCAGTTTGCCGTCAGTCACCGTGACATTGATACCCGTATGCAGATCAAAGTTGTCCTGGCCGTCCGGGTCGACAACGCTTGTGCCTTCGATCAGCACATTGTTGACCTGATCGGTGTGACTGGGGTCGCCCATCAATATCTCGACCACGTAGCTGCCGTTGGGAATCTCCAGCTCCCAGGTTTTCGAGCTTCCCTTGTGCATGTGGACCAGGGTGTCGTAGCGCTGGTCTGAATGCGCACCGCGGTCGCGAGTGTCTCCGGTAATGCCGACGTTCCAACCGTAGGTGTAGCCGTTGCCGCGATCTCCGTATGTGTTTCCGACATCCATTAGATAGCCTGACGGCACGGGTGACGCACCCGGCTGGAAGTTGATATAGATCGGATCAAATGCAACTGCGGCGGTCGTCGCCGATGCGTCTGCTGAGGCACCTGTCTCGTTCCGGCTGGGGCTGAGATCGCGCGCTTTGACCGTATAAGTATACTGTGTGTTCCCGCTAAGACCTGTGTCGGTATAGGCGGTGCTGCTTTGCCATCCGCTGTCGTGACAGGTGCCGGCGGAGCAGGTGAAGTAATACTCCACGCCACTATCGTCACTGGCGGTTGCCGCCGTCATCGTGATCGCGCCTGAGCCGACCGCCGCGGGCGGACTGGCAAAATACATCGGATCCGGTGTCGGTGCAGCAGTGTCGAACGGATCTGCAACCCTGGCCGATATGACGACCGCGTCTATATAGACATCGTCAGCGCCGCCGCTGGCATCGCAACGGAAACGGATCCGGGTCTGGTCGGTTAAGGGATACCCGGTAATGGTTACCGAATCGGTATAGAACTGATTATTGACAAATTCATCATCCCGATTCCACTCTTCAACCGTGGTGTAGCTTCCTCCGCCATCGGTGGATATCTGCAGCCAGAAATCTTCATTGCTGCTGTCCATCGATACGGCATAGTAGGCAAAATCAACCTTGACTTCGGCATAACCCGCCAATGCCAGATCGTTTGTTGACATCACCGATGAGTCGGTATTGTCTTCAAGATTGATCGCACCATTGCCCTGATAGGCGTAGGTTCCACCACTGTAGTACTTGCTGTCGGCACCTCCGTCAACCCAGTTGCCGAAACCGCTTTCGAAGTCATCGCTGATGATCTCGATCCAGGTTGACGGCGGCGCACTCACCGTAACGGTAATCGTCGCCCAGGCCTCGGGATTGCTGTAAGGAACATGATTTCCGCTTACCACCTGCGCTGTAATCGTGTGAGAACCGGCCGCCACGCCATTGAATAAAAAACTGCGGTCCAGGTCGGTTTCTGCAACGTAGGCGGAATCGTCCAGGGTCCAGTGAATGTGATCATCTTCCGCCAGATAGCCCGGCAGATCGTAGGAGATTTCGATCGTATCGCCAATGATCGTTGCGCCGTCAGCCGGCGAATCGATGGTAATCGCGGGCGTGGGGAAGTCAGCCGAATCATTGGGATCCGTGCTGTATTCGACTTCCAACCCGTCATCAAAGGTGTCGCCGTCCGTGTCGGCCAAGTTCGGATCGGTTTGATTCTCGAATTCCTGCAGGCTGGTCAGGCCGTCGCCGTCGGAATCGGCCGCTGCATCCCCGGGATCATTTGGATTCGAACCGTGTTGCAGCTCCCAGACATCGGAAATGCCATCGCCATCACTATCCTGATCGGGCCCGGGTTGATTAGAATCATTTACAACTGTGACGGCGACATTCGATGAAGTGGTGACTGCATTTTGCAAATCAGTGGCCACGGCGGTCAGGACATACGCACCGAGACTGGAAGCATTCCAATCCGTCGCGTAGGGTGCGTTTGAATCCGAGCTATGGTACTGCCCGTTGACGTAAAAATCGACCTGAGCCACCGATCCATCCGGATCACCGGCATCGGCTGTAATCGTAACGCTGTCCGACAGATCGATATAATCAAAGGGGGCCGGACTGGAAATGGACACTGTCGGCGATTGGTTGGTGACGGCCGTAAACTGGGCCACCAGGGTCTGATCGCTGTCAGAAATGGTGATATTGTGATTCTGTCCACCGCCGTCAGACCAGGCAGAAAACACATATTCAACGTTATTGATTATCTGGGGCGAAGGCGCGGAAACCGCCGTTTGGGCTCCGGCAATCGCTTCGATGTCGTAGGGCGCCGCATCCAGTTGCGAATATATTCCGAGCTCAAGACCCGGTGGATCGGATTCCAGCGTCAATATAGCGGTTTGCGGATAGATGGCGACTGTGGCGGTATCGTTCAAACCCACCCGATCCTGACTGCCGCCGTAGGTGATAAAGGTGTCGGTCATCGACAGGTACTGGGCCGCCATCCAGTCGGCGGAGCGCGCCACGTTTGAAATCCGCACCTCGTCAATGGATCCCAGGAAGTAGTCGCCACCGTTGCCGCGCCGCCCGATATTCAGCGGCTGATCGCTGGCCACCAGGGGCGAGATGGATGAATCCGTGGTTAGATCATTGCCGTCCACAAACATGGCGCCCGTAGCGCCGTCGATTGCGGCGCCAACGTAATGCCAATTGGTATCCAGATCGATGCCGTCGGCCCGAGCCCAATCAGGACCGCTGCCAACGCTGGTCAGATTGTTGTCGCCGGGCTTGTACTCCAGGTTATATCCAAGATCATTCCAAGTGTATTTTTTAGACAGCACCCGCGGCGCTCCCGCCCGATCCGGATCGTCGATCTTAATCCAGGCTTCCAGGGTCAGCTGCCCGGTAATTGCCAGGCTGGAATCACTAACGACTTCGATATAACTGCTGATTCCGTTAAAGCCGCGGGCACCGGCAAACTGGCCGGAGGCAGCGAAGCTGCCGAAATTGGTTCCGTCATTTATGTTCGCAGTGGCGTCGAGTAAATCGCCGTTAAAATGCCACACGCCGGCAAAGGTCGCATCCCATACAGCCGGCGGATCCTGGCCTTCGGCGGCGGCCGGGTTGCCGTAGTACAGCCAGATGAAGTCGCTGTCGGAATTGGCGTCGATTCTGGGCACCTGCACCCAGACAATCGAAGTACCGCCGGAATTCCAGGACTCGATTTCATAGGCCAACAGCGTTCCGTCCGCATCGACAAAGCGCAGGTCTTCGCCCTGGGCTGAGGTGAGTGAGTAGTCGATGCGGCCGGCATCCAGGCGCACCAGGACCGGAAAATCGACCAGGTCTTCGTTTTGATCGATATTGTCAAAGGACAATTGCACGCGCTTTTCCCAGCGCGAATCCCACCAGTCGGCGACACCGCCATCGGTCACCGACAGCTTGATCTCCATAAACGATGGATATTCGTGATCGATGGCCGTAAATTGGCCCCCGGTCACCCCGCTGAATTCCTCGAGCTGATGTTCATGGCAGTCAAGCGGATCCTGGGGGGCACAGTGCTGCAGGGATATTTGCCAGGTAAATGCCTCGGGCGGCAGCTGCCCCATATCCGGATCATCCCCCTGACCGGAAAAGAAGATCACGTCGCCGACCCGCCAGGTATCGGTTCCCGATGGGCTCAGAATCGTGGCTACCGGCGGGGAGTTGTCGACCGTAATCAGGAGCGTTACGTTGTCTGAACCACCGGCGTCGTCCGTCACCCGCAAAGCCGCGACGTAATTGCCGGAGGCCGTGTAAGTGTGCTGCGGAGCGATGAGCGTCGAGTCATCGAAATTTCCGTCACCGTCAAAGTCCCAGGAAAAGCTGAGGGTATCAGCCGGATCGAGATCGTAGGAATCGGAACCATCAAAATTGACCGTCAGGGGAGACGTTCCGTTTTGAACATCAGCGCCGGCGACCGCCACCGGCGGCTGGTTGGTGGAGAAATATTCGATACGCCGTAATTGACCACTGGCGATGTCGACGTAAAACACATCACCACCCGGGCCGATCTGCAAATCAACCGCAAAGGCATTATCGATAAAAGTTTCGATATTGGTGGGGTCGGGCTCGCCGATGGTATCCGCGAACATGACCTTAATCCAGCGCGCGGAATAGTCGGCGAAAAATAGCGCATCATCATACAGCGTCGGATAATCGCCGCCGGTATAAAAAGCGAGTCCGCTGATCGCGGAACTTCCCTGGTGGACATAGGTGTAAAAAGGGGCGGTTGCCGGATAGAGCGCCTCGTCGACGTAGAGATCTTCACAAATACCCAGACTGGCGCCGTCATAGCCGGAATGGATGCCGGCACCCTCATAACAGGGCCAGCCGAAATTTTCGACGATGCCGTCCACCGGATCCGGGATGTGATTGATTTCCTCCCATTTTGCCCAACCGACATCACCGATGTAAAGCTCATTGGTTAGCGGATGAATGGTAAAGCGGAAGGGATTGCGAAGTCCGAAAGCGATAATTCGATCATCGTCTATGCTACCGCCATACAGAGGATTGGTGTCAAGGGCTTCCCCGGTCAGGGGATCGACCCTTAAAATCGTGCCGTCAAAAGAAACGGGATCTGCGTCAGTTTGGAGATCCTGGCTGCGCAATGCCCCGCCTTCGTTCACCGGATCGTTGAAAGGGTTTTCTATTGTTTTTGGATACCCATCAGGGGGACTAGGATGTTCATAATCTTGACCATAGTCAACAAAATTAAAGCTGGCACCGTCACCGGCGGATACATAAAGGGCACCATCCGGTCCGAAATGAAGATCCCCGATTGAATGACTGGGAAACTGTTGCTCCCAGGCCTCGATTAAAACCTGTTCGGCGCCTGTCATCTGGTTCGTAGACGTATTCATTTCCAGGCGGGATAAACGGCCGCTGACTGTGCAGCCGTGAGCGGTATAGCCGGGCGGGTCGGGACAGGTGTCATCCCATTTCGGCGGCGTACCCCCCACATCGGCATCAAAGGTGTACAGCACAAAGATGTAAGGCGTATTCGGAAAATCCGGATGGATCGCCAGTCCAAGAAGCCCACGGTCCCAGCCACTGTAGACGTTGGTACTGAGATCCGCGAAGATGTCCGGCGCCGGGTCATTGAGATTGTCGAAAACTTTGATGATGCCGCTCTTTTCAGCAACGAAAATTCTTCCATCCGGTGCAAACCGGGCCGCTATCGGCTGGCTCAACCCGCTGAATACGACCGATTCCTGAAATCCGGCCGGTAACGCTGCGAGCGGCATGGGTGCCAATATTATCAAGACCAGATAAAGGGACCCCAAGAACTTTACCATCCTGCCGAAATGACTACGGTTTAAGTACGATATTCTCGTTTGTGTTCCTCCAACGCTGTTCAAGTATTCGCCTTTCATTTATTTATCTCCTAACATGTATCGGTAGGAGTGGTTTCAAAACCTCAGCTAAATGCCGGCAGCTTTCTTGATCCTAAAACCCACTGCCTGCGAGCACGGCTGCAGGTTTGAGCCGCTTCCTCCATCTGCCAATCGCTGAATGGTAATATCTGAGATTTGGAAACCACTTCTGGAAAGTTAAAGACTTCTGTTTTCTTACCTCAAACAATATGAAGTAATCCCCCAAAAAACACCACCATGTGGTAGCAAAATTCATGCCTAAATGCGTCTGAAATCTTAATTATTTTTTTTGCAATTATTTTCAAATAGATGTGAAATCAATCAACATAAAATTTCGATGCAGCCATTAAAGAAAGGAAGTAATCAATGGGAAAAAATTGTTACAATGTGGTATTATTGTCACAAACATGGATAATTGCAGAAAGTAAAGAAATGTCTACTTCCAACCGCAGGCTGCCCAGAAAATGGATCTAAATAGCCTACGAGACAGACATGAAGTGAAGAGGGTAGATACGAAGTACTTTTAATTTTTAGCAGGAACCTCTTATGAAACTACATTAAAAGCGAACCGCAGAATATCGAATATCGAACCGCAGAATGTCGAATATCGAACCGCAGAATGTCGAAGGGTGGAATCGCTTCGCTCAGTCTTTTTAAAATAGACAGAATACATTACTTCGACATTCGATATTCATTATTCGATATTCGTTATTCGCTTTTTCAAAGTTTCTTTTCTTTGATCAGACTGGACGCCCGCAGCCGGAGGCCGCGCTCGTAAGAAGAACATCCCAAACCTGCAAGGATCCCGGATAGAACCAAAAATGAGAAAACACCCATGTCGCCTAGACAAAAAAATTAGTGTCTAATTATGACGGTCTCGTAAAAAGTCGAATATCGACCTGTTTACGATAGTGTTTAGTATTTGGTGTCTAGTGTTTACTGGTATAACATCTTGATCTGACGTGCGAAGGGGTTTACCAAATACCAAACACGAAACACCAAACACGTGATGAATTCGACTTTTTACGAATTCATCAATTATTGAAATCACATCATGTTTGCGCAGGATTTATGATATAGCCGGATTGAATATTTTAGGAATGCAATGAGTCTAAATTTAAACGACAGAGCGCAGCGATACAACAAATCTTCAATCTTCAATCTTCAATTCCGGCTTGCCCGGGTTGGGATGCCCTGAAAATTCGCTGATAATATTTGGACAGATTTCAGCCGGAAGATTGATAAAAAAACGGCAGGGTTTTCTGGAAAAATTCTTGACTTTGGTGCCAGCATTTTTACTTTGATAGAGTAACGCTCATCATACGTCCACCGAAGTATACCAACCTAAATCCGGAGGTAAACAATCGTTATGAAACAATATCTCGAATTAATGCGTCACGTGAAAACAAATGGCGTGCGCAAGGAAGATCGCACGGGTACGGGAACAGTCAGTGTTTTCGGGTACCAGATGCGCTTTAATCTATCCGAGGGCTTTCCGGCAATCACGACCAAAAAACTGCACTTTCGATCCATTATCGGTGAATTGCTCTGGTTTTTAAAAGGCGACACCAACATCAAAAGTCTTCATGAAGACGGTGTCTCGATCTGGGATGAATGGGCCGATGAAGAGGGCGACCTGGGGCCGATTTACGGCTATCAGTGGCGTTCCTGGCCCACGGCCGACGGAAGGCACATCGACCAGATCACGCGCGTACTGGATGAGATCCGGTCCAATCCCACGTCTCGCCGCCTGATGGTGTCGGCCTGGAATGTGGGTGAAATCGAGAAAATGGCGCTGCCGCCGTGTCATTCGATGTTTCAATTCTATGTGGCTGACGGCCGGCTGTCCTGCCAGCTTTACCAGCGCAGCGCGGACATCTTCCTGGGCGTGCCCTTCAACATCGCCTCCTATTCTTTGCTGAACCTGATGATCGCACAAATTGTTGGACTGGAACCGGGAGATTTCGTGCACACACTGGGCGATGCGCACCTGTACCGCAATCACCTGGAACAGGCCGAGCTTCAGCTGACCCGCGAGCCGCGCCCCTTGCCGCAGATGATAATCAACCCCGCGGTGACCTCGCTCTTTGATTTCAAATATGAGGACTTCGAGGTGGTCAACTACGATCCGTATCCCGGAATTCGGGCACCGGTGGCGGTTTAGGGGTCTTTATGGATCATAAACCGACCGCACAATCAGGTTGCTCGTGCCGGCCGTGGTGACCGTCCCGGCCACTACGGAAGTCGCAAAAATCGACATCTTGATCCCATCATTGCTAATCCAATTGTTAAGCGCTTTCGGAGTTTCAAACAGGTTCAAACCGATATTCATAAATCCCCTGTCGCGCAGCCAATCGGAAATTCTTGATGCTTGCGGAAACAACCAGTGATGCAGTTCAGTTCCCCGGTCCATATAGCCGCCGATACTTTCTGAATAGATTCTGCGGACTCTGTCGTAGCCCCTTTGGTCGCAAAATAAATTGCTTAGTCGATAATTCCGATCTCTGAAAATAAGTTTGAAGGTTGGAAGCCCCCAATGAAAAAAATCCCCTTCGATGTCACCAAATTTAGGGATTAATCGGGCCTGGCCCTGATCGCTGAACCAACGACGCCACTCCCGCCGGGTTCCGGGCGCATCATGAACCTTGGCCGTAACCCCCCGGGCCCCCAGAAATGCCATGGAAATATTTAGAATAGAACCGAAGGGATTACCTTCCCGATAATCCGAATAGGCTTGGATATTGCCTTGTACCACATTGGCCGCCTGATCGGCGGCTTGCAGGAGCCGAACATTGCGCTCCCAATTGAATGCCCGCGTTCCCACCCTAAGCGCTTGTTCTCCGGCCCGGTGTGCTCGAATTACAACACCCACACCGCCCGGCACAAACGGCAGCGCCAGGGCAATGACATCAACCGCAATACCGAATATGTCTAGGGCAACCCACCCCCACTTTCCTGTCTTCACGTCGCTGACCAGGGAGCGGAAACCCAGGGCCAGGGAAAGGGCATCCCAATAAGATTCCGCGACATTGCCCTGCAGGTCCATATTCATTACCGGATTGTTGCCGGCAAACGTATAGGCATTGCCGAAGGAAACCGGATCATACCAGGCACCATTAGGCTCACGGCTGACAAATAGGCCGATTTGGGGATCGTAAAATCTGTCTCCATTGTAGTACAAGCCTTCGACTTCATGAAACCAGCGGCCCTGGTGATGGACGGCATGGCCGACACGGCTCTGGTCACGGAAACTTTCATTGCCGGCCGCATCGATCACCCGGACACGCGTATTACCGGCCGGCGAAGTGTGGTACCGTTCGAGGATAAACTGCTTCACGTCATCCACCTTGGCGGAAGTCCGGATCAGGGATACCGGCGTGTTGTCATAGTCGTCGAGAAAAGCCAGGGCCTGGCTGCCGGCCAACGTTCCGTCGTTATCCAGGTCAACATGAATGTCCGCCTCGGCCACATCGACGGCCATGACCTCGTTGTTTAGCGCGCCGTGAATAAAACGTCGTTTGAGCTGAAACTTCTCGTCATCCTCGGTCTTTTCATATTCCTCGATGCACTTGCTGCCGCAAAAAATATAGCGGGTTTGAATGTCGCTGACCAATTTTTCCGTATCATTGCGAACAATTTTCTGGCGGCGCTCCACCCGTCTTCCCATACCGTCATACAGGTAGCTGATCCGCCAGTCCAGCACGGCGTCATCGTCACTGGACCCCAATCGCACTTCGCTCAAACGTCCGAAACTGTCGTAGGCCAGATTTTTGATCCCAGCAATATTCGGCTCCCGGCGCGAAGGGACGGTTCTGATGCCGAATAGGATTTCTTCGATGCTGCCGTCCGGATGGTACTTCACTTTGTTGCGTGAAATCGGGCTGCCTGTGCCCCGGAATCGGATGACATCCGGCGCATTGAGTGCATTCGTATCGGTATTGGCAATGCGGACCTGATCCGCTTCTCCGTCCGCACGGGTATGGGTCGTCACAGTTCGGCGGTCCGCATTGCCGGCATCGTAAAAGGTGCGGCTTTCGGAGCCGGCAAACCTGGGATCATCGGCAACGGGAACGCTCATGGTATAGTCAAGACGGTTGGCAGCGTCATAGTCAAACGTGAACACAATTTTCCGGTCCACACGATCGATGGAAGTCTTTTCGACAATTTGCCTGCGCAAGTTATATTGAATCGGACCCAGCTCAAAAAGCGATATCTTTTCCGTCTCAGGATCGGCATTTTCTCCGGCCGGATCGGTCAGGCTGAGCTTGTGTTCGATCCCGCTTAGCAAACCATTGGCGTTGTACAAGGATCGTTTCACGAAGTTGGCGGTCTTGCCGGCGGCCCCACCCCGGCGCGTCACCGGAAAAATCTTCTCATGCTGATGATGGCCCAGGTAATTCAAACGGCACAGCAATTCGCCTTTGCGCAGGTACTTTTCGATCTTGCCGCCAACCGTGCGCTGCAGATTCAATTGCATTTGTGATGGATAGCCTTTAAGGGTCAGCATATCAGAGGCATCGTAGTCATAGGTGGTCGTGTGCTCGAGTTGCTGGATGTCACGCAGTTTCCTTCCCAGAGAGTCGTATTCATGCTGAACCACGACCCCGCCGCCATTGCTGTCGCTGACTTTGGTCGGCAAATTGAATCCATTGTATTCGAAAGTCTGGGTGCTTCCATTGGTAGCACTTTTTGAAATGACCCGGCGGGCCGCATCGTATTCAAAACGAAAACTTCGCTTTTGGCGATCCCCGATCAGCTCCGGCGTCCCGTCTTTGTTGAATTCTTTAATGACCGTGGTCAATCCATCGGGATCCGTCACCTTTTGCAGGCGTCCAAGGTGGTCATAGGTATGAATGGTGGCCTGGCTCAGCCCATTGATCAATTTGATCGGCTGGCCGTTGCGGTTGTATTGCGTCCGGATATGGATCTTATTGTTAACGTTGAACGGATTCCTGGCCGTGTCCGGATCTTGTCCGCCGGCCAGGCTGTTTTCCCGGCTGGGGCCGGCCCCGGTAATTTGATCGGTGCGGCGGTCAGCAAGATCATATTGCATCTGCACCAGACCGCGGTCGGGATCCGCCATGGCTCGAACCCGTCCGCCGCTGTCATAGGCCAGGCGGGTTTTGCCCTGGCCGGAAGCAGACATGGAAATCATTCTTCCGATGGCATCAAAAACCCGGTCAACTTTGACCGTCAGTTCAGCGACAGGTGCCGGACTGCCGCCCTGCGCTTGCGCGCCGACGGATATCAGGGGGGGTCCCTTCGATCACCTGCTTAATTGTCTCTTCCTCCACATCGCCGCGGCCGTCTCTGCGATAGCTTACCGAATGCCCGCCGGAGAATTGTATGTCGTGCAATCTTCCGGCATCGTCATAGATGCTCGACGTTTCACGGCCCTCAGGGTCCACATAGGCGCGCAGGCGGCCGGATGGCTTATAAAAGTATGATTGGATCCTTGATTCCGGCCTCCCGGCCGGTGCCGGGCGGTGCAAATCGAAAATAACAGCTGTTTCCGACACCAGCTCTGCATAGTGATTGTGGCGGGCGACCACCTTCGACAAAAGCTGGTTGGCAGCCTGGCCCCGGTCGGTTGGAGACGGCCCGCTTACCCGACCAAATACGCGTGTTTCGATATCCTGCTCATTCAGCGCATAAGTCATTTGCTGCCGTGTCCCGACCGGGTCCGTCTCTTCGATCATGCGGTTAAAGCCGTCAAATTGGGCAGTCCACAACCCGCGGGTAGGTGATACCATCATGTTCAAATTTCCCAGCGTATCGTAAAGATAAAATGTCTCGCTTTTGTTGACCTCATCCTGCGGGGCGATCGATTGGCGAAACAGCATACCGCGGGCGTTGTAGGCCTTTGCGATTGTTGCGCGCGGCGCTTCGGGCCGGCTTCCGGTTGCGCGCGGGGTTTTTTGCAAGACGACGTTTCCCGCTTCATCGTATCCAACTTCGGTTCTCAGGTTGAGGCCTCGGGGATCGATCACACGGGCGGTCACCTGGTCCAGGATGTCATATTCGGTTTTCGTGACCATTTCCCGGTCTTCCACCTTTTCATATTCAAAGGGTGCCGATTCATCGTGGATGGTACGGGCCACCTTCACCAACTGGTCATTTCGATCATGGTCAAATTGCACGGCATGGCCGATCGGGTCTTGCGAAAAGGCCAGTGCATCAATCACGGCTACAACATTGTCGCGGTTATCATGCAAAACCTGTGTGACTTGTCTTTCAGGGTCGATTATAAATTCCGGATTGCCCCGGTCGTCCGGGATAATGTCCACTTTGATAATCGGTTTGGTTCCGGGATCGCCGGCCGCAACACCTTGCGGGTTGACGATTTTTTGGGTTCGGCTGCCGAAACGATCTTCATAGGCGTATTCGGTTAAAACCCCATCCGGATCGGTATAGGTTTTTACCAGTCCGCCTTTCCGGTAGGTATACGTCTCTTTGACTTCCAATCGCTGCTGAGATTGGATGCGCGGCGGAAGGATGATCGTTTTGGCCTTGGCATATTCCTCGGGGTGGTTAACACTGCCGTGATCCGGTGCGAACTGATATTTCGTGGTTTCGGGGGAAGCATTTTGGGTCGTGCCGGCGATGCCGCCGGCCGGGTCGGTTGCGGCCCGCTCGTTTCGCTGTTTGAGAAACTGCAGCCTTTGCAGGGCATTGAATAACGGCTCATAGCCGTAATTGCGAATCCGTTTGGTGGTGATGCGCTCGTCATCCACAATGCGGGTAAAAAAATGCTGATGCTCCAGGAGGTTGCCCTGACTCAAATCGTTGAAATAAGTGACATCCGCGCCATCTTTGATGTTCTCCCGTTCAGCCCCGACGCCCTTTAATTCGCCACTGGCTTGTTTGTAATCGAACGTCTCGCCAATCTTGATCTGATTGTCGGACGCCTCGATACGTTGAGCTTGATTGGCGCTGAGTACGGGATGGGTGATCTCGCTGACCAGAAAGTCATCGTTGTGTTGGAAAGTCGTTTTAATTTCTTCCGGCTCAAACCGGCGGTTTTTAAATACAATTCCGGGAAGTGTGAGACGATTGTCCGACCGGTTGTCCACGATCAGTTCCCTCAGCACCTGGGTTTCATGTTTCGGCTCCAGGACCATGGTGGTTTTGATGCCCCTGCGGTTGGTCACCTCCACTCTTTCACCGTTTTGCAGGTATTTAAATCCAAAGCTTCCGCCGACTTTTCCGTCTGAAGATCCCACCCGTTGCGTTTCCACTCGTTCCTGGCTGTCGTAATTATTTTTTAGATAAGCGTTGAACTTATTCCGCGTCGCTTCCCGGGGATTAACAATTTCGGTCAACAGGTCGGTATTGCCTTTTTTATAGAGCCTGCGCATAAACTTAAAATTGATCAGAATAAATTACAAAATTGTAGGTCCAACATTTTAAATTTGGTCAATGTTCTTTGAAAAATTGGTTAAAGCAGCAATCTGCTGTGCTTCAGGTTA
>Ga0209339_1000410_pt1 | contig 15830 bp, 13 predicted proteins | sample OlaalgELextract3_FD_187376 | JGI IMG/M metagenome (GOLD analysis project Ga0209339, IMG submission 187376) | Olavius algarvensis symbiont microbial communities from Tuscany, Italy - Type A ELBA extract 3 (SPAdes) (version 2) | ecosystem: Host-associated > Annelida > Digestive system >... | reverse complement strand
CAACCCAGCTGTCACCGTCGGCTTCCTTCTCACTCGCAAGATTAGTCTGCTTCGGTAACGGCGACGTCACTACATCACATTGCCAAGTGTAATACCTCGCCCTGCACCTAATTGCAGGGTGCTGCCATTCGACAAATTTAATGCCTTGATCGCAGAGCCACTGTCCGTCTCTCCCACCGCCTCTGAAGTTACGACCTATGACGGGATAGAACTGAACTGTGTATACACTGTGTTCACAAAAACATGTGATAACTTGAACTAGAATTGTCCGTTTGCAACAATTTTTGGCACACTTATTACTGAGTATATAGGCCATCGACAGGTGTATTTATTTTCCCACCTTACCTATTTCATGTACTCACTTTACCTTGAGAAACTGTCGAGACCGAAATATCTAACAAATTAAGCAAAATCATGAACATTACACAGGAAGATGAGATTCTGATTTATATAATATAATCTTTATCTGTCAAAACGATATGGTGCATAAAGGACGCTGAGTAGATTTTCTGACAATGGTTGGAAAGTTGGAAGCATCGACAGTCTGCTTAAGAGCATCCACAAGACGGGTACAATTGACCGGCGACCAGGCAGCGATAGACCGTATTCGTCGCGTAGCAATGGAGCCTGGGAGGACCTTGTGCTCAGTCATGTGGACAAGCCAAAAAGTCACCGATCATCTCGTGAGATTTCGAATGAAACTGCTATTATCTGTTCAAGTGTGCTCAGGATAATTCACCGTGATCTCCAGCTCAAATGCTTCAAACGACGTCGTGCTCAGTTGTCTGAAGCCAATCGCATCTCATCACCATCTCACTCGCTGACAAACAACCTTATCGTTTGCAATAAATCTTGTTATTGTTCTATTATAAACCATAAGTTAAATAATAAGTAAGTAAAATAATATGGTGACAGTGTTGGAGTTAATATCGTAATAATTGTAGCATTGAGAAAGTCAGCACTTTAAGGCTATGATATTTAGCTCTCGACAGTTTTCCAAGGTAAAGTAGCTGCATTAAATAGGTGTGGTGGGAAACTAAAATTACCCGTCAATGGCCTATAGTCTTAGTAATAAGTGTGCCAAAAAATTTTGTAAACGGGGAGTTCTAGTTCAACTTATGTCGAAAACGTGGTCACATGTTTTATGGAACACAGTGTATATTATCGTGAAAGTTTCGTGGTGATAGCTGTAACAGTTTTCGATGCTAACAAATATTGTAACGAACAAACAAACAAACACGCGAGAAGCAAAACAGTACCATTGAAATCTACCATTACTTACTATTACTACCAGCCGCGATAGCGACAGCTGGTATTGTTTTCATTCCGTCTGTCTGTCTATGTCATGTGTCTGTGTGTATGTGTGTTAACGAACCAAAAAGCGGTCCTGGGGACATGTCTTTTAAGGCCTGTTTATAGCGACACAACTCAACTCAACTCGACGTCGAGTTGAGTTGCGTCGGCAAAGTGTCTATAGCGACTCAACTCAACTCAACTCCACTGACCTACTTCGCGCTGATTGGCTGTACGCTGCAACTGGGTCAGTTGCATTGCCGATCGCCGGCGACAGTTGAGTTGCGTCGGTGAGGGTGTCTATAGCGACGCAACTGAACTCAACTGAACTTAACTCGACGAGTTGAGTTGAGTTGTGTCGCTATAAACACCCCTGTTTGTATGTATGTTTGTTTTTGTTCCTCTGAGTCAGCAAAATCTCGTTAGTACGATGGCGTCACAGCGTCGCGGTCCGCTGGTGTGATTCCATCGCAGACGGCTTCGTGCTTCTAGTTCAAAGTACTTTCACTTGCGCACGTAACGAAGTTCTTAAGCCTTTTCCGTGTGACGTGAACCTGAAGGACATCTATTACGTTTATTTCCTTTAAGTGCCGTAAAACAGTAGTATCAGCTCCGGAGTACCTGGTCGACTTTTGTACACCAGTCTCAGACCTTCCCAGCCGACGTCATTTACGGTCAGCCACTCGACATCACCTGACCATACCACGTTACCGGCGTCGGGCCTTCTCTGTTGCAGGTCCGATAGTCTGGTACTCGCTACCGGACAGTCTCGGTGACCCGGCGCTAAGCAGCAACAGTTTCAGACAATCGCTGAAAACGAACCTGTTTCGTCGCTACCACTCAGCACGCACAGCGCAGTAGAGATGCTTCATGACTGCGCTATATAAATCTATTATTGACATTGACATTAACGATGATTTCAGAGTATAGCGTGTGTTGGATGTCAGGGCCATACTGTACATCGTCGTGCAGACAGGCGGTGCAATCGGTGGAGCTGGTTTTCTGAAAGCGGTCTCTGTGAACGGTACAAACGACGCACTGGGTAACACGATTCCAGCTCCTGGAGTCACACAGGATCAGGTCTTCCTTATCGAGTTGGCAATCAGCTTCGTACTGGTGTTCACCGTCTTCGCCACGTGTGACTCGCTCAGAACCGGGATCGGTGGATCAGGACCGCTCGCTATTGGACTCTCCATTGCCATGTGCCATCTCTGGGCGGTTCGTTCAAAATTAATTATAAGCTCTGCCCAGTGGCGTACCGAGGGGCGATTGGTGGAGTTATACAACCCTCTATTGGGCAAATAAGGTACCAGCAAAACAAAACAATTTCACGTGCCATGTGGAGTAACGAGAATGCAGGAAAACCTTCAGGCAATCATTACAGCGCTGCTCCACCACCCCCTAGTTGGGCTGGCCCCATCTTTCATCGCTCCTTACCCCCTTAATTGGCGGGATGACTCCTGTTCTCGGTCCTTTAGGTCTCGGGCCTCGCTTCGTCCCCTTTGGTGTTGAACCCCAATTGAAAAATCTTGGGTACGCCACTGGCAGGCTGGATGAATGGATGGCTGTCCTTGTCGGCGTTTAGGGCTACCATCTTTATGTCCGAGATTATACGTGCTGTGTGAGCGGCTAAACTAGTCAGTGGCAGAAAGACGTGACCATCGGTAAACAGAAGTTGTTAGAGACACAGTAACCAATACTGTTTTCAGCGGTTTGACACTGTTGTTTGCGTGACAGGAAGGTCATCTACCTGCAAAATCTGACGTTAGTGATGAAAACTTCGGCAGGACCCGAGCTAAACTGTGATGGTCATGAAAATTGGTGCGTTTAACCAAAAAGGAAGTAGTAGCAATAGTGGTGGTAGAAGCGATACAGCAACCAGTGACATTGACCTTTGACTTTTGAATAAATAGTCTCACTAGTTACACGTACCATGAACTTTGAACTTTTTGAACTTTTATAACTCTTCCTTCCCGACATGATATTTAAAGTGCACTGAAGAGCCGCGTGTAGCTAGTTTGGTCTGCCGCATGGATCCAATCAAATTAACTAGAGGGCACTCCGAGATGCTTACTCACCCTGATGGATGTCATCCGATCTTCACGGTCAAGGTCATAATCCATTGCGTGAACTTGAACTTGTTGAGCCTAGCTTCAGTACAGCACAAAGTTGAATTATGACCCGCTGAGCCTGTGACCTTGAGGACCTTTGACCTACGGAAATGAACGGAAATGTAGGGGTCGCCGAACTGGGAATAGTCGCCGAATAGTAGTAGATATACTACCAAATTTGGTCGAGATAGCTTCAGTTGTTGTTTTTTGTCTGGAAAATGCGAACATTCATACATACATGCATAACTAACAGGCGACACTGAAAAGTGAAACCCTACTCAGTGCTCGACTACCGTCAACACGCCTAATAAAAACGAACTAAAGGTAAACCGGAGACCATGAAAGTCACAAACCCGTATGGGATAGACGGGAAGACAGACAGACGGACGGACAGTCAGACGGCTTGTAAAGGTCGTAGCATCACTGTAGACGGGTGACATGTTATGTAGCACTATACTACGCAGTATAATAGGTGAAAAATCCAATCAGCAGGTGACGATTATATGCATGCGTTAAAACAATAGCCTAATGTTAAAAGACAAACACTGTGCGTGTCTGTGTAGGTGCCATATACAGGTGCCGGAATGAATCCAGCTAGATCCTTTGGACCTGCCATCGTGTCCGGCTATTATCAGGCCACAACTGTTGGCATTGAATCGGTAATTATGACGCATGAAGATTATTGTTATTTTAAATACACTAACAGCAGCAGCAGCAGCAGCAACAACGACAACAACAACGCCCTACAAGAGCAGACAGCAACACTTGGTTTAGGCAGTTTATACACAGGCGTGTATCTTGTAATGTGTTATATGATAGTTAATAATCAGGTCTGTGTTGATGCTGATACATTCTTTACTCGACCTGGAAAATTTTACTACCAGACAACTTTTAGGATCGTTAACAAACAGCTTGTTAAAAATTATTAAAATCGACTGAACTGGGTCGTAGTTATAGTCCGCCAAAGTTGGCGCGTTTTTTGAACCACAGTGTAGTTTATTACCTGTGTTTATTGTAGTTTATTGTCAGAGGCGTCTGAGGCACCTGTCAGAGCAGGGTTCCCTGCCTGAGTGTCCTGTTTTGCATATTTCTAATATTTTTATGTCAACAAATAAATTGGATTGATTGATTGAACAACAATAACAATATGTTAACACGCCCAGGCGATAACCGGCTTTTTGGTCGCCAGTGTTTCCACGATGTTTGTTGCCATTGTAACAGAACGGGGAAACGATTACATCTGTCCTTATGAAGCTTTTTATTGTGCCTGGCATCATTCGTCGTTTGCTGTTACTGGAGTTGTGGTTTCGCTTTAACGCTGTCCGTCTGTCCCGTCCAGCGATTAATACGTCAAATCAAATTGTAGGCTATAATCTTATTGACTACTAACAGTCAACCTGCCAACGCAGGTTGACTGTTATGATGACCTATGATGACCTATGATGACCTATGATGACCGTAGAAGGTAATTTTAATTTGCTGTCATTTGAACGCTGTCTCAAACTGCTGTATATAGCAATATTGCTTCACCATACATGACAGTAGATATCTGTATATCTCGATAACTATCCACTCACGTTAACTGTTTACATTATCACCGAATAATATCGTACTCTATCAAATTATAAGCTTATTATCGTTGTCGACCTGCAATAAGCCTTTAAAAATCATTTCTTGTTTTTGTAATAATAATTAGCCCATTAATGGGCACATTAAAACAGCAGAGCGTGATACGGTGATTGGTACACTGGCCGTTGATGGGTGGGCTGTTACATTTGGTACAGCGAGGTGTGGCCTGGGCGGCCCAGTCCCCTTCTCGATGTACCAAATGTAACAGCCCACCCATCAACGGCTAGTGTACCAAATTCCTATTATTATTTTAGATGGCACTATAATTACCTGTGCCGATTAAAGGGTTAAAATGTTATCTTTTATTACGATACGATACGATAGTGTGTATTTAACGTGCAGTAAAAAGCTTAGTCTACCACACGGAATAAACAAAAAATTAAAATGTGAAACTAAAAACAAAATGATGAGCGTGATAGGTCCGGTCCAGTCCAGTTATCGTGAGGCAGTCCAGTAGGTAAAAGAAATCTACGGTGGGAAGGATTTGTTGAAAAGGTAGGTTTTGAGCCTGGAGTGAAAGAGTGAACGAGTGATGGATGACGAGAGTTTATTATTATGAGAGATTATTATGTTTTAACCGAATTCAATGTTTATTATTCAGTATACCGTCACGTACGTGACAATGCGATGTGGTGTATTGTGACAATTCAGACGTACTGGTTGGGTCCGCTGTTTGGCGGAATCTTGGCTGGCATACTGTACGACCTCGTGTTCGCCGCCAACGCATCGTGTGACAAGGCCAAGTCATTGTTGACCGAGAAGGACTACGACGACTCCAACTTCGACGAGCACGGCCGCCGAGAGTCCGGTGAAAAGCCTGTCAACGATGACACGCCTCTTGACCCCGAGAAGCCGCAGGATAGCCACACCACCGACTACGGCACAATGCAGTAGCGTTGTTCTCACAGACCTGCTAGAACGAAATCTCACTAGAACGCAACCCTAACCCTACTAACCATAAATGTAACCCTAACCCGTCGCATTAGATGAAAATCTGCTTTAGTTTTAGTGGGATTTCGTTCTAGTCGGGCGTTTCCCAGTGGATAAGGGGCGGTTTTAGGGTGGGGCTGGGGGCAGACTCCCCCAAAAGTTGGCCAGTCTTTATTTTTTTAGACTTGACGGTGTTGCCGATCGTACTATATTCACGTACTGATAAATAGGAACAATAACGGATCACGTCAGTTTAATTTTTCCGCTTGAACCGCCCTTGCAGTGGGTGAGCACGAGATTGTCTAAAAGTGGATGCAGGAGTTGAAACCGTGTTACATATTCCGAAGCCTCATTTCTGCCCGATATCAGCTACAGAATGACGTATCCTGGGCACTCCATTGCGGTGATGGGTTGGAATTTACACCCGGTGTGCGACATCATCAAAAATAGCTGCAAGTATTGAAAATGAAAACTGTTGCTTTGAACAAATCCTCATCAAAATGTTTCTCGAGCGATAATTTTTATCCAGTTGGGGGACAAAATGTCTGTTTAATCTCCGCACCCACATTATCGGGCCTGTGGGCTGTTCGATTATCATATTTAAATTCAAATACTGATTAAAATGTGTAAATAAGGCGAGGATGGGGCCTGACACGGTGTTAAGCAAACGTCTATCGCCTGAACGTTAAAATACCGTTATCGATCGACACACACACACACACACACACAGACGCCGCATTTTCGTGCTATTGTTTTCTGCAGAAGACTATGAATTCGAATGATTTGTAAGTTGGACTCTTTTTGTTCTGTGCCATGTCCGTTGCTCTGTCGGACGCGATGCGTGCTAATATTTGCTATATTTGCATACACGTATGCATTTACTTGGGGATCTAGATCCTGCGTCTAGTGGTTAACAGACTGGACTGGTTTTAGCGTATATATTTCAGTTTTCCTTTAGGTATGTGGGATTTTTGCGTTGTTTCTGTTACTTGTAATGTAATGATGTAAGTAAATATGCATTTTACCCTTGTCTCGGTTCATCAATTATGCGAGGAACACATATTTTATTTATTTATTTATTTATTCGTTACCTGCATTGTTGTTTAAATTGAAACTTGAAAGCTGCAGTATATCATATAACGTTAGTACACATGCATGAATATCACCAATCAGTAAACCCTTTAATGGGCACATTAAAACCGCAGAGCAAAGGTACAGCACCAAGGTGATGGCCATTGATGGGTGGGCTGTTGCATTTCGTACAGCGAGGAGAGACCTGGGCGCACTGTGACCTCGCCCAGTCCCCTCCTCACTGTGCCAAATGCAGCAGCCCACTCATCAACGGCCAGTGTACCAACTTTATATTATTCGATGTGGCACTATAATTACGTTTGCACTCCAAAGGGTAAAATAACACACAAAACATTTTAATACTGTAAAATCTCATTTCATTAGCTTTATCAATTGCTGTGCTGTATAGTATCGCTACGAAACAACAGTTCGCATCTTGACGACATTTATAATTCTGTACAATTTTTAGTTTACAGAATGTCCATTAAATTATAAACAGTTAAAACGTCAGAAAAACTCGTGTGATACGTTCCTAGAGTATACGCTGAGTAAACTAAAACCGTGAATGGCCAGATTTATAAACCGGGCGGCCCTGAGAAACATCGCGGTGGGGGTACTAGGCGCCATATCGTACCCCGCACCTCCTGGGCCTGGTTGCTGGGTGGTAGAAAAGAAGTTGTCAAAAACAGGCCAATCGACTATGGCCATCATTTGGATAACAGTAATTGACATTGACTTTTCTATCAAATTACGATACAAATGTCGCTTAGTGTCGTTTCTGGGCGGACTTCAGAAACAACGCAAAGAAGATCGTTCACAAAGAAGTTCGTTTGAAAAACTACGCCATTGAATAGATGGGGCCACTAAGCTGTGGTGGCACGTGCCCAGGGTGCCCACGCCTAAAGCCAGCGCTGCACCTTAGCCACGGATGGACTGCTAGCGTACAAAAGAAGCTGTTACGGTAGTACGGTAGTAGCCTACATACAGCACCATGACGGCCGCTATTTTGGTAACATGAATTGGTGCACTAAGCACCGCACCACGTCAGCCCAGCACGAGACGTCTAGCGACACAGCACACAAACCCGAGTTGGATACGAGCCGGGACTATCGATGGGACGGATCAAGAGTTTGAACATTTGGTGGTTGGGTTGGATCAAGATTTACATGTTCGTTGGGAATGCCCAGTGAGTGATGATTTCTCTTGTATAGCACTGATGATCATTACCACCCGCGCACCTATAGCGTAGCGAGGTGGTAAGTTTTCAGTAGTGTCCGTTTGTGGGTGTGTTTGTTGACGCAATAAATCTTGAACCGTTACAGATAATTGTATGACATTGTATGGAAACAAGATATGGTCGAAAGCTCGAGTTCGAAAAGGGCTGCATTCTGATGAACTGCGGCGCGCAGGTGGTGATGTAACGTCTCTGACGTACTATTACTTCAATCTTTAGCAACTGAACCGAGCGGTAAAACACTTGATGGGCTCGTGAACTCGTGTTCACCAGATCGTGATCACGAGATCTCTGCTTCGAAAATAGAAGCCAAAAGCACCCCGTCATTAAAGTAATTAACCCTTTTGGGTGCATAGGTAATTATAGTGCCACGTCGAATAATATGAAGTTGGTACACTGGCCGTTGATGGGTGGGCTGTTACATTTGGTACAGCGAGGAGGGGCCTGGACGGACTATGGCTCCGCCCAGTAGCATCCTCTCTGTACCAAATGTAACAGCCCACCCATCAACGGCCAGTGTCCCAATCACCGTATGGCTGCGTTGTTTTATTCACCGGTTGATTGCACCGATGCATCAGACATGCATCACTCTAATGCAAATCTGATGCATCGGTGAATCAACCGGTGAATAAAACAACGCAGCCTATTGCTGCATAATGGTCCGTTGCTCCGCGGTTTTAATGTGCCCATTAAGGGGTTATTAATTATCATCCAGATGGTAATAATCCAGATGGTTATAGGGGATATTCAGTTTGCTGTTTGTATCATTCTGTCATTCTTCGGGACGCATCTCCTCCAAAACATCTGAACGGATGTGGCTGAAAGTCTGCATACAGACGGAGGTCAGTCCCAGACAATATGTCTCGCATTTTGGTGACGATCGCCCATGTGTCCCGGCGGCAGGGGAGCCGAAAATGTACCGCGGGGGAGATATTGTGTTAGTTGCACTGACCAACTTGTTTCAAAGTTTAAACGTTCTAAATCGCTACGCCCACTTCACAAGTTGCGTAAATTATCGCAATCAAAACTAAGTGTATACATCTAAGCATGTCGCCAAGCACATTTAGCGTAAGCTGCTATTTGCTACATCTATTCACCGCATCTTTCCCACGATCTTAGTTACATTGTCTGCATTCTGAGCTAACGTAACATGTTTAGACTATGTTAGGTGACCTTGCAATCTTCTGACTCTACGTCACCGTAATCTGTTCTTTTTTACATTACATTTTATATTTACATTACATGCACTCAAGTTCCTCTACGTTGATATACTCTGACTAAACAAGGCACAAACGCTCGTGATGGGCTATCGAAGTAATCGATAACGTCGACGATTCCGCGAGATCACACGACGTAAAACGGTGATAAATGACAGTATAAAAGTGAGCAAAAATCGAGTAACACAGACAGTACAATTAAGTCGCCTCTAGCAAAGCGTATCGGCGTACAGATGCATTAATGAGAAATTAAACTGGAAAATGTGTCATTTGCAATAACTCAGTTGCATTCACAGCAAGCTTGAACGAGCAACAGAATGCAATAAAAACACCTCAATAGCACCAACGTTACAAGGCTATAACAATTACAACATACATGTAAATACAGCATTAGCCTAATCTAAATTGCTTTAATGAATGCATCAAAATAAACACTTTCCCCAGCTACTCAATCACTGAACTTGATAACTTTTAGAGTTGGACTTACTTATTTACATAGGGCCATACTTGATTACTTAGACTAACATCGTGTGGGCAATAGTAAAATTACCAGAGTGCAGACCATAAAAATCTGAAGCTACGATGTTATAGTGCAATAATAATACTAATCGTTATTTTTCGCCCTCGAAATTATTATTTTTATCGTTTATTATAACATTCGGGCGACGAGCGGAAGACTGCATTTTTGTTCCAGCGCGTTTCCGCGCTCGTGCAGCGATGTAACAGCGTTCTGCTGCACGATTCCTTTGTTCAGGACTGCCCGGTGTAATGGTCACTCCTACAGTTTTCCATCTTTTATTTTTTTGAAAAATCCCTCGGGATCCTCGATACCTACGAAAAATAATAATAATAATTATTATTATTAATTTATTAGTATATAACACGTAAGTGGAAAGGCTGATCATTGAGACACAAATGCCAGCTTCTTTTCACACTGCGAAATTATTGTTTTCAGGACACCTTGGCGTGCAAGATCGTCCAAGATGCAGCAGTCTTAAAGACACAGTTGCAGTCCAGTATGGAGGAAACTCGTCAATACGTGCACTATATTATCAGTCTACGTGCATAACGCTGATATTTATATGTTGCAATGTAGCCTGACATGCACTCAAGCAACGAAAGACTCGTCTCTGTTGACTATACAAATACGACAATTATGTGCAAAATCAAAATAACTAGATCGAAAATATTAACAAATTGACTACACAGTAAATAATTGCAAATAAAAACAGATTCGATACAATATGATATGGAACATGCACATTACGTAATAAGGCACAACGTTCAAGTCACTCGAAAATCGAAATAGAAATCGTCATGTGAGATAACGACGTACACAACAAGGACAACTTGAGCAGTTTCACTGAGCTAATTGTTTTACTGAGCAATAAGCAGCAACACTCAGGAGTCTAGTATTAACGAAGGACTACCCGAACAAGTGTAATACTGGTATGGCGATCAACATATACTGGGGCTGCCATTATAATATTTCTCGCAAAAGTGCAATCAACAATACAAACCTTGCCCGATGGATAAAATATCCATTTTACGTTTAGGAAACTGTAGTCTTGGATTCCGCTGGTAGCAGAACTGTAGTGGTTTCTGTAAGGTCGTGGAAAATATGGCGAAAATATGTACCATAATAATCACATTTAAAGCAATTTCCACTTTTATGTATTTTGCTGCATAAAGGTTATCTTAAAATAGTTCCGTATGGTATGCATTATTGTTTCATTTGACTTGTATTACATTTCACAGCTTTATATGTTTGTCATGTTTTCCTTCTATTATTAATCTTCTTTAAATTGCAAGGGAATTTTAGGAATTTTTGAATTTACTAAAATGTGTTGTAAATGGCTTGATGATGTTAGATGAGTTCACATTTCAGAGGCGGCACAGAGAAGGCACGGCACATATCGCCAGCGAATGGATCCGTCGGTGCCGTACTCATAGACCGGTAGATGTCGCCACGTACCGACAGGTGTCCGTACGGCCCACAGTCAGTGGCCCGTGCCGGCACGTAGTCGATCAGCTGGAGAGCCGAGTTAGGCGACGGACGGTCGTCGGCGAAGCCGACCCCGACCAGTGGGGTGCAGACGGGTGCCGACATGTTGGGCGTCGGGGAGCAGAAGCCATCGAGCGGGATCGGCTGAGCGTAGGACGTCACCCGAACGTCGTCGTCTGGACTGTCGCCGGCCAGATCCACCGTCGGCATCATCGACGGACTGGAGCGGGTGAAGTCGACCTGGCGTGGAGCAGCTGTGCCGCCCAGCTGATGAAGCTGCTGCTGGTGCTGGTGATGGTGATGATGATGGGCGTAGACTGGAGACACGGGACTGATAGCCACGCTCTGCGTCGCCAACAGACTGTTAGCCTGATTGTCTGTCAACGGACCGCCTACATAGACCACACATGCACAATAAGTCATAACTCATAACGTAGGCATATCAGTACAATAATGAGCACGTTGCCTGTGTCTGTGCGTGTGTGTTCCAATTGATAGCGTCAAAACGACAGAGCGTACGGTTAGGCCAAATATACCGAAAATTACAGAAAAATGTGTAAGGCGGTATGAACTACTTTGTTTTGCGTAGAAATGCGTCGTATTCAGGGAAAATGCGAAAACTACACAACTCTTCTCCCTGCAGCATGCTAGCAAGCAGGTGCGTGCAGCGTGACAGAAAGTGAGTGACGACCAGTGGTCGCAGAGAAACCGCGCATCACTCTGCGTCATTCCGGAAATATTCTATCAGTGAGGCGCACTGCCAGTAAGGCGCCAGCGTCGCATAACAAAGCAAGCGTACAGGTCTCGTATTAATGCAACAATCTACGTTCATCTTCACGGCGATCGACAGCGTGTAAAGCGAATTGAAGCAGTCCGCACAACTTATAGAACTTCGTTTTACTGCAGGTTTACTGTAGTTTTATTGCAGTTGCGTGGACCGCATTATTTTGTAACAAATATGATTCTATGCTAATGAGCCTACAAGAGTTGTGCAACAGTTTCATTGGAGATTTGAGGACCTCTGCAATAAAGCAGCTTGCAATACACGACTATTACTTGTATTGCAGTTTTATTACAGTTATGAGGACCGCTTAATACATCAAATGCAGGCGGTGATTTATAAGCTGACTCGGAGACAAAGAGTACGTCATACAAAGTTGCAGAGCTTTCTTTCGGTAATCTAACGAATCACAATATAAAACTGACTGATTCAGGACCAACGTACCGCCAAGCAGCATCTCTTGCAGCAAGTTGTCGACCTTGACGGCGCCACACGACATGGCCAGATGCAGCAGCTCGACGAGCTGACGCGTGATGCTCTGTAGGCTCGGCAGCATCAGCAGAATCTCTCCGAACCGACCACGTGACTCGTACTGGCGGTCACTCACATAGTCCTCCAGGTTCACCTGGATCTGGTAGCGGATCGCTTTGATCCTCGCTGCATCGCTCACGCCTCGAATGTCTACAGCGCAGCAGAACGACGTCCGGTTCAAAATGTCCGTTAATTGCATGTTTCTTAAATGGATGAAAACATCTGTATCAAACGAATATCCCGGTCACATGAATACAATAATACAGTGGATTGTTGTAACATATCCTTTAGGGTTAGTGTAAGCTTACCGGTACTGTAAATATACATGCCAATTATCAGACACCGAAAAGCCGAAAAAAAGTAGTTGAATAAATATTACTGCTTTTACTTAACATAAAAATTAGACCCGTCTGTGTTTTTGCATACGGCATAATATGTCGCGGTCACCGCCGTATTTGTGTCTCGGTGCATCACAGACTTTCGATGCAATCTACATACATCAAAGCATTGTGAAGTAACGCCAACTGCCTATAACAGGATATCTAGTAAAAATTCTATAAATAAATAAACAAGCCTTTTTGCAGCTTTATAAATTTGTCACTAAACAGATATTTCCTTCAATTATTAATCTCTTAAACTCTATGGAGGCACGACAGATAGTCTTTCTCTTCAGCCCGGGAGCCTCAAAGATGTTGGTCCGGAATTAAGTGGAAATCTGTAAAAAAAGAAACTAGACTGTGCTCAAAGAGAGCAAACCTCCACCAAAGCGACTAACCTCAACCAAAAGTGATCCGGGATTCGAATCCAAATTTCGTGCCAGGCCTTTCCAGATTAATCCAGGTTCGGATCCTGACGTCTGCTGGATCGCTGCCAAAATATGGGCGTCAGTCATTTCGCCGAGTGTCGTGAAAGCGATCGGTGACTATATAAGAAATGCTACTCCTAAAATCATCTATTCTGCAATGGTGAGGGAAGTGGAAAAGTGATCCGGAATCCGTATCGGGCACTGGATCACCACCAAAAGTTAACCAGTTCCGATTGTTAGGCCTAATCATGAAACTGTGTGGTAGACTAAGCTGGCTACCCGTCAGCTTTTTACTGCACGTTAAATACACACTATCGTATCGTATCGTATCACCAAGTTTCAATGAAATCGGCCGACTACATTTGCACTAATCCTGCTCACAGACAGACAGCATGACAAATTGACTTGATCGCATAATCTGCGTCTTCGCGAAGGTAAGAATTCCGATTACTGTTGGTACTGATCAAAGCGACGGGTTACAGCATACCTGGGTCAAAAAAGACGATAGCCTTGAGGCAAGCGAACTCGGAGTTGTCCAGCTGGATGTCTTGTAGCGGCAGGACGAGCTCGTCGAGGACGCGGCTCACAAGGCGGGACATGCTGTCACCGGCGACGCTCAGCAGGTCCGCCTGCTGCGGAGACTGCAGAGCCCGGTAGTTACGTGGGACGATGACGTCACTGCCTAGCAACAGCGTGTCGCGCAGGACCATTGAGCGTCGTGCCAGGCCGAGCAGCAGGTTCTCGCCGGCGTGAGCGCGCAGTAGTGCCACCTGGCGAACAACACGCGCATTAGGCTATTAATCGTACTAACAGTCTAACAGTCATATTTCTATAGCGCCGTAAGGTCGTAACTTCAGGCAACGATCACGTCAGTGAGATAAAGGCTTGGTCAAACGAAAAGTGTTGAGTCGAGATTTAAAAATAGTCAATGTGGAACTTTCACGAATTGTCTTCGGTAGACAGCTGCAGACAGTAGGTGTAGGGCAACGGGCCAAGTCTATATCTTGGTGACTGAACGGCTGTATTAGTAAGTGTAATACTCGACGTCTCTGCTTAAAATGTACACTGTTTTCCTAGTTCAATTTACTGCAGTTTCTACAAACATTAACCGTTTTCTATAATATTTGGCCCACAGTATACTAAACTAAAAATGTAACCGAACAATTATTACGGTAATCTACCCACGTGTACCGAGAAACTACCTGATCGTCGAGCGGCAGTTCACAGAAGCTCGGTATGTACTTGGCCCACTCCACCAGAATGAGAAGTTGCTGTTTCATGGAGTCGCAGATATCGTCCAGCGACGCCGTCTTCTTCTGCGTCACGTCTGCAGCTGTACCAGACGTTGACGCCTGTACACCAGCATATCGTTATTGCCATCAGTTCGATACGAACCCGAAGTTCACGCAGACTTCTTTTAAACTGTGGATTCATTAATTCTTTTAAAAGTACGCAAAAATAGTCTTCCTTTTAAGTAAACAGCGACAACATTTTCAGTACGTCGGTAACAAATACAGCTGGCTTAATCAACCGGGAACTTTCAGTCCAATAAGTGACATAATGATGATTTTTGAAACTTTTCTTATAATTCCACACGACAGTTGTTAACGACCATTTGTGAAATTGTCGTAACTGTCGTCTGACAGTCAAGAGCAGTAAACACAGTTGAGAGCTCATATCAATAAATTGATACCGTCACACTGGACTGACAGTGTCTGCGGTGCGTGTGACAAAAATGCCGAGAAAATGTAGGGAAGTACAGAGTTTGGGATAAGATTACTTCGGAATTAACTGCCATTATTTTGCGGCAAACAGCCTTGTAACACGATGTAACACATGGCCGAGGGTATTGGTAGCCTCCATTCCAAAAAACCCACTTGATCGTTTTCACACCGATCATGAGTGCACGTGACCGTGACGGACAGACCTACGGGACAGAATTGCTGTAGCAGCAGCATATCATATTTACGTGCAGCGCATCATGCAGTAAAAAGACGGATCGTAAATTTGACGACCTTACTTTCTTTGCACTTAGAACTATCATGCATTTTAAACAGCAAATATTAATTGAGCACTTGTCGACAAATTAGGAAGTAACTGATCAGCCGCCACCATCGCGTATTGACGGTTGCAATACCGTGTTGGCCGGGTCGCCAAGAACCATCACTGACAGGTTACAACGTTTGCTGAATGCCGCAGCCCGTGTCATCAGTAATACTGGGA
>Ga0209339_1000409_pt1 | contig 15850 bp, 10 predicted proteins | sample OlaalgELextract3_FD_187376 | JGI IMG/M metagenome (GOLD analysis project Ga0209339, IMG submission 187376) | Olavius algarvensis symbiont microbial communities from Tuscany, Italy - Type A ELBA extract 3 (SPAdes) (version 2) | ecosystem: Host-associated > Annelida > Digestive system >... | reverse complement strand
AAAATTCGGCGTCACCATGTCACGTAGTGACAAATTCTTAGACGAGGCTGTGCCACTACTCAGTGATTGGCTGGTGCATTGATGCCCAGATCAACGCTGATGGGACAGATGGTATTGGTACAGAGCACAGACCATGTCATATGTGATATGGGGTTGCTGGTCAACTCGTACCCATAACCATGTCGTACCGTGCCAGCTTGTACCCAAGGCTCTAAAAATTTAATCCTCAATTCTGAGAGTATGACGTTGGAAAAAGAATATGCTGTGTCTAGAGGTCAGGTGCCCAATCTGTAGTGAGCTGTGCTTATGGGTGGGGAACCTGCCAAAGTTTTAGTCAAACTAAAACTGACCCTAGCCCCAATCCACCACTATCATAACATCACGAAATGACGAAATTTACACTAAACGTCCATTTACTATCATTGTCACGTCAATATCGCGCGATCTCAGAGCTAGCCAATCACAGCTGGTTCCTGAATTATAGGCACTGCTTATTAGAGATTGGGTACCTGACCCCTAGACAATGAAAGCTATATTACAGTTGTACTGTAGGTTTAGTTAGTGAATGTTATGATTTACTTGCAGCTTGTTGTCATAGTTTGAAGCAGAACATTCTCCTTCTCAGCCATGTGGTCTTCGAGTGTTGTGCCATTTAAAGGCCAGAAGTATTCAGTGTTAAAGAAACAAGCTGTGTCATCAGGTCGGCCATTTGAAGACCCTGAGTTTCCACAAAACGAACAGTCTTTGTTCCTGGAGAGTGGAAACAGTCGTTCTGCGGGCATCGAGTGGAAACGACCTGGGGTATGCCACTGTCATTGTGTCCAATTATTTCTGTTGTTCATTAAATACACCTGCACAGAGAAAATGCTGACTTTTCCACTGTGCAATGCTATGCATAAGTGCAGTTTATCGATGTGTTGTTTGTCTGTCCGTCCATCTGTCACATTCATGTATTCTGTTGAAACGAGTAATCATATCTTCCAAAATTTTGCACCATCGGGTAGTCATGCTATTCTAGTTTTCCGTACCAAACGTTATGGCAATATTCCTATGGGGACCCCTATAATGGGGGCACCAAATGCAGGTGATATATGAAAAAATTGCTAGTTTCGGCCAGTATCTCGCTTCATCGCGTGTCGTCACAGCTGCAACCGTCTAGATGTTATAAACACAGTGCTGCAGGATTGTGGTAAGTTAGTGACAGTCATCTCTGGTAACAGTACGCCGCAGAGTTTGTTGATGGCAGGAGATGATGACGAAGTGTTTGATGACAAGAAGCCTCGTCGTTATGCCAAAGACAAGAGAACAGCATTTAATTGTATGTAGTGGTAAAAGTAAAAGTCTATAGATGAGTGCGCTAAGTTATTGCACTATTGAAGGTAGCTAGTGACAGATACAAAACATTGTGCGGCCTCTCTGTGACAGCAGAGCTACAATTTGACTTTAATATCCATCTGCTAAGCTTCTGTTTGGCTATACATGAAGCATGATAATTAGAACTGGTGCAGATTAGTGTTATAACAGAATTTACATATTCTTCATTTCGGTTTACGTAGACATAATTTATTTAAAGTGACATTCCAGCGAAAAATGAATTAGCCAAAACTATACTCGCCATGTAGTGTATATACACGAGTCATATCAGGTAGTTAAATTAAATTTACTCCGCTTATATGGCGAGAGAACAAATTTTTCATTCTTGATTTTAAATTTTAAAGTTTTATTCTCGGACATGCTGAGTGCCAGCTTTTGAGTGTTTTATTGTATGACCCTATGTTGCATGACTATTTTGCATTCATTCATAGAGATTAGAGAATGTAAACAACCAAACATTTTGCCGCATTACTGTGCTGCAGTTAATTGCAGCAGTGAAAGCGGTTCATGTATTTTGTCATTTTTTTTGTTTCCCGCTTTTTGCTTCGTGTTGAATGCTTGTCATTATTGTCAATAATCCCCATTTTACTGCATTAATTAATTATGATTAGATGAGAAACAGTGTTGAAATTGAAAAGAAGATCTGTTGTTTTAGCTTGGTCGATTGGTCACTCTATTTATAGCGCAAAATATTGAAATAACATAGTTATTTTTTATAAACTGCTTTATTTAAAAGTAAAGCAATTACAGTTCTTGTAATGCATGTACACGCTGTCCACCTAAAAGGTGCCACTGATTTTTTCACAATAACTTTTGCAAATATGCACGGATTTTTATGATTTTTGGTACACAACTCTGCAAATGAATACTAATCATGCTGGTAAATTTACTACGTTGCATGACATGTACATCCTTACCTAGTGACGTAATGTTGACGTCACTGAAATCGTGCCATTCACCATGCACTTGACACTGTCACTATTCTGCAGAGAGAGACGCCAAGAGTTTTTCCCTCCAGGGATGTGGCCATCCAATTCGCCAGATTTGAATCCTGTGGACTACAGCATCTGGGGTGTCTGTCCTTCAAGAGAGGGTCTACCGTTCGCAGATCCACGATGTGAAGAAGTTGAAAGAACGTCTGCTGAGTGAGTTGAGGCTGCTGGAGTTGGACCACACCATCATCGCAGCAGCAGTGATTGCAAAATTGTGTAGTCGTTTGAATGCACGTGTTAGCGTGAATGGGGGACATTTTGAACATAAATTTTGAGCCTGCGACTTTCTGCTGTGTTTTGTTTGTTTCATTGATACTGGTTTGCGTAAATTTGACCGATATAAACATGTGCAAAGTGCTAATATTGTGTGAAATGTGTTACTTTTGTGTCTGACACTTTCACGCGGTACGGAACGGTAGCAACATAACGAATATGCAGCAGGAAATTCTAACGCCAGTAACTTTGGCATTCTCTAGCGAAGTTGTGCACGAAAAATGATGAAAATCTGTCAATACATGTAAAATTTATACAAAAAAATCAGTGGCACCTTTTTATTTGGAGACGTTGTATATGTCATTCGTTCATTGCAATAAACAAGAAGTGTGGCCGCCAAGTTGGGCCGACATGGTATGCCCCCTCTGGTAGCTAATGACACAGGTACAGCATTGGGCCAAGACGGCTCAAGACTGATAATGTGACCTTGCGACCTTGGCCTTTGACCTTGGAGCTCATGGCGCCTGTGGCTGATGCGGGTCGTTGTCCTTTATCCGTGTGCCAAGTTTGAATTTCGTATGCCTTTCCGTCTGGAATATATGGCGCACCATGTGTGTCAGCGTTAGTGGGCGTGGTGACCTTGACTTTTTGACCTTGAAACTGGTATGCCAGTCGCATCAAAGGTAGGGAACCTTCATTCCAAATGTGGTCATGCTAGGCCTTCGGGTTCTCGCTATGTATGCGACGGACAGACAGATGGACGGACGGACAGATGGACAAAAGCAAAGCTTACTGCCCCTTCGCTACAGGTGGAGACATAAAAAGTACGTTGAAGACTTTGAGATCTGAACTACAGTGTGCGTCATATAATGAACTCCTATACAATTAATATGACAATCGCACCAATTCACAACATTTACTGATTGTTTTTTGTAGAGAGAGACTTTATTATGTTCTCAGTTGAAACACAACAGTAGAATAGTACTCAGCCTAACAGGGTTTTAAACGGATTTGTCTTCCAGTTCCATAATAAGTTGAATGGCCGTGTTTGAGTGAGTTTGTGTCGGCTGTAACAGGAGATATGTTCAGATCCTCGCCTGTTTACCGAGGGTGTAAGCAGTCATGATTTGATACAAGGTGAGCTTGGCAACTGCTGGCTGGTGGCTGCATGCTCATGCTTTGCACTTGAGAAGTCCATCTGGTCACAGGTCACAGCTCACAGTCTTCACTATCAGCACTGATGACTTTCAGTCTGCATGTAGTCAATTGCCTTAGAGACGAGTGCAGTTTCTAGTTAGTGCTTGGTCGGACGTTTGTGTGTGTGCGTGTCTTTTTGAAGCGCATTAATTGCAAGATGAGCTGAAGTCTGTAGGGGTGACACATTTGAAATTTTCTAAACAAAATGGAATATTTGATTATGTTTACGGAATAATTATAGAAATGTGAGTGTGCTGTGAAAATGCTGACAGTGTTGATGATGTCGAATACTTGTACCTTCACTAACGAAGGGCGTGGCAGTTGGTGATGTGATCTGTAGTACTCCAGAACTTAGTCTGTCTGCATTGAATTGTAACTGTCTTGAATGCTGTTTATAAATGAGACTGACTCTTGCACTGGCAAAAGTCGTTACCTATCAGCGCCCATATGCCTCTCCACTCTCCTCCACTGCATTACTCCAAAACCTCCACTGGCTACCCATTGAGTGGCGAGTACATTTCAAACTGGCCACCTTGGCATGTGAGGCATTGCACACTGGCCAGCCACCTTACCTGTCTGAACTGTTACAACAATATGAACCGACACGGACTCTGCGATCTTCCACTTCTTTTCAACTCTCTCTTCCACGATACAACCTTGAATTTGGCTCTCGTGCATTTTGAATCTCAGCACCAAAAATCTGGAATTTATTGCCTGCTAGTATCCGTAATTCTCCATCACTCCCTACATGTTGTCGGCATCGAAAAACACATTATTTTCAGTCAGCCTACCCTAACCCCTAATGACCACCCCCTCTGAACGCGCCCTGATTCTTTATAGACGTCGGCACTATATAAACCACCTACTTACTTACTTACTTTGGCATACTACGTAGTAAATATGACAGTTGCTGTTAAGTGTGTGCGTTGATGTGGATTTCTGTTGACGAATGTGCAGGTGATCGTAGATGGTAGTGAGCAGGACTGGGTCGCTGGTAAAGATCATCCGGGAATCTTTCACTTCCGCTTCTGGCGCTATGGAGTCTGGGTAGATGTTGTCATTGACGACTACTTGCCAACCCGCTCTGGTCGACTCATCTACCTTCATTCACCAGAGAAGAATGAGTTTTGGTGTGCTCTGCTTGAGAAGGCGTACGCTAAGTACGTGCTTGATTTGTGTTTGCACTAGTTGAGTGCTGTGTTGACGTCACTAAGTCCAGTGATGTTGTCCTTCAGGTTACTTGAGGCCAAATTTTTATGGTTTTGGCCTCGTCTTGGCCTCAAGACCTGTGGCCTTGAAGGCATTGCCCAGAGCTATTTTTGTAACCAAAACTAAAACAAAAACTAAAATTATTACAACTCGTTGTACGAGAACTGGAATTTGTATGTTGAAGAAAAAAAAACTAAATGAAATAAAAATTTAAGCAAGTTGAGCGAAAATATAAATTAAAGAGACGGTACAAAATAATATGAGACTTAATAAACTCCTAATGAAAAGACTGTCATTAACACAAATAGCCAAACCAAAATACCTGAAAACTCATGCAGTTTAGCACAACCGTCGATACGAGGCGTGTCATACTTTGCTAATGTTTCTTTAAACTTACGTATAATGAACTTCATAAGTACTATTATGCAGCCACAGAATTAGCAAACTATGGCGAACTGAAATCTACAACTTACTTATAGATTACTATAAGGTTGATAATGAAACACTGTTTCAGGTTGTTTGGCTGTTATGAGTTACTGGATGGTGGTGACTTGTCCGAGGCGTTGGCCGACTTCTCGGGCGGTGTCTCAGAGACTATTGACCTGGCGAACACAGCATACTTGACTGACGAGGCTCAGAGCGATCAGTTCCATGACTGGCTGCTTCGCGCTCTCAACAACAGGAGTCTGATGTGCGCTGCCATCACTGTCAGTGACACTCTTGTCAGCAAACTAACAAACAAAAACATCAAGAATATAGAATATCTGTACTCAGAGTTCACACTTTACCAAGGCTCCTGCATTGTTGGTAGCACCGCAGCGGCAAGCTGTGCCGGCCCTGCTGTGCCGCCAACATGCTACATGCTTGCTGCCGTACACTGGGCTATGCTCCCATGCTTCGAGCTGCAAGCCCCACACGCTAGTCATGGAGCTGAAAGGCCTCATGGAAGTGAAAAACTAACCTCGTATCCACATGTGGACAGGATCAACACCAAAAGTTAATCACTTCTACAGGGTCACCCCTGGCCATGCCTATCATGTTTGATTGACGTCCGTTTCTGCGTTCGTGAGTTATCCTGCTCACAGAATGACAGACAGACAGACAGACGGAATGATCACATTACTCCGCCAGACTTGGCAGAGTAATAACTTTGTCAGTAAAAGCAGACATTTCAGTAACACAAACTTAGAAGCTGAAAGATGTTAGTGAATTAATTGAAACTAGAGAACACGCTGAGATTGCATAGCTCGGTCAACGCTAAGTGCCCCTGACCCCTTCAGTGTTTTGGTTACCTCAGTATGAAGTAATACGGCAAATAAATCTCCTGAAATCCTGTATTCTGCAATGCTCAGGAAGTTGAAAAGTGATCCAGAATCCGTATCCACAACACGATCACCACCAAAATTAGTCTATACTTCCAATTGCTAGGCCCAGTCATAATGCCAAGTAACCTGCACACAGACAGACACAAACAGGATCGATCACATAACCTTGCTTGCTTGACACCATCGAACCCTCTGTGCCTGCCCGAGACTTTAATCTCAAAGCATACGCCGCTATAACCCGACACAATGATCCGGCCAGCCTTGGCCTCGAACCCAGACTTGCCGATCAGCATAGCCAATCAGAACGTACTGCGATGCTACCAACAGCGCCATCAAGGCAGGTTATATACTATGTTCTGTGTTCATCATTTTTACAGCTTTCATTATAGTGAATGCATCATATTCTTGAGACGTAATTAGTTTGGTTTCGAGCTATAACTAAAATGGTGGTTGAATAAATAAGTGAAATGAAATAACTTTTGTTTCAGTTGATGATGCTATGATGCTGTTGCTGATGCTGATGCTATGATTAGTGTTGTTTGAGTATAATTGCATCTGACTGAACTTGTCGACACTGTTTGACAGTGAACCATTTTTGTAACTGTCGTTTGATAGTTTCTTCGAAATATTATGAACATCACCATAAATATTATCACATTATAAAGCCATTGAAAAGTAAAAAAAGTAATAATTTATTTGTAATATCACTGCATATGTATTCAATTTCATGTTCCCTTCAGGTAGAATGCAGGTGGGGGTCCACATTTTTTGCTGACTTCCTTTACGAACTTGTACCTTCGCTTTCAAACCGTGATGCTGTCATTGTTGGTGGCTGCGGACAGCTTTCTAGCAGCTGAAGTGACCTATTAACATATGTCAAATTGGTAATAGCACTATTGCATAGATCACATATGTATGAATTTTTTAAAAACATTTTTACAGTAACTATTTATCTCATATTGTTTTTAGACAGAGCCAGATGTTGTTCAGAGATCATGAGGGTGAATTTCACTGTGGTGTTTGTAGTCTTTGAATTGTTAGAAATAGTGATCCGAGGGCAGTCAGTGGTGAAGTCTCAAAGGCCAAGTGTGGGGTGGGGGTGAGGTTCTTGGGGACGGGGTAAGAACCCCCACATAGGGAGTCTGAGGAGTGTTGTGGCTCCCCAGAGGTGCCCAGGGCAGAACCACCATCACTGTAGAGAAGCCAGGTGGCCTGTGATCAGCTTGCAATGTTGCCGGCTGTTAGGCAGAAACTGCGAGTGACGTGGAACAACCCACGGAAGTCGGACTGGTGAAAGGCCACGCCTACTCTGTCACTGCCATCCGCAGGGTGGCCTTGGAGGGAACGGGAATATTCAACCTTTTCAATCGCGAGAAACTAGCAATGGTTCGCCTACGCAATCCATGGGGTGACAGTGAGTGGACCGGAGCATTCAGCGACCGGTACTGACGTGGAATTTGAATTGTCAATTAATTACGTAAAAACAGAAGGAAATGTCGTGCTTATTTGTGTGTTTACTTTTACATTTGGTGTTGATGTGAGCTGTTTTACGACCCTGCCAGGCAGCCTGCTGCTCACTGGTGTTCTTTGACACAGCTACAGCTGCTAGAACGTTCCAGAAAGTGATACGACACAGCGATAAGTCCTCTGTGGCGTCCCAGGGTAAAGTCAAAGCCTGACATTTAATTTCGCTGCTGAAATCTCCCTCATGGTAAAGGCGGATATTAAGTCTGCTGTTTGTTTGTCTGTCTGTCTGCCTGTTGGGGATGTATCTCCAAAACTGCTGAACGGATTTGGCTGAAATTTTGCACAGGGACAGAGGTCTGTCATGGACACTATGTCTTGAGTTTTGGTGGCAATCGCCTCAGGAGTCCTGTGAGGGGAGCTGAAAATGTGCCGTGGCGAGATATTGTGTCAGTCTTGTACTGACCAACTTGGTTTATTGGCTTTCACTGTTCATATGTTTATTTTTTTTGACTGTAGCAGGCTTGAGGAGTGGTATGACATTTGATAGAATGTGCCATATACAGGGTGCGGCAGAAAAAAACAACCCCCTAAGAAAAAATGGAATAACTCATAAACGGTGCAATTATTTTTTTTTGAAATTTTTATCAATTACTGTCAATAAGTATTGCAAGATATTCTGAAAAGTGTATTAAAAAATTCGAACGTGGAAAAAAGTTACCTTTTTCCACGTTCGAATTTTTTAATACAATTTTCAGAATACCTTGCAATACTTATTGAAAGTAAATGCTGAAAATTTCAAACAAATTAATTGCACCGTTTTTTATGCTGCACCCTGTACACCTGTACAAGCGATGCAACTTTGGATGTTCAATTATTTTATTTGTTTGTTAATGTTGTGTTTGACTCGCTGTGGTAGACTAAGCTGGCCACCGTCACTGCACGTTAAATATGTCATATCATAGATCGGCGGAGTCAGTGATAACTGAAAGTGCAAAGATGGCACTTTTACATTTGATGTGAAAGTCAACTGTGAGCCAGTGAAGACGTACCGAGGGCGACTCAGCTTGGTCGAAAGTAGACTGCGAGACACTCTGAGACACTCTGTGTGTGTTGTGTGTTTACTGTTTATCGCAGTTCTTCCGAGTGGCAGAAGATCGTGAAGAGTGACCGCGAGAAGATTGGATTAACGTTTGACAATGACGGAGAGTTCTGGTCTGTTTTGTCTCTGCAACATACAAGGAATAGTTGCTGAAAATCTAAGTCATAGTGCAAATTTTACTGATAGATTACTGTAGTGAAGATAAAAATAATCACGAAACATGAGTATTTACCACCTATGCAGCAACAGTGCAGTGAAAGTGGCATATTCTCAGTAGTGTTTGTTTGTGAGTGTGTTTGTTTGTCATCGCGATAATTCTTGAACCGTTTAAGATATCGTCATGAAATTTTTACAGGAATAAGATATGGTCAGATGCTCGGGCCAGTTTGAAGGTGGATGTATTCCAATGCACTGTGGCATGTGGGTGGCAATATAGCGTGTCTGACCTTCTAGTTGTATGTAAAATTAGCGCAGTACTGTGTACACTACATCAGTAGTAGTTCGTGCAGTGGACATAATGTGTTTATTATGTCAGTAATATGAAGACAGTGTCTATAATGTTATCACAGTAGGTTTCATGTGCCGTTTTCCGAGGATGATTTCTGTGGCACGTTGCTTCTGTTGTCCTCATTGTGTAACCTGGTTTAAAATGTATTAACTGCAGATAACTACGTCTGTCTTAGTGTCTCATCTTCCCTTCTCTTCATCGAGGATGATTCAGGTCTACTGATGCTTACCCCTTACCTCCACTTGGCCACATCTGAGATGTGATGTTGGTCTGGAGGAAGGGGAATATTAACAGAACTGTCCCTGTGCTACAGTACTATTGTCTACCATTAAATGGTGCACACACAATTATATGAGAGCCGTTCTTACAGGTTGGTCGACTGGATGGGGATTTGACATTGCTTGGTTTAGCTCTGTGAAGATGTTTGATGCTGATAAAACTAGAATGATTGGGCTACCGTATGGCGAAAAAACTATGACAATATGTTAAGCATTTTTCATCTAATTCCGGAATGTCACGGACGGACGGACAGTCAAACAGACAGATAGATTTGCTATAATCAATATCGCGCATCAATGTGCTGATGCGCGATAAAAATATTTCGTTCGTACTTTAGCTTTTAGTGAGCTGAGGCTGGTGGGATTGTCCGTTGATCTGGTTGACTAACCATTGTCTTTCAGTGCTATGACACCGTGATACTGTTGGTTGGGTCATGACCTATAATGTGTCCAGTGTGATGTTAGACCCTACTATACCTATACCTATCGTTCAGTGGCTAGTTGATACGCTATCTGCCCTGACTCTGTGGCTGCCAATCTTGCTGTAGTCCAACGTCAGTGTAGTGTCTGGCTGTGTTCAATGCAGGATGACTTTCACTGACTTCTGCAAACACTTCAACACTCTGTCGATCTGTCATCGTGTCAACACGTCCATCTTAAGTCTACAGAAGCGCTGGCGTGACAGTATGTTCCATGGCGCCTGGCTGAAACCGTATCGCGCAGGAGGATGTTCTAACAATCGCGATACGTTCTTCTACAACCCACAGGTACGTCTGTGTGCTGTTAACAACCCAAAGATGATGGTTTATACAGGGTGGCACATACAAAATGGACGATTTTTTAAAATTGCCTACAACATAACATTGTATACGACACACTGAACATTTCTGTAACATATCTACAGTACCGAATACATTGATCCAAACGTTCACCCTTTGCTGCAGTAACTGAAGTTAGTCATTTCTGCAACTGTCTGATTGCCCTATCAATCAAATCCGTCAGATGTTAACATGTTTATCTATGACATCATGAATGACGTCACAGAGAATGTTCAGCATGAACACTATTGCAAAGAATATTAATTATTTGTTGTCTCCAGATCCTGTGTTTGGCATCAAAACCTTTGTTGTGCAACAATTTATGTAAATTATGTTCACAGGATCTCACGGTAGTCTATGAGTTTGTCTGCCTTGGCTCTCTTATCCACTTATCAACTGGAAGCACTTGTGACATCAGCTGCCGAAGTGCCATCACTCGTGCTGCCACGCAGAGCTTCGAAAATCAGATTTGGAGGTCACCGCTTGCCATCTCAACGATGTTGAAGCTGTACAACACGTGTATCTTACTAATATTCCTGTATGGTTCGAACTGCTGGGCGATATCTAAGACGGACGCACGTAAGATCGATGCACTCGACCACTGGACCAGTATGCTGCTTGGCATCAAATGGTACCAATTTGTACGGAATGATGATGTACGGAGGCTAGCGAAGCAACTCAAACTCACTGCTATAATCCAGTTGCGCTGGCTTACCCTGTTTGGGCATATTATGCGCATGGACGACAACGCAGATGCCAAGAAGATCCCGTTAGCCTCCTCTCCGGCAGACTGGAGAAGACAACCAGGTCGTCCCCGCATCACGTGGTTCAGCACCGTCCAACAGGATCTGAAACATCATCATCATCATCATATTTTATTTGCCAAAAAGCAGGCAGGCTACCAGAAAAGCCGAAGCTCATCATACGCTGGTTGCCCATTATATAATGATAGTTAATGTAAGAATAAAGACATACAATACACATATCAACCTACAAACATTCAAAGCAAGTATACCATATCACACATTACACACTGACACACACACAGACACAAAGCAATCATTTGAAATGTAGGTCTAGGTCTACGTTGCTGGTTACAGTATTACTTACAGTTTACGATTACAAAGAGCTGATTTACATTTACATGATATGTTCAAGATTATTGTTCAGTCAAGTCAAGTCAAGTCATATTGCCTGCTGACTGCAAGAATATTTTTACTCTGTCAACCAACAACAACACCAACTTAACCTCCCCAAAGCTGTAGATGTGGCTCAGAACCGCTCTCTGTGGAGGATGATGTAGACGTATCACGTGATCTTAGATCTACGCAATCTTAGAGTTGCATGCCAGAAACGACGATGATGACGACAGACTGCATGAGGGTCCACTTTTTTTCTGTGCCAGTCTGTATTATGTCAACAAGCATCAGGTAGCGTTCATCTGTTACCAGCGACTGTCGGGAATGTTTGTGTGCCATGTGGAGTGCGTCAGCTACATGACATTATAGCACTCACTTGTTGCTGTGGTTTTTATGTAGCTTCAGTTCACAGTTAACAACAGTAACATCTATAACTAGAATCTGTAGTCGTCGCTAGCGCTCTTGGCGACATTTAGGCTGAAAGCCGTCTTGCAGTTGTTAGCCGTAGTCTGCCGCGGAGATACAGACATTTGTCGAAAGTCAATATGGCGGCCACCCTCATGTTGTATCATATAATAGGTGTAGGTGATTTTGGCGTGTACCGCCGTGATAGTTATCTGTTTCTGGAACTGTGTATCTAATGTGGTTCTAACGTCTCACATAATCCGTAAGAATGATCCACATTTGTTTCGTAGCCTACTTTCGGTCGGTGATAGGCCCGTATGAAAATTTCGTTTAATTGGCGTAATAATAATCGTGAAATTTATTTACGGTACCACACGTGTATTCAACGCCCCCATATAGGGTACCTTTCCAACTTCTGCAAACTTGTTTAGTACCGGAAAAAGTTTAATGATTGCGCTACCATATGCTGAAGAAAATACGATGATATGTTGAGCCTTTTCAATACAATATGCGGGAACATGACGGATGGATAGGCACACAGACAGACGGACTGAATTGCTGTATAAATATATGTGGCTTTTTGAAAGATTTTTTTAGAAATGCACAACCCCTGCCTCTCTCACCAACCCCCACACACCTCAGCTGTAACTAGATTGTACAAAGTCTTTAAAAAAAGACGGCGGTGTCGAACAACGGTCAAACCTAAAAACCAGCCCGGCACGGACCGGGCTCACAAAAATTGTCCTAGTTATTACTGCAGTTGACTTCAATGAGCAATTTTCTGTTTACAGTGTCGGTACAATGATCGTACAGGGGGCACTAAGCTGGCTAGCTTTTCACTGCACGTTAAATACATATCGTAGCAATTCTGTTTGTCCACCCGTCTGTCACGTTCTGGTGTTCTAAAAAACAACAAACACAAGCACTACGGCCCTATCTTTTACCGTTTCGGAGATATAGCGAGATATTGGTCGAAAATCGCCATTTTTTCATAACCCCTGTATTCGACGCCCTCGTTACCGGGATCCCCGTCGGAATATCGCCATAAGCTTTGGTACACAAAAACTAGAATGGCGTAGCTACGTGATGGTGAAAAAATTTTGCAGATATGTTTATTCGTTATCACAATCCATGAACGAGACGGACAGACACACAGACATCGCATGACGGCATAGGCCGCCCTATGCATAGTATCGCGCAGCAAAAACAAACACTATCCCTAACCTGACATGATACGGAAACCGTAGCCATAACCTTCTTTAAGCTATGTTCCACAAACAACACACATCGCTCTCACCGTAGACAATATATAATCTCGGCTCACACTCATTAGTCACGTGACTTCCAATAATGAACTTGAACATGAACGTGCAGTGGGCAATAACGAACAAATTCTCGGTTCCAAATCTCTTGTGAATCCCGAAAAATACAGGGGAACATTCTTCAGCCCACAGAAAGTACATCCGTTCTTAGAATTGTGAAAATCTTTATTCACCACATAATAGTGAATTGTGCGTTTTCAAACATCTTTGGTCCACATCTGACGCACCGTGCAGTAGCATTCGGTGTGTGTATAGGCATTTGCCATAGGCGAAAATTTGGGCAAGTTTGGGGGTTCACAGCTCCCCTACCAGAAGTCGTAGGAAAACTCCGGTCCCGGAAGGCACCCCTTTGGACCGTCGACTACCACATGGAGAAATCGGAATCATTCTGTGATGTAACCCCTGGGCTGTAGGCTGGTCACCGGAAGGTACGTTTTACGGGTTTTGTATGGGGAAAATAGGCCAAAGTCCGAAAATTGAGCAACTTTGAAGCGCCGTAGCTCCGCAACTGTACGTCCGTACAGAAAAGTTGACTGATATCGGAAACTCCCTGGCCCTTGGACTGCAACGTGGAATAAACAGTATCTCTCTGCAGTGTATCCTTTGATCTGTAGCCTGCTCTGAGTGAGGTACCTGTTTGACCCCTCAAAGTTTGGGGTTTTGGGGGCAAATGACCCTTGAATGGAAACTTTTCATAAATTTCTGTCCTAATTCTGCGTTTCACCCACGATTCACGTGTCATGGCCAAATTTGGCGAAAATCGTCTGTTGCAAAGTTGCCGAAAAGTCGTCTGGTATTGCGCACAGAAATAAAAGACACGCGTCTTTTTAGCCCCGCATTTCGCCCCCACTTACCCGATTGCACCCAAAATTTCGTGAACGTTGTCGACCCTGCACCTGTGAATGTATACCAACTTTGGTCCGGATCGGATGCGGTTTGCCGGACTTATTCCGGCAAGATTCAAAAAAAGTAAATACAATATAGGCTTTCAGCCTACAATAAGAACAGTTTATACTGTGCGTAATACAGACACAGTCTTGTGAATGTGAGCCGATTGGTCAGTATACCAGTATGCTGGTCTCCATATAGCTATTAATATGCGCCTCTCACTATAGTGAGTGACGCACATCAAAACATTGCACTGTGGGAAAATAAAATTTGCATTGTGGAGAAACAACTTTTCCTCACGACGGCAACTACGACGCACATATTTTCCCCACAGTGCACTTTCTCCACAATGTACGTATGTGTGTATTTTCCCCACAACGACCAACTAGGAAGCACAGATTTTCCCCACAATGCACTTTCCCCACAATGTATCATTTGAATGTATGTGTGTATTTTCCCCTCAACGACCAACTATTATGCACAGATTTTCCCCACAATGCACTTTCCCCACAATGTATCGTTGGTACGTATAGGTGTGTGTGTGTGTGTGTGTGTGCAGTATGTGTTCACAGTGACTGAAGACAGTGACGAAATAATGTTTGAACTCTCACAGAAAACTAATCGACAAGACAACGCCAGCATTGGATTTACTGTCCTCAAGGTCTCAAGTCTCCTGTACGCTGTGTAATGTAATTGGCGCACTAGAAATGCTTTGAGTATGAGTATGAGTATGTGTCTCAAGAAAAAACATGTGACCACGTTTTCGATGCTACGATACTAGGATATTAACTACAAAATTGTCACCATATTATTTTACTTACTTATTATTCAACTTACGTTATAATAGAACTATAACAAGATTTACTGCAGACGATAAGGTTGTTTATCACCGAGTGAGATGGAAGATGCAATTGGCTTCAGACAACAGCTGAGTACGGCGTAGTTTGAAGCATTTGAGCTGGAAATCAAGGTGAATTATCCTGTGCACACTTGAACAGAGATTGGCAGTTTCATGCGTAATCTCACAAGCTGATCGGTGCCTTTTTGGCTTGTCCTCCTGACTGAGCACAAGGTCCTCCACTGCTACACACCGAACGCGGTCTACCACTGCGTGGTTGCCAGACAATATTGTACCCATCTTGTGGATTCTCTTCTGCAGACTGTCGATGTTTCCAACCGTTGTCACGAAATTCACTCAACAGCCTTCGTGCACTATACTGCTTTGACAGATAGTGATATTTAAACGGAATTGCATAATCGCATCTTCCTGTGAAATTTTCATGATTTTGTTTAATTTTATTTCTATTTAGGTCTTGACAGTTAGTTTCCCAAAGTAAAGTTGCTGCACGAAATACGTGAGGCAGGAAAATAAAAAGATCTGTCAATTGCCTATACTCTTCGCAATAAGTGTGCCAAAAATTGTTGTAAACTGACAATTCTAGTACAACTTATCGTCAAAAATGTAGTCACGTTTTATTGAGACACAGTATAGAAACTGATAGATCTAACGTCGTTCGTTGTTGTCTGGTTGTGGTATCTGTGACACATCTCCTCTGATAGATAGATCTAACGTCGTTCGTTGCTGTCTGGTTGTGGTATCTGTGACACATCTCCTC
>Ga0209339_1000408_pt1 | contig 15852 bp, 7 predicted proteins | sample OlaalgELextract3_FD_187376 | JGI IMG/M metagenome (GOLD analysis project Ga0209339, IMG submission 187376) | Olavius algarvensis symbiont microbial communities from Tuscany, Italy - Type A ELBA extract 3 (SPAdes) (version 2) | ecosystem: Host-associated > Annelida > Digestive system >... | reverse complement strand
ACCTTGAGTGACCCTTAACGTAGATTTCAAGGTCACGGAGATGCCCTCGACGAATTGTGTGCGCAGCTGACGCGCGATCTGTTGGCGATAGCTAAGTTTATGTTCAATTTGACTGCGATTATTTCACAACGGTGTAGTTGGGTCTGCAGTTCTTGATTATTCACCGATACAGTGTGTCTCAAAAAACTGGACCCATGTTACGTTTTCAAATAACGCCAACAAATTTGATCCAGTATCAATGTCAATTACGACTTAAAATCAACGCGACGAGAGCTTTTCAAAAATGTAATAATCGGGGCGGTTGACAGCAGGGGCGCCCCCGTACTGTAAAGTTGCATTTTCCAACCATATCTCTGCACGGGTATAGGCCTACTGAGAAGGTGGAATTGAAGTCAGTAGGATTGCATTTTTTCGGGCATGTTTAAAAATGTGCCAATTTATATCTTCTAAACGGCTGGATGCATGGCGATAAAATTTACCACACCAATAGCGGCATGCCTCCTCAACCACCTATAGCTCGGCCAATGGGTGTTCCCCCACAACGTGGCGAAGAAGTCACCCAGTTTTACCTGTTCGCTTGTAGCTTAAAAACCAATGTGTGCGTACATAATCGACGAGGCCTTTGGAACCGCAATTAAAAACATAAGTTTCGCCTCTACGAGGACAAACATATGTTTTTAATTGCGGTTCCAATGGTGTGTTGATCGATGGGCCTCGCCAGTCATGTCTTGACTCACCTCCTCATTCACTTGTCAGCTCATCTCTGTCATCATCACTACTGTCATCATCCATTACTCCTTCACTCTTTCACTCCAGGCTCAAAACTTACCTATTCAACAATTCTTTTCCACCTTAATACTTGTATCCCTGGACTGCCTTCACGATCATGGTTCTGGACTGGACTTTTCATGCTTCTCGATTTATTTTTAGTTCGTTTTTCATTAATTTTTCTGTTTGTCCCGTGTGATAGACTAAGTTGTCTACACGTCATACTTTTACTGCACGTTAAATAATACAGTATCGTATCGTATCGTATCGTATTTAAATTTTCTACCGACCACCATTTGTAGGCCTACTGCTTGCGGTTTGTCAACCCTTAATAAAGATGATGATATCATGACGATGATGATTGACAACGCTTTGCTCGAAGTGATGTGCCAGACACGCTGCTTCAGTTCACCAGTGTCATGAACTTTTGGCTGGTTGAGCCACTACTGAATTTCTCCTCAAATGCTGTATTCAACCACGTTCATATGTGGACTGTTGTGAGCCACATGTCTGATGAAATGAAAGCTGGTATCTCCCATTTCAGAAGGCTTGCTCGGTATGCGCGAGCACTGTCTTGCTGGAAGATAAAGAACTCGCCAGAGATCTCAACACGTATAGACGAACGTGACAGACGGACGTACGGACGTACGGACGGACACGGACATAGCTTCGCGCGCGGTAAAAACTGATATTGCTCATGATGCTTGCTTTGTATTGTATAAATAGCAGTATTATGAATGTTGTCTGTCATCACTGTCAGTTTTATGTGTTGTTATAGGTGCGATTTCCATCCCACTTTAGTGCCGACATAAAAGACCTTCTGCGGAATCAGCTGCAAGTTGATCTGACAAAACGCTACGGAAACCTCAAGAATGGTGTTGCCGACATCAAACAACACAAGTGGTTCTCGAACACTGACTGGATTGCTCTCTATCAGAAAAAGGTTAAACATCATTACAGACTTGTAAAGCGTTCAGTCTTTGTGAAGTTGTTTCAGCATCAGACTATGTGATGGTGCTGCAGGATGCTGATTGTCAACAAAACGCTTGCCACTCAGCGTTCTTAACCAGTAGCTCTGCTGTCACAGAGAGGCCGCATGATGCTTCATGCCTCTCAGTAGTTAGTTTCAATAGTAATATTCAACCTCGAGCGCAAGCTTTTAATGTTAGTTACTTCGGCTTTATATTTACCAATGCGTACAATTAAATTCTGTTTTGTTCTCTTCGGCGTAACGTCGAGCCCAAGATTCACTGATGCGTGGTGCGGCGGCGTTTGTTGACAGCGCGAGACGGACGACGCATAAGTGATATATCATATACTCCAGCGTCGAAATGTTGACGACGCGCGACGGTCCAGCAGCGGTCGATGCCAAAGCCAGATTTCGGTCGACAATCGCGATTTTTGCCTACCCCGCCTGCATTCGACCCCAGCCGTTAGGAGAGTTCCCGTCGAAATATTGCCATAACGATTGGTATGGAAAAAACTAGAATGGTGTGGCAACCCGACGGTGAAAAATTTGGAAGATGTGTCTATTCGTTTCGACAGAATACACGAACGTGACAGACTGACAAACGACACCGCACGACAGCATCGGCCGCGCTTATACTTAGCATCGTGCGGCAAAAATGTTTTTAAGCATAAAGTAACCATTTTGTTCGTTTTAATTAAATTTAAATCTGTTGTTACCTGCCATATGCAGTATAGTTGGGTATCGAGTTTACTTTGCGCTTTCGTTGTTTCATGCGAGACCAAAAAGGGGAGACGGGGTCGAAATTTGGGCCTCTAAAAAGCCGTCTGACCGCGAATATCACGAAAACGGTAAGTCGCGGCGACGTCAATTAGTGCTTAACATCAGCTAGAAGGAAGCTTGCTGAAAACATACGGAAAAGTCCGAAAAGTCCCTAGCCCCCTAGGGAATCCCCATAAGGCCAAATATGTTGCATCTTTGGAGCGTCGTCAATTTTAAACCATTACACTTTTAAAATTGTTCAAGATAGAGGCACACGGTATTGACAAAATGCTGCATGAAGCGAGACGATATGGTTTCACTAGCACGTTACACTGTTTTGAGGAACTTCTAGAACAAGCTGATAATAAATCGTTCTCTGGTAAAGTATGTTCAAACCATTGTTTGCATCACTTATTACAGCCAGATAGATCGATGTGTCCTATGAGTTTGCGTCCACGTGGTCATTCCTTTGATTTGCCTAGGTTCAAATATGACTTAACTAGAAAATCGTTCATTTTTAGAAGTTTGTATGGTCAAAGATAGATCTAATTTGGCATGATTTCTATATACCTTTAGGCTGTATGAAGTTACAGTTGCTGTTGCATTGTTTGTTTACGTAGTTGTCTTCTTGTGTGTAGTGAGTTAGTGCAGGCTTGTGTAACATAAATTAACTGTATTGTGTTGCTATATTACTATTGTGACTTCGCGTCTGTCGAAGTTGTAATAAAGCCTTTTTCATGAGCAACATTTTCGTCGCTGATTGTATAAGTAAGTAAGTAAGTATACTTACTTACTTATACAATCAGCGACGAAAATGTTGCTCATGAAAAAGGCTTTCTAACAAGAAACTTAGCTATCGCAAACAGATCGCGCGTCAGCAGCACACACACAGTAACAACAGTAAATTTTCAGGGCAGGGAGAGTTTTTCACAGGGAAGAAGCATATGGGACACCAGTGGTGGCAGCCGTTGCCGGAAGCATAAATTTCAGTGTGGGGTAGTTTTTCACGGACAGAAAATATTTGCGACACTGTTGGTGCAGGCGCTACGGCGGCCCTTCGCAGGTGGGGGGTAGTTTTTCATGGAGGATATTTTTCCACGTGGAGGAAACCTTTGTGACACCCTTAGTTGCCGCTACGCGCCCGAGGTGGCCGCTAGGCGTCAGCGACGGCGGGGCCGCTGGCATAAAATTCACCGGGATAGTTTTTCATGGGGAGGAAACCTTTGTGACATCCTTGCTTGCGACCGGTTGCCGTTGCAGGCATAAAATTCACTTCTACCGCATCTTCCTTCCCCCCCCTTCTCCAAGGAGGTGAACAGGAAACGTAGCTATCGCAGACAGTGCATTCTGCATTATAAAAACACACGAACACAATACCTTTAGCGAACGTATTCTACGTTTGTGCCTGCACCAGTCTAGACTGGCCGGAAGCATAATGTTCTGAACCTGTTTGTTCGTCGTTCCGTTCGTCCGTGTGTTCTCCGTTAGCAAATTGTGAATGCGATATTTTGAAAACGAGTGAACTGATTTCAGTGATCTAGGAGTCAAGGGCATGCAAAGATCAACCTCGGGGGTCAGGACAAAGGTCAAGTCACAGGAGGGCGAACTTAGACTAGAGGCCTGACAGAGGTATCGTTGTCGACCGCTTGAGTGTAGTAGATAGAGGCGACGGAAATGTTGCCATTGAAAAGGGGGCGGGTTGCTGCACACAATTTTAACTGCCCCCCCCCCCTATGGCGGGTATTCATCTTGCGGACTCACTGGTTTTAATTTCAGTTTGAAACAGTTTAGATGATTCACTTCAGATGAACACTGGATGCTATTTTTACCTGATGCACGAAAAACTAAACAATGGACCTAACTCTAGCAAACTCTAATTTTTCTTAGAAAATTAATGTTAACAAAATTCATTCCTTCACAGCATTTGACTACAGTTGTAATAATAAAGCATTATCATTGTATGTAATGTTATTATTAGTATTTTTGTTTATTTTTAAATTATTAAATTAAAATTATTAGAAAATATTATTCATCATATATAAAATATTATTTATTTATCATCTTCAGTTGTAGTGAGCATTTTAGTCCCATTGACAAACTGTGTGAAATGCGTTAAGCCAATGTTTTCATTGGATCTACACAATTACTGAGTTAGGCTATTGCTGTTTCTGTTGTTAATAACATTATTGACGTGACGTGAACGACAGTTTGTTACCGTTAATTGTCCAATTTATTTGTGTTACAACGAACGTTCATATTGTACGTGCAGGTTGAGGCGCCATTTTTGCCCAAATCGAAAGGTCCAGGAGATCCAAGCAATTTTGATACATATGAAGAAGAACCGTTGCACATTTCTTCATCTGAAAAGTGTGCAAAGGAGTTTGCAGACTTTTAGAATGCAGCGTGTAGATAGCAGTATGCATGTAATGTAATTTTGAAACTTTCTATTTCAACACATCCTGGCTGGGCAGTTGTTATGCATTTTCAACCAGCTGTCTTTGCTAGTGTGTTTACATCTTCACTGTCTGTGTGATGTGCTCAGCTGATGTGACAGGCAACAGTAAATGCCACAGTTGTAAAAGCTAACGTATTAAACATTTCTTTCTGACAAAAATGTACTGTGAACTGTTCTTATTATTTCTAAGGGTCGTTGCCTGTCAGACAGTGCGTCTGTTTGAAGATATCACAGCAAACAGAAGCCTACCTCAGTCTGTCAGTGTGCACTGACAAATGTTGTCATGCACCTTGTACTTTATGTTGACCATTTTCTTGCCATTACAATGTTGAAAATGGAAAAGAGTTAATTTTATTACCGTGAGCGTGAGATGGTGTTCTTAGGTAATGCATGCCTTAATCAATTGCAATACCAGAGTTAGCAGGTCATTTTGCCACACTGTATAAATCAGTGTGTAATTTTTAACCCTTTAGAGTCCAGAGGCAATTATAGTGCCACATCAAATAAGATAAGTTGGTACACTGGCCGTTGATGGATGGGCTGTTACATTTGGTACCGCGAGGAGGGGACTGGGTGGGGCCCCAGCCCGCCCAGGCCCCTCCTCACTGTACCAAATGTAACAGCCCGCCCATCAGCGGCCAGCGTACCAATCACCGTATTGTTGTATAATGGTCCGTTGCTCTGCGGTTTTAATGTGGATATTAAAGTGTTAAAGCACACCTCACACCGTCAAATATCATATTTTAGGCTTTGGCGGTCAGCGACTGTTTTACAGATGATAACTTGCACTGAAATCTACAACGTACTGAACACGTTTTTGGCTATGGACTATGTTTTATGACTAAAAATCATTGTTATTATTTGTGTTAAAACTGCTGCCTGAACAATAATTTTTATGTGTTTCAGTTTACCAACAGAGCTCACAACATATGATTCATATAAACTGTTATGCATAGTCATTTATTTCCATCATAATAAAGGTCCTGAAACTGACTTGACCCTTTATGGCCACATTAAAACCACAGAGCAACGGACCATTATACAGCAATACGGTGATTGGTACAGTGACCGTTGATGGGCGGGCTGTTACATTTGGTACAGCGAAGAGGGACTGGGCGGACTGGAGCCCCACCTAGTGCCCTCCTCACTCTACCAAATGTAACAGCCCGCCCATCAATGGCCAGTGTACCAACTTCATATTTTTTGATGTGGCACTGTAATTGCCTCTGGATTTTAAAGGGTTAACAAGTGTAGCAGAGACGATACGAAAAGCTCCTGCTCTGGGAACTCCAGGCTGCATTAGGCGGTAGACGAACAGATAGGCAGACAAACAGACACACAGAAGGACAGCATCATTGTGTAAAGTCCCCACTTTTGCAAAAAAATGGGAGGTGATACAAGAAACACGCCATGTTTGATGTGCTATACAAGATTCAAAGTAAAATGATACTTTAAGTGTGTACGTGTGTAGTAACTTTTGACTCACAAAAGTTTAATCAACAATGAAAAGCAAGCATCTGACAGGAGTTCATAATCTACTCAGAAGTAGATTCAGGGACTTGTAAAATGATGCTTTTGCTTGTGTTATACTCATCTGGAATTGTATGGCAGCACACAAAAATTCGCCGAGATATCTAGTCGATGATCCATACGGAATGTCTGTTCCACACAATTTTACTGCTTTACACTCATTTTTAAATCCTCTGCCAACTCTAATGATAGCCGACTTCTTAGCATTGAACGACATGTCCAGTTCACTAGTTGCTTCTGATATGCATACATATATCATTTTTGTAACACACTGATGAAGACAACATCAAGATTGTCATCCACATACGTGACACACCCTAAGTAAAATCACATATACAGCACCGCTGTATATGTGCTGGGCCATCCTGCTGGAACAGCCTCCATGCCGATATCCGTGGACTGCCGTCCATCAATCAGTTCTGCTGTCGACTTAAAACCGAACTCTTTCGCCAGGGATACGCAGGAGCGCTGCCGTCATAACGTTTAGTTATAAGACTAGCGCGAACATAAAACTTGTACTTACTTACTTACTTACTTACCCACCACACCACTTGGCACATTGTGGCCATCCACTGCCCACACTAATGATCAGTTGGTCATGTGATGCAGCCAGCAGACATACCACTGCTTCAATCAGCCACACTAGTACTTCACTTCATAACCCACAACAGCTCATTTATCATCCCACTCAGGGTAGGAGGCTAAGTTGGCCTGAGCACACTTGCTGAAGGTTGCTTTTGAGAGGGACACTTATTTCTAATATGCAAAATGTGGCGTGTAGCCTACATTCAGTTTTGGAATTCAGTGAAAAAGATGCTGAATCACACCTCCTGCCTTGCAACAGTGTGTGTGTGTGTGTGTGTAACTCTTTTACTGTGTTTGGACTTTTTACATTATTGAAATGTGTCATCACTACTTGTCAGTCTGCAACGTCTTGCTGTATCGTTGTATGAGAACTTTCATTTTTACATTAATTATATTATTCTCACTTCACGAGGTGGCTTGACGCTCAGGCAAATTGTAGTACACGCGTCTGCAGTCATCATGATAACGTGTTCAGTTCTGCTGTGCACAATGTACTGCTATTTCAACTAACCTGCTTCTCACGTGTATTCATTAGAGGTAACATTCATATCTACTCCAAGCAAACAGAATATATTTTCTGACAGCACTGACCGAGATCCGATAGTTTGCATTCGTTATAATAATAATAAATAATAATACGACAACTTATAAGGCGCTGCAACATGTCCATAAAGTCACTACAAGGGCGCCGCAATCACTATACAATTCATTTGAATTATTGTATAAAAACCGGGTTTAACCATGCATCAGATACTGGCGAGTTTGAGGGCACAGACTGTCTGTTGATACTGTGCAAACTGTGTGCAACTAGAGTACAGTGAATGAGTGAAAATGGTAGGTTGATACCTGTGTATGTCCAGATGGAGTTATTGCTGCAGATACTTTATGTATGTCATGTCATTGTGAGATTTTGAATTACATCAGTTTCTATGTATTGTCTAGCTGCACAATGAGTAATCAGCATCAGACGCCGGCATAAGGTGCTGTTTTAAAGTTTATGCAATCAAATGTTTCGTCTTAACCTCTTTATATCAGTAGCTATTATGATGTATTGTACATACGGTGTATGTGAGTTTGTGTTATTGGTGCCACCTACCGTTTTCGGCTGACTGTTATATGTATGCCTGTCAGTCATTTGTAGTGACCTTGTATTGTGACAATGTGTTCCACGAAATTATTCACTGAGGGGTTAACTGTACCCTTGTCATACCAAATTTTGAGCAAAATGTTTATGTTTGTAATATAATAGTGTTATCAGTTATTACCATTGACTTTTTATACTGTGTGTCTAAAAAACCTGTCCTTTCACATTTTCAAATAACTCCAACAAATCTGATCCAGTATCAACAATGTATGGTGCAGAGAATCCAAGAATCGACATTTCATCTTCAAATATTAGCAGTTGCTCTATTGCAAAATGTTTAAAATCAGAAAATCAGCTGAAGTTTTCCCATGGGCCATAGCAACCAGAACAGAAGCCAGTGCACAGTAACTGAAGGGACGGTTTTCTCAGCTTAGAAGAAATAACACAATTTAGCGTCAGTCACACAGAGTTTGTTCATTTCACTGTAAGGGACATCAACAGTAAATACAACATCATAAGTCACAGAAAACTTAACTTTTAAGACATATATGCATCTCTTCAATAACGTTGTGTAATGCATGCTATGACTGCTATTCTTATAATTCTAACTCGTTTCCTGTTTTTAGGACATTTTGTGAAGAAGTATGTGTAATAGTTAAACAATGTACAAGAAATTACTTATAAAGGGTCAGACTTGTTAGTTATTTGAAAATGTAACTGGGATCTGGTTTTTTGAGACACAGTGTATATAGCCATGTGAAAGCAAGTAACAATGCCAGGCCAACTGTCTCAGCAACAGCAAAGCTACTGGTACTGTATTAGGCTTATATTTGCACAACTGTATTCATTCCTACTTCATCTGCTTGTAATACATTCTTTGCCACTTTATGAACGGTCTCGCCATCGACAATTTTTGTGTGTAGTAGTTGTGCTTGTGTCTGACAATAAACCACTTCAACACCGGCGTGAACTGCGGCATGAATCATGTCACAATACAACCACAAACGTACATATGTACAGAGTTGTCCATCTGACGGGTTTCAATGTGCCACTAATTTAGGTACCAGTACTCGCCAGCTGTATTGTACATGAGGAAATTGTATTGAAGTGAGTCGCAGTAGTAACGTTTGTCATTCATTACTGGGGCAGAATGGGGCAATCTTGTTATCAGCAGTACTGGGATTTGTGGTACAGGTCACCAACTGTAAGATGCTGAAAAGCAAAAAACAATACTTAATGAGCAACAACTAAATGTGTTAAGCTAACAGCCACCACCGTTCAGTTCACTCAAAAACTCATTTCTAGTCAGTTATTATTCTAATGCAATCTGTACACATGCATCACACACACACAGACATCTACAAATTACCTAGATACATTACTGCCAGCATCATTTCTAGACGCTTTGTTGCTTCAGTGAAGGGTTATCAAAGGACGACAGTGTCGGCCTGAGCTAGCAAGTGTAGCATAACGTCACTGGTACTGCTATACAAAACCTCCCGACTGACAATGTTTATATCTATCATTCAACAGTACTGGGGTATGCATGAGTATGCACTGTGCGGTAGTCAAAGGGTCAGTAATAGGAAAGCAACAAAACTGATAAAATCTGCAAGACATATATATCCAGAAGATATAATTTATGGTAGGTAGGTAGGTAGGTAACGTGGATTTATATAGCACCTAGTCGTGAAACTTCTAAGGCGCTCTGGCATGGATCACACAGTTTTACCTGCAAACACCATGCCTGCCTCTACCTTGTAAGCATTCACCAGATGGCGCTACCACTGACTGTAGTCACAGAGATATAATTGCAGCTTACTACTCATTTTTCAACCCCAGAAGGATGAAAGGCTGAGTTGGCCAGGGGAGAAAACTGACTGAACTAACACAGTGCCTGGCATATAACTTCATTTTAACACCGATATACTGCTAGTGGTTACGCAGAGAAGTCACCTTTGTCAAATTTAAACACTACATGCACAGTAATTTTTGCCCCAATATAATACCATACTTACATTTTTGCTCTAATTTAAAACTGTTGACTGACTGTACATGCCACTGCTCAGTCAACAACATTTAATTACAAACAGCATATATACACTAGTTTGCTCTGACCAGATTTACAATACAACACATGATAGGACAATTTTGTATGCAGTAAGAAACTGACACGTAGCCAGTTAGTCTCACCAGCCACTGGCAGCAAAACACTGACGGAACGGAAGAGATGACGTCCAACAACAAGTCAGTCGTGATATGAAAGAGAAGACTGTCACAGCAGAACAATAGCGTCACACCTGGCTACCAACTGCACTAAGACAACAGGTTTGGCTTATGAACATCTGGATCATACGGACTGAGCAGAAAGTTGGAAAACATGGCAATCTGATCTGTCCCGCGGACTTCATGCTCCATCAGTGGTAGCTTTGCAACATGAAAGTCTTCATACAGATCTTCAATCTAAACAAACAGTAATCAACCAATAATCCAATAACGAGAACAATTCGTTTATTCATGAATACACCTAATTAGTACACAGTTCCTAAAAAAGAGGCTGCTGCAATTCCCTATGATAACCTCAATATTTCAACAAAAGTCGCACGTATTTCAGTGCAATATTATTCAGGGGCCTGATTTACAAAGAAGTTAAAGATTTATCTTAAGATTATTGTCAGTCCTGTCGTAAGATTGTCGTAAGTTCAGGAGTGAAGATATAAAATTTTCTTAAGATAATCGAAAGACAATAAAGGCACTCACTATATAAATCCACTTCCTTTACCTTTTTACCTTTGATGTAACACTCTTGTTATCCGTGCGGAGGGTATCGTATTTCTCAAAATTATCATGTGTGATAGGTTAGTTGGAAGTTGAGTTAGCTGTTTAACTTCTACACATAAAAATGACGTATAAAAATTAACACTATCTAATCACAGCTAAAAGCCATTCGCCTTGAATATGCCCAATTTAAATCTGCTGGAACCCTAGACGAGTGATGCGTGCTACCATCTGGCAATTATGTTTACATCGCTTGAATATGGGCATCATCGTCAGCAATCTACTGCTCTAATGAAATGTTGTTAAGCTGGTGACAGCACTGAACGACAGTTTATGTAGTAGTTGGAAATGCAATGTGGGCATAAAAACGAGCCGTTTATTTATGTTTTATTTACTTCCAACGAAGGAGGAGGTATATGTTTACGCCCTCACGCCCGCGCTCGTTTGTCTGTCTGTCTGACTGTCTGTCTGTTAGCAAGATTACTCAAAAACGCGTGCATGGATTTGGATGAAATGTTGCATGTCGACAGATGTCGGGACATGGATGACCTGATTAACTTTTGAGCCCGATCCGGATCATAGTCCGGATGCCAGAACGGATTCCTGCCTCCCATATCGTATAGGCTACGGAACTTTGCAGCCTTGCCTAGTTTGGCGTATTTCTCGGCCATTTCCGTATCAATTTGCGCCAAACTCGCACACAGTATTCTAACGAGGGACAGCAACACTGCAACGGAGCCCAATTATCTAAAATCGCTTTCTAAATGTAGAATTTTGTCGCCAAAAAAGTTAGTTGTCAATTTCGCACGTCAGCAGCAGCGAACACTGCAGCTGCGTCAATCGATCAATAACAAGCCTAACGACCAGTGACATATTTACTATTTAGTCTATCTGTGTTTACATTCCTAATTAGTTCGAGACTGTTTTAGATACAAAGGGAAATTGCCACATAACCATAATCATAGACAATAGAATAAATCTCTAGACTGAAGACTGCGGAGGAATACGCCACATCACAGCTACACAAGCGGAAGTAAAAAAGTTCCTGCTTGCGTACCTAATATTGTTTTAACCGTATTTTTTATTACCTCGATGGTTTTAACGCGTTAATTTTCGGCAATAGTTCGTCTGCTTGCGCGAAAGAATATTTAATTGATGCAACCTATTAATGTTAAGTTGAAGTTCGCGATCGAATAGCGGTGGTTATCTCAGAGATTATAGTCCGCAGTGGACGCCATTTTTTATCCCGTTTCCTGTGGTGACACAATCAGCAAGCAGTACGGGGGCTGTGACCATAATCATAAACATAAACATATTTGTAAAGCGCCATAGGCAGAGCTACAGAGGCGCTGTGCAAATGGTGCAAATGTGTCCCGAAATACATTGACACTGACAATAGACGCCGTGGTCAGCAGAAAACCCATTTCCGCTGTTCATGCTGATATCAGTACGCCGTTAGAGTAGTCCACACGCGACATAACGAAGGCATGGACGAGCGTCTTGATGGAGTTCGTATCTAGGGATCGTCTGACTCGTATGTACGTCTCATCTCTGCCTCTTCTTCATTCGGGAAACAAAATGCTATGCCTGTGTCATTACAGGCGGGTGGGAACATACTGTGTGGGCCGAACCTGGTGGCCACACTTCTTGTTATTACCTCCGACAAAGGGTGATGTACACGTTTTTGCCCGTGTTTGTTTGTCTGCCTGTCTGTCTGTTAGCAAGATTACTCAAAAACGCGTGCATGGATTTGGATGAAATGTTGCGTGTTGACAAACTGATTAACTTTTGAGCCCGATCCGGATTGTAGTCCCGATGCTGGAACTGGATTGCTTTCTCTGATATCGTATAAACGCTGCAACGTATAATTTTATTACGTCGGGAAAATCCCAAGTATACGTATTGGCGACCCGTCACTGACACGTGGTTTTATTCACCACGAGCCGTCGGAACAACTTTGTCGGAGGTACATGCGCTCTACTGAGTGCACTTCTAGTTTCGAAATTATTATCGTAAGATACCTCATTTGTGGTCTTACGATTATCATAAATTCTGTCATAAGTTTGTCTTAAATTTATCCTATGATTTTTGTAAATTGACATTGTCGTAAGATTATCTTAAAACTGTCGTAAGTTTGGTCATTGTCTTAAGACAATCATAAGATTGTCTTAAGATTATTTGTAATTCAGGCCCCGAGTGCTTTTAGCCAATTTAGTGCTAATTTTTAATTTCAATGTATCTGCTGAACACTTGAAATCAATCTTGACCACCGACCTGTGTGAAAATGCAGCGCCAATGGCAAAATATCGCCTTTCCACTGAGCAGCTACATAATTTTAAGAATACATACTGGTCTCCGTCATTAGAGTATCACTGCAACTCATACTCTAACAACTGTGGTGCGTTTGCAGTACGCCACGAGTAACCCTAACGTTAATACAAATCTCACAGGGGGTGAAGTTTTCACGGGGGTTTGCTGTAGGGCACGGGTCAATGTTTCTTCCGTGGGTCACAGGGCAAAGTTAGCTGTGGGTCGTAGGGGTGAGGTTTGTTGTTACTCAATGTCACCCTAGGGGTCCAAGAATGGATTCTTTGACGGGGGTTTGCTGTAGGGCACGGGTCAATGTTTCTTCCGTGGGTCACAGGGCAAAGTTTGCTGTGGGTCGTAGGGGTGAGGTTTGTTGTTACTCAATGTCACCCTAGGGGTCCAAGAATGGATTCTTTGAATAGCCTATGTAGGACTTCTTACTGGCCATCAATAGAGACCATGGGCCCAATTTTTGAAACATCTTAAGCTTTTCCTAAGTTTCCCTAAGTTCATCGTAAATATTTCGTAATTTTTTTCTTCTTAAATTTTCACCTTATACATTTATTAAGACGAACTTTATCTGTTCTCAACTTATTTTAAGTTTTTCTTAAGATATCCCGAAGATTTAAAAAAATAGCACTCTCTGAAGTTTATCTCAAGTTTTTCACAAGATGTTCATACGTCTGCAAAGTTTGTAAGATTTTTGTAAGATCTTAAGATGTTTTGAAAATCATGCCCTACAGCTCTAAACTGCTTAAGCTTTTAAAAGAGAAACCACATTTATAAGCCGCCGCTTGCGACAGCGAGAGTGGCTTCATGCAATGGGCGTGTCCATCTGTTCGTGTGTTTGTCTGTCTGTCGCCAAATTGCAAAAATGCAATTTTCTCAAAAACTAAGCAATTTAGAGCTATGGTCTCTATTAACGACCTATAGGAAATCGTACATGGGCTTTTCAAAGAACCCATTATTGGACCTCTAAAATCCAAGATGGCTGAGATCCGCCATCTTGAAAATCGACATGACGTCATTTTTTTCTGCCGAGGGTGGTCCAAATTGGATAAAATTTTGCACAGACTGGTGCAGAATGACATGTCGACTGCATCAAAACCAGATGTAGAATTCCAATATGGCAAACGTTTGGGCGATTCTATGGCATGTCATCCCAGAGCCACCTGCCACATTGCAGGGTGCTGCCACCTGGCGAAGTCAATGTCATGATGCCAGAGCTACGTGTCACATTGCAGGGTGCTGCCACCGGGCGAATTCAACGGCATGTCATCCCAGAGCCACGTATCACACTGCAGGGTGCTGCCACTTGGTGAATTCACTGTCATGATTCCAGAGCCACATGCCACACTGCAGGGTGCAGTCACCTGGCGAAATCAATGTCATGATCGTCCCACATTGCAGGGTGTAATAATTCCATCTGCCATATTGAAAATCATTTTTTGCATTTTATTTTTTTGGGTTTTTTAATGCAGTTTGGGCTTTGACGAGCAGCGGCTTTCGTATCGTCTCCGATACACTTGTTATGTATGCATTTCAGGTGACAGACAGACAGATAAAGAGACAGACACAGACAAACAGATGAACAGCATCATTGTGTAAAGACCCCACATTTGCAAGTGAGGCTTAAAATTGAACTAAAATTATTAAATTATCATAAAATTAATAATAGAAATACCTGATCAAGATACTTGGACTGAATTTTACAGCGTGCATCGCACATCTTGCATGGCTTCTGCCCAGCTGGAAGCAGCACTAGTTGATTGACAACCACGTTGTGTGTATCAATGTTACATTTGGTCAGCTCTTGTACCAGCCGCTCAGTCTCAAACAATGACAGGAACTCGGCAATGCACACACAAATGAACGTCGTCATGTCCTACACAAATCATTCACACACATTTTTTGTACCGTACATCAACACACACGGATTTACTAACACAAGTAGTAAATAAGTAGTAAGTAGTAAGAAGTACGCCCTTGTAGTGTCTTTATGGACAAGTTACGGCACCTTATCGTATTATTGTAGCTGAAAGCCTGCTATATTGTTTTCACTTTTCTTTGGACTCTTTCCGGAATAAGTCCGGCAAACCGCAGCCGATGCGGTCCAAAGTCAGTACACATGCACAGGTCAAAAGCCGACAACGTTCACGAAATTTTTGGGCGCGATCGGCTAAGTGGGTGCGAAATGGAGGGCTCAAAAGTGTCCCTGACGCCAGGTTTTTTTGTCAGCAATACGAGATCACTTTTTGGCAAATTAACAATGGCCGATTTTCGCCAAATTTGGCCATGGCACGTGAATCGTGGTTGAAACGCAGATTTTGGACATAAGTTTATGAAAAGTTTCTATTCAGGGGTCATTTGCCCCCAAAACCCCAAACTTTGAGGGGGTCCAACTGGTACCTTACTCAGAGCAGGCTACAGGTCAAGGGATGAACTGCAGAGAGATACTGTTTACTTCACGTTGTAGTCCAAGGGCCACAGAGTTTCCGAGGTCGGTCAACTTTTTAAGCGCCTCACTTTACGTTAGTAAAAGAGGCGCTTATTGAGATAGGCTGTGTCGTGACGTCGTTGGTTGGTTGGTTGGTCGTCACGCGCGTGCACTGTGGC
>Ga0209339_1000407_pt1 | contig 15904 bp, 10 predicted proteins | sample OlaalgELextract3_FD_187376 | JGI IMG/M metagenome (GOLD analysis project Ga0209339, IMG submission 187376) | Olavius algarvensis symbiont microbial communities from Tuscany, Italy - Type A ELBA extract 3 (SPAdes) (version 2) | ecosystem: Host-associated > Annelida > Digestive system >... | reverse complement strand
AAAGTAGCTGAGCACAAAAAGTTTAAGTAAAAACGGATGGACACAAGAACTTGGGCTGATTTTAAGCCAAAATCAACCTTTTGAACCGGTGCAGACCGATTATGAATAAAACTTTTTAACAGGCTTTTGTAGTTGAAAAATGGGAACAAATATATTATAAACCGCATGTATGTTGCGGATTATAATGAAATATCGAAACTAATTTGAGAAATGTGATGTATCAGCGAACCCTTGATTTGGCGAAGCTCTTGAAAAAAAAGTCGTTTTTTTTGTTCGGCCCCAGAGGTACCGGAAAGACGACGCTCCTGCGCCACACCCTGGCTGACGCCACCGTGATCGACTTGCTGGAAATAAAAACCTACCGCGAATATTTAAAAAATCCCTCCCTAATTTCAGAACAAAAACTAAAGCCGATCGTGGTCATCGACGAGGTTCAAAAACTGCCGGAGATACTGGACGAAGTGCACCGTCTGATCGAAGCGCGAAAGCTGACGTTTTTACTAACTGGCAGCAGCGCCCGCAAACTGAAAAGAGGCGGAGCCAATTTGCTGGCGGGCAGAGCCTGGTGGGCCGAAATGTTTCCGCTAACGTCATACGAAATCCCGGATTTTGATTTGATGACCTATCTCAACCGGGGCGGATTACCAGCGGTTTATCCAAGCAATGATTATGGCGAGGAACTCATGGCATACACGGCCTTGTATTTGAAAGAAGAAATCCAGAATGAAGCTTTGACGAGAAAAGTGGCTCAATTCTCAGAATTTTTGGATTTAATGGCTCTGAGCAACGGCGAAGAGATAAGCTATCAGTCCATTGCCGGCGACTGCGGTGTTTCACCCAACTCTGTCAAGAATTACATCCAGGTGCTGGAAGACACTTTGGTGGCCTTTCAACTCAAGGCATTTACAAAAACCCGTAAAAGAAAGGCCATCAGCCGGTCCAAGCTCTATTTCTTTGATATCGGTGTAACCAATTCGCTGGCGAACCGCGGGGCAATTATGGGAGGCTCCGAACTGTTCGGCAAGGCGTTTGAGCATTTTATCCTGTTGGAGGTGAGGGCCTATTTATCCTATGCGAGAAAAAACATCAAGATGTGCTATTGGCGATCCACGTCACGGTTTGAAGTAGACCTGGTCCTGGGCAACCAGTGGGGGATTGAAATAAAAGGTGCATCATCAATACAAGAAAAGCACCTCAAAGGCATCAGGGCCTTGAAGGAAGAAGGCAATATTCAACATTTTGCCGCCGTCAGCCGTGATCGAAATGAAAGAATAACACAGGACAACATTGCCATCTTCCCCTGGAAGCTTTTTTTGGAAAAATTATGGAACGGGGATATCGTTTGATGTGAGATCCGCGGTATTGTTTCGACCCGCCATTACGAAGGCTTTCATAATTAAATTAGGTTGATTTTGTGTCCAAAGCAAAAATAAGTTTAGTCACACAAAAATTTATTTTCGTCAGCCTATTGTCTGCGCGGGTCTGCGCGGGTCCGCGCGGGTCCGCGGCTTAAACCTTAAAGTATCTTTGTATTCAAAACGAGATTTCATCGCGCATCAGATTGGCGACCGCATATAGAGGATATGAATGCAGATTGATTTATACAAATTTATCAAAGCCCTTTCCGAGCTCGCGACAGCTATACGTCTTGTCAACCTGCCTGGCCCCTCGAAGCAGCAGCGACTTCCTGCCGGAATCATCTGCCCACTGCTGTAAACGCCTGTCAATTAAACGTTTCATTTACAAACCCTCCCATCAATGGTCAATATTAGAATATAAATTGATTCGTAGATGGTCAATTATATGGTCAAGAATACAACACTCATGGTTAATTATAAAGGTAATTACCAACGGATTGGTTCTTGGTATTTATCAATCCAATTTCTGCCCCATCTGGCTTCCTCCGTCGAAGCGGAGGAGATTACCTTCCCGACCCTGTTGAGATCTGCCTCCGGCGTGGGCGGGAGGGATCGAGGAAAGGGGATAAATAAGCCCTCAATTCCTTAATTGGGCTCAATCTGCGTGCATCTGCGAAAATCTGCGTCCTAAATTACCTATTTCGAATTTGCAAGTTGATACGCTCATTATTATGATTGAGGTCATATAAAAGATGGGTGGATTAAAGGGACGTCCGTGAAATATTGACATTATATAGAATTTTCAAGCTTGCCATGATGCAGTGCGTCAGCGGCTTTTATGGGGGCAATGCACAGCAGACAGATAAAAATTTTGTCTATTGTATTAAATATCAATATTTCACGGACGTCCCCTAATTTTTTCGGACGACCCCTAATTTTTTTGAAGGTCCAAAATCATACGCTAAAACCGCAAACTCGAACCGGAAAACGACAGGGCCTCCTCCAGCCAGGTGTCCATTTTGAGCACGCTGCGGCGCTGGCGGTAGGCCATGCGCTGGGCGGCCCGCTGGGCGCGGGCAATGGCGACTTGCGCCAGTTGACGCGTGCCGGGCGCTTTGGATGCCACGGTTTTCTGCAGCCGACCCCGCAGCCAGGCGGGCACAAACCGTCGGATCAGCTCGTCTTCGGTGCTCACAAAGGCCTGGGCGCTGCCGGGGTCCCCCTGCCGGGCGCAGCGGCCGAAGAGCTGCCGGTCGATGCGGCCGGACTCGTGCCGCTCGGTGGCGATCACGTGCAGGCCGCCCAAGTCCGCCACGCCGCGGCCCAGCTTGATATCCGTGCCGCGGCCGGCCATGTTGGTGGCAATCGTAATGCGCCCCTCTTCGCCGGCTGCCGCCACGATGCGGGCTTCCTCCTTGTGCCGCACGGCATTGAGCAGATTGTATTCCAGGCCCCGGGCGGTCAGCATGTCCGCCAGCTTCTCGCTGGCCTGGACGCTGCGGGTGCCCACCAGCACGGGCCGGGCGGTTTGGCTCAAGCCCACGATTTCATCGGCCACGGCCTGCCATTTCTGATCGGCCGTGTCGAAGACGACATCCGAGGCCAGCTTGCGGATGCACGGCCGGTGGGTGGGAATGGCAATCACGGGCAAGCCGTAGATGTGCCACAACTCGGAGGCGGCCTCCTTGGCGGTGCCCGTCATCCCGCTCAGTTTGCGGAAAAATCGGAAAAACTGCTGGAAGCTGAGCCGCGCCAGGGTCTCGCTGGGATCGTTGACATCCAGCCCCTCCTTGGCCTCCACCGCCTGGTGCAAACCGTGGCGCCAGGTCCGGTTGGGCATCAGGCGGCCGGTGAATTCATCGACAATCGTAACCTTGCCGTCCTGAACGACGTACTGTTTGTCGCGCTGGTAAAATTCCCGCGCCGTCAGGGACTGCTTGACGAGCTCGGTCCGGCGGGCCGCACCGCGCCAGAACCCCGGCAGGTGCCGGGACTGGGCCGCGATCTTGTCCTGCCCTGCGGGGGTCAAATTGATCTCGCGGTATCTGGCGTCCACCTTATAGTCGACCCCTGCCGCCAGCGCCTCGGCCAGGCGGTGAACCCGCCGGCAGGCATCCACCAGGGGGCGGTTTTCCTGGGTCCGGGAGATGATCAGCGGCGTGACCGCCTCGTCGATCAGGACACTGTCGGCTTCATCCACGATGACCGTGTCCAGACCTCTCTGAACGAGCGCGGCCTGCTCGCGCTGCTGCGGCAGCAGCATCTGTCTGAGCAGGCGCCGGGAAGGGTGATAGTATGCGCCCAGCATGAGCCGGTCCCGCAGGAAATCCGCCACCAGCTCTTTCAGGGTGGTGTAGACCATGTCTTTGGCGTAGTTCAGCTGGCGCTCCTGCGGGTCCATCCGGCTCATGACGCTGCCCACCGATACCCCGCAAAAGGCGTAAAAGGGGCGCATTTCAACGGCATCGCGGTCGGCCAGGTAATCGTTGACGGTCACAAAATGGCAGGGCCTGCCGCTCCAGGCCGCCAGCACCGACGGCAGACAGGCGGTCAGGCTCTTGCCTTCGCCGGTGGCCATTTCGGCCAGGTAGCCGCGGTAAAGAGCCAGGGCCCCCATGACCTGAACCGGATAGGGCCGCAGGCCCAGGGTGCGGTGCGCCGTCTCCACCAGGAGCGCCATGGCTCCGGGCACATGCTGCTCATATCCCGGTGCCTGCCGGTAGAAATGGGCCTGCAGCGCGCCCAGACGCTCCCGCATGCGTCGCTCGGAAACGTGACGCAGCTTGGCGGCCTCATCGACGATCGCAGTGGCTTCGGCTGCCAGACGACGGCGCCCGCCTTTGTGCCGCTGATAACCGCCCACCAGGGAATAGACCACACGGTCCAGCCCCTGATGCAATTTCTCCGGCATGACGATCCGGGTGCGGCGGTATTCCTGGGAGGGCAGATTCAAATTTGGTACCTTTTCTGTAATATTTGCCTGATTTTATGGCCCCACTGCAGCAGGAGCGGCTTCGGGTTCAGGGTAAAGCGCAGCTTGCCCGCACGGCCGTGCAGCAGGGCGGCCCGGGCCGTGGACGCGAGGGTGGCATGGATCTGAAAAAACGGCTCGACGGTCTGCAGGCCGGTCTCATCGGTTGCCGCCACGGGCACTTCGCCCCCGGCCAGCCAGCCCAGGGCGGCCGACGGCAGTTTTTCCTGCTGAAACGGGATGAACATGAGTTTGGTCGTGGTCAGGTTCTGTCCGGCCTGGCCGAACAAGCGCACCTCGGCCTTTTGAATCCGGCCGCCGAACAGCTCCGCGGCCTCGTCCTGGGAAACCACCGCCAGAAATCGAAACGCAGCTGGATCCAAAATGGTTCCGATCACGGTTCCCCGGGACAGCCAGGCACCGGCCATGTCCTGAATCTCAGGCGCCACCCAGATGCCGGCCTGTCTGGCCCGGATCACAAGGTCCGCCTGCTGTTTTTTCAGGTCCGCCAGCTTGGCTTCAATCGTCTCCAGGCGCTTGCGAATTGGCTGCAGATCGGCCTTTTGCTGGCGCATGGCCTTGCGATACATGGCCACGCTCTCCGCGCGCTGGGCTTCGACGGCTGCAATTTCAAGCTCCAGTTCACGGTCCGACAGCTCAACCAAAGGGGTGCCGGCCTGCACCAGCCGGCCGGAGGCCGCCAGGACGGTTCTCAGATAACCGGGGGCGTCGTTGACGATCCGGGCATAGGTGACGGCCTCCAGCACGCCGGGGGCCCGAAATCGATTGGGAAACGGCACAATCGCCAGCACCGTCGTCAAGGCGACCAAAAAACAGACAACGACGGTCACGGCCCGCAGCCGGGTGCGGGCCAGGCGCGGGCTGGACGCCAGATATTTAATGAGCTTGTACACGGGCACCACCACCCAGGAAATCACGCAGACCATTGCCATCAGCAGCCCGGCCAGCAGGAATTTATCGGCCACGAACAAAATGATGCCGGTAAATACCACCACCCGGTAGATGCCGGCCAAGATTCCGAAGACCGTCAGCCAGCCGGCTTCTTTGAGGCTTTCGGTCGGGCTGTTGGAATCCTTGTAGCCGAACAGGTAGCGCTCCGCCAGGTGGCGCAGGTGACCCTTGGCGCGGGTGTGCAGGTTGGGGATGTCCAGCAGATCGGATAGGATATAATAGCCGTCAAAGCGCAGCAGGGGATTGGCATTGAACAAAACCGTCGAGACCGAGGCGATGAACATCATGTTGTAGGCCAGGCTGTGGAGGGTGCCCGGACCGGTGTAGGCCCACAGGAAGGTGGCCAGGGCGGCCACGAAAACCTCGACGATCATGCCGGCGCCGCCCACCAGCGCGCGCTGCCAGCGGCTGCGAAACGACCAGCTGGACGTGGCGTCCATGTAGGGCAGCGGCGTGAAGACCAGCAGCATCACGCCCATGGTGTGGACTTCGCCCCCGAAGCGCCGGCAAAGCGCGGCGTGGCCGAATTCATGCAGGGTTTTGATAATGACCAGCCCGGCGTACAGCAAAAACAGGTTGTCGGGGGCCAGAATACCCTGGACCTGGTCCGCCACCTGGTCGAAGCGATCGATCACCAGCTTGCCCGCCGCCGCCACCGCCAGCAGCCAGGCGATCAGCCCCAGGGGTGAAAATATCAATTTGAACAGCGGCTGCAAGCGGCGCAAAAAACGGTCCGGGTCGATCAGCGGCAGGCGCACGAACATGATGCTGAGCAGCTTGGATTTAATTTCACGCTGCCGCCGGCGCCGGTAGCGCTCAAAAAGCTTGGCGCTGTCGGCCGGCACTTCAAAATACAGCAAATTGGCAAAATAAAGCTGGGTCAGCAGCTGGATGACGTCTTCCTGGCCGGGCGCCTCGTCCGGCCGGCGCTGCAGGCACTCCAGCCAGACTTCCTCCACGGTGCGCCGCGGCCCCAGCCGGATGACCAAATCATGGGCTTCGGGACGCAGCCTGAAAAACTGGTTGTTGAACGGGTCGCTCAATATGTACCAGGTCTCGCCGCGAAAAAGCTGCTTGCGCACCTTGACGGTCGGGCGCAGGCTGACCCGCAGCCCCGCCACCCGGTGCCAAGATTCGCTGAATGTACGGCTTTCTTTAGGCATGTTACCACCACAAAAACAGGCGTAAAAAGTCAATGGTGCGGTGCGTCAGGATCCACAGGATCCGGCGCTGGCCCACGTTTATTTTGGCCACCCCGCTCATTCCGGGCCGCCACCAGGAAGCGATGTTTTCCGAGAATCCGGCCCGCACCACGAACACGTTGCCTTCTTCATCGGCCGCCGCCACCGGATCGATGCGCTGCACCACAACCGGAAATTTCAAGTCGGGCCGGCTCACAAAGGCGATTTCACCGGTCAGTGCGTCACCAACCTCGTGAATGTCGCGCTGATCGACCTTCAATTCGGCATACATCTTCTCGAGCCGGGCCACTTTAAACAAAATATCGCCCTTGCGGACCGGCGCCCCCAGCAGTTCTTCCAGATCGCCTTCGACCACGATCCCGGCGAACGGCGCCTTGACCCGGGCATGTTCGATGTGATACCGCACCAGGTCAAAGCGTGCCCGCGCCTGGGCCTCCAGCGCCTGGGCGATCTGCATGTCGGCCAGCGCTTTCTGGGAACGGGCCTTTTCGGCCTCGCGCTTGTAGCGATTGCGGTTGGCCATGGCATTGGATTCCTCCAAAAGAAGCTCGCGCGTGTCCAGCGTCAGCAGCGGCGCCTGGTCCGCCACCCGATCGCCCACCTCCACGTGGACGCCATGAATGTACCCGTCAAAAGGGGCCGGCAAAAAGGCCAGATCATCGGTTTTGAGCATGAACGGCGCCTCGACCCGGTACTGCCATTTGCCGAAAACCATAAAAAGCAGGGCCGCCGAAATCAACACCGTCAGCAGCTTGGCGAAGGTGTGCTCGACCCCGAAGACTTTGGCCAGTGCTTCTTTGGAAGCGGTCGCCAGCCGGGCGCCGAACCAGCGGTCGTGGCGCTTCAAATCGCCCAGCCGCCGGCCGGCCTGGTCACAAAGGACCCGCAACCCACGGGCGTCTTCTTCCGAAAAGGGCTGCAGGGACCGCTCGCAGGTCAACACGCCCATCGGGGCGTCATCCAGCCGGATGGGCACCGAAACCATGTAGGGCACACCCTGCTCCCTGGCAAAGGCTTCGTGGTCGCGGGCCACGAAAAAGGTGTCCGGCGCAGGCGGCCACAGGATCTCCTCGTCCTGGTCAAAGGCCTCCTCCATGGCGGCCTCCAGGGTTTGAACCGCGTCCATCTTTTTTTCGAAACGCTCCATGTGGCTGATGGCCTGCACGCGCAAATAGGCGCCTTTGAGCCATCCCAGGCTGACCCGCTCGCAATTGTAGCGCGCCGCCAACTCATTGCAAAATATCATGGCCGCCCCGACGTACCTTTTCTCGTCATTGAGCAGAACCATCACATCCAGGGCTTCGGAAAAATTTGCCACATCCAGTTTGGCCTGGTTCACCAGCCGGACCAGCTGATAAACCATGGGGGTGTCGATCACCAGCAGCAGCCGCATGGCGGCCTCTTCGGTGCTCAACCCCGAACTGTCACTCAGCCGCAGAACCATCACGCTGAGGCGGTCTTCCTCCTCCAGTTTGAGGCGCGCACCGAGCAGGGCACCGGTCCCGCGGAAGTCATCCTGTGCATCGGCGTCCAGCCAGGCATAGCCTTTGTGAGCGGACGTTTCCGCAATGTCTTCGACGAGGGATTTGATTTGAGCAGACTGGATCAAGCCGCTGTCTTCGGCCGGCCAGACGATCAGGTTTTTCCAGGAATCCGCATTCGGCGCCTTGACGAGCAGCAGCCCGGTTTTAGCTCCCGTCACGCGGGTGGCCCACTCCAGAAAGGCAGGCCAGAATTCAGCGGGTGGACCGTCGAAGCGTTTGATCTGGTCCAGATTTTCGGCGATTCCGGCAAAGGGAATATGTTGTTCTTCCTCTGTGTATGCCATCGTTCACCAATTGACAGGTTAGAGATTCGATGAGTCGATCGATATGATAAACTATGATCTATTAGTCAAAAAAGCAAATTGAAAAATGAGACCTGCAAAATCGGCATGTCACTTTTGGAATGATTTTCATTCGGCGAAGGATTTATCGAATAAAAGATTACGCTTATCCAGAAAGATCAAGTTGAAGGAGTTCCATCTATTTTATCCCCCTCCCTCAATCCCTCCCACCAGGGGAGGGAAGTGAAGTGCCGGTTACTGGAGCTTTGTAGATAACCGGATAAAAGATTTTCGCCACCAAGACACCAAGGCACGAAGTTTTTTTATAAAACTTTTTTCTTTGTGTCTTAGTGGCTTTGTGGCTATTTCCGGTTTATTCGGATTGGGGAGATTCTGCTGCGATTCAACCACTGCTTCGGCTGTCTAATCAATTTATATCGGCCAGTCGATGTGTAAATCAAATTGATACCTAATTGGCTGCCCGGGACACTCCTGAGACGGCTCCACTTACCTTGAATTGAACCTAAATAATTGGAAACACTAAAAAATATTCAATTTCAGGCGATAATTAAAAAATTCTCGTCTTTTGGCACTAAATTTGAATTATTAAACTGAAACACCCATAATATAATGAATTTGCAATGTTAGGAGATAATCTGATAAGTTATCAACACCCGGCGCGTCCGTTTCACGGCACAATCTAACCATCTCTCGCTATTTCAGCAAATGGTTCTTTAATATTCTCCGTTCTAATCCTGCACTCGACGATTCTGCGTGATAACCCGACTGCGAAACCGGTGTTCATGGGCAAAATGAGGAGGCTGCCATGGAGACATCGGAGTTACTCATATTTGGAAAAGACAATGTTCAAGGCCAAAACCTCAAAGACCGTTTTGGCGGCAATGGCCTGCAAGTCATTGCAACCCGAAATCAAAATGAGGCGTTCCAACTCGTCAAGAATCAGCCTCCGGCCGTCGTGATCATCACATCCCTGGCCAATGATGTCAATGACGGCCTGCAGTCCGTCCGGCAGATTCGCCGGATCGACGGTACCCTGCCCATTATCATGATCTCGCAATACAGCACGGCGGATCGGGTTATCTCCGCTTTCAGGGCCGGTGTTACTGATTATTTCAACGTGCCGTTTCAACACAACGAAGTGATGGAGCGAATTCGCACGTGTCTGAACGGCCAGGCCCCGCCCACCGCCGGCGCGGTTAAAAAGAATGGCGCCGCCTGCCGCAATAACCGCAAGATGATCGGCGACAGCCAACCGATGCAGGAAATTCGAGGCTACCTGCAAAAAGTTGCCGTAACCGATACCACGGTGTTGCTGACCGGAGAGACCGGCACCGGCAAGGAACTGGCAGCCGAAATGATCCATCGCTGCAGTTTAAGGCACGCTAAACCGATGATATCGATAAATTGTGCCGCGTTGCCCGAAACCCTGGTTGAAAGCGAGCTGTTCGGCTACGACCGCGGTGCCTTCACGGGAGCCCAGGACACCAGACAGGGCAAATTTGAACAGGCGGCCGGCGGCAGTGTTTTCCTGGATGAGATCGGCGATATGAGCGCATTTACCCAGGCCAAGATTCTTCGGTTAATCGAGAACAAGATGATTATCCGGCTGGGCGGTAACAAAAATATTCCGTTGAAGATGCGAATCATCGCCGCCACCAACAAAGAACCGGAGCATCTGGTTTCCGACGGGAAATTCCGGGAAGATCTTTTTTACCGGCTCAATGTGGTGCGGGTGCACCTTCCGCCGCTGCGCGAGCGCAAGGAGGATATACCCGACCTCGTTGACGCGGCGATCGCCCGGCTGAATCGACAATACCGCCGCAATGTTCAGGGCCTGACGGACGAGGCCCTGACCAGTCTGATGCGCTATGATTGGCCCGGCAATGTTCGTGAGCTGATGAACCTGCTGGAGGCCGTCTTCGTCATTCCGCCGCGCAATAAAATCGGCCTTTCACATTTGCCCCGGCAATTTCAGGACAAGATGAAATCAAAAAAGACGGCGGCCGGGGATGAACGCAATCACATCATATCGGCCTTGAATTCGACCAAGTGGAATAAAGCCAAAGCCGCCAACCGGCTCAACTGGTCTCGCATGACCCTCTATCGCAAGATCGAAAAATACAACATCGTCGAAAAACGCAAGCCACCGCGCTGACAAAGAGCTCACAGCTCGTAGCTCATAGCTCATAGCTGATAGTTCATAGCTGATAGTTCATAGCTTGTAGCTCATGGCTGATAGCGAATAGGCTGGAAGGCTGGGATGCGGGGAGGCTGGGAAGCCCGAATGCTGGGAGGCTGGAAAGCCCGAAGGCTGGGAGACTGGGAAGCCCGAATGCTGGGAGGCTGGAAAGCCGGCAGGCTGGGAGGGCAGGGCAAGGCCCCAGACCCTCTCAACTTCTTAACCTCTCAACTTCTCCCCTTCCTTTTTTCCGAATTCCGCATTCCGATTTCCGAATTCAAAATCCCTTCTCCCCTTCCCAACCTCCCTGCATCCCCTCCTCCCAGCCTCCCCGCATCCCCGCATCCCCGCCTCCCAGCCTCCCAGCGTCCCCGCATCCCCGCCTCCCAGCCTTTTCTTCAACTCTTTCGACACGTTGATACATTAAACCACGCGACTGATCCCAGAGTAACATGTAACAACCGCATGTAACACAACAATGTTACATGCGGCAGTCAGCCAGCCGCTTTTCTCCTTTTACAGCTTAACCTATTGATATCTTATTGTAATTTTTTGAAATGCCAAAATACGCCGGCCGGGTGCCGCCCTGCCCGATACAGATTTAAGCGTAACATTCTCAAGGATTATACTGCCCTCAGGCCGCCGGCATCATCACTCCCATTTGATCAAAATTACAACATAATATTAAATACTTAAATGCCTATATCTCAACTAAATGTCTACCTGGCATTGCTTTTGCTGATTCTTTGACTTGAAGGGTCCGAACGCTATGCAACCTGGCTTGAAAATTACTTTTTGAAATATGAGGGGGAAAATGGACCCAAGCGACAACGCTTCACCAAAATGCCCAATGTCCGCGGGAAAATACGCCAACCACTTTGCCGTAGGTTACAGTCAACATGAGTTTATATTAGATTTCGGGCAATCTTATTCTGAAATCGACCAGGCGGAGCTATGCAGCAGGATCGTTACCAGTCCGGTGTACGCCAAGCTCTTTTATGAGCTGCTCATGAAATCTATTGCAGAATATGAAGCCCAATTCGACACGATTAAAGATGGATGAGAAGGCGGCTGGGGATCCAGGAATGAGAGCCGGGCTGATGAAAATCATGCTTTCTTCGTCAATTTTACTTTTAATAAGTGATCCCACTTTTTTTCCTCGAAGATATGCAATCTGCAATCCGAAATTGCTCCTAAAAAAACCTATTAAACACAGGAGGACAATCAAATGCCAACTTATCTACATCCAGGTGTTTACATCGAAGAGGTCCCCGGAGGTGCCAGGCCCATCGAGGCAGTGGGCACATCAACGGCCGCATTTGTCGGCGTCGCCGAGAAAGGACCGCTCGATGAAGCCCGGTTTATCACCAACTTTTCCGAATTCTACCAGACTTACGGCGGGTATGTGTCGGATAATTTTGTCGGAAAATCCTTCCTGGCATACTCCGTATTTCATTTCTTTCAAAACGGGGGAACCGCCTGCTACGTGGTCCGGGTGGAGGCTGATGCGGAATCCGCCGAGGTGAATCTTTACACCGACGAAGGGCTGCGCACCATGACCGTCAAGGCCGTCTCACCCGGCAGTTGGGGCAACGATTTGCGCATCGCCATCGGGGAGGCGACCACTGCCGACGGCGCTTTCAACATGTATGTGTTAAAAGGCGATGAAATCGTGGAGACCTACGAGGACCTGTCCATGGTCGACGACAACATTTTCTATGTCGACCGCGTCACCAAACGCTCCTTGTACATCCGCACCGAATCCACCAGTCTGCCCGACAATCCCACCCTGACCGGGCGGGCGCTGCCGGCCGGCGCCAACCTGCAGAATGTCAAAAACATCAAACTTCAGATCGATGGCTTCGGGCCCTATGATATCGACTGTGCCGCCAATGCCGTCACGGCCGGGGCCGTCACGGCCAACGAGATCCGCGATAATATCAACAAGGCGTTTGAAGACGACATCAAGATTCCCGTGGCCGCCGTATCCGGCGACGACGAGGTGGTGATCACTTCCCCCACGGCCGACGAGGACTCCCAGATCATATTCAGCGCACCGGGCAACCAGGATGCCACTTTCGACATCTTCGGCCTGCAGGAATCCAGCTGGCGGGTGGCGCCGGCCGCCAGGGAAACCGTGGCCCTGGCCTATGGCCTGGCCGCACCGCCGGTGACAGCTCCCACCGGACCGACCCTGACCTGCGCGCTGGGCGACGGCGCCGACATCAGCATCCCGATCACGAACCTGTCAACCCCTTATACCGTGGTTGGGGAAATCAACACGGCCATGGGAAGCGACATCGCCTATACCGACGGGCAGCGGCTGGTGCTGATGGCCGGCGAGGACATCCATCTGCGCCGGACCACAGCGGCCATGCGGGACGCCATCACGGCCCTGTTCGGGGCCGGCTTTTACAGCTACGTCACCGTGGGCAGCGGCGAAAACCCGGCTTCCATCACCGGCAATATCGATATCCCCGGCGGCGGCGTCAACGGCGTGCTGCGGCTCACGGTGGATGACAGTCCCACATTCGACGTGACATTCAGCGGTGAAAGCACGGCCGACAATGTCGCCAAGGCCGTCAATGACGCTTATCAGAAAGTCAGCAAAAGCAAGAAGAAAATCGCCAAGCCCAACGGCAGCCGGATCGATTTGAACTCCATCAACACCGGCGCCAGCGGCATCCTCATCGTGTCTTCCCACGGCGGAACGGATGCCGTCGGCCAGGTGCTCAATACCGGGCATCAGAATGCGGACGGGCCGTTTACCCTACCGGCCGTTGAACAATGGCTGGCCCGGTTGAACGGCACCGTCGACTTTGCCCTGGCCCCCGGCCAGATCGGGGCGGCTCTGGGAGGCGCAATCCTACGGATGTCCGCCGGCGGAATACCGGCGCAGTTTACCCTGACCTCCGCTGCCGCAGCCAGTGCTGAGGATATGTTCACCAATGATTTTGCGCCCCAAACGGAATTAAATCACAAACTGCTGGCCCAGGTTACCGCGGCCGGTGCCTTCACGGTCCACCTGGTGGCGGCCAGCCTGTCGGACAAACCGGAGCTGCACTTTTCAATTCCCCTGGCCGCCGGCGAGATCAGCGCCCACATTCCCGATGCAACCGCCGATACCCATGCCGCCTATCAGCGGCTGTTTGGTGTCCAGGCCCCGTTTGACGGCGCGGCCCACGTGGTTCCGAATTATACCTATCGCTTCCTGGCCCCCGACAACAATCCCAAAGAAACGCTTCTGGTCAGTGGTGAGGAATTCGATTTTTCGGCTTCCAAGGCCCTGACCGGCGGGGACCAGGACCGCACCGATGAAAACCGGATCAGCAACCTCACGGTGGGCGCCGTCGCGGGGGTCACCAGCGGCATCCGCCTGCTGGATACCTTGACCGATATCAGCATTCTCGTCATTCCGGGCTGGTCGCGCATGGGCGATGCGGTGGCGGGCAATTTGCTCAACGCCGGCATCGGCTACTGCGACAAGGTGCGCCCGGCCCAGGCCCGGCCCCTGCGGGATTTATTTTTCGTCACCAATCCCCCGGCCAGCGTTATCCAGCCCACCGAGGCCCGAAACTACGTGCGCAATACGATCACGACCACCAGCGCCGGCGGATATGCCGCCCTCTATTATCCCTGGATCACGGTCACCGATCCCATCGGCACCAATTCGCCGACCCTCTCGATCCCGCCGGCCGGCACCATCGCCGGACTCTATGCCACGATCGACGGACGGCGCGGGGTATGGAAAGCCCCGGCCGGCACCGAGGCCGGCCTGGCAGGTGTCGTCGGCCTGGCGGCGGAGATCAATGACATCAAGCAGGACATTCTCAACCCCCACGGGGTCGATGTCATCCGGCGCGTACCCGGGGCGGGCATCGTCTCCTGGGGCGCCCGGACCCTGGCCACCAACCCGGAATGGAAATACGTGCCGGTCCGGCGGACGGCCATCATGATCGAAGTCAGTATCTATGAAGGGATTCAGTGGGCCGTTTTTGAACCCAACGATGAGCCGCTCTGGTCATCGCTGCGTCTGAACATCGGCGCCTTCATGATGAATCTTTTCCGCAACGGCGCTTTCCAGGGAGCCACCCCCGATGCCGCCTTTTTCGTCAAATGTGATTCGGAGACCACCACCCAGAATGACATCGACCTGGGCAAGGTCAATATCCACATCGGGTTTGCCCCTTTGAAACCGGCCGAATTCGTAATTGTAAAAATCAGTCAAAAAGCAGGGCAGTCCGAATAATGCCGCTTTATACCGTATTAAGGAGGATTCAAAATGGCCAACACAGGCAAGGCTCAGAGATTTGATCCTTATCGCAACTTCAAGTTCAAGGTGAAAATCAATAATGAAGTCGTGGCGGGTCTCAGTAAGATGAGCTCGCTAAAAAAATCGACCGAAGGCATTGACTGGTTTGAAGCCGGTGACAACTTCAACCCCCGGCGCCTGCCGGGCAAAACCAAGTACGAGCCCGTGACGCTGGAAAAAGGCATGACGGAAGACAAGGTGTTTGAGGATTGGGCCAACCTGGTCAACAAGTTCCAGGGCAATCTGATCGCCCCGGACAATTTTCGCAAAGACATCCAGATCCAGGTGTGCAACATGAACGGTGAACCGGTCGTCACCTTCAATATCTTCAGTTGCTGGGTCTCGGAATTCCAGGCCGTGCCGGATATGGACGTCACGCAAAACGGGGTCGCCATTCAAACCATAAAGCTGGAAAATGAAGGGTTTGATCGCGACGCTTAGGAATGACGAATGGCGAATGTCGATTGACGAATGGAGGAATCGCTTCGCTCTGCCTATTTTAAAAATAGAATAGAAAGAATTCCTTAATTCGACATTCGGCATTCGACACTCGGCATTCCACAACTTTGGGTGTCAGGTGTCAGGTTTCGGGTGTCAGGAAACCGAGATAATCAATCCTTGTATTACCTAACAAATAGTTGGAACAGCGAACCGCAGAATATCGAACAAGAAATTTCGAATGATGAAGTGAGGAATCGCTGCGCTCAGTCTGTTAAAAATCAAAAATGATAGAATACCTTAACTTCGATATTCATCATTCCTTGTTCGATATTCGTTATTCGCTTTTTTAAAGAGCGTTTTTTGGATTGACCGGCTGTTTTTCTGGCCGGCGGCTGCGCTGAATACCGACACCTGACACCTGAAACTTTGATTAAACAGATACAAAGAACATTTGCAGAAAAATCAGGCGGTTAACTTTTTGCATTCCTCACCATATAAATTTTTCCAAGCTCATCGGGTTCTTAATTCCGATCATATTGAAATACTTTTTTTGCATGGGAGTCGTATTCGTCACTTTTGGAAATGTTTGACTCCTATTTTCTCGTTTTGAAAACTTAACCTTG